>SDBT01019182.1_pt1 | contig 10723 bp, 16 predicted proteins | sample 2277101 | NCBI WGS metagenome assembly SDBT01 (sample SAMN10404973, study PRJNA504765) | marine sediment metagenome | isolation source: marine sediment core GS10_PC15, 103 cmbsf | place: Arctic Ocean: Southern Knipovich Ridge | collected 2010
CGGTAGGCGCGGAATCAGGCGCCTCGTTCGTTCGGGTAATGCTGCCGGCAGGCGGATTTGAACCACCGACCTCTCGGGTTTCACCCCGCACCACGGCGATCAACTCCGTGGGGGCTGTCGCAATCGAGGTGGCTCGGGCTGGCCAGTGCCCTCGCATGATCGATCGTGACAGCCAGTGCTCTACCAACTGAGCTACACCGGCTCAACTTCGTAAATAGTGTTGGCGGGCGACTCCGGCAGGGTGGCTCCCATGTGGCCTTACCTATTGCCCTCCTTCTACATCTCCCACCAACAAGACAAAGCATACATCGTGATTTGTTTAATGTCAAGAAAAAAGAATATTAATTATTTTCCGGCTCTGCGATTTTTCTCTTGATTTTGTGTTATAGTTGTGATAGTAGAATCGCTCAGACGCGAGCGGTGAGCCATCAGGCGCGTCAAGCTCCAGATCCCTACCGGGATGAGCTTGACGCGCCTTTTTGTATGTGGAGCGCAATACATGAACTGGGAAACAGCGACGAAGGCAGACGCACCCGAGCGTGTATATAAGCAGTTTACGACAGAGAAGATTGAAGTCGTTGACGAGACCGGCTCAGATCGGACCGTCAAATTCGTGATTACTACCGACGACGTAGACAGAGAGCGTGACGTTATCGATCCGGCCGGCGTAGATACGTCCGACTTTGAGAAGAACCCGGTTGTGTTATTTGCGCATTCTCACCACGATTTACCAATCGGTAAAGCAGTTCACCTCTCGAAGCAACCAGGAAAAATTGAGGCGACTGTCGAGTTTGCCACCGAAGAGCAGAACCCACAGGCCGAGCGAGTTTTCCAGCTCGTACGGGGCGGATTCCTGAACGCCACGTCCATTGGCTTTCGACCGCTTGAGTGGGTGTTTAACGAAGAGCGACGCGGGGTGGACTTTACCGCCGTTGAGTTACTTGAGTTTTCGATTGTCCCCGTTCCGGCCAACGCCCATGCGTTAATCGCCAACACAGACAAGGGCGTGGATGCCGCATTGCTCAAGGGCTGGGCAGATGAAATCTTGAAGAGCTATGAGCCAGCAAGGTCCGACGACGACGACGCGAGTGGTGATGATTGGGACGATCTAGGCTTCGATGCCCGGGCCGTGCGTGCCAGAGAATTCGCTGAGACCATGTCGGATGTTGGGGACGACGATAGAGCGACGGCCTTTTGCGTCGATCGTGACGGGGTAGAAGAGAAGACTGGACTCGCTATTGAGGACGTGTCTGACGGCAAGCTGGCATCGATGCTCAACAAGCACGGGTACACGCGAGAGGCCCGCTCCTTAGCGATGCGTGACGTGCTGGGCGGTGAAGGCCTCAGAGATGACGACGAGTTTGACCGAGCCGTTGAAGACGCGGTTGAACTAGCCCTGCATGACGGAGTAGAAAAGTCCGGCCGGTCGCTGTCCAAGGCTAACGAGAAGAAGTTACGATCAGCAGCGTCAGCTGTCGAGAGTGCAGCCGTCGAGTTGGCATCTGTGCTTGAGGGCGTGACCGCGAGCCTGGACGACGACAGCAAGACATCGGATGATGACGATAACGACGACAAGAAAGATGGCTATGCGTTGCGTCTCGTAGAGACTCCCGAGCCAGATCTTGTCGATGTAGATACAGAGGCTATTAAGGATGCGATAGCCGCTGCGGTGAACGACACGATAGCGGCTGAAGTGCGCGAGGCCGTAGGCGCGTTGACTGGTCGTGTGAGCTAGTCGCGTAAACGGTAGAGGATAAACTAAGAGGTAACAAGCCATGAAGGACGACAACAAGGGGATGACTCGTGAGCAGCTTGCTGAGTTTATCCAGTCCCAGATTAGTAATGCACTCGGAGACGAGCTAGGGAAGACCATTCGAGACAACATCGAAGCGTCTGTGGCACCACTCAAGGAGAAGGTGTCTCAGTGGGGCGAGAAGATCGCTGACTTCAATAAGCCGGCTCCAGCTGAGAGAAAGCGCGAGCCTGGCATGGCACTGGCTCGGTGTATTCGTGCCACCGCTGCGTCAAAGATGAATGGCGATGGAACGAACGGCGCTATTCAGATTCTCAAGAATTGGGGCGATGAGGATCTGGCCAAGATCTGGAGCGAGGCACGAGAGAAGGCACTGGCTGCGGGCGATGCGACGGCCGGTGGGTTCCTTGTCCCAACGCAGTTTTCGCAGGAGCTGATTGACATTCTGCGGTCGCGAACCGTTGTACGATCGCTTGGTGCTCCGACTCTTCAGATGCCGACTGGCACCGTGAAGATTCCGAAGATTACGACTGGCTCTGCCGCGTCGTATATTGGCGAGAACCGAGACGCTCCGAAGACTCAGCCCGAGTTCGGCCAGATCACGTTGACCTTTAAGAAGCTGGCTGCGCTGACGCCTGTCAGTAATGACTTGCTTCGCTATAGCTCTCCTGGGGCCGATCAGATCGTGCGTGACGACCTGGCTTCCGCGATGGCTGTGAAAGAAGATGCGCAGTTCATTCGTGGTGACGGCACAGACGCTACTCCGAAGGGCATGAAGAATTGGGCGCCCGCTGGCAACGTGGTCAACGCTAATGGCACAGTGAGCGTTCAGAATACGGCTGTTGACCTCGGAAAGTTGATGGACAAGCTGACGAGCGCGGACATTCCCATGACGCGTCCCGTGTGGATTTTCAATCCTCGCATCGGTCACTTCCTTCGCACGCTGGTCAACAGTAACGGATTCTTCATCTATCGCGACGAGATGGCGACTGGGAAGCTGTGGGGATGGCCGTTTGCGGAGACGACTGGCGTCCCGAGCAACTTGGATGTTACCGGCTCCGGCGCGAACGATGAGTCGGAGATTTACTTCGTCGACATCTCCCAGGCCATTATCGGAGAGTCTGCGAACATGATGATCGACGCCTCGGCTGAGGCTGCGTATAACGATGGGACTTCTGTCCAGGCGGCATTCTCGCTTGATCAGACTGTTATCCGAGCGATCTCTGAGCACGACTTCGCGATGCGGTACGACAAGGCCGTAGCGCTGTTGGACTCTGTAGACTGGAAGCCAGGTAGCGTGTAAAGAGACTAGCCTGATGGACGCATCCTGAAGGCACGAGGAGAATCAGACTAGGACTTAGAGGAGACACGAACATGATTACACGCGATGTAGCACAGCTTAGAACGGTCGTGGCCTTTGACCAGGTTCCCACTACCGCAACAGCAACGGACGCAGGGGGCCGCAATGCCCATAAGTCCTCCTATACCATCGTCGACGCCAGTTGTGGAAGTCTCAACGGTGATAGCACGGCCAATCTACTGACCGGAGTTATCGTTGACCGCCTTGGGCTGGGACGAAACTACAACTCCGTTGACGTTAGCGTGAGCGCAACGGCTGACATCGGGACGACCACGAAGGATGCGGCTTTTGTGGCAGTCAGTGGACAGCTCTGGCATTCGTCTACGACGTGCCAGGACGACTTTAATGAGCTGGCCACCGGTCCGCGCAAGCCAAGAGCGCCTGTGTTCTTGCTGAACACTACCTCTACGCTGGCGAGTGGATACATGGCTACGTCTACGGCAGTGGGGACGTTCGGTGTGTTTAGTGCAACGGCTACCGGAAGCGGTCGGGCTGACTACGACTCACACTACGACCTGACTCCTGCTGGTAGGTTCTTGCAGCTCAAGCCGTTGGTTGAGGCGTATGCGTCTAGCTCGGGCGGGTCCATGGTTCCGCATCTCTCTGCGAGCCTGGTCTTCGGCGAGCCTGATGAGGCCCCACGGACGACCACATCGACTGGTGCGACGTATCGGAGCTAAGTCGATGACGACACGGGTGGCGCAGTCTGATCTGCCTAGACCGACTCGCCACACGACGCGAGCAGACATACCGACCCGTCCGCATAGGATCGCGGACGGGTCGCCCGTCAATCGCATGATTGATAGGCCTGTCAGAAAAACATTCACGAACGAGAACGGTAATGATGCCGTAGGACTGTCGGAGAGAATCGCATAATGTCATCCAATACCGAGTTTGTCGATATTCCAGATAACGCAGAAGGCGTCAATCCCAATCATCCCCATGCATCACATATTAAGATTATCGATGCCGAGCATGGCGTCGTTGAGCGGACGCGCGATAAGCTGGCCGTCGTAGGATTTGCCACATCGACGCGCGACCTTGCTCCGTTTGATGACCCTGAGTGGGACATTGCCGGGCTGAATCAGCTGTATAGAATGATTCCGAGGGCTGATATTTGGATGGACATTCATGTCAACTGGGATGAGGAGAACGTTGAGGGAACCGACCACGAGGGATGGATTCGAGATTGTGGTATTCCGGTATTGATGTCAAGGGTGCACTCAGAGCTACCGACGTCTGTCAGCTATCCAGTAGACGCTGTCATTGCTGGTGCCACTGACTACCTAACATCAAGCGTGGCGTTTTACATCGCATGGGCCATACATCAAGGCTATAAGGAAGTCGCCCTGTATGGCATCGACCTTGTCGTAGGCACTGAGTATGAGTTCCAGAAATCGTGTGCCGAGTTTTGGATTGGTGTCGCGCATGGCAAGGGTATGAAGGTTACGCTGCCGCCACAGTGTGCATTACTGAAGCAGACGCATCGATATGGCTATGAGATAGAGCCCGATGCCGGCCTCTTGCCGCTCAGCGAGATAGAGAACCGAACGAAGCACCTCATGTTTCAGCGTGACAAGACCATCCAGCAGTTTAGCGCGCTGAATGGAGCGATAGGTGAAGTTGAGACGTGCAGTCGGTGGATAGATAACCCAGGCGACCGTCTCAAAGAGCTACAAGAGCAGCATAGCGCGGCGCAGAATCAGATTGCACTCATTGACGGCGCAGCCCAGGAGTCAAGCTTCATGGGCGATCTTGTCAGGCTTCGGACGCGCGGAGCGACGATAGCAGTAATGTAGGGGGACTCATGCCTATACAGCCAGAGGTGTTTTCAACTGAGGCCGTATTCTCGTCTACGACAGGACGCGGATATCAGTTTGGATTCACGGCAAACTATGTCCGAGTGGAAAACGGGGGCGGATCTCCCGTGTATGCGAATCTGAATTCCACGACAACGTCTACTGGGTCAGAGCGCGTAGAGCCACTTGGCGTGCGTGTCTGGGACCACATACAGACGACGAGAATGTCCCTGTCGTCTACGAGCACAACGACTAGCACTGGGGCTTCGGCTCTCACAAGGCGAGTCCTGGTACACGCTACGCTGTAGGAGATAGAACATGGCAGAGTTTCCAAACACATATTCCACCTCCCCGGTTCTCAATGCGGCGTCTACTGCGCCTGTGCCGTTTGCGCTTCCGTTTCTCCCGAAATATCTGCGCATTTATAACGCAAGCGCGTTTGACCTGTATGCTGATTATACGGGAACGGCAGCCACGACAGGGTCAAGCCACATCATCAAGACGCTGACGGACCAGACGTTTAATCCTGTCCCTGTTCCTATCGGCGCGCTGAGCCTGACGACGACCACAACGGCGGCTGCTGGTGCGCGGGTGAGCGTGGTCGCGCTTGGCAGGGTAGACCCGTCGTAAAGATGGACGATGATATCGACATGCACGACGTCAACGCAGAGTCAGCTCGCTACCATGGCAGGCTTGCTCGACATGCTCGGGGCGACCGCGTCGTCCTGTGGAATGGATGCTGCGCTGAGCGCGTCGTCTGATTGGGTCACTCGATACATTACACAAAAGAGCGGCGCAAGTCTCCATAGACAGATCTACTCGGAAACTGTCAGGGGCAGCGGTAGACAGTCGCTGATGGTCAACAGGCTGCCGCTGTCTGGCGTGCAGCGCCTCTTCAACTCGACAACGACAGCAGATGCGACCGAGTTCTGTTCGACGGACTTTCGCATTGAAAGCCAGGAAGGAGGGCTTATTACGCGCACGAACGACGCTGGGTACAGCCCTACGACCAACGCCGCGTGGAACTTCACGCGCAATCCCAGGCCGACACACGTTCTACGTCCGTGGCTTGTCGTGTATGAGGCAGGATGGCAGTTCGCTGAAAGCTCATCAACGTGCATGGTGACGACAAGCACGGGTCGGTCGCTTCCGTTTGACGTAGAGCACGCCGTGCTGATCAAGGCGTCGAATCTCTATCAGGGCGGTGGCGACGTGAGCATGATGAAGGTTGGTCCCCTTGAGTTGAATTACAGCAGTGAGGGACAGGATGAAGCTGAGATGCTATTGACGCCATATCGATGGGAGGGCCACTAATGCCGGTTCCGTCTGTGCGCGCCTTCGCCCGCCTCATGCAGCAAAGCGTCTCTGTCGAGCCGTGGATAAGCTATGACGATACCGGAGAAGCCACATATGACACAGCCGTTGTCTATCAGTGCGCGGTTGTGGGAGAAATGAAGGTCGTTCGGAACGCTGGTGGGCAAGAGGTGCCGTCGAGTCAGCAGATATACCTGATGAGTAATGCGTCTCTTAGACCAGAGGACAGGCTGACATTGAGCACGGGGGACGTGGGTTCTACAGAGAGCTTTGCTATCAACCCAAAGATACTGGCTGTGGGTAGGTTTCCATTTACGCGCGGTCAATACGTCACAACACTCGACTTGGAATAATTTATAGGCACAAGATACATGGCTGTTACCCTACGATTATTAGGCATTCGGGAGATGAGGAACAAGTTTTCTCGCCTAGCCTCTGCTGTCCCCAGGTTTGCAGCGATTGGGCTCAATACGGCTGCCGAGTTGACTATGACTCGGTCTAAAGAACTGACGCCGGTAGACAAGGGGCCACTGAGAGCCAACGCCAAGGTCAGCCAACACGCCACAGCGGACAACTTAGAAGCCACGCTACGCTATGATCGCAATTACTCAATATTCGTGCATGAAATTCCACCCAGCAGGGCGCGCCACCCTGTCGGTCAATGGAAGTTCTTAGAGACGGCCATTAACGAGAGAATGGGAACGTATGATCAGGAAATAGGGGACGCGGTAAAAAGGGGTCTGAATCTGTAATGTTGACCGACGACATCAAAACCCTCCTGAGCGATGGTGGCATTACAGAAACCATCTACCGTGGATTTATGCCAGAGCGCGGTGACGATGTCTTTCAGATACTTGAGACGGGCGGGCTCGAACCGATACGAGCCATGAGTGGTGTTCCTGGCAATGCCGTAGAGGAAGCGGCAGGGTTTCAACTGACGAGACGGTCACCGAGCTACGACCGAGCGCGTATCGGCATGAACGCAGCCTTTAAGCTGCTCGATGGAGAGGGCGATAAAACGATTAACGGTGTGAGCTATAAGTGGATAGCGGCAAGACAGTCTCCGTTCGCGCTGGGCAGAGACGAATCTGATAGGACGCTTATTACGTGCAACTTCCTCGCGTATAAGGCACTGTCCACGTCAACATCAACATAGGTGTAACAAGGAGAATATAAACATGGCAATTTTACACCTACGAGACGCGCGGATACTCTTGGATGGGTTTGATCTGAGCGGGAACTTTACTGACCTAAACGTCGAGCACTCCGCTGAGATGCTGGATAGAACGACGATGGGTGCCTCGACTCGTATTCGGCGTGGTGGACTCTTGATCTCGGATGTATCTGGCAGCGGCTACTACGAGGACGACTTGAACGGAGTCGCAGATGCCATCTTTAACCTGAATGGCACGAGCGATACATTAGTGACGGTCTTTGTGAACGGCATCAATGAGGGTACATCCACGGATATGGGATTTGCCATGAAGGGCGTTGTCGAGCGTCTTGACTTCAGCGAGTCTGTGGGTGGTTTACTGGGATTTGAATTTGCCATTATGGGCAGAGGCATAGGGTAAATATATGGCCATAGTGAGAGCGATACCACTGAAAGACGCCACGCAAACAGCCCTGACAAGCTGTGGCGAGGGAACCATCTACGACGTTGGCGCCTTGCCGACGAGTTGCGGGTTTCGGGCCTTTGCCGGGCTACACGTGTTGACGTCATCAACTGGCGGCATTCGAGTCAGGATACAGAATAGCTCGTCCAGTGAAGGCGCGTCGATGACGGACCGGTTTGTCTTTACGAGTTGCGAGAATAGGTTTGCGGAGTTCAAGACGCCGCTGACGACCGCCAACATCACATCGACTGAGACGAAGTTCTGGCGTGCTACATGGGAATTTACCACGTCTGGAGAATCGTACAAAATGCTCCCGTGGATTCGCATACAAAACTAGGTCGTACTTTGAGAGGAGAGCAACATGCCAAACACAGTCCACTTTCGCGACGCATATGTCGAGGTCGGGTCTACCGATCTATCAAATCAGATAGAGAGCGTCGCCATGAACTATGCGAGCGAGATGCTCGATGCGACGGCCATGGGCGCAAGCTCTCGTATCCGAAAGGGTGGTCTCAAGGACTGGAGCATCGAGGTAAACGCACACAACGACTTCGATGTGAGCAAGTTCGACGACACGCTCTTTGCGCTCGTCGGGACGACTGTCTGTATCGAGATTCGTCCAAAGAACATCTGTTCGACATCGGCGGGTGGCGGCAACGCTCGGTACAGTGGAACGGTTGTGCTTGAGAGCTACAACCCACTGGCCGGTAGCGTGGGGTCCATCTTGGATGCTCCTGCGACCTTCCAGTCCGCTGGTGACCTGTCTCGATTTACGTCAGCGAGCTAAGCCGTGTTGGCGTCAGGGCATCGTGGAGAGTTACGCGTTGGCTATCAGGTAGCCGCCAAGCTAGGACGGTGGTCCCTGAGCGTTGATGATGACGTGGACGGTAAGTCGTCTACGCTAGAGGCCAGCGTGACAGCCTCTAATACGCACTGGCTGTCGTCTGTAGACGTCTTCGACCTAGAACTACGATTAGGGTCAATGCTATGGCTATGGAGAAACGTGAGGCCAGTCATTGATCAGGGCACAAGTGTCAGTATCACGTTAGTAGGTGTACCGGAAACCAGTACGGGCGCATAGGCGCGTCCCAGAGGAGGGAACATGGGTCATTGGACAGTTACACCAGAGACGGTCAAGCATGAGGGGGAGTATCGCGGTCAGGCGTTCTGGGTCAAGTTAAAGAAACAGCTCACGGCTGGCGAGTCACTCAGGATGCAGTCGGCTGGATTCCGAGGGTATAAGCAGCCAGAAGAGAGTGCCAAGGAAGAGAGTATCGGGCTCTCGAACATTGATGTCGATTTCTCACGAGTCAAGATATGCCGCGTCGTGACCTATGTTGTGGACTGGTCGCTCGACGAGAACGATAAGAAGCTGGTCGTCTCAGACGAGGTTGTTGAGTCTATGCCTCTTGAGTTCGTGGACATGCTCAACGATCTCATTAACGATCAAGAAGACTCGATGGATGAGGAAAAAAAAGACCAGAGTGGAGAGAGCGCGTAAAGAATGACATTGCGTTAATGCGTTTCATGGGTTGGTCGTATGACGATTTAATGCAGTGTCCGCAGGCATACATAGAGGTTATTGTTGAGGTTGGGAACGAAGAGGCAAAGGAAGCCAAGCGACAGCAACGGTCAGCCAGGGGTAGTCGCGGGAGGAGATAGAGCATGGCGCTAAACGTGGGGACGATCGAGGCGGTCTTAAAGCTCCGCGATCAGATGAGCGCGTCCCTGCGTAAGGTCGACAAGAACCTGAAGAAGACCGGCGAGACCGCCAAGCGCGTGGGCAGCGAGATGCGTGAGCTTGGCACAGGGTTGTCAGTTGGCGTCACGGCTCCAATCGTCGCATTCGGCACGGCGTCCGCTGTGTCGTTCGCACAGTTCGAGGCCGGCATGAATAAGGTGCGTGCGCTGACCGGCCTTGAAAAAACGACGGCAGAGTTTCGGGCTCTAGACGATATCGCCAGGCAGTTAGGAAAAACCACAAAGTTCACGGCGACAGAAGCCGCTGACGCGATGGGCTTCTTGGCCATGGCCGGTTTTGAGGCCAATGAAATCTGGGGCACCATTCCAGGCGTCTTGCAGTTGGCTGCATCTGCGAATCTCGATCTGGCATCTTCTGCCGACATTACCACAAATATTCTTACTGGTTACGGTCGCGCCGTTGAACAGGTAGCAGAGACGAACGATGTATTGGTGACGGCGTTTACAAGCGCGAATACGAATCTGGTCCAGCTGGGACAGGCGTTTAAGTTTGTTGGGCCGGTGGCAAGGGTGGCTGGTCAAAGCTTCGAGGAGACGACGGCTATCTTGGCACTTATGGGTAACTCTGGCATACAGGCAACGATGGCTGGAACGGCATTGCGTGGATCTATTACCAGACTACTCAATCCCACCAAGAAGATGGCTGATATCATTGCCCAGGTCGGCCTGGTGACACGAGACACAACAACGGGGTCATTAATGCCCATGGTTGATATTATCGGGCAGTTAGAGTCTCGCGGTGCGAACGCCGAACAGATCATGGGCCTGTTCGGTCGGCGCGCTGGTCCTGCCATGGCTGGCCTCATTACCCAAGGCGCTGACGCGATACGCGTTCTGGCAGAAGAGATGAAAGCGAATGGTGGCATAGCTAAAACCATCTCCGAAGTACAGCTAGAGGGACTGAAGGGCGCTTTCATTAAGGCGAAATCTGCCATAGAGGGCATGTTTATAACCATTGGCGAGAAACTCGGTCCATCACTGGTGAGTTTATTGGAGCACCTTCGGGCTGCTGCCAATTTTGTATCAGACACAATGGTTCCGTCTTTCATGTTACTGCCTGGCACTGTACAGGTTGTTATTTTAGGGATCGTCGGCCTCACAGCAGTTATAGGCCCATTAC
>SDBT01019183.1_pt1 | contig 10722 bp, 16 predicted proteins | sample 2277101 | NCBI WGS metagenome assembly SDBT01 (sample SAMN10404973, study PRJNA504765) | marine sediment metagenome | isolation source: marine sediment core GS10_PC15, 103 cmbsf | place: Arctic Ocean: Southern Knipovich Ridge | collected 2010
ACTTCCTGTGGGTACGAGTATGAATAAATCTATAAACCCTAGCCAGAGGCAAGAAACGGGCTTTATTGAGTGTCGTGGGCGTGAATACTGGCCACCTCCCATTGCTTCTGGCTATCCAAGTATCGCAGATGGCCTTTTAAAGCCCAATAACGCCTCTGCCTCCGGTGTAAACCCTACTGAATCGCTAGAAACGAGGTATGAGTAATGACTCCATCAGAAGAAACATATTGGGCCGCAACTTGTAAGGCGATTGATAAGCAGCTTCAAATACAAAGCTATAAGCATCCAAGTCCTTTTCGTACAGCGATACTTGAGGCAGCAGTAAAAAAGGCAGATATTAAAATACCAGGAATAGAATGAGACTCCCCAGAAAGGTAACAATAAGCGGCAGAGACTTTATAGTATGCCGAGATTCTAAGAAATCTACTGGCTGCGGTTCAGGGCGTTTTGATACAGGCGTCATTACTGTAGGTTCTAATGGCGACCCGGAACAAGCCATTGAGACTTATGTCCATGAGGTTATGGAAATAGCAATGCTTCAGAATGATTTAAGATACAATAGGGATGGAACTAACGAGTTTATGTATCAGATGACTCATACAGAATTTAGTAGATACTCAGAAGATGTGATAAGAGCGTTAAGGCCAATGATTAAATGCTAAGCACTGACCCTAAAAGAATATATAAGAAGAAACATACTGGTACTCATATAGTCCGCGAGATGCAGGAGATGTATGAAGCTATGAATAAACTTAGTATATACGATCAATTTATGTTAATTAAAGAAGCAGAGGCAAGAATTGCTTTCAACCGACCCTAAAATTGCAAACGAAGAGATGATGCAGGCTAACGCTGGCTACTGGGCATCCCAGTGGCAGATTAAGCTCCAGGCCGGTGTGTTCACGTTTAAGGATTTTGAGTACCAGCGTGAGACAATGGCTTCTCAGTCACGGCGTCTTTGTTATATGAAGGCTCGGCAGTGCTTTGGTGCTACTATCAATGAGTCTTTAAAAGACCTGCATGGTATGATTAAGGGCAAGTATAAACTTGGTGTCGCTCACATATTCCCCAATATGGATGATGTTAGTGAGTTTAGTAAAACCATCTTTAAACCTTTGATTGCCAAGAACCCCACTTCTATTGGCAGGTTTGTCAAGAATGTCGCCGGTGGAACAGACACTACCTCGTTGAAGCGTGTTCGGGATTCTATGTTGTTCTTAAAGGGAGCGAATCTGTCTTCGAAGATTGGTAATACTGACGAGAATACATCTTCAAAGACCTCCGCTTTCTCCTGTGATAAAGAAGTATTTGATGAAGTTGACTTTATGAGTCCAGAAGCGATAGTTAAATATCTTGAAGCTATGAACATGTCTCCGCATAAGCACGAAGTCTATCTCGGCAATCCATCGCATGAGGATTTTGGGATTGATCTTATCTTTAAGAAGTCCGACCAAAGACACTGGTTTAGAAAATGTTTCCATTGCAAAGAGTGGACTTGTGCGGAATTGAGTTTCCCCGGCTGTGTGAAGATTCGACATGACGGGACTGGATATGTTGGATGCGACTCTTGCGGGCGTGAGGTCCCTATGTGGGCCGGTGAAGGTTCAGGTGAGTGGGTTCCGCAGGTTCGGGCTAACTCCGACTACATGCACGGCTACAGAGCCTCACAGTTAATGACCCCCTTTAATGACCCGGCTGACATATTAGAGGCGTTTGTAAATCCACCGTATGGTAATCTGGCAGATGTGTATAGACTAAAGCTTGGCATGGCTTATTCCGACCGAGCAGAGAAACTTAGAAAGACCACAGTCCTTGCAAACTGTTCAAGAGACTCAGCGCCGATAAGTCATATAGGCCCTTGTGCGATGGGGGTTGATCTAAAGAAAACCTACCATGCTGTTGTTATCGGTATCAAATTAAGGAATGGTAAATATGAGATACTTCGGGCATGTAAGGTAAAAGGGATTCAGGCAGTCTATGACATTGCAAGAAGATACAACGTCAAGAGCGACGTATTAGATATAGGCCCTTACTACGAGACTGTCAGGGAATACCAGAAAGGCTCCAAACATGATACTTTTCTTTGTGAGTATAGTGAGACGCAGATAACCGATGCGAACTTTAACAATACGACCGGCGTAGTAAAAGTAAACAGAACTGAGATATTCGATAAGAGCCATAGGCTTTTGACTAATGGTGATATAATTCTTCCTGCCCAAAGCCCGGAGATGGACGAGTTCGCAAGACAATGCTGCAACTGTGCTAAGTTTGAGGAAAAGGATAAGCGAAGTGGTAATGTAGTATTCAGATACCGAAAGACCGGCGATCAACAGGAAGACCTCAGAAATGCTTTGAACTATTTCCTACTTGCCGCAAGCGGGTATAGATTACCAGTAGCAACTCACTATGCCGAAACACAGACCCATACAGAAGTAGATAACGAATACGAGAGGGTATAATGACACCTGAAGAAGTTATAAATTTAAGAAATATTCATCTTTCAAATCAGGCCAACATAAGAACTCTGTGGCAGGATACAGGTGACTTTCTATATCCTTATGTGAATATAACATCTACTTTCGCAGAGGGTACACCCCGCACCAGAAAGATTTTCGACATGACTCCTATGCTGGATGCGGAGGATATGATCTCCGGGCTTAAACATGCGATGATTCCTGCCGGCCAAAATTTCTTTGCTATCAATGTTGGCGATGATGACAACCTATCAGACAACATACAAAGATATATATCAATGCTCACGCAGGTATCGCATGAACAGATATTTAATTCAAACTTTATTACTGAGATTGACGAAGCTTTAAGGTCGCTTATTATATTTGGGCCTGCAAGTATCTTTTCTGAGTGGACGCCGAAGACAGGACTTAACTATCGAAGCGCGGTAATAGGCTCGTACCAGTTCATAGAGAACGAGAAGAAACTCATAGACGGTATTATTATGTCAGTCAAATACACACCCAAGCAGGCCATCGGTGAGTTTGGCGAAGAGAATGTCGGCAAAAGTATTGTCGAGGCAAACAAAGACCCGAAAAAGTCTAATACAAAGTTTGAGTTTATATATCTTATCCAGCCAAGAGAACAGATAAACCCCAATCTCTCCCAGACCGTTTCAAGTAATATGCCGTGGGAGGAACAGGTAGTAGGTGTTAAAGATAAAGTAACAGTCTTAGAAAGCGGGTTCCCACAATTCCCATACCATTCCGCAAGGTGGAAACGGCCTGCAAACGAAGTCCACGGCAGAGGTATCGGTACAGAGATACTACCTCAGATAAAAGTCCTTGACAGAATGAACAGAGATTACAATGAGGTTGCGAATAAATGGGCAAACCCGGCCATGCAAAAACTCTCATCGGTAGAAGGGCCTGTCAGGACATTTCCGGGTGCAAGTAACACCGTAAGGGAGATGGACTCCATTAAGGCACTTGGCAACGGCATGCAGGGTAACTTCCCTATAACCGAGAAGGCGCTTGAAAGACAGACAGGTATTATTGACAGGGCGTTCTTCAAGAATGAGTTTAGTCCCCTGGAAGGATTGACAGGCGACCGCAGAACAACCTTAGAGATAAGAGAGCGCATAAGGCAGACATGGCATAAGATTGGCCCTCCGGTAGCTCGTATATGGTTTGAACTTATGACAGGGCTTATCCAGAGGTCTATATTACTTCTTATTAGAAACGGCGAGGTAGAACAGCCACCTCTGGAACTTGAAGGGGTTGGGTTTGGCCTTGAGTTTGTAAGCCCGTTTGCATTAGAGCTTAGAAGCCAGCAGTCAAGAGCGTTTCAGGAATGGGCGTCTATTGTCGGCGAGATGGAACAAGTATTCCCCGGTGCTACCGATAACGTGGACTCTGACGATGCTATCATGCGTCTTGGCCGTACACTTGGCGTCAACGCAGAGGACATGGCCTCCGAGGAACAGCGTACAGAAAAACGAGAGCTAAGAATACAGAAAGAACAAGATGCACTTGCATTGCAGGCGGCACAGGTAGCAGGGCAGGCTTACGGACAAACGACCGGTGCACCAGAAGAAGGCAGCGCAGCCGAAGCATTAGTAGGAGCTAGTTAATGACCGAACCAACACAACATGAAATAACGATACAAAGGAACAGTGACTTCCTTCACACCTTCACAGGTGACAGACAGACTAGAACTCTTAAATACCTATCAGAGTTTTGTCTTGAACACGAATGTACTTATGTCGAAGACTCTGCAAGAAAGAGCGACTTTAACGAAGGCGCACGTTCAGTGATACTAGAAATCCGGCACTGGCTGGATATGGATATAACTAAGTTAGATAATAATGAAACAGTAACTAATTCAGAAAAGGAAACAGAAAATGAGTAAACAAGGATTAGCAGAGACCCATCACGGGACTACCTCTGCCCCAAAAACAATGTATCGAGAGATTGAACAGGAAGAAAATGTAGCGCGCGGACACGTAGAGGTCATAGAGATCCTTGCGTATGACGCTACCAAAACACCAAGGCGGCGTATACCTGAAAAGGACGGTACGCAAGGTGAAATAATGAAAGACCTGGACGGAAAGACTTTATATGTAGAGGTAGGCAGAGAACCATACTTCTGCCAAAACCCAGACGATGCTCTGATATTTGCCGAGAATAATCCCGGTGTAAGGACTGAATCGTTTACAGTTCAGGTGAGAAAAAACACAGCTATTAAATACCTCGACGATCCAAGGAACATGAAACAATTCGAGAGGAAGGTGTAATATGGCTGACGAACCAGCAGTAGCACCCGTAGTAGAACCAGCAGCAGAGCCAACGAATCATTTCGGAACTGATGGTGCATTAAACGAGGGCTGGCAGGGAACTCTTGCCGAAGAACTAAGAGAAGAAAAGAGTCTTCTTTCGTTTAAGAATGTCGGCGATCTTGCAAAGTCTTTTATTATGACAAAGAAGATGGTAGGTGCGAATACAGTCGCTATACCAACCGACGCGTCAACTGAGGGCGAGTGGCAGGAATACCATAAGGCAGGCGGACGACCGGAAACAGTTGCTGACTACAACCTGAAGACACCGGAAGGTTTTCCACAAGAGATCGCCGACCAGATATTCCCGTCAGACAGGTTAGAAAAGTGGCAGGAAAGATTCTTTAAGGGCGGTGTTAGTAAGAAGGCAGCAGACCTATTCATTGCCGATTTTGCAAATGACATGCTTGCCGACTATAAGGATATACAGATAACCAAAGAACAGGCATTGGCAGACCTCAAGAGCGGCCTTACAGCCGACTGGGGCGTTGCCTATGAACAAAATAAGCATCTTGGCGATATAGCACTTACAGAAGCAGCAGGCGGCGACGTTGAGTTCCAGACAAGAATCTCAGATAAGTTTGGCAGCGACCCCGATTTTGTTCGGGCAATGGCTAATCTTGGCAGTAAATTTGCCGAGGGTAAACCACCCGGTTTCGCTGCGATACCGTCAACCTCTGACCACCAAGACCAGATTCAAACTTTGATGGATGACCCGTTGTATACTAACGGTACACAGAAACAGCGTATGCACATAGCTAATAAGATTATGGCAATACGAGAAAAAATGAACCCTGAACCTGCAACTACTTAACTGCCGCAGATAGGGAATAGTTAGCGGATTACCTTTTTATTAAAAGAGGCCCGGAAACAAGACAGGAATGACCCACTCGTTGTGGATTATCCTTCCGAGCAACTTAAATTTTAATAGAAAGGTACATTATGAGTCAACAGATACCCATTGCCTTTGTTGACCAGGTAAAAGACAACATTCTCATGCTATCGCAGCAAAAGCCTGCGAAGTTGAGAATGACTTGTCGTCCTGAGTCAGTGACAGGCGATACAATGTTTGTGGAAAGGATCGGGCCTAAAGATGCACAACCGCGCGGTGCGCGTCACGGTGCAACCCCTATCTCCGATGCTGACCACTCAAGGCGTCAATTATTGATGGTGGACTATGTAGTTCCCGCCGATATAATTGATAAACCTGATAAGCTGAAAATGCTTATCGACCCACAATCACCATACGCCCGCAATCAGGTATTCTCGTTGAATCGCCAGATTGACGACGTTGTTATCGCGGCTTTAGGCGGCATTACCCGTGGCGGACATACCGGCGGAACAACGATCAACTTCCATGACGTTGGCGAAAGTCGGCTCATTCAGTCAGACGGTACGATTCGTGCGACTGGTTCTGACTGGTCTGACGTAACGGAGACCCCGTTGACAATCGCTAAATTGCTTACATGCAAACAGCTTTTGGACGATGCCGAGATCGACGACGAGAGACAGCGATGGTTCCTTTGTAATCCCTTTAACCTTAATCAGTTGATGAATACGACTGAGGTTAAGAGTGCGGATTACAATACCGTCAAAGCTCTCGCACAGGGCAAGATTGACTCCTTTATGGGTTTCAATTTCATCAAGTCCACAAGACTTGTTGCTGACGATACCGATACAGGTGCAACAAAGTGTTATGCGTTCGCGCAGGACGCTATCGTGCTTGCAGTAGCCGAGGAACCGACGGTCAGTATTGACCTTCGCCCCGACCTGCTAAACAGTACTCAGATCTTCTCTACTCTGAGTATTGGCGCAACTAGAGTAGAGGGTCCCGCAGTTGTCGGCATATTGCTTGACACCGCATAATCTACGAAAGGAGATTATTATGAGTAAACATGGAAAATTACCGTTTAATCCGATCATTTGGCCTGCGGTTCCGGTTGACCACACCGGCGATAGCAACTTAGGGTATTACGTCAAAGAGACTACCCAGAGATATGCGTGGGGTACTCGTGGTATTACTTGGGACGGTAAAGTATTTAAGTACGCTCGTTCCAAAGATACTATGAAACCCAGTTATGGTGCTATGAATTCCGCGACAATAGACGTATCAGATTTGCTGAACACGAACCACACTAAAACTATCCATATTGGTGATAGGTCGGTTCTGTTTACAGTGACTTCTGGTGAAACCTTTAATGGTAGCGGTTTATTTGAAGATGAGCTTGTAGGTGCACAGTACGTTGTCGGCCATGGTGTAAGTGCTGCGGCCACTGAGCAACGAACGGTCATTGGCAATAGTGCTATTGCTGGTACTACAACTGGGACTATTGTGATACAGGTTGACCACCCGTTTGCCGTTGAACATGCGGCTGGCTTTAATGAGTTACCTTTAAATCCTTATGGGTATCTCACGCATACCGACCCCGGTATTGGGTCTGTTATGGGCTTGCCGTTGGTTCCGGCTACTACTGGTCAGAATCTCTGGATTCAGACCTGGGGACTTATCTTTATTGTTCCTGGTGGTGGCGATGCCACTCCTGGTGATTCACAAGACCACAGGACAGTAGTCTTTGTTGGTGACCATACCGTTAATGGTGTTGATAGTATTACACTTGAGAACGGTTATCAGGTTGCTGGTTTTATTGTTGACTCCACTGAGAGTGGTACAGGTACGATGCCTATGGTAATGTTACAGATAAGTATTTAATTTTAATGGGCGGGGGTTTCGGCCTCCGCCTCTTTTTAAGGAATTTATAATGGCTAAAGAAGAAAAAAAAGACAAGAAAGACAAGAAAGTTAAACCAACTACTGATGCAGATATGGTAAAAAGAGCGGAAGGAAGAGTAAAGGACGCAAATGCAGATTCTTAAACGGGCAAAAAACGCCGAGTTGGAAGTTATTTCTGCCAGTGAATCTGAAAGTAATGTGAAAGAAGAAGTAAATCGCAGAACTTGCAAAGCTGGTTATACTGACCGAGACGGACAACAAATGACTGGTGCAGGTAAAGGTGACAAGCGTCGCCCCTGCAACATAAATAAGTACAGAGAAAATTATATTAAAATATTTGGACACGATTAAGGAGTATTATTATGGCTTCAACAGGAATGGCGTTTTGGGCATTTGAGCATTATCTCAAGAATAGCCCACTTAAAGGGCCTGGCGGTTTAACAAATGACGATATAACCGCTATGGCTGATTTGTTTTATTCTTTCAATACTACATCTGCCGGCTCTGCCCGGCCAGCAGTTGATGGGAATTTCACAGACCTCGACTGGCCGGATTTCGGTGCAGTTGCGGATGCGGGCGGCATTGATGCAGTTAGAGATACTGCAACAATAGACCAGGCAAGGTTTCCAGAATCTCATAGAGGGAGTTAATCATGGCGATCACCACACCAACTATAATCGGTAAGGGTCAGATGCCAGTAGCGATGACAGGGCCATTGTCGTTTAACAACAACGAAGATGACGCGGATGTAGCCGTACAGCTTGTAGCTACGCCGGGAGTAGGTAAAGCGATTTACCTGACCCACGTTACTATGAGTGGCCGCACTACTGATGTTGCGATTACGTTACAGGACGAAGACGCTACTGTTCTATTCGGCCCTGTCCAGATGCAGGCTGACGGGGGCGGTAACTTTACGAAAGACTGGCCGAATCCGCTGAAACTGACCGACAACAAGGCTTTGGATGTATTCGGTACTAACAGTCAGGCGTTTACGGTTTATGGCGAGTATTTCATCGGTCAATCACCTATAACTTAGGAGTCAATATGATAGTTATTGGCGTACCAGTGCCGAAGAACTTTTCGATAGACGTGCGTACAGCCGCCTATTGTGCATCAGAGGCAATGCGCCCCGGTGTAAGGTGGGGATATGCAAGTTCAAGAGAGTGCAGTGTCGGCAGGAGTACGTTCATACACTACGCCCTGAAAGACCCTGACGTAACCCATATCTTCACGATAGACTCTGACGTTGTACCACCGGAAGGAACGCTTGAAAAACTCTTAGCCTATGACCTGCCTATTGTGGCGGGTATCTATCCGATGATGACAAACGAGAAAGTATGGTCGTTTAAACTGGGTGATGGATGGTGGAAGCAAGCTCATCCTTTGCCTGACAGACTGACAAAAGCAAACGCGATAGCCGGTTCAACTATTCTTGTCAAAAGAGAGGTCTTGGAAAAGATGGGACGCCCGTGGTGGATGACAGTCTATAAACCTATCGACGAAGACGGCAAGTGTTATGATTTACATGAGGACGAACATTTTAGTAAACGGGCGATTGAAGCAGGGTACGATTTAATGATAGACCCGACAATAATCTGTAAGCATTACAATTACGGAGAGATATAATGGCAATTACTACACCATTTTTAACAGGTAAGGAAGTAATAGAGAAAGAAGCACCGTTTGCGGTTAATTCTGCTGATAATGTTTTCATAGGCGGTAGTCTGGCAGTAGAGTTAAAAGCCGCACCAACCAGAGATAACAGTGCGATATATTTAACCCATGTAACTATGTCAACTGTAAAAAATACGAATCGTATCCAAGATGCTGCATTAACACTCATAGGTGGCGATGCGGCTGTATTGTTTGGGCCAATCCAGTTACAGTCGAATGGTAGCGGCATTTTCTCAAAAGATTTTGAGGCTCCATTAAAAGTAGCTGATAAAAAGGCGTTAGACCTCTCCGGTGCTGGGCCGGGTGGCTATCAAGCTGCGGTATTTGTTTATGTAGAAGGTTTTATTGGCGATAGCCCATTAGGATAATATTATGGCAGAGATACAAGATAAACATAAAAGGCGTTCATGTCGAACAGGACGATGCCGCGGCTTTGGCATACATGATACAATCCGGTAAAGACCTTAAGGTAATTTTCAAGGAGAAGTAATGGCAACTGATAATACGAAAATATGCAATCAGTCACTTGATAAACTGGGTGCAAGTCGGATTGTCAACTTTGACGATAGTACAGAGGATTCTTTGTCGGCTATAAAGTGCAGGCTTCACTTTGAGCAGACCAGAGACGCCCTGTTGCGGTCTTACAAATGGCCGTTTGCTTCGGCAAGGAAAACATTGTCACAGGACACCGTAACCCCGGACTTTGAATATGCTTTTCAGTACGAGCTTCCAAATGACTATCTGGCAATGCGGTCTATCTACGAAAATGAGTTTACGGACTCGAACTTCTTTCCGTTTACTATTGAAGGCAGTCTTCTCTTGACTAATGAGAACGAGATGAAGATACGGTACACTAAAAAGGTGACAGACCCAACTAAATTCGATGAATTATTCATAGAGGTTCTCATTTTAAAACTGGCATTAAAGTTGGTTTCACTGGCAGGTGCAAGTCCCAAGATGACAGAAATACTCGGCAGAGAACTTGGCCCTGTACTGTCACAGGCAAGGGCTGTGGCTGGACAAGAAGCAGAAACTGGCGGACGTGCTATTGAAGTAACATGGAATGACGCAAGATTTGGCGGTCGCTCTAACGACCCAAGCAGGCATTAAATATGGCTAACGAAATACAAGCAGATTATAAGTCAGGTGAAACGCTGTATGCCACAAGGTTTCAGCCTGCGGGGAATGTTTTTATTACCGATGGTTCGGCTGACCAAGTGTGGTCTGACCCAACCCTCTATGATGTTCCAGTAACGGAGAATGGCAATGGCGGTCATTACGAGGGCGACTTCGATGCGTCTGCCAATATAGCTGCAGGGACTTATCAGGTTACGGTATTTCTGCAAACTGGTGTAAACCCTGCTAATGGAGACCCTCAACTATATAAAGGCGAGATATTCTGGGACGGTACAGCCGAGATAACCATAGGTACGCTGGACACGACTATCGAAGACGATGTTATAGGCGGTGGCGACGATACGCTTGAAACTATATCAGACCAGCTTGACACTGTTATCGCCGGTACGGTTTCA
>SDBT01019184.1_pt1 | contig 10722 bp, 12 predicted proteins | sample 2277101 | NCBI WGS metagenome assembly SDBT01 (sample SAMN10404973, study PRJNA504765) | marine sediment metagenome | isolation source: marine sediment core GS10_PC15, 103 cmbsf | place: Arctic Ocean: Southern Knipovich Ridge | collected 2010
CCCATACCAAAGATCACGTCCGGGATAAACCCTTGGGGTGTCTTCCCCATGTAGGTACACCACACCTGATGCCCCATAGTCCGGGCTACATCCCAGTCGGGGATACATTGGTCTCTGTCCGGGATACTCAGTCTTGTGCAAACGAGGATGTTCATTTATTCCACTTTCTTAAACCAAGTACGCCCGCTCTTACCTTCCGGGACTCCCTGAAAATCAAGTAATTCTCTCACAGCGTTCCCCACGTCGGTCAAGTTGAAGTCGTCTCCTGCTATCATCCCGCCGGGCCTTACCTTCGGAAGCCAAGCAACAATATCTCTGTAGATGTAGCCAAAAATATGGACGGCGTCGATGTATACGAAATCCAAGGAATTATCAGGGATGGTTAAGACAGCCTCAAGAGAAGTCAAAGGAAAAACGATAGCATTAGGCATATCGTCTACTATCTTCTGGAGTATTTGGTCTAGTTCCTCTTGTGTCTTGAGAGGTTCATTCATCAAGCAACTATACTGAGGAAATTGGAGGTTTGCTACTTTCCAGGGATCAACAAGAATAAGGGAATCAGCTACAGCGTAGAACTGCCTGCTAAGTTCTCCCTTCCATACTCCGATCTCTGCGATATGCCTGTAGTTGTTTTCCACTACCAGTTCCATCGCTTCTCTTCTGAAACACATAACGATCTATCACTTTCTCCAAAGGGACTCAGAGTGATCGAGTAGGTCAAACGCTCTATCTTGATCTATTTCTGGGTTACTGTTTTCCGCAGATATTATCATGTTTCCATTGTTCTAATTTGAGGGGGTCATTTAGCAATCTTCCTCTCCATGCTCTTTGCCCTCCAAGCCCCACGAAGGCATCCCAGATACTTCCGCAGTCGAAGAAGAAGCTGTATGGAGACTCGTCGTACAATTGATCGATGATAAGGGCCGCACTCACTCCGGCGGATACCAGGTAGACCGCACGATCTGGTCTTCCGCAATCGAGGGCATCGCGTACGGCATTTTCGATCCCATTTTTCTGAAGATGTAGATTTGGAGAGCCTATCTCAACAAAATGGTTATACCCTAGAAAGTCTAATCCCCGTAACTCTCTGGGTCCTATAACTATAGTATCCATCTGCTGTAGTTGATCGATCAAGGGAAACAGACCGGAACTGGAGGCTAACGAATCGGTTATCATGTCCCTCTCATAAAACTTGGTTTCTATTTTGTAGTCTCGTAGTAGAGCTTCTATACGCGGCCCAATTCCGGCAGATATGCAATCCTGCAACGTCCAAAGAACTTTCGGAACAGCGAACATGAAGTTTGTGTCTCGTTGTCTGGTCTTCAATACTTCAAACAGTCGATCGCCCGTGGGACCGTGGAGTATTTGACCTAGCCCAGTTGCTTTTCCCAGTCCGTGCTTCATAATGCAAAACCATTCGGCATCGGAGTAACCGACTAAGGCAAAGTAAACACCACCTCTAAGCCTGTCAACGTAATAGCCAATAGGATTTTTTACAATTTCGATTGTCATTGAAATGCCTCCGGGATTGGTCCGTTATATCGGACTAACTGATCTCCATTTGGTAGTCGGTCACCGGGTTTCCACTTCTCAAAAGCAGCTCTGCTCTTCACGTAGATCCCTCTGTGATCCGTTCGCCCCTCACCACGCTCAACATAGTACCTATTCTTAGCTAGTCTAGTCCTAGGTTTGCTTGCGAACCCCATGTGCACAAAACATGGAGACCTGGGAATTCTATCGAGCCTCCTCAGGCTCTTGTTCAGAAGCATTCCTTTGTGTTCTGGTGAATTGTGGTTTGACTTGTATCTTGTCCCCGGTCTCCACCTCCAGATCTTACAGACGACTACTCGCCAAAGGATCCCAGCTATCTCCCACTGGAACAAAGGTTGATCGGCAATACTCGGGGGATGCCAGATGTTACGATAAGGGAGGGTTACCCCCGCCTTGTTGCCTCTAATCAGTTGCTCCAGGTGAAAGTTTACTTCTTGCTGATCTCTCAGAGGGTAGAACTCATCAGCGTCCACAGTTATCACGTAGTCCGGGTTGACTCCCTCTGCCACACCCAAGTACTTTTGTCGACACTGACACTTTCCTTGTGCTGGGTCCACGTGCTTACTCAGTCCATAGGGTATATAGACTACCCTATCATCTTTCTTGGATAATCGTTCTAGATACTCGCTGGTTCCATCTACCGACAATCCTCGTTTAGAAACCATCTCGGGATTGGCCTTGAGGTATTGTTCATCAGCAGCCTCCACAAAGACCCATTTCTGTAGCCCGGACCAGTCCTTGTGCTGTTCGTAAAGTCGAGGCAGCCATTCCATCTCGTTGAGGCAGAGCGTAGCTAGCAAGATGTTCACACTGACTCTCCATTACACAGAGATTTGATCTTGGCCAGACACTCTCCTCGTTTGAGTTCCCAAGAGTTAGTCCTAGCCCACAACCTGCCCTGGGAGGAGAAGTCTCTGATGTCTTTCTCGTACCAGTTGTCCATAGATTCAGCGATCTCCTCGGGGTCTAAAATCGACTCCTCGAACGAGAGGTAGCCGCCCCCGATCTCGGCTTGTCTTGTCCTTCCCACGGAGATAAGAGGCTCGGTAGGTAACCAGCAATGGTTTGGGTAACGGTCAGACGCCATGACTAACATCCCGGCAGCGTAGGCTTCCTGGAGAGGGAGACTTAGCCCGTTGAACTTCTCCGGAGCTACGTAGACATCGTACCCGGTGAACAAGTCCTCGTGGGGTATCTCACCCAACTCCAAATTCACCCTAGAATCTCGTTCAATCCCAGGAACTTGAGATAGTAACCTCCGAAAGGCCCTGGTATCCTGACATCTTATTGTCAGAGACAGATCGGATTTCAGGTATTTTACCGCCTGGAGCAGTTCAAGAGTTCCTTTGTGGTTTCGATGCCCTATATTTCCCGCGTTGTGCAAGAACCTCTTCGCCGTGGTTCTCAGTTTCCAAGCAGTTGGATCTACAGGAGGTACGAACAAGCTATGAGGGTATTTTTTGAAATAGTCTACGTCGAGCAAAGAGGGGCAAAGATAACCATCAAAGATGCTTTCCTTACCTTTGGGAAACCATTCGTACATAGGTATCATTACTGTCTTGACGTTATGCTTCCTACAAAGCTCTGGGAACTTCCAATCAAAGGGAGTCTCGAAAAACAGCATCACGTCAATCTTGTCTAGTAGAGTTTCTACACTAGGACCACGAATTTTTCTACCTGGAGCCTCCACCGCTCGGTTGCCGTACCACTCCGGATAAGTTGGCCTTCTAGGAGATCCATGACGGATCAGGATTATCTCGTCTACAATTCCTGCGTCATAGAAAGACTTGGCTAGGTAGCCTAACCCTTGATTCGTCGCGTATGCTGTCATTCCTATTTTCATAGTTCGTCCCTAGCCGGAGGCATCATAGGCAATATCCAGCTATTCACTGAAGGTCTCCACTTGGTTGCCCTTTTGATCTTCGTTATATCTCCAATCAGAGTTGGCTGTTTTCCTGGGCGTAGTAACGAGGGGTCAGTCTTGATGAGGTAGTTCTCACACCCTAGAACGTTCATCATTCCGTCAATTATCTGGCGGATTGTTCTAGGGTTCTCGGAAGCGATGATAAAGTCATCGGGATAGTCTAGTTCCATCAGTTCCACGGCCGCTTTCATATAGTCTTTAGCATGACCTATGTCTACAATCATCTCAGGATCACCTACAGCAATCTCTTCTGTTTTCCCATCAAGCACGTCCCAAGCTGCTTGGCGTAGTTGATGCAAAAGATAATCTCCTTTCCTTCTCTCCGAATCGTGGTTATAGAGAATCGCTGTCGTAACGAACATCCCATGTACCTGGCGGTAGTACCGAGCTAGATGGTAGGCAGCCGTCTTGGCACAAGCGTACGGACTTTGTGGGTTATGTGGTGTCGTCTCGTTCTGGGGGGGAGGAGCATCCCCAAACATCATTGCAGAACAGGGCTGAAAAAACCGGATAGCTTCGTTTACTTCTCGAATGATTTCCAACGTCGTAGCCACGGCCTTGGCAGTAACGTCGAAGGAAACTCCGGAAGTGTCCAAGCTCCAACCTACGTGGTCCTGGTCTGCCATATTGTAGATTTCTCCCGGCCGTGTACTCTTGGTAATACGAAGAATCGAAGGAGGATCGGTGATGTCTCCTTGGTGTAAAACCACCTTATCCCATACGTGAGCGATACGAGTTAGGTTATCTACACTACTACGTCTGTAAAGCCCATGCACTTCATAGTCTCGCTCTAGCAGAATATCCGCCAGATAAGAACCGTCTTGTCCGCCAATACCTAGAATAAGTGCTTTCTTCATCAGATGATCCTCATCTCCGGTAGAGGTACAATGAAGTGGCCACCACGACTAAGAAATTTTGACTCACGCTCTACGAACTCATCTATGAACGTGTAGGGTAAAACCAGGAAATAGTCAGGGTTGGTTTTCCTGACCTCCTCTTCTGAGTAAATAGGAATGTTAGTTCCAACAGTAACTCTACCCCATTTCTCTGGAGAACGATCTGCTGCTCCTGTTATTAGACGACAGTCCAGACCATAGTACTGAAGGATCACGTTGCCTTTCGTGGAGGCTCCATAGACCCAAACTGTTTTTCCTTCTGCTACTACGTCTTCTATGAACTCAACGACCTTCCGCTTATTCTTCTCTAGCCTGTCGAAGAAGGCATGAAAGAACTCGGGCTTGTTTGATCCTTGATCATGCTCTATAAGAAATGCTGAGGCAATTCTAGCTGTCTTGACAGGATTAAGGCAGAGTTCTCTTTTCCTATGACAGGCCCAGATACGATAACTCTGCCCGTTCACGTTATTAGTTTCCACGTCAATTATCTTGAGACCGTGTTTCTGGTACAAATACTCTAAAGACTTGAAGCTATAGAACTCCAGATGTTCGTGAGCAAAATTACCTACGTCCCCTAAGTCAATCATATTCTGGAGACACATCAACTGAGCTACAAAGATCCCATCCGGGGAAAGGGCTTTTGCTACGTCGGCTATGAACCGATTGGGATCTTCCAGATCATAGAACATCCCAAGGGCTGTTATTACCTTGGCAGGCTTGCCTATGCAGGCATCGTAGTCAATATAGTTCCAAAACACATTGAGAAAGTCATCCAAGCCAACTCTTCCCTCGTCGGCTAGATTGAAGGCTGGTTCTACTCCGACCAGTTGAAGTCCGTCCAGTGCATATGACCTAAGCAGAGTTCCGTCGTTAGATCCTATGTCAAGCACTACGTCTCCGGGAGCAAGAGAGATCCTATTCTCTATACTAGAAGCTACGTCTCTAAGAGCCTGTCGCATCGTCTGAGTTACCCCAGAACGATACCAGTAATGCCGGGTATAAAGAAAATCCTGGGGGGCAGTGTGCTTTGCCTGAACTAGAGTACATTGGTTACACAGTTCCAGGTCGATAGGCACCTTCTTACCTTTCAATGCTTCACCCGGACTAGGAAAGTCACTCACGAACTGTTCTCCCAGAGAAAAGAGAAACGTGAGGTCCCTAGAACCACAGACACGGCAAGTGTCTCGTGTTGTGTAAGGCATAACTTCGCTCCTTCAGTCAGCAGACAGGTCTATCTTCTTTTCAGAGAAACTTTCAACTGGGAGATATTGCTTGTTTCCAAGAGAACTGTTCAGTCCCCAATGCTGTAACAGACTTGGATTGTGGATGTGCTCCTTAAACCCCGAGTTCCTCATTCCTTCAGAGACTCCCCCGTCTAAAGACTTCCACGCTCGCTTCGTGCCAGCAGAGGCCGGTTTCCTGACTAATAGTCCATTGATAAGTATAGTCTGCAAGGCCTCCCTATCGAACACTAGTCCTAACGCCCCTAACCCTCTCTGCATGGCAAGACACCATCCTGATTTATTGTTCGTGAACTTCCTGTTCTCGTCATGGGTATAGAGGTTCAAGTAGCTCCTCTTTGGGTAGGGACAAGACTCCAGGTATTCACGAAGGTTACCTACAGCCTGAATATCATCCTGAAACATTACAAACCGATGAGCCAAAGGGTTTCTGACGTATAGCTCCCACATTCCCATCACCCAGTTCCCCACGATCTTGACTGGAGGATTTGGCCTACAACTTACCAATCCACCAAACACTTTGTACTCTGAGGGGTCGTCACAACCGTCTACGAAAAGATGGGGATCTCCGAAACCGGCATCACAGAGGGAGTGAAGGGTTTGCACTAGCAAGTCATCCTTTCTCTCTGGGACAGTAGTTACACCTACCTCCCAAATTATTGGTCTGGGTTCAGGCTTCTTCACTTTATTAACTCCTCTAAGTACTCCTTCGCCTTCTCCGTTTTCCCTGAAATGATTCTCCTCGCCCATCGGCTCAGTTCGTTAAACTTCTCTTGCCTTTTACCACAAAGGCAGGGTCTGCCCAGCCACTTCGTCACTCTCTCTGGAGTAATACCAATAAACGACAGGGCCTCGTGGACAGCATCTCCTAGTTCTAGAGGTTTAGGGGACATTGGAACTACTTTCCTTGGCTTTTGCTTAGGTCTATGTGGAGGTCTGCGTTTGGGTTTGTCTCTTATGATTCTCTCTTCCACGGTGAGAGTCGAGGTAGGGGTGTAGAGACTGATCACTTTTCCACACAGCCTCACGGGAGCCCGCGAACTAGGTCTTCTGTAGACGTACCCACAGTTGGTGCATTCCCACCAACCGTTTTCGATTCGTTTGAAGTTGCAGGGGGTAGTCATTGGAGGTAGTTGGCTTGACTTACACTGTGCCCAGAAAGGCTTCTTGATCGGGCGTGGGTTTTGTAGGCCACAAACGGGGCAACGGAAAATACCTGGAGTGTCAGTGGGTATTGGTTGGCAGTTTATTCGTACCAATGAATAACACTCCCCGTAGGATCACAATAATTCTCACCAGACTGCGAGTAGAACGGAAGTATATGATCGAATTCAACAATTGGAGCTGAGACAGGCAGCCGCCAATAAATAGTTTGTGGATTATTTCCATCGCTAATTAACATCCTGACTTCTAAGAAACATTGGCCCTGAACTAACAACATTCTCGGAAAGAGGTAGTCCGTACCTTCACCACAAACCGGTAAAATGAACGCCTGCTCTATCCAAACGCAAGGGTTACCAAAAGTAAAAACTCTCCAAGTATCGTTAAAATCAACACAGCTTTCACATGAACCGTTGGTCATTGAGGGACCGTCAAGCCAGAAAGAGAGCGGAAGATCACCGTCATAGCAGTCGTTACAAAATTCTGGGGAAAACACATCACAACTACAACCGAAGTTGGCAAGGAACCTCCATTTAGCCACAGAATAGTATGGTGTGAATAACCCACTTGCGTTTCTCAGCCAATTGAGAGCACTCATCAGCATGGTACTCCTATGACCCACCAATAACCGTTGATCTTCCTGATTAGGACCCAACTGCCGGAAGATATAGTACCAACGTCTGTCCCTGTTCCTGTATCTTCTCCCATTAGAGGTGGAGCACCTACAGTTACATTTTCTCCCGAGTCTACTAGGTCTGCTACTGCCGGACCTCCTCTCCAGATACTAGCTATGGCCGTTCCACTCTCAGACAGAGTTCCGTCTAATTTTGCCCATTCAATATTACCTGCTGCTGAAGGTGTGGCAATCCACTTCCCTGCCTTGGTGCGGGTTACCAGTAGCCAGTCCTGGTCCAGATCTGAAGGGGATAGGTTATGGACTATCTTGGTGAAACCCATTGAATGCAATTCAGGGTCGCCTGAGGTGTCATCTACCAGGATTTTGTAGATGTTACACTCTGCCTTGCCTGGCTCGTCGAAAAGGCTGCCGCTGATGTCCGTCCCTGTCCCTGTACTTCCGTCTGTAGGTAAGAGTTTGGGGATACCCGCACTAGTCTGAGGCTTAGCTATGTATACCTCGGGGGCCTGATGGTCCTCTGCCTCGTCCCACGAACGCTCCGTGGGTGGCCGACTAGGGGTGTTCTGGAGCTGTCCCTTGTGTATGTTGATCAAGTCCTGGAGAATGACCCGATCCTGTTCTGAAGGCATCCAAGGTTTAGACATGATCACTCCGGTACGGCAAAAAGAGTATAGCGAGCTTCCCCGTTCAGGCAGTGTAGAGCTAACGCACTAGTGGGATATAGGACGGTCACCATCCCTGGAGGTATTACCAGAGGTAGAGGAGAGAAGGCATCACCTGAAACTGTTCCTAGTTGAAGAGAAGACCCCTTAGCCTTTTCGAGATTCCGGATACAGAGCATGGAACACTTTGGAATCCAACCTAGCTCCAGAGTTTGCCATTTCTTACCCACGGGATTTGGGGGGTTTCTGCTATATACTTCCTCTTCCGTGTTGAGAAACATGGAACCCTGAAGAGGGAATGAGTTGGGATTTTGCTTGGGGTTCTGGTGATAGACAGTACCAGCTATCCCTACTCTGCTTTGAGTGTTTGGCATCAGTTCGCTCCTGATGATGACTGATCGTTACGGTGTCGCGGTTCCGAAGTCCAGAGAGGTGGGAATGTTCAATTGGGTTAGGTTGTCTTCTTCATAGTACTCTACCAAGTGTTGCCCTGCTTGGTCAGTAGAATCTGTACCAGTACCAAAATAAGTTCCCGTTCCAAGGGCTGTGATCGTAGCTGCCGGCCTTCCCTTTCCATCCAAGATAACACGAGTGTTTTCTCCATGAATATCTTTATACCGGATAAAGTGCTGTGGGTTGGTGTTGTCCGGGGGAGACCCGCAGATAGGTTTATCAACCCAAGGATTGGTCTCGCAGTCTTCCAAATCCCAAGCTCCACTTAGAACTTTGGTTCCTTCATCCAGAATGGTTCTATCAAAGAGATCTTCCGGGTCATTGCGAATATCGAAGGTGAATATCCTCTTGTAATAATAGATGCAAGTTCCATACCAGAGTTCCTCCCAGAAAAAGTCTGAGAGCTTGACTCGTCTAGCGGCTAAACCCCATAATACATCGTCGTTGAGCTTATTACGCAGGGAAGTACAGAGAGGTAATTCCAAATCTGCTACGTTCTGTTCGATAATTACCTGATCTCTGCCTCCGTCGAACTCTACTTGCGGGCCGCGAAACATCTCGTGGCTGGAAGACATGATGGGATCGCCGTGTCTGTCCTTGTAAGCCTCTATTGTATATCGTACCGAACTACCGCGTACTCTCTGAGGTTCATCTAACGGATCATCTGGATTAGTGGACATACACCTATCGAGAGGTCGGGAAGAAAAAGTGCTCTCGACGGTATAGAACTGGTAGGGGTCTCCCCTCTTCTTCTGCATAGGACGGATGGTCTTGGTAGGCAGACAGAAAGCCCAGGGATCGTTGTCGTTGCCAATTATCCACTGCTCTCCCGTGACAGGCAGACCAGACGCCCCTGATATGCTCTCTGGACCATCTCCACTCCAAGATCCATTATAAACAAGAGGTGTAGTCGTCTGGACCTGATGGACTATGTGGTACTCTCGAAATCCCTCTTCGTCCCTGTTGCACCACCAATCAAATGCCTTTGCTACTTGTACCGCCATTAGCTTCTCCTCAGACCGGCTGGCTGTAGGTTGTTCATACCTTCACCGTCTCTGATATCCGTGAGAATGTCTTTGATCTCCTCGGTGTTGTCCGCCGTCCTCTTGGCATCGGATGTAATGCCTGCTCCCTGTTTGAAAGCCATGATACGGGATTGTGCCTCTGCCGTGCCTACTTGAGCGGCTGCTCGCATGGATAAAGGAGCACCTCCAGCTTTCTTCTGTAATTTCTTAGCTGCATCAAAAGCCCTTTTCTTCTCTGCCAAATCAGAAAATTCAACAAGGGGACTAATACCGGCGATAGCCACAATTCCTGTGTCAATTAAATCAAGATAGGCCATGTCCAAATTATCAAGGCCATTCTCTAGCTGGAATATCTCTCGCCTGAGTGGACCTATAATCGCTTCGGCAGCCTCCGTTCCTTCCTTGTTTTTTTCCATAGAAGCTAGGAGCTTAACATTGGCATCAGCTAAGTTCAAAGTTTCTTCGGTAACTCCAGCCAGCCCTGCCTGATATAGGCGGGCTTCGTTGGTAGTCATCCCGAAGGTTGCTATCTGATCCTCAAGAGACATTGTCCACTCTTCTGTTGCTTGTTGAGCTTTCTCCATCGCTTGCAGGATCGTTTCAGGTATTACTTTCATAGCAAGACCTAGTCCACCACCTAGCCCCATTCTATTTTCACCAAGTAACGCCTCCGTTCTCCTTGTCAGACCCGCTATTTGCGAAGGTACTTCTCTTGAAGGTTCTTTACCTTTTAACGGGTCATGTACTACCTTGCCAGCAACTTTCAGAAAGGAAAGGAAAGCCATCGGGGCTTTTGGAAGCATCCCCTTAGTAACAAATCCAAGAATTTTTATGTTACGAGCTAGTTTTTTGGTTGACTCCGTGAGTAGGTCAATGAGGGCTACCATCGCAGGTAAAGTTGTAAAAATTTGAACGATAAGTATCTTGTGAAACCCCACAAGGGCAGGAAGCAACTCTGCCTTTACCTGCGTCCAAATTTCCTTGAGTTGTGGTAACAGATTCTTTTTCAGTTCCTTAAAGAGATTTTGGACTGAGTCTATTAGAGGGTCAAACACACCAGTCTCTTTTTGGAGCTTTATCAATCCGAAGGTAAGTCCGGCAAGGGCAGGAATGGCAAGAGATAATCCTAAAGTTGCTGCTGCCCACCCTATTGAAGCAGCAACGCCCATAGA
>SDBT01019185.1_pt1 | contig 10722 bp, 10 predicted proteins | sample 2277101 | NCBI WGS metagenome assembly SDBT01 (sample SAMN10404973, study PRJNA504765) | marine sediment metagenome | isolation source: marine sediment core GS10_PC15, 103 cmbsf | place: Arctic Ocean: Southern Knipovich Ridge | collected 2010
TTTCGCTATCAAAATCAAAATGATAGATTTTATCCTCTTGCCATTTCTTCTGCCATTTTTCTTCCAATGATTTTTGATCGTATGCTGACATTTTCTTCCTCATAAGGAGTAGATTTTAGAGGGCAAAGTAAATTTTTACTTATAAACATTGCTTCTACACAAACGTTAAAAATATTTTATTTTACACGGCCTTTTAATAATACTCTTGTGATGTCTCTATTACCTTTTTTATGAATAACATCTGGCGAGGTAATGACTGCGTTTTGCAGCGCGTTTTCACATTCACAACTTCGTTTATAATTGACTGCAGGAACAAGTTTTTTTAGGACGTTTGCCATGTTTATGTTATTCTTTTTTAATACTTCGACAACAGATGTGACGCTTACATCTTCTTCTTCATCATACCAGCAATCATAATCAGTAATTGTAAGTATTCCACAAAGGCACATTTCAGCTTCTCTAGCTAGTTTTGCCTCTGGAGCAAGTGTCATTCCTATCACATCAACATCCCAGCTTCTGTAAAGATTTGATTCAGCTCGTGTTGAAAATTGTGGCCCCTCCATACAGATATAGGTTCCCGTGTGGACGTTGATTCCTTCCTCTTTTACTTTTCCAAAGGCAAGTTTTGAAAGTATTGGACAGAATGGATCAGCAAAGCCGACATGAGCGACAATTCCATCTTCAAAGAACGTTGTAATTCTTTTAGCTGTTCTATCTATGAGTTGATCAGCAATTACAAAATCAAGAGGTTTTAGCTCTTTTTTTAAGCTTCCTACAGCAGCAGTAGAAATGAGATATTCGACACCGCACTCTTTAAGTGCAAATATATTTGCTCTATAATTTACCTTATGAGGAGAAATTGCATGACCTTTTCCATGTCTAGGGAGAAATGCAACATCAACTCCTTCAATTTTTCCAAGAGTTATTTTATCTGATGGTCTACCAAAGGGAGTGTTAACTTCAATTTCTTCAGTATTTTTTATTATTCCCATCTTACTTAGGCCGCTTCCTCCAATAATTCCAATTTTTGTAGACATAGTAATCAACCAATAATTATATCTGACGAATAGAAATTACTAAAAAAGCTTTTTGCTTTACGAATGCATTGTATCGATAATAATGATATTAATCTGAGGGGAAGATAATATGACTGAATCAATAAAATCAAAAATTAGAATGGTTCCACATTGGCCAAAAAAAGGTATCATGTTTCGTGATGTAACTACGCTTATTAAGGATCCAGAAGGGTTGAGAGAAACAATTGATCTCTTATATAATCGTTATAAAGATAAGAAAATTGATTATATTATTGGTATTGAATCACGAGGGTTCATTTTCGGAGCACCACTTGCATATTTATTAAAATGCGGTTTTGTTCCAATACGAAAGCCTGGAAAACTTCCAGCAGAAGTGGTGTCAGAGGAATATATACTAGAATATGGGACTGATAAAATTGAAATCCATAAAGATGCAATCACAAAAGGTGATCGCATTGTTATTGTTGACGATTTACTTGCAACAGGTGGTACAATTAATGCTGCAAGAAACCTTGTTAAAAAATTAGGTGGAGACATTGTTGAATGCACCTTTGTCATTGAATTACCAGAACTAAAAGGAAGGGAAAAGATTCAAGGAGAAAACATCTATTCAATTGTTGCATTTGAAGGAGAATAAACTCGTCATTAAAGATATTTCACACTAAAAGTTTTGAAATACATTTCTTAAAAACACAGTATATTTATTGATTATACAATAATTTTATAATCATGATATGGATTACCTGTTTTGGATGCAATTACATCTTAGAAAGGAGGATCGCTTTTGACTGAAGTTGAAGCAATTGCTCATAAACTTGCCAAACAACAAAAAGAAATCTCTGTTGCGGAGTTTTTTGAAAGAAACAAACACATCCTTGGATTTGGAAACCCAACCCGGGCTCTTCTGACAAGTGTGAAAGAAGGAATTGATAATGGTTTGGATGCTTGTGAAGAATCAGGAATTCTACCAGATTTATATGTTGAAATTAAAAATCATGAAGATGGTGAATGTAGACTCATTATCGAAGACAACGGACCAGGAATTATTAAAAAACAGGTTCCACATATTTTTGGAAGACTTTTGTATGGTTCACGATTTCATGCTATTCGGCAGAGTAGAGGACAGCAAGGAATAGGTATCTCTGCTGTTGTATTATACAGCCAACTTACAACAGGCAAACATGCAAAAATCACTTCGAAAATACAAGAAGACCGACCTGCAACAGTGACAGAACTTGCTATTAATACCAATAAAAATCGTGCTGAAGTAATCAAACGAGATATTGTCCATTGGGAAAAACCTTCAGGTACTCGCTTTGAAGTAAGTATTGTAGCAGATTACAAGCGAGGGAAGCGTTTTGTCTATGATTACCTGCAAAGCACGTCTATTGTAAATCCTCATGCGCAAATCACATTCAAAGAACCTGATGGAACAGAGCATCTGTTTGAACGAACATCTGAGACAATTCCAAAAAAATCTATCGAGATCAAACCTCATCCTCAAGGTATTGAACTTGGGACTTTAATAAAAATAGCAAAAAATACGAAGAGTAGAAAACTTTCTTCATTTTTAAAAAGCGAGTTTAGTAGTATGGGGGATAGAACAACAAAGGCTGTCTGTGAAAAAGCCCAACTTGACAGAGGACTTGATCCAAAGAAAATGTCTCGAGAACAGTTTTTAATGTTACATAAAGCGTTTAAAAAGATAAAAATTATGGCGCCTTCAACTGATTGTTTGTCTCCTATTGGTGAGACACTTGTCAAACGTAGTTTAAAACATCAGACGCAGGAGATATCACCAGAATTTATCTACACTGCTTCAAGACCTGCAGCGGTTTATTCCGGAAACCCTTTTCAGATTGAGGTGGGGATTGTCTACGGTGGTAGTTTACCAAAGGATAAGTCTGTAAGAATATTGCGGTTTGCCAATCGAGTCCCTCTTTTATACCAGCAGGGTGATTGTGTTTCTACCGCTGCGATATCATCTATTGATTGGAGGCGATACGGATTTGATCAATCTTCTGGCAAAGGTATACCTTCAGGTCCTGCTATTTTTTTCGTTCATATGTCTTCCACACTCATTCCTTTTACTTCTGAAAGCAAAGAGGCAATGGCAGATATTCCTGAAATTGAATCAGAAATCAAACTTGCATTTCGTGAATGTGCTAGAAAAGTACAAAGCCACATTCATAAAGAAGTAAAACGGAAGAAAACAAGGGAAAAATTTGATTTAATTACAAAGATTCTTCCAGAGATTGCCAAGAAATCTGCAGATATGCTTGGTAAACCAGTGCCTTCGCTTGATGCTGTGATTACAAAAATTATGGATGTAGTATGGATCGAAGATCTTATAGAATATGAGAAAGCCTCATCAAAACCCGTTCAAGCTACCTTATTTGAAGATCCCTCTGAGAATAAAGATGGTGGTTGGATCACAAAAGGCACTGTTCTCATCGTGAATTATAAGAATACACCTCAGAAATTTAACCTCTATGCTGTGATTCCTGAAGATGCTGTTGTGGGAACAGTGACTCCTAAACCTGCAAAAATTACGGATCGTTACATAAAATGGAATCTTGATGCAATAGATCCGGCAAACAAGATCGATGTTTCTTTTGAGCTTGCAGGTCTTGATAAAGGAGATTTTGATGAAAACGATTTATATATTGAAAATATCAATGCTTCCTATGTGATAGGGGCAGATAAATGGGAAGGTGAATAACTATGCCACGTGATTTTACAAAAGTCATTGAGAAAATTGATTTAATTGCATCAAAAGTCTATAGTGATCTTGAAAATTCAGAGATACCTCATCTCAAGCTTCCGACACGTACGAAAACCAACATTCAATTTGATGAGAAATTTAACGTATGGAAATATGGAGGAAACACGACAGAGCGATCGGCAAAATCACTTGATGGAGCATATATGATGCTTCGTACTATGTATATGGTAGAGTTCATTAAAGGTATGATAAAAGCCAATAAATCATCAACACTAAGAGAGATGTATTATATTTCTGAAGGTTGGGATCTTGCAAAGTTTCATTCTCAGCCAGAATCAGATTCTCTTGCAGAAGATTTGGAAGTCATAACAAGTTGCATGCGGGAGGATTTTAAACTCAGACCAGAAGAGGATGGTGCTCGAGTCATTGGAAATTTTACTCTTGAAGAGATGACGAGAAATAAGACAAAAAAGAAGATTCATTGTCAAGATGATGTTGGTGATTCAGGATATACAATTCCTTATAATGTGGAACCAGAAAAGATTACATTTAAAGGTGCAGATGCTGATTTTATTCTTGCTATTGAAACGGGTGGTATGTTTGATCGATTAGTTGAAAATGGTTTTGATAAAAACTATAGAGCGATTCTTGTGCATCTCAAAGGGCAACCTGCTCGATCAACCCGTCGGTTTATTAAACGGTTACATAATGAAAAAAAACTTCCTGTTCTCGTATTTACGGATTGTGATCCATGGAGTTATCGTATCTTTAGTAGTGTTGCATATGGTGCGATAAAAACAGCTCACATTTCAGAGTATCTTGCAACACCTGCCGCGCAATACCTTGGTGTCACACCATCTGATATTGAAAACTATAAATTGCCAACAGATAAGTTGTCAAAAGAAGATATCAATGCATTAAAAAGTGAGCTTTCTGATCCTCGTTTTCAAGACAGGTTTTGGAAGCATGAAATTAAACTTCAGCTTTCAATTGGTAAGAAATCTGAACAGCAGGCACTGGCAAAATATGGTCTTGATTATGTTACCGATACATATCTGCCTGAAAAACTTAACCAAATGGGAATGTTGAAAAAATAAAGTTTATCCCGTTTTTCTCCAAAGATCATTTGGCTGGATCATTTGGAATCGTAATGAGAGAATAGTATCCTCATCTATTTTTATAAATGTTTTACTGAGAATACCGCCTTTGGAGTTCTTTGGTATTGTATAGGTGTGTAGTTTTTTTCCTTTGAAAAATACTGGTTTTGGTTTTTCACCTTCTATTCGCCTTTTTTTGACGAATAAGTGATGGAGGACAAATATCAATTCAAGAGCGATAAAGACAATGAAAAGAATGATGCTTGATAGTATCCACTCGTCCATTGTGAAAACAGCCCATTTGTTACCAAGTCCGATGAAATAAACACTTATGATATGAAAAACAGTCCAGATGAGATACATAATTGACAGGAGAAGAATTATCTTTGATATCTTTAGATATCTGACTTTAAGTTTGTCTTCATCTTTGATGTTTTCTACTGTAGACATATCATTTCCTATGTATTATATTACAAATATAAGTTTTTAAAACTTTCTATTTATATAAATATTATCCAGATTGCTTTATTTTATATGTTTTTTTAGAATTTAAAACCTTCTCTTGATTTTGTATCATATTCTTCTTTTAAAAAATCAAAAAGTTTGTCTAATGCCTTGCCTCGATGGGAATATCTATTTTTTTCTTCTGTTGTCATCTCTGCAAATGTTAAGGACTTACCATCTGGAATAAAGAGAGGATCATATCCAAAACCACCAGTTCCTTTTTCTTTTGTTGTTATTGTCCCTTTGCATTCTCCAATAAAAAGAATTGGTTTTGAGTTTGGTTCTGCATATGCATAAACTGATCTAAATACAGCAGATTTTATCGTTTTATTTTCCATTAATTTAAGAATTCCTGCAAGTCCAATTGTATAAAATACATATTTGGAATAAACACCAGGAAATCCATCGAGATCATCAATGAAAAGTCCTGCATCTTCTAAAATAAATGATTCATTGAACTGTTTTTGAATATGATTAGCACCATATTCTGCTACTTCTTCAAGAGTTTCTGCTTGAAGTTCAGGATATCCAAGATCTTTTTGAATAACTTTGATATCAAGTGTTTTTACTCGTTCTTGTATCTCTATAAGTTTTCCTTTGTTTCCTGTAATAAAATACAGTTTTTTCATCGGTATCTTCCTCTTCTAACAATATCATCAATTTTATTAATTACCGCATTTGCATTTGGATTATATTCTTTTTTGTAACCTTCAAGCACATATTCAAAACATTGCGGATACTTTGAATGCGTGGATTCGAATGCCTCCATGAGAACATGTAGATCCACTCCTCTTGCTTCGATTTCATCACATTTAGATCCAAGCCCAAAATCAATAAAATGGATGTGATCATCTAGTAGAATCATATTTGATGTTGTAATGTCGCCATGAATGATATCGCAATTGTGTAACTTTGCGATACTTTCTCCAATTTGAATGCAAAGATTTTTTCTTTTACTTTCATCTAAGTGATTAATGATGTCTTTTATGCGTTTTCCATTGAGATACTGCATCGTAAGTATCCCTTTTTGCAGGTCAACATCATAAAGAATAGGAACTGATACACCACTTTTCCTTGCTTCTGAGATGAGTTTCGCCTCTTCTTTTGTTCTATATGATATGAGATGCGAATCGATTTCTTTAATCCTATATGATTTTGTTACTCTTTTCTTTTGAACAACTTTTTTCCCTAAATACTCTGAAAGTACTATTACTGCCTCGGCGCCTCTATAAATTATGTCTTTATTCACGCCAAGTCACATCCACCATATCTGTTCGAAAACGTTGATCAATACTTGTCTCCTCAATATTCATCCTAGTGCCACTGTCATACATGAGATATCCAAGCCAAGCAATCATAGCTCCATTGTCAATACAAACGTCTTTTTTAGGAACAAAAAACGATGCATATCTTTCTTCTGCCATAATTTTCACCATTTCTCTAAGCCTTGTGTTACTTGCAACACCACCTCCAAGAAGTACTTCGTCTTTTTCAGTATGGGCCATTGCACGCTCTGTCACTTCAGTAAGTGCTGCAAAGGCTGTTTCTTGCATTGAATAGCAGATATCTTCCAATGATTCTTTCTTTTTTACATACTGCTCTGCAGCGGTAAGAAGACCAGAAAAGGCGATGTCCATTCCTTTAATTGAGTAAGGAAGTTTGAGATATTTTTTTCCTTTTTCTGCCAATTTTTCAATCTTTGGCCCGGAGGGAAATTCCATGCCAATAAATCGACCGAACTTGTCCAAGCAATTGCCGATTCCTATATCAAGTGTTTCGCCAAAGACACGATATTTTCCTTCTGCAAATCCTATCACTTGAGTGTTTGCACCTGATGTGTATAAAAGAATCGGGTCTTTACAGTCCTTAAGTGTTCCTCTTCCTATTTCAAGATGGGCAACACAATGATTTACGCCAATAATTGGTTTGTTTAACGATAATGATAGAGCTCTTGCTGCTGTTGCTGCAGTTCTCAAGCACGGTCCAAGCCCGGGTCCTTGCGAAAACGAGACGAGATCAATGTCAGAGAAATCAACTTCTGCCTTTTTAACTGATTCAGAGATTAAATCTGCAATGGTGTTGGCATGATGATTTGCTGCTTCTCTGGGGTGAATGCCTCCTTTCTCTGGTTTATATGACTTTATGAGATTAGAAAGAACAGCACATGTCTCATTTACATCTCGTATAATTCCGACTCCAACAGAATGGGCAGTACCTTCAATACCTAAACAAATCATCCAGTGGTAATAGTATTCGTATAAAATAAATTTGGTTTTATTCTTCTACTCCATATTCCTCTTCATAAAGGTAGAGATACCCTGTTTTTATAAGAATTAAAATAGTAAGCATAATACCTATTATTATTCCAATGATTCCAACAATTGTCCAGGGTATTTTGACTAATGATTGACTTTCTGATGCTACATAATTATGAATTGATCCTTCTGTTGGATTGTAAATAGAGTTCCATGTTCCATCATTATTTTCATCAAGCAGATATGTTCCGTCATCAATTGATTTCATAAAGCTTGCAATATCAATAGTAGGGTTGTAAAAAAGTATGGTGTCATCAGAAAGGGAGACGATAAAGTGATCTAATTCATTGATAGTAATTATTGTTACATCTTCGGGATTGTTGATATTTGATCCGAGTTGAATTTCTCTATTATCTGATAATCCATCAAGGTCTGCATCGAGTTCTATAACAACATCAAGTTTCTTTGACCATTCTGAGAGAAGGCCATATTGATCTCTTGCCTGGGCTTTTATTTCATATTCTCCAGTATTTTCCCAGATATGTGAGATAGCTGAAGTCATCCCAGATGGAACAAGTTCAGACCAATCAGATATAGTTTTATCTCCAAAGTCAAATCTGTATTGCAAGTTGTCATTCTTTGGATCTGTAGCATATGTTGAAAAAGAGTATTCTGAACTAATGCATCCTTTGTTTAATCCTGATGGCGTGATTGGAGTGTTTGGAATGTCTTCTGCAGTATGTTCAGATATTGTCATGGTGATAGGATTTGACCATAATCCCTCTGAAAAATAACTATTTCTAAATTTTACTTTAATAAGATGTTCCCCTGCAGAATTCCAACTATGAGATCTTGTTATTGAGTTTTCAGAGCCCTGGCGGTTTAACCACTCACTTGTTGTTCCATCTCCCCAGTCAAACATCCACTCCGCATCAGAACTTGTGGTATAGATGATATAATCATAGTTTATCTCTAGAAATCCCGTCTCTGGTCCTGTTGGTGCAGCAGGAATATACGTACTTGCTAAAACGTTTTGAGTACAGAATGATAGAAAAATAATAATGAATATAAGTATAATGAAAAAAGAAAAATATCTCTTTTTTAACTTACCTAATCTATTATATATGCTTTCCATCTCTTGCATCCCGAGCTGTTGTGTTTATTTTTCCCTAGCATAAACCAACAAGTATTTTATATATAAAATTTTGTAATGTTTTTTTTATCAAATTGTACAGATTCATCTTTTCCTATTTGCTTATTCCAATTTTAGCTTCTAGCTCATCGATTTTCCAGTTTTTGATAAGCATCCCAGTTGGTTTTTCTACAAAAGAAACAGTTTTTGACCGTGTTTCTCCTTTGATGTATTCTTCCCATTTTTCAAGAGATGATTTCTTTTCGGAATCTACATTTATTTCAGTTGAGATTCTATCTTCTACATCCAAGTTCATTTCTTTTCTCATCGACTGTATTCTTCTAATTATTTCCCGTGCAAATCCTTCTGCTTCAAGCTCAGAGGTGAGAGTCGTATCTAAAAATAGCGTCATGTCTTCTGCATCTGCTTTTGCAATGTGGTCTTTTTCAGATTCAACAACGTCAAAATCATCCATCGAAAGTACAATGTTTTCTCCATCGACGGTGATTGTTACTTTGTTTTCTTTTTTCAAAATTTCAAATAAATCATGTTTGTCCATTGATTCTATCGCTGTGACAATACTTTTTGCTTTTGATTTATAGGTAGGACCAAGCTTTGAATGATTAGGTTTAACATTTTTTGTCATAAACTTTGAATTATCTCTTTCAAACGATATGTTTTTCACATTGATTTCTTCATTTAATAGATCAAGTAAATCTTTGATTTCATCCTCAATCACTTTTGAACAGACAATTGAGGCATCTTGCAGTGGATATCTCACCTTTATTCCTATCTTTGATCTGAGTGCTCTTCCCACTTCTACAAGCTCTCGAATTTGCCTCATTCCTTTTTCAAGACCTTCGTCGATGAGTTTCTTATCAGATGTTAAGTAATCACATAAATGAATGCTTTCGGGATCCTTTTTTGTTTTAAGATTCTGATAAATTTCTTCAGTGATAAATGGAATGAATGGAGCAAGTATTTTTGAAAGTCCAAAGAAGATATCGTACATTGAAGAATATCCTGAGAGTTTATCTTTTGTTTTTTCTTCAACCCACAATCTTTTTCTTGATCTTCGAAGATACCAATTCGAGAAATCATCAATAATGAAACTTTCTGCTGCTCTAGCAGCTTTATGGATTTCAAATTTTTCTATAAAATTATGAATATCACCAATTAGCCGATTGAATCTTGAGATTATCCATTTGTCAAGAAAGCCTCTTTCAGAAAGAGGAATCATATCCTTTTCTGGATCAAATTTATCAAGGGATGCATAGGTTGTAAAAAAGTTATAGGAATTCCAAAACGTAAGAATAAATTTACCTAGTGTCTCTTTTACAGCGTCCTCATAAAATCTTGTAGAGGTCCACGGGGCATTTGCTGATATTAGATACCAACGAAGTGCATCAGCACCCTCATGGTCAAGGATGATGTTTGGATCGACATAATTTTTCTTACTTTTACTCATCTTTTGATTATCTTTATCAAGAACTAGACCTAGTGTGAGAACCGTCTTATAGGGGTTCTGATCAAAGAGAAATGTTGATATGGCAAGCAGTGAATAGAACCATCCTCTGGTTTGATCAAGTGCTTCAGAGATGAAATCTACTGGAAAATTTTCCTCAAACTCTTTTTTGTTTTCAAATGGATAATGCCATTGTGCAAAATAAGCAGATCCTGAGTCATACCAGCAGTCAATTACTTCTTTTTCTCGAGTCATCTTAGAGTTACATTTTGGGCATTTGATTACTATTTCATCGACGAATGGTTTGTGAAGATCATATTTTTCAAATTTTGTTTCACTATGTTCTTTCAGCTCTTCAACACTACCGATGCAGATTGTATGTCTACATTTTTTATCATCACATATCCAAATTGGTAGGGGTGTTCCCCAGTATCTATCTCTTGAGAGTGCCCAATCTTTTACTTCTCTTATGAAATCTCCAAATCTTCCTTGCTGCAAATGTGGAGG
>SDBT01019186.1_pt1 | contig 10722 bp, 13 predicted proteins | sample 2277101 | NCBI WGS metagenome assembly SDBT01 (sample SAMN10404973, study PRJNA504765) | marine sediment metagenome | isolation source: marine sediment core GS10_PC15, 103 cmbsf | place: Arctic Ocean: Southern Knipovich Ridge | collected 2010
TTCCCAACAATTACCTCAACTGATACTCGAAGTTGGTCCAGATTATTACAAGCGTTTGGTAAAACCTGAATTTTATACTATAACCAGGAATGTTATGGCTACCTATATTCATAACAAGGTACCTGAAAAAAGTCCAGAGATAGAAAAAGAAATTCTTACCGTGCTGACAGAACGTTTGAAAGGCAAGTATATTGAGTTCGATAATATAACTTTGGATCACATCAAGTATTCTCCGTTGGTCACTCAGGCTACAGATAAAAAACTGGCGACCTTGCAGATGTTGGAACAGAAAGAATATGAAATGGGGATTGCTGAAAAAGATGCCGAGATACAAAGAATCCGAGCCAGGGGCCAAAGGGATTCTCAGAAGATCATCGACGAAGGGCTTACAAAAAAGTACTTACAGTTTAAATCAATAGAGGTTCAGGAAGAGTTGAGTAAAAGTAAAAATGCTAAGTTCTATTTTATTCCCCTGGGAAAAGATGGATTACCGGTGATAGTTGAAACGGGGAATTAATAAAATACGGCTGAGTTGAATTGTGGAAAATTCGTCAGAATCTGTTTTGGACTTTTGCATACTATGCTATTGGAGTGCCTTTGGCAGTTGGTGTTCTCTATCCTTTTTTCGGTATTCTTTAGAGTCCGATTTTTACGGTAGCTGCGATGAGCTTTAGTTCGGTATCAGTGATTGAATATGCACTACGATTACAAATAGTAGAACTATAAAATCATAGCTTAAAAGGAGATTTACAAATGACTTTAAAACCAAAAAAGAGATTGCAGAAAAATAATTATAGCGATTTTACATTTACCGATATAATAATTGTATCTGTAGTTGTACTTCTAATAGGACTTGTTATTGGGATATCCCTGAACACTAACAATGTGAAACAAATTAATAGTATGCAACCCACCCAGACAGTTTTTGCCGGTAATACGTTGAAAGTAGCAAATGAATTTGCCTGTTCATGTGGCACCTGTGGTGAGAAAAATTTAGCTACCTGTGTATGTGGAACGGCAATCGGTACTAAAAACTTTATTGAAGGTAATCTTAAAAATGGAATGCCTGAGAGAGAAGTGGTCGAACTTGTTAAAGAATACTATGGACACTATGTAGGAGCTAGTCAGCTTCAGAGCGTTTACTGATTGTTAACAAAGATATAATCAAATTAAACAGGAGAAAAAAATGAGTTATTATTTTAATAAAATAGTGAATGGGGAATTTTCTAACGTAATAGGAAATGTCACCGAAGAATTGAAAAAAGAAGGTTTTGGTATCCTTACAGAAATTGATGTTAAAGCGACCTTGAAGAATAAGTTGAATGTAGATTTCAGAAATTACCGGATTCTTGGTGCCTGCAATCCGCCTTTTGCATATAAAGCATTACTGGCAGAAGAGAAAGTCGGGATAATGTTACCATGTAATGTCATAGTTCAAGAAAAACCTGATGGTAAAATAGAAGTATCGGCAGTTGATCCCATGGCTTCAATGCAGGCAATAGATAATCCCACACTTGAAGAAGTAGCGCTACTTATACAGCATAAGTTGAAGAAAGTAATAAGTAATATTTAATAAAAAGGAGATAATCATGATGCATGGGATGGGATTTGGTGGTGGTTGGATAATGTTTTTTTGGTTTACAGTTATTGTGGTGTGTGTATTCATATTTATACGTCTATTTAATATGGATAGTAAACTTTACTCAAATGAATCGCTACTTGAAATATTAAAGAGAAGATATGCTGAAGGATTAATATCTAAAGAAGAGTTTGAAGAGAGATTTACTAGTTAATAATGTGTTATTAAAGAATATACTTATATATTTATTAGTTTATCGATATTGTTAGGTAACCTCAGAGTAATAACAACAACAATGCCGAAATTTAGGTGTTCAACTTTGAAATAATTAAACATAAAAAAAAGGAATTAAAAAATGAGAACAGTTAATTCATCTATTATTTCACTATTTTTTATTTTAACAAGCAGCACGATCATCGCTCAAGAAACTAAAACTTTAATGGGTCGGGATACAGATATTAGTTTTGCTTCAAGTGCCTACTTAAAAACAAGTTCGATCAAAGAGTATGTTGTAATTGGTTACGAAATGTATGGTGGAGCACTTTTTAATCAGTCAATACTTTTAGGAGTTGCCGGTGGGTTCAATATCACTCATCCTACAATACATTTTGCGTATCTAGGATTATTAGGACAATATACGTACAAACCAGAAAATGTTATTCATTTCAGCGGTCAACTCTTATTGGGTACGGGTTCTGCCAAGGGCTATATGCAAGTAAAATCTAGTACCTTTGATGATTTATTGGACATAACAGGAGATGGATTCTACTTCTTTGAGCCGGGAATAAATGTTGAGTTAAATTTAACTGCCGAGACAAGATTGTTAGTAGGTATGAGTTATCGATATGTTACAGGTTTTGCTGAAGTTAGTTTTGAACAGCATGATTACGAAAAGAATACGACAGAGCAATATAGCTTTTCTGATACCGATTTAAGTACACTATACTTCAATATTGGTGTCAAAATTAATTTGTATTAAAGATATAATAAAAATGTGAAATCATTTTAAGTATGACAGAAGTAGACAGTAATAGACAAAAGTGTAGCACAGTTATAGCACACTTTTGAAATCGCTCCTCTAAGAATACTGCCCTTACAAGGCAGATGTCGGGAGTTCGAATCTCTCAACGCCCACCCTCTAAAAACCTCGTTTATTGACGGGGTTTTGTGTTTTAAGGTATTAAGTCAATTTGGTCAAACTTAGTCATACTTATCCAATTATCACCATAAATCGTACACAAATCATCGTACATAAAACATTTTTTCAACGGTTTTTGGATAAAAGTAGTAGCATATAACCAAAATTGAGTAAATTTTTACACAGTTATGGAAAATATTTGCTCATGCCGATAAATAAATCGGAGTAAAATTTAATTGTGTTTAAAAAATTTAAATCTAAATGTAGTACGAGTTTATGAGCAATCCCTTCAATCCAATTGATTGGATTAAAAATGCTCAAGATTGGTTTAGTAAAAGCGAAAAATCTAGTGGATTTCGTCCTTACTTAATTTTTTTAATTCTATTATTTGTTTTCGCACTTCTTTTCTTACTATTATTCCCGAACGACCCGTTTATAAAAAAAACTTTTGTATATCTTATATGTTTTGCAATTGCATTATTTATTATACTATATTGTATTAAATCATTTCAGGAACCAGATTTTTGTAGATCCGAAATACACATTCAAAGAATAATGAAACTTGAGATGGAAGCATTGGGAACTGAATCACATCAAATATCCGAAGAATCAATACAAAATGCAGAACTAATGGAAGATATTTCAATTAAAAAAATTAAATCACGGCCTATTAAGAATGATAAGGGTGCAGAATGAAAACTTATGTTATCATTTTCAATCGTGAATCAACAAAGTCTTATGGAAACTTTCATAAAGAACTAACTAATAGCACCATTTTTAATAAATGGTGGCATTACATAAAAACAATGTACATTGTCCGTTCAAAGTATTCCGGAAAGGAAATTTCAACACATGTAAGAAATTGTTTAGAAAATCATGATTTGAATAAATTTCATTTAGTTTTGTCAGTTAATTTAGCTGATCGATGGGGGTGGTTAACAGCCGAAGCATGGGAGTGGATACAAAAGAATCGTTGATATGGACATATGTTGTACGTTTTTAAAGACTGTGATTCCAACAGTTATAAATTATTATATTTTTGTATATAATACATCACTTCAACTAATGTTCTGGAAGGAAACAAGTATTATCGTCCAATGGTCAATTTTTCCCAAAAAAATACCTACCTTTCACTGCTATTAATGTGAAAGTGGGTAAAAATGCACTGTTAGGTGTCTTTCAGTAGGATTTTACCTACCTTAAGATTTCCCTCAAAATCAAATGTTATTATTCGAGTTAGAGGCATAGGTATCGCTTCTTTTGAATCCATAAAGGGTATCCACTTTCTCATTTCGTAATAATCCATTTTTTCAACGGTTTTTGAAATTTCAATTTACTTGAAAGGGGGTAGGGTGTTTTAGTGAAATAGGTTCATACGCAATCTCAAATAATTTTTTTGTTGTAAGTAATCACATTCTAAATATAGTCTTGAGCATAAAAATGTTAGATAATTCGGTATAAATGTTAGTTCGAATACAAATGAAGGGAAATTTATGAGTTCAAATGCTTGGATAACAGCAGGGATTATATGTTTAGCAATTTGGATAGTTATATTCCAATATGACTTTCAACTGAAAAGCTCAAGCATTCTAATTATTTTGAAAACAGCAGGGATTATATGTATGGTATTTTCATCATTCGCAATACCATATGGATTTTATTTGAAGAGCACAAGCATTCAAATTGATTCTTTAAAAGAAAGTAAAAGCCTTACTCATGAAGACGAATTGGCATACAAGGGCATTGTGACTCAAATACTTAATGAATTGCAGCCTCACTCAAATGTACACATTAACGATGTTATTAAGGGTTTTAATTCTAAGAAGAATCAAAAGGTGGATATTTCAGTTCGTTCAAAAATTGAAGGTCAAGAGGTGTTAACTATCATTAAAACTTATGCCGGGTCAGAACCTATAGATATTTCTGAATTAAAAGAATTTTATTCAACTTTAAATGATGTTCGTGCCTCAAAGGGATTCATCATAAGCAATGCAGGATTTACATCGCCTGTGGAACATATAGCACCAAGTTATGGAATTGAAATTTATTCTATTATAGATGCACAATCAGCTAAATGGAATGATGACATTAAAATCCCGGTTTTGTATATAAAGTTAAAAGTAAACTTTATCTTACAAGGTGGTGTTTATTTGGATGGCGTCGGTGACTCACTTCCAGACAATCCTGCATTATGGATTATTTCATTTGATGGAGGAAAAACTAGTCAACCATTAATTGAATTTTTTATTTTAATGTGGAATAAAAACAAAATATCTCGAGTTGCAGAGTTAAATCATACTTTGGATATAGATAAAGATAATTTTTTTCTATTAGTTAGACAGAATAAATGGGTAAAAGCAGAAAACCTTTTACTTTCGTATAAAATAGAGCAAGAAGGATTCTTACATTATTTTGAACCAGAAGAGTACAGAGCATTAAAAAATCATATTTCAGGTAATATTGAACCATCTTCATTATTAATGAAATTTAAATTTCTCAAAGACGATGAAAAAGCTGTAAAAATAGACGATATTGATAATTTTAAAAATAGAACTAAAGGCATACTTATTACTTTAGAGAACCGTCTAGATAAGCTTAGTCAGGTTACAGGGGCAGAAGCTACTTTTAAACTAATAGATAAAAATAAACAATAACTATCGCGCGTACAAGATGTACGCCCGCAAGTTTGATTTTGACTTTTATTAGTTTAAATTGTCTTATTACATTTTCATATCTTTCAGATACACACCTGCTTAGGTACGTGACTTTTTATTTAAGTATAGTCAACACCATATTGTGGATACCTGCGGGATATCGATTTATCAGCGTACCCACCCATCCCATTGGCAGGCATGGGGTGTTTATTATATATAAATCACTCTCACACACTACAGGGGAATTTAGTATTTTTCTTTAAATTAGATTTTTACCGGTTATATTCATCAAAAATTAAGTCTTTAGTAGCTTTAATAATTAAATAAATGAAAATGACTCAAAATAATATTTATTAATATTTTCATCTTAATTAATTGCACCTTCGATGTAACCCCTTAATTCATTCTTTAATTTCTCACCTTCTTCCCATTCCCATTTTATAAATGTATAATGATTTGCGTCAAAATGTATACCCCCAGCTTTAATGTCTAATTCATTTTTTTTTGCTTCAAAAAAATCTTTTTCACATAAAAAAATCACACGTTTGCCAAGTCCATGTGCAAAACCAGCTTCATAATAAGCACCTCTGCTATTTCCATACAAAACAAGATTACAAGTACGTACGATTTACAGCACAAAATGATCTAATATTTATAATACTATGTACCTGTAAGTATGGCTATTTGTTAATATACAGTGATTTGGTTGATGATTAATGTTGACTGAATATTGTCATTACATATACAAACATACAACCAGCATGCGCGAGGATACGAAAATTTGTTACTATTGAGAAAATCGTCTATTTAATTTATTAAAGAATAACAAATATGAAGGCGGTGTTTTTGTAATAATATGTAATAATGTGTAAAACAGTTAGTCAAGTTTTCTGCAATATTTGATAGAAAAGAAGATTAACCCTTCGCTAATATAAAGCATAAATAATCCTAATATCTTTAATCTTCAAAGCCTGTAAAGTTTATTCAAATAAGAACTTAACGGAATTTGAGTGATAGTACGGGTTGCTTCAAATAGTAATTACATACACAAACATACCAGTGATACGCGCGCGGAAACAAAAAAAGTATATGTTTTATGAAAATTTATTACTCTTTATGTAATAAGCTGATTAATTTCAAATATTATCAAACGTATTCGATTATTATTATTTTTATGGGGTGAAATAAATGAATAAAATTGCATTAGCAAAATATTGGTATTTTAGATTTATAGATACTTTTTCTACTGAGAATATTGAGAAAATCCAAGAGTTAGATTGGCAGAAAAATAAATTAGAAATTTATTTAAAAAAGAAATCGATTAAACCTCAAAAAGGCTTGGATATTAAAGAAAGGATATCTCTTCGCTTAGAGGCAGTATCACATTATGGTAAAGATTTTCAAGACTGTATACATAAATCAAAAGAGGCGCGACAAGTATATAAGAAAATATGGAAAAAGAACCCGGACGGATTAACATATTCTGAGTTCCTCGAGAAGGATAAAGGAAAGCGATCAATTAGTCAATTAATGGCAGCAGCTAATAGAATTGAGCCATTCGACTATCATGTTGAAGATGAAAGTAATCTTCAAGAGTGTTTAAAAAAAGATAATCTTGAACTGATCTATTTACTACCACCTACGCAGGAAAAATTTATTAATGACTATACATACAAATATGTACATAGAGACAATGAATTAGAGAAAAAAGAATTAGAGAATCTTGAAAAATTCCTTTCAAGTATTGAACCGCCATTTGATCCGGAATTTGAAAAGTTTCTGAGATCTATCGGAATTGGTTATTTTGAAGCTATTAAAAGTAAAATTTTCGGTTTTATAAAAACTGCTATCAAAATTATATATGAATTACGCCCTGCTTTAAGCATTAGTTCAAAAGTTCCAGAAATAAACAATGCCGTTGAGAAAAGTGATGTTATTGAGTTGCCGGATAAACATTTAGCAGAAAATGATAAATACATTTTTGTATGTAAGGGTGATGGTTGGAATATAGTATTTGAAGGAAAAGATTATATAATTAGACATACAAAGGGTATGGATTATATAGCATATTTATTAAGACACGAAAACAAAGAGTTTCCTATTCAATTACTAACACAAGCATTTTCGGACAATATTATAGATGATCCACAAGGATATAGCCATATGAATAAGGATGAATTGGAAGCACTTGGTTTATATACAGACCAACCTGATCCAATTGGGCTTGTAGATCGAGCTACTCTTGATAATGTACGTAAAGAAATGAGAGAATTAAAAAAAGACCGAGAGGAAGCTTTAAGAAATGGCGATATTGGAAAAGAAGATGAAATAAATATAAAAATATCTGCTCTAGAAAAATATGTTTTGCAAAATACTCAACCGGGTGGATATGCTAAGAATGTTGATAACCCTGAAAAAAGAGAAATTCGCAGAGTTTCAAAAGTAATTGTAACCGCATTAAATAATATTAAAAATAAAGATGAAAAATTATATATTCATTTGGATAATTCAATTCAAAAAGGACAAATATTTTATTACAAACCTGACAGGTCATTGGATTGGACTCTCATCTGAGTAATAATTTAGTCTGATATAAAAAGGTCACAATTTCTGTGATCTTTTTTTTACAAAAAAATACCGATACCCTATCAATGTGACATTATACCCTATCAATGTGTTCCGATATAATTTGAGAACAATATAATTAAATTGGAGGGCATAATGACTAATTATGCAATAATTGATAAACTGAATGAATTAAAAAATTTGATTCAGAACAACCTTAGTGATAGATGGCTTAATATAGAAGAAGTCTGTAAATATTCAGGGCTCAGCGTAAGCACGATTCACCGGGCGATTTATAAAGACGAATTAAAAGTTTCTAAGAAAACCGGCAAGAATCTATTCAGAATTAGCTGGATTGATCGGTGGCTCACCGATGGATAAGCTATATGAAACACCAATAAAAGCCATCCGCAAGAAATGTCTTGATTGTTGTTGTGGCTCACATAAAGAAGTTAAGGAATGCACAGTAATAAAATGTGCCATCTACCCTTACCGTTTTGGTCGCAGACCCGACACGGCAACAGTTGATGCCTTAAAAGTGTTTTATGATGAAAATACTTAGCCTGCTATGGGTTTTTTAGGAAAAAACAGTATTCTAACCATGGTGACAAAGCGCCTAACTGGTCAAAAAGTAAAAAAAGATGCGCCAACGGTTCAGCTATGAGCAGTTGCAGAACCATCGAACTTGAATTAACTGCTTCAACATTGCTACGACAATTGCTTATAAAATTTGTTAAGTAGCGTAAAAAAAGAGGAAAATGATATGATATATAAAAAAGAATACGTCAAATGTCCAAATTGCACATCAGAGGAATGTATACGTGAATATAATTATTTAACCTACTCTGAAAAAATTGAGTGTAACAATTGTAAGTATAAAATATCCTTTACTTACATAACGGATGTGAATGGAAACAAAATAAAGTTGGATGCCAATAAGGATCTTACTTTCGGAAATCTAATAAGTAAAGAATTCCTGTTGAAAATTCCATGCGGGATTGTAATTAGTCAGCATATTGATGGTGAAATCGTAGGTAACGCAATAAAGTCTGAAATCCATCAATATAAAACATTATTAAAAACTAGCCATTATGGGAGACGCCATTACACAGCGTTTAATACTACATTATATCGGTTATTAGATAACAAGATAACTGTGGATGTTATTTATGAAAAACAAAATAATGACGAAGACGAGCTGCCATTCTAAATATCCGTATTGAACCCATAATCAAAATTACATGCCACTATGAATTTCCACGAATTATTTGAATCAAATGTGCAAAGATTGAAGGAAAGATCTAATGGACAAGTAATTGGACATTGTCCGTTCCACGATGACAATAAAAGAAGTTGGTCCGGGAATATTGAAACCGGACTATGGATCTGCTACGCCGGATGTGGGAGTGGAAATGCTTATCAATTTGCAGAGAGATTAGGAATTGATCCAAAACCGTATATAACTACAAGTAATGTATTCAACATGAAAAGCAATCAGTTAAAAAAATCTAAAAATAAACCAATCGCAAAGATTGATCTTACGGATGAAGCATTAGAATATGTTGAATATTTGGAAAGGCACTGGGATGAGTTACCAATTCCAAAATGTTGGACAAAAAAAGCCGTGTTTGATACCGGTACTGGGTGGGATAAGAAAGCAATGAACTTCACATTTACACATATGGACGCTGACGGAAATGTAATAAATATCCATTGGCACAAGGGCAGAAGTCACATAAACGGCAATGGATCTTGCAAGTGGTTTCCGCTACAACTGATGCTTCGCTATAATCCGGAACAACCGCTATTGATCTGCGAAGGTGAAAAAGACTGCTTGTCTTTGCTTAGCCACGGCGCGCAAGCACTTACCGCAACTACCGGGGCTAATAGTATTCCGAAAGATTTATCACCTTTAGAGAATTTTAAGGACATTGTTGTGCTGTATGATAATGATAAAGCCGGACGTAATGGATCAGTAATGATGGCTCAAAAAATAAAATCTACATTTGAAAGCACAAAAGTACGGGTTGCATTATGGCCGAGATAAAAGAAAAATACGATGTTACAGATTCAATCGAAAAATATGGCGATATGTCTGAAATAAACACTATTATAAGTGAAGCGGAAGAAGTCAGTACTTTAAAAAAAGAAGTAAAGACATCTGAAATATTTAATCAAAGTGATGCCGGCAATGCTGAATTATTAGTACACCTATTTGGTGATGAAATAAGGTTTAACCATACTCAGGGGATATGGTTGATATGGAGAAGTCATTATTGGAAACCGGATGAGAAAAAAATTATAAATGAACTTGCTAAACAGTCTGCAAAATACAGACATAAAAAGGCTTTAGCGATTAATGATACGGATAAAAAAAGAAAAGAAACAATTTTCGCATTAAGATCAGAAGATCAACGCAAAATAATGGACTGTATCAATAGTGCAAAAACAATAGAAAAAATGTCAACTAGTGCGAATGATTGGAATACAGACCCCCTCAGTTTACAATGCGATAACGGTTTACTGATATTAACTGAAAATGTTGAGTTTGTTAATGGTAAACCGGAATATATGATTTCAAAATCTACGCGAATAAAATACAATCCAAATGAAAAATGTCCGTTATGGGAAAAAACGATTCTTGAAATTTTTAGTGATGATGAAGAAATGGTCCGATACTTTCAAAGGTGTGTTGGTTATACATTAACCGGTCTAACCTGCGAACAAAAATTCTTTTTACTCTTCGGAACAGGTGCAAACGGAAAGACCGTAATATTTGAAATTTT
>SDBT01019187.1_pt1 | contig 10721 bp, 10 predicted proteins | sample 2277101 | NCBI WGS metagenome assembly SDBT01 (sample SAMN10404973, study PRJNA504765) | marine sediment metagenome | isolation source: marine sediment core GS10_PC15, 103 cmbsf | place: Arctic Ocean: Southern Knipovich Ridge | collected 2010
TTGATACGGAAATTACACTGAGAGAAGATTATATACTACAATTACAGGGAGAATACAACGAAAACTATTTCAGACTGACTGAAGCAGAAAAAAGTAATATTCAGATTAAGCTAAGAGATCAAAGAGATGTGCTCAGTATGCTTCGTTACAATCTCCTGTTCTGGGACAGAACGGGAGAAATAAGGGATGATATTATTCTTCAGATCATACAGAGGGATCTTATTGAGTCGATAAAAAAGACAAGCGAATTAGAAGGTTTCAGCATGGTACTGGATAATACGGGCAATTTTATTTATGGAAGTGAGGATATTAATTTAACCGACAGGGTACTGTTCAGGCTCGATGAAAAATTGCTTGATCTACAGAATAATGAACCGCTTGCTCCTCTTTCACTGGAGCTGGAGGAAAACATTGATATACTTTCAACGGGGAATTGATTTTTTTTATTGCATGTAAAAATGTTTTAAATATATTTTTAAGTAAAAACCTTCCTGATATGGTTTTGTCCATTAAATTTGCAGGAGAAAATATTATTTAAGGGGGAGTATGTATGCCAGAGTCAGATGGAACTATAAACATTGAAGAAATAAAAAAATATCTACCTCACAGATATCCCTTTCTATTTTTGGATAAAATTACGGAGATGAAAGAAAATGGATTGGTTGCCATTAAAAATGTAACAGGAAACGAGGAATTTTTCTTAGGACATTTTCCGGAATATCCAGTCATGCCTGGAGTTTTACAGATTGAAGCTCTGGCGCAGGCGGCATGTTTTTATGTTATATACAAGTATAAGCTGAAATCACAACCTGTGTATTTTATAAGCCTGGATAAAGTGAAATTTCGAGGTCAGGTTTTGCCAGGGGATACCCTGCGTCTCGAAATTGAAATTAATAGGTTCGGGGGTAGAATTGCCCGGATAAAAGGAAGGGGATATGTAAATGACAAGGTTGTCGTGGAAGCTGAAATGGCAGCAATAGCTGGGAAAAAAATAAGCAGGTAAACTTGTCAATCATTATGAGAAGTAATTTTTTATAGAGCAACTGCGCTTTATATTAAGGATTTAATATGTCTATCCATTCAACTGCTATTATCGATAATAGGGCTGAAATCGGGAGCAATAACGAGATTGGCCCATATGTGATTGTTGAAAAAGGTGTTACTATAGGCAATAATAATGCAATTGGTCCCAGCACAATTATTACAGGTAATACAACAATAGGAGATAATAACCAAATTCATGGCCATGTTTATATTGGCAATGAACCTCAGGATTTAACTTATGAAGGAGCGGAGACTTATGTAAAAATTGGGAATAACAATACTATTAGAGAGTTTGCGACAATCCATAGGGGAACAAAGGAGGGGAGTGGGACTATTATTGGAGATGATAATTATTTGATGGTTGCAGCTCATGTCGCACATAATTGTAAACTTGGGAATGGTATAATCATGGTTAACGCTGTAAGCATTGCAGGATATGTGGAGATTTTTGATTATGCTTATATTGGTGCGTTCACGATTGTACATCAATATGTAAGAATAGGTAGCTATTCTATCTGCGGTATGTTAACAAAACCTGCTAAAGATGTTCCGCCGTTTATGATGGTTGATGGTAATCCGGCGCTTGTTAGAGGAATAAATGCTATTGGTTTAAAGAGAAAAGGATTTGATTCAGAAACACGAGAAAGAATAAGGTGGGCGTATAAAATTCTTTACAGAAGCGGTTACAGTGTTCCTCATGCTCTGGAAGAATTTGAAAAATATAAGACCTATGAAGAGATAAAACTGCTTATTGATTTTATTAAAAATTCCAGTCGTGGTATTTTATTAAAATCAACCATTACATGATTTTTCCAGACAGTTGAGTGTATTATATTTCAAATATTATTTTTGTGATTAAATATCTTATTTCTAATAAGAGGTTGTTAGACAGTCTCAATTAGAAGGAAAAGTTCTTATGCCTTTAGAAGAAGAACACTCAGAGCGGTATGTTGGAATTGATGTTGGTGAAGCCAGAATCGGGATAGCAATTAGTGATGAAAAAAGAATGATAGCGTTTCCCCTGGCAGTTATCAAAAGAGAAAATAACAGCTACGGTTTTAATAAAATAGAAAAACTACTTAAAGAAAGGGATTTAAAAGCATTTGTGGTTGGTCTTCCAGTAAAGAGTGATGGTTCTATGGGAAGCCAGTGTGAAAAGGTTTTAAAGTATGTTGAGAGTTTAAAAAAATATTTTAAATCTGAAGTTATTGTCTGGGATGAGCGATACACTACAATAATTGCTGAAAAAATCCTTATTGAATCAAATACAAAAAGAGAAAAAAGAAGAAAAGTAGTAGATGAAGTAGCAGCGCAGCTTATTCTTCAATCCTACCTGGACTATCTGAATAACATGTAAACCAAAATATAGGCAATTAAACTTATCAATTATGATGAGATTTATTTCTCACCTATGAACCATAAAAGATAGGGCCAATTAGAAAAATTCTATATAGTATCAAATTACATACTTAATAAATAGGGCGCATTTGATGTTCAGGTTTACTATTAATACAAGTAGACATAATATATATTATAGGAAATATTTATTCCTTTATATTGTACGTTAAGAATCCGCATTAAGTTTTTATTTGGTTATCTTTTTTGTTTTTATTTGTGACAGCTGGCTTTTTTTCTTCTTTTTTAATTTCACTTTCTTTTTTATTTTTTGAAGAATAATCAGCACTGGCTGAAGAGGATTTATTATCTGTTGAATAAAAACCACTACCTTTAAAAATAATTCCTGCTCCTCCGCTTATTAATCTTTTAATTTCACCTCCGCAAACAGGACACTCTTTAAATGGTGGATCTGTAATTTTCTGAAAATACTCAAATAGCTCTTCACATTCGGTGCATTTGTATTCGTACGTCGGCATTTCAAAATCTCCTGATAAATAGTCTGCTCGAATTGACTTAGTATTAATAATATAAAAAATATATCATGAATGGTCAAACAAACAAAGAAAACCACAGGCAAGAAAATAACTTCTCATAATGATTGAAAGTTCACTTGCCTATACTTTACTCTACTGTATCCATAACTTCATATATCATTACAGGCTTTTGTTTTCCCTTTACCCTGATATTATCAAGCTCCCTGCAAATAAACTGATCTTTTATTTCCCCGTAAGTTAAATCACTTATAATAATATTGGTGCCGTATATTTTATTTGTACCTTCTAAGCGAGCCCCAAGGTTTACATTATCTCCCATCAATGTGTAATCCATTCTACTCTTAGATCCCATGTTCCCAACTGTCATTAAACCTGTATTCATACCAATCCCGATGTTCAAATTTCTATCTTCCGGCCAGTTTTCATTTAGATCATGAAGTTTACTCATCATTTCAAGGGCAGCCAGGCACGCCAACTCAGCGTGGTTTTCCTGCTCAAGAGGCGCGTTCCAGAAAGCCATTATCTCATCACCCACATATTTATCAAGGGTTCCTTCATATTTAAATATGATATCAGTCATTGCTGATAAATATTCATTCAGGTGTGCCACAAGCTCCTGCGGAGTTAATTTTTCAGAAAGAGTTGTAAATCCACGGATATCTGAAAATAAAACAGTAATATTCTTATCTTCTCCACCAAGTTCAAGTTTCTCCGGATGTTTAATTAACTCATCGACGATACTCTTACTTACATAGTTAGAAAACATACCCTGAATTACTTTCTTTTCTTTTTCCTCAGTTAATATACGATACGCGATCATAGTAAACAATGTAAACATACTGGTGATGAGCGGAGCACTTAAGTTTAAAACGTATCTATATTTATCGAAAATCCATACTACCATAAAAAAATACGCAACAGCGAGTGCAAAGGTAGTTACATAGCTGTAGAGTATAGATTTTCGTCCAACTATATAGCTTATTAACAGACCAAAGAACACTATTAGCAGTATATCAATGTAACCCTTTGAAAAACGGATAAAATCTCTATTAATTAATTGGGTTACTGTATTTGCCATCATTTCAACTCCGAACATCTTTCCATAGGGCGTCTCGTGAATATCCCCCAATCCTTCCGCATAAACACCTACAAGAAATATTTTATCTTTAAAATACTTTTCACTTACCTTACCCTCAAAGACATCTGAAAAAGATCTTACCTGGAATGCGCCGGACCTTCCATAAAAATTGATAAGAAGGGAGCCCTCGCTGTCTATTGGAATAATTACGTTTCCCCTCGTTGCCGGCGTTGTTTCTGTTTTTGGTAACGTTGCATTTCTTAAAATGATGTTTTCGCCCATATTAACTTCAATATTTTCCAGTCCTACATTGTAATAACGCATAGCTAGCCATAAAACCGTGGATGGATAATACTTATCATTTATTTTGACAACTAACGCGAACCGCCTTACAGTTTTTTTATCTGCCTCTTTTAACGAAAGCTTGGTATTCATACTATAGAGTGATGTTGGTGGAGCGATATTAACCCCACTTTTAATTATGTCCTTTATTGGAGGAGTAATTACATTAACCATCTGCTCATATTCATCTTTTGATGGAATGCCCAAGGGACCAATCATTACTATTCTTTCCTTCATCTCTTTACTTAAAGTCGGTACCTGGTTGCTTACACTAGCAAACATATCGACAACAGTATTGTCGTTATATTTTGCTAAAGACTCCGCAAGGATTTGATCTTCCTGTTCATCCGATTTTTCAGTAAATAAAACATCGATCAGGACCCCCCTGGGCCGTTTACTGCCTTTATTTATATTTTCCAGAAACTCAGCATAGACACTCCGCTTCCACGGCCATCTACCAATTGTTTCAAGGCTTTTTTCATCAAATCCAAATATTACTATATCATCTCTTAACCCTTTGGCTTTATTTATCTTATATACTCCCCTGCTGATCTCTTCAGGCCTGTGAAAAACATCTGTCATAAAAAAATTCAGGTTCATTGATTTTGATTCAATTGCGTCAATGATAATTGTATACTTCATTAATACGGTCATCACTAAGATTATAAAAACTCCAATTAATATACTCATGTTTTTAGAGGAAAATATTTTGCTTAGCTTTTTTTTTGCCATTGCTATTTCCTTAACTACATAAGATTTTTTACAAGCAGTAATTTTTTCTCAGCAAATTCCTTCCATCTGCTCCATCCGTATTCTGATACAATTATTGAATATTCATTATTTGATTTTTCCAATTTATCCTGTTTTTCATAGACCTGGCCCAGGTTAAACAAAACTGATGGAATGATAAACTTATCATCGTGAATATTTAATATCTTCTTATAAACCTGTACAGCCTTCTCATACTGCCCCAGCTGTTCATAACTGCTTGCTTCATTTAAAAGACATAAAAGTGAAATGTAGTATTTGGATTTTCCTGAATGTCCCTTTTTATAATATTCTACGGCCTCCTCGTATTTTCCGGTTTTGTACAGGGTGTTTCCAATATAATAGGCGCTTTTCATTGAGGCCTTTGACTTTGGATAATTTTTTATCACAACTTCAAAATCTTTATTTAAATCAAGGAGTTTATTTGTTAATTCCTCTTCCTCAATCTCTTCATTATTTAAAATGTCCCTATAAACTAAATATACCCTGCCAAAGGTACTATACGCCTTTTCTTCATTTTTTAACATAATATAATCAATGGTGAAATAGGCTGCTAGAATAACCACAACAGATGAAATGGATATGACAATAACTTTGAGATTTTTAACTATAAAAAACTCTACCTTCTTTGTAATTTTCGAAAAAAGGTCTTCATGATGGTGCTGCCCGAGATTTTTTGCCACTATAACCTCCTGAATATTACTTTAATTTTAATAGAAATAAACCATGGAATTCAATTTATTTTAGTTATCGTTGGATATTTAAAATCAGCTTATCCAGGGCATGATCGGCTATAACTTGCTTATATTGAGTTCACTGATAAGCCTGGATAGATAGGTTCGTTGAATCTTTAATATATTAGAGGCCTTTGTTTGTTTCCAGCCTGTTTTTTCTAAAACTTTTATTATATAATCTCTTTTAAAGTTGTTAATAGCCTCTTTAAGTGAAAGAACCGCATCAAGCTCTGTACTTTTAACGGATATATCTTCATTCCCAAGATATAGATCCTTTCTGGTGATTACTTCATCTTTACAGAGTACAACAGACCTTTCAATCACATTTTGAAGCTCTCTAACATTTCCAGGCCAGAAGTACCCTATAAGAATATTCATCACTTCATTTGAGAGACTTTTTATATTCTTTTTAAGCTCGTCATTGAATTTTATTAAGAAAGATTTAGATAATAACGGAATGTCTTCTTTTCTCTCTCTCAGAGGGGGAATGAAAATTGGAAAAACATTCAACCTGAAAAATAAGTCCTCTCTAAACCTGTTTTGTTTCACTTCCTCATATAAATTTTTATTTGTTGCTGCAATAAGCCTTATATTTACCTTTTTTGATGTTGTTCCCCCTACTCTCTGAATAATATGGTCCTGAAGTACCCTTAATAATTTTGACTGAACCGAATATGATAGCTCACCTATTTCATCTAAAAAAACCGTTCCGTTATCCGCAATCTCGAATTTCCCCATTTTATTTGCTATAGCATCAGTAAAAGCCCCTTTTACATGTCCAAAAAGTTCAGTTTCAATGAGACTTTCTGGAATTGCAGCACAGTTGACCTTTATTAGGGGGTTGCTTCTTCTATTGCTTTTATAATGAATGTGCTCTGCGAAAAGTTCTTTTCCTGTTCCACTTTCACCGAGTAAAAGAACGGTTGTATTGGTCTCCGCAACCTGATCTGCCATTTCGAGCTTTTCCTTTATGAGCTTTGACTCTCCAATAAACTGAGACGGCATCTTTTCATTAACAAGTTCTTTTTTAAGATTTATATTTTCCAGTTTAATATCCTGATAAATGCGGGCATTTTCTATAGCGATAGCTGCTAAATTAGAAAATGTTTCCAAAAGGCTTTGATCATCGATGGAAAATGACATTTGATCTTTTTTATTTATTACTTCAAGAACTCCAATGGTTTTTTCTCTTATCTTCAGAGGAACACACAATATTGATTTAGTTTTAAAGTTGATCCGCTTGCTGATATCCTTATAAAACCTTTTATCATTTTGAACATCAGGAACCAGAAGTGGTTTTGAATATTTTGCAACCCAGCCGGCAATTCCCTCACCAATTTTCAGTGTATATTTCTTAACTTCTTCACCTTTATCACCAAGGGCAACATGAAAATAGAGTGTATTGTCTGTTTCATTAATGAGGAGGAGGGAGCTGGCTTCTCCTTTTACCACTTTATTTGCAGAATCCATTATTCTTTTCAGTACTTCGTTGATATCGAAAGTTGAATTGATAATAGTACTGATTTTTATTATTTCTTCAAAATCTTTTTCTCTTGTTGATACTACCATTTATTTTCCTATTTTTTTTAAATCGATTAAATCTCCCAATGTTACAGAACCCGTTTTTTTACTATCATCCTCTAAATACTTTTTCATTTCATTTTCTTCAAGACGGTTGATAAACTCTTTGATGCTTAGAGCTAACTTTTTTTTATCTTCATCTATATTTATAACGGTTGCTTTAACTTCGTCTCCAACCTTAAAGTGCTCTTTGGGATCCTCGATCTTCTCATTAGCAAGCTGCGATATATGAATAAGGCCTTCAATATCTTCATCCACCTTTACAAAAACACCAAAATCTGTGATGCTTGTCACAAAACCCGTAACAACACTCCCCTTTGGATATTTCATTTTCAGGTTTACCCAGGGATTGTCTGTTAATTGTTTTAGGCCGATCTGTATCCTCTTAGCTTCTTTATCAATAGATAAAATGACAACGTCAACCAAATCGTCTTTTTTAAAAGCATCTGAACAGTTTTTAATCTGTTTTGTCCATGAAATTTCATTAACATGAAGAAATCCTTCAATCCCTTCTTCCAGTTCTATATAAGCCCCAAATCTGGTAATTTTTGTCACAGCTGCTTTTATCCTTGATCCGATTGATAAACGGCTTTCGATATTATCCCATGGATTTGGTAAAACCTGTTTAAGCCCTAAAGAAATTGTCTTTTTCTTTAAATCGAAATCCAGAATCATTACTTCAACTATGTCACCTGTTTTCACGACTTCTTTCGGATGGTTAATCCTTTTTGTCCAGGAAAGTTCCGAGACGTGCAGGAGGCCTTCAACACCATCTTCAAGTTCAATAAAGGCTCCAAAGTTTGTAAGTTTTATTACTGTTCCTTTATATTTTTTCCCTTTCTCATATCTGTTCTCAAATGATTCCCAGGGATCGGGAATAAGTTGTTTTATACCTAATGACACTTTCCTGTTGGAGGAATCCATGGTAAGTATTTTTAAATTTAATTTTTCACCCTTTTTTATATATCTATTAGGGTCAGATACCTTTCCCCAGGACATATCATTTACATGTAATAGACCGTCAATGCTACCCAGATTAACAAAAGCTCCATAATTAACTATATCCTTTATTACCCCTTCTACGATATCACCTTCCTTTTTAGTCTTGAAAAACTCCTCGATCTTTTGTTCATTGATTTCTTCCAGGTATTTTTTATGAGAGAGCACTACGTTATTTTTCCCGTTCATTTTGTCTACTTTAAATAACAGTACTTTACCAAAATAATTTTGTGGTTTATCCACCCGTCGTATAGATAATTGAGACGTTGGAAGAAAAGCTTTCACATTACCTACATCAACTGAAAATCCGCCTTTTATGGTTTCTGATATTATACCTTCAACCGGATTACCCTCTTTATAGGAATTTTTAATAGCATCCCAATGAATAATTTCATCTGCTTTCTGTTTTGAAAGAATCAACCTGCCATCCCTGCTCTCTTTTTTCACAATCATTACATTTAGACTATCACCTACTTCCGGTTTTTCATTGAATTCATAAATCGAAATTTCACCTTCCGACTTATATCCTATATCTATAAATAAAGAATCTGTTGTTACGGCAACAACTGTTCCTCCTACAATCTGTCCCTCTACGAATGAGGATAAATCTTTTATAAATTCCTCTTTAAATGCTTCTTCTTGAGCTTCATTCTCCTCATCTTCCACATTCAGGTTGGGTAATTTCCCGTTTTCCAGGTCATTTTGATTATCCATAATAATGCTCTCCTGTACTTTTTGAATTACCTTGTATATTTTACCTTTTGTATTATTGTATTACATACTTCATCTATTCTCAAGTGTGTTGAATCTATATAAACCGCATCCTGCGCTTGCTTAAGAGGTGACACTTTCCTTGAGCTGTCAAATTCATCTCTCTTATTGATTTTTTCTTTAATCGTCTGAATGGTACCGGCAATTTCCTGATTCTTTTCGTCTTTCAATCTCCTAACAGCACGCTTGTCAATCGCTGCATCCAAATAAAATTTATAAGGGGTATCCGGAAATACAACTGTTCCAATATCTCTCCCTTCTACGATTATATCTCTATTTTTACCTATTTCTCTCTGAAGTTCAACCATTTTTTTTCTGACAAAATCAAGACTTGAAATATAGCTCACAGCAGCCGTTACATCCTCCCGTCGAATCTCTTTTGTCACATCTAAACCCTGTATACATACACAATCTTCCGTAATCGTCAGAGCGAAGCTCTGTAAAAGACGTTCGATTTTTGAATGATTATTAAAATTAACATTCTTTTTCATTACGTACAGGGTAAATGCCCTGTACATGGCGCCTGTATCAAGGTAGAATATTCCCAGCTTATTAGCAACTTTCTTCGCAACCGTACTCTTTCCAGCCCCGGCTGGTCCATCAATTGCAATAACCACCTTACGTTTACCTTTTTTAAGCAAAAAAATTATTAATTTTGAAGAAGTTTTTTAACTTCTTCCTCCAATAGTTCTCTATAATTTCCAACAGGAAGATCGCCTAATTCCAACGGCCCGATTGCTATTCTTTTTAACTTTACAACATCTAAATTAATATGTTTAAATAATCTTCTTATTTCCTTATTCTTCCCTTCACCGAGGATAATGATTACTTTTTTAAGAGATATTTTTAAAAAGTCTTTTATAGTATACTTTATCCCTTTAATATATATTCCATTTTTCCAGACAGCAATCGATTTATAAAGAATGTTTTTATCTGTGGTGACTTCATATTTTTTAAGAATTCCACTTGACGGATGGCTTATAGTATTAGAGAAATTCCCGTCGTTTGTTACCAGCAGTAATCCATCGGACATATAATCAAGCCTTCCCACGGAAAAAATGCCTGTATTTTTATATTTATCGTTAAACAAGTCATAAATATTCTTTCTATTAAAAGGATCGTTTTTCGAACAAAGGTATCCTGCTGGTTTATTTAACATAAGGTATACTTGAGGGGTAATTTTGTTGATAATTTTTCCCTCAACTTCAATAAGAGAATGCCCAGGAACTTTCACCCCCAATTTATTTTCAACAACACCATTGACCCGGACCTTGCCCTCTTTTATGAGGGCCTCTGCTTTTCTTCTCGAAGTATACCCATAATGGGAAATGAGTTTTTGCAGCCGAACTAAAGTCAAGGTTTTCTATTCTGCTCTTAACTAAATTTTAAAGGTTCATCCGACTAATGCGTACTTTGTCCTATGAATTGCAAATATCTTTAGTTTTAAAAACTCTGTATCTCTAAAACCATAAGCCTGTCTTTTCATCGTTTTTATTTTGTTGTTTGTACCTT
>SDBT01019188.1_pt1 | contig 10721 bp, 6 predicted proteins | sample 2277101 | NCBI WGS metagenome assembly SDBT01 (sample SAMN10404973, study PRJNA504765) | marine sediment metagenome | isolation source: marine sediment core GS10_PC15, 103 cmbsf | place: Arctic Ocean: Southern Knipovich Ridge | collected 2010
GGCGAGGAGGTGAAGAACGACAGCATGGAAATGCCTGCCGGCGAGGAAGGCATCGTGGTGGATACACGCCGCTTCAGCCGGCGCATGCACATGACCGACGAGCAGCGAAAGGAACTCAACCGCCAGACGCGGCAGTACCGCAAACGTATGAACGCCCGCTTGACAAAGGTGTTTCGCATGATGACGGAAGAAATCAATGAGGTCATCGGCACGCAGATGATAGACCCCTCGACCCGCCAGAAGGTCGGCCAGTCCGATAGCGACGACGTGATCCTCGAACAGATCGAGAACTTCAAACTCAGGTGGATCAAGACAAACAGGGTGGCGGTCCGGCAGCAGGCGGAAAGCATACACGGCAAGTATTGGTCGCGGCTCGAAGAAAATCAAAAAGAGATGAAGCGCAAGCTCGATCACATGAAGCGTGGCGACGAGTTGCCTTCCGGTGTGCTGGAGATGGTGAAGGTCCGCGTGGCCACCAAGCGGAAACTTGGCGTCGGCGACAAGATGGCCGGGCGGCACGGAAACAAGGGCGTTATCGCCCGCATCCTCCCCGAAGAGGACATGCCGTTCCTGGAAGACGGCACGGCTGTTGATATCGTCCTGAACCCGCTGGGCGTGCCCAGCCGAATGAACGTCGGGCAGATCCTGGAGACGCATCTGGGCTGGGCGGCGGCGGTGCTTGGCTTCCAGGCCGTCACGCCCGTCTTCGACGGCGCGACCGAAGAGGAAATCTTCGGTTGCATCCGCGAGGCCAACGAGCACGTGCGAAAACGCAGAGAGAACCTGCAGTTTGTCCAGGAAGCCGGCGATACGCGCGAGATACTGGTGGAAATGCCCGAAGACGGCAAAGTGGTTCTCCACGACGGACGGACTGGCCAGCCGTTTGCACAGAAGGTTACCGTGGGCTACATCTATATGAACAAGCTGCACCACCTGGTTGACGAGAAGATACACGCCCGCGCGACCGGCCCGTACTCGCTGATAACGCAGCAGCCTCTGGGCGGAAAGGCACGCACCGGCGGGCAGCGATTCGGCGAGATGGAGGTCTGGGGTCTGGAGGCCTACGGCGCCAGCTACATGCTCCAGGAACTGCTCACCGTAAAGAGCGACGACGTGGAAGGGCGAACGAAGATATACGAGTCGATGGTCAAGGGCGCCAACATGCTGGAGGCGGGCACGCCCGTCAGTTTCGACGTGCTGTGCAATGAACTCCGCGGGCTGGGCCTGAATATCCAGTTGGAAAAGAAAAGACTTATATGAGAATTGCGAATGAACGAAACCGGAATTCCGAGTTCGAAATTCGACATTTAAAAAGCCGCAGGGAGCGACACGATTATGGCCCAAAGCGTATATGACCGAATCAATGATTACGGGTCGGTGAAGATCCAACTGGCTTCACCTAACGATATTCGCAGTTGGTCGTTTGGCGAGGTGAAGAAGCCTGAGACGATCAACTACCGGACCTATCGTCCGGAGAAGGACGGGCTGTTCTGCGAGCGGATATTCGGCCCGGAGCGCGACTGGGAATGCGCGTGCGGAAAGTACAAAGGCACGAAGCACAAGGGTATTATCTGTGATCGCTGCGGCGTGAAGGTTACCCACAGCCGTGTCCGCCGCAAACGCATGGGGCACATCAATCTGGCCGCCCCCATCGTGCATATCTGGTTCTTCAAGGCCCTTCCAAGCCGACTCGGCACGCTGCTGGGCATGAAAACCTCCGATCTGGAGAAGACCATCCTCTTCCAGGATCACGTGGTGATAGATCCCGGCCAGACGCCGATGAAGTTCCAGCAGGTTCTTACGGAAGAAGAGTATCGGCTGGCGTATGAGAAATACGGTGATGATTTCAAGGCGTTAATGGGCGCCGAAGCGATCAAATCGCTGCTCGAAATGCTCGACCTGGAGGCAGTTGCCGCGGAGCTTCGAGACGGCCTCAAAAAAACCTCCTCGAAACAGAAGATCAAGGACCTGACGAAGCGCCTGAAACTCGTCGAGAGCATTCGCACCTCCGGCAACCATCCGGAGTGGATGGTCATGGACGTAATTCCGGTCATTCCTCCGGACCTTCGCCCGCTGGTGCTGCTCGAGAGCGGAAACTTCGCCACCAGCGATCTTAACGATCTGTACCGGCGGATAATCAACCGCAACAACCGTCTGAAGAAGCTCATGGACCTCAACGCTCCTGAGGTCATCATCCGCAACGAGAAGCGCATGCTTCAGCAGGCGGTGGACGCTTTGTTCGACAACAGCCGATGCCGCAGGCCCGTCCAGGGCACGGCCAATCGACCGCTAAAAAGCCTTACCGACATGATCAAAGGCAAGCAGGGGCGCTTTCGTGAGAACCTGCTGGGCAAGCGCGTGGACTACTCCGCTCGATCTGTCATCGTTATCGGCCCGGAGCTTAAGCTGCACCAGTGCGGCCTGCCCAAGAAGATCGCTTTGGAGCTCTACCAGCCTTTTATCATTCGCAAGCTCAAAGATCGCGGCCTGGCTGACACGATCAAGTCGGCCAAGAAAATGCTCGAACGCCGCGACAAGGAAATCTGGGACGTGCTGGAAGAGGTGATCTACCAGCATCCGGTGTTGCTGAACCGCGCGCCGACCTTGCACCGCATGGGCATTCAGGCATTCGAGCCTGTCCTGGTGGAAGGTAACGCAATCAAGGTGCACCCGCTGGTCTGCAAAGGCTTCAACGCGGACTTCGACGGTGACCAGATGGCGGTCCACCTGCCGCTTTCGGTCGAGGCTCAGGCAGAGGCGCACGTGCTCATGCTCGCGACGAACAATATTTTCTCGCCGGCTAACGGCTCGCCGATCATGTCGCCCTCGCAGGACATCGTTCTTGGCATCTTCTACCTTACGTGCGACCGCGGGGCGCAGTTCGTACATCCGGGCATCCGGAAGATCCCCGACGCGGACGGCCGGGAGTATCCGGTCTTCGCTCATCCGCACGAGGTGATGATGGCCCAGCAGTTGGGCTGGATCGGCATGCACGCCGAAGTCGTACTCCGGCTGCCGGAAGGCCTGCGCGTCCTCGAGGAAGAACGCCAGTACGTGCCCGAAAGGGGCAAAGTAATCACAACCGCCGGCAGATGCATTTTCAACGACATCCTGCCTGATGGGTTGTGTTTCTATAACTTCCCGATCAGCCAGAAGGGCTGCGGGCAGGTTATCAGCGATTGCTACACGACTCTTGGGCGCGCGGCGACACTGGAGTTGCTGGATAACGTCAAGAGCCTTGGCTTTCATTACTCGACTATTGCGGGGTTGTCGTTCGGTATCACCGACCTGCGGGTTCCGGACCGCAAGGCGGCGATCCTCGGCGAGGCCCAGTCGCGGGTCGATAAAATCGAGAAGGATTTTCAGGCTGACGCTATTACCGAGGGGGAGCGCTACAATCAGGTAGTTGACGTCTGGATTCACGCCCGGGAAGAGGTCACAAAGAGCCTGATGGAAGCCTTGGAGACGGACCGGCGTGAAGACGACCTGGACTACATCAACCCGGTCTGGCTGATGATCGATTCCGGCGCCCGCGGAAACGTGGACCAGATTCGTCAGCTTGCGGGTATGCGCGGGTTGATGAGCAAGCCGTCCGGAGAGATCATCGAGACGCCGATCAAAGCGAACTTTCGTGAAGGCCTGACCGTGCTGGAGTACTTCAGCTCCACGCACGGCGCCCGCAAAGGCCTGGCCGATACCGCATTGAAAACCGCCGACTCGGGTTACCTTACCCGCAAGCTCGCGGACGTGGCTCAGAACGTCATCATCAACGAGATCGACTGCGGCACGCTCAAGGGCATTCCGAAGTCGGCAACCTACAAGGGCGAGCAGGTGGACGTGCCACTGCGGGACGTGATAATCGGGCGGGTCGCGCGTGAGAATATAGTCAGCCCGGTCACCGATAAGACGATCGTTAAGGAAAGCCAGATCATCATGGGGGAGATGGCCCGGGAGATCGAGGAGTTGGGCCTGGAGACTATTCGCATCCGCAGCCCGCTGACCTGTGAAAGCCCGCTGGGAGTTTGCGCGAAATGCTATGGCCTGGACCTGTCCACGAACAAGATGGTGGAAGAAGGCATGGCCGTGGGCATCATCGCCGCCCAGTCCATCGGCGAGCCAGGCACACAGCTTACCATGCGTACATTCCATACCGGCGGCGTGGCGACCCGTGCGATCGTCGAGTCGGAAGTGCTGGCGACGGAGGCGGGAACGATCCAGTACCACGACCTTAACGCGGTGAAAGAGTCTCCAACCTTCACGGGAAAGGATGGGACACGGGTCGTGGTTGGGACGAGCCGGAGACGAGGAAAAGACAAGGAACGGGCGCACGACGCCGGATGGTTGGCGCTGAAGCGCAACGGGGAGATCGCCATTCACGATAAGAAGGAGCGAGAACTGGACAAGTTCAAGGTTCCCTACGGCGCTCACATAGTCGTGGCCGACGGCGCGTCGGTCAAGCCCGGCCAGCGCCTGGTCTGGTGGGACCCGCACCGGGTACCGATACTCGCCGAGGCGACGGGTATCGTCCGCTTTCAGGACATCGAGGAGGGCGAGACCGTCCGCATCGAGTCGGAGCGTTCGGGCCGGAAGTACTACGTCGTGATCGAGCACAGGGGCGAGAAGCATCCGCGGATCGTCCTGGAGGACAAAAGCGGCAAGATTCTCGACTTTCACTACATGCCCGCCAAGGCGCGCATCGAGGTGGAAGAGGGCCAGACTATCACGCCGGGCGAACTGCTCGCCCGTCAGCCGCGTGAGATGATCGGCACGCAGGACATCACGTCCGGCCTGCCGCGCGTCACCGAATTGTTCGAGGCCCGCAAGCCGAAGGAGCCGGCGGCGATTTCCGAGATCTCCGGGCGGGTGGAACTTCGGACCGACAAGCGCCGAGGAAAGATGACCATCATCGTCAGCAGCGGCGAATCGGGAATGGAGCGCGAGCATCACGTGCCGCACGACCAGCACCTGCTGGTGCATACGGGCGACTATGTCGATGCGGGCGACGCGCTGACGGAAGGCCCGCTCGTGCCCCACAGCATCCTCTCCATCCGCGGCGAAGAGACTCTCCAGCAGTACCTGCTGGGGGAGATACAGGCCGTCTATCGCAGCGTTGGCCAGAAGATCAACGATAAACACGTCGAGGTGATCCTGACCCAGATGCTGCGGAAGGTGAGCGTGGAATCCGTCGGCGACAGCGAATTGCTTCCCGGAGATGTTATTGACAAATTCCGCTTCATCGAAGAGAATAAACGACTTGCGAAATCGCTGAAGATCACGGACCCTGGAGACACGCAGTTCCTCAAGGGCGAGGTGGTCTTGCGAGAGAAGGTTGAGCAGTCCAATGCAGAGGTCGAGGCTACCGGCGGCGAACCGGCCAAGAGCCGCAAGCCCAAGCCGGCCACGGCCAAGACGCTTCTGTTGGGTATCACCAAGGCGTCACTGCAATCGGAGAGTTTCCTGTCGGCTGCAAGCTTCCAGGAAAGCACGAAGGTGTTTACGGAAGCGTCACTGGCCGGCAAAGTGGATGAATTGCGAGGCCTGAAGGAAAATGTAATCCTCGGGCACTTGATTCCGGCGGGCACGAGCTTCAAGCCCTATCTGGAAATGCGTGTAAAGCGGCTGGTGGAGCTGCCGGACCTTCTCGGCGCCGCCCGCGAGGAAATGACCGAGGCCGAAATTACCGAAGCGGTGCAGAAGGCCCTGACCGGACAAAGCTACGAGTGAAATGGCAGGACGATGAGGATGATAGATGCCTACGATTAATCAACTTGTTCGAAAGCCTCGAAAGGTTCAGCACAAGAAGAAGAAGAACGTGGCCCTGGAAGGCTGCCCGCAGAAACGTGGCGTTTGCCTGCTGGTCAAAACGGTCACTCCGAAGAAGCCGAACTCGGCGCTTCGGAAGGTAGCCCGCGTTCGCCTGAGCAACGGCAAGGAAGTGACGGCGTACATTCCCGGTGTCGACCACAACCTTCAGGAGCACAGCATTGTGTTGGTGCGTGGCGGGAGTGTCCGCGACCTGCCTGGCGTGCGCTATCACATCGTACGAGGCACGCTGGACACGCTCGGCGTCGAGGGGCGAAGGCAAAGCCGAAGCAAGTACGGAGCAAAGAGGCCCAAATAAACACGGCCGCAGGGCACGGGAGAAGCCCGTGCCGTTCGTGAAAAATGGTTAGAATATATGGCCTATAAAAAATTTACAGCATCGACCCGGCAGTTGGCCCCTGACCCGCGATACAAGAGCAAGCTGGTCAGCAAGTTCATCAACTGCTTCATGTGGGACGGCAAGAAATCGGCTGTCCAGAAGGTCTTCTATGGTGCGATGGACATCATCGAAAAGAAGATCAAGGACGCGCCGCCGCTGGAAGTCTTCGAGAAGGCCGTCCAGAACGTCAAACCCATGATCGAGGTCAGGTCCAAGCGCGTCGGAGGGACGAACTATCAGGTGCCGATGCAGGTGAGTTCCAAGCGCCAACTGTCCCTGGGGATTCGCTGGATCCGAGACGCCGTTCGGGCCGGCAAGGGCCAGCCGACCGCTGTGCGCCTGGCGAACGAACTCATGGCCGCGTACCGGCGCGAGGGTGCGGCCATGACTACACGAGAGAACATACATCGCATGGCCGAGGCGAACAAGGCATTTGCACACTTCGCCTGGTAGCGATGAGAATGACAACTTTGGGTTCACGGCCAGGCCTTTCTTCCGGGCCGTGAAGAACGGTGCTCGTTGAATCGTCGTGGCTGCGGGAAAAGCAGCAGAGTAAAGACGCGGTTCCCGCCGGTCAGGACGATCCCGGTAAATTCACTCCGGGTGAATTTGTCGGGACTCGGACGAGGTCCCCCAAGGGCCGCTTGAGATAAGACAACCGGGCCGGTCTGCCTTCCGTCCCGCCTTCGGGAACGGATTAAGGCCGGTTGCCCGCCGCAATGCAGGCGGGCAGAGCGATCTTTCCCAGTTATTGCGGAAACGTTTGCGGACAACCCGCAAACAGCGGGTCTGCTTTACGTGGATCCGATTGAGGCTGTTTGAGCGTATGGCCAGAGATCTGAAACAACTTCGTAATATCGGCATTATGGCCCATATAGATGCCGGCAAGACGACCGTAACCGAGCGGATCCTATATTTCGCCGGGCGGACGCACAAGATCGGCGAGGTCCATCATGGCACGGCCGTCATGGACTATCTGGCCGAGGAGCAGCAGCGAGGCATTACCATCACATCGGCGGCTACCACGTTTCAGTGGCAGGATCACACCATCAACCTGATCGACACGCCAGGTCACGTGGATTTTACCATAGAGGTCGAGCGTTCGTTGCGCGTGCTGGACGGGGCGGTGGCGATCTTTTGCAGCGTGGGGGGGGTCGAGGCCCAGTCGGAGACCGTTTGGCGCCAGGCGAACAATTACACCGTGCCGAGGCTGTGTTTTATCAACAAACTCGACCGCCTTGGGGCGGACTTCGAGACGGTTGTTGGCGAGCTGTCGGCCCGGCTGTTCGCCAAGCCTATCGTGCTCCAGTTGCCAATGGGAGCCGGAGAGGGGTTTTGCGGGCAGATCGACCTGATCGGCCGAAAAGCCTTCTTCTATGACCCGAGCGACATAGCCACCAAGCTTCGTGTTGAAGATATCCCAGCCGAATACCGGCAAAAAGTGGAGCAGGCCCGACACGACCTGATAGAAAAGGCGGCCGAGTTCGACGACGACCTGATGGAGAAGTATCTCCACGACAAGGATATCGACGAGAGCGACATCCGCAGGGCGGTCCGCAAGGGAACGCTTTTGGGCCGGCTGCATCCGGTGTTGTGTGGCTCGGCGTTGAAGCACATGGGAATTCGCCCGTTGCTGGACGCGGTGGTGGACTATCTGCCCAGCCCGATGGACATGCCGTCAGTTGTCGGCCACGAGGACCTCAAAAGTGGCAAGGTTATCGAATACAAGGCGAGTGTGGACGAACCGTTCAGCGCGTTGGTGTTCAAGATCACTTCAGACCAGCACGGCGACCTGTACTTTATTCGGGTGTACAGCGGCAGGTTGAAGGCCGGCACGCGGGTCCTGAACAGCACGCGAAAGAAAAAGGAAAACATCACCCGCATCTGGGAAATGCACGCCAAGCAGCGCAGCGCTCGGCAAGAGACTGTAGCCGGCGATATCGTCGCCGTAGTGGGACTCAAGAGCAGCCTGACCGGCGATACGCTGTGCGAGACGCGCCATCCGATCGTACTGGAACGACTGGAATTGCCCGAACCAGTGATTACCATGTCGATCGAGCCGCACACAAATGCCGACAAGCAGCGGTTGAACGAGGCGCTCGATAAACTGCAGCGGGAAGACCCGAGCTTCCAGTATAACTACGACACGGAGACCGGACAGACGGTTATTTCCGGGATGGGCGAACTGCACCTGGAGATCGTTCGGAACAAGCTGGTTCGCGACATGCACCTGGAGGTGCGGGTGGGTCGGCCTAGAGTTGCTTATAAAGAGACAATCTGTCAGTCGGTGCAAGCGGAAGGGCGCCTGATTCGCCAGACCGGAGGGCGCGGGCAGTATGCGGTAGTGACTCTGCGGGTCGAGCCGTTCGTCCCCGAACCCGACCAGGATCCGATTGTCTTCGAAGATGAAACCAAGGGCGGGGTAGTTCCCAAGGAGTACATCCGCGCGGTGGCCCAGGGCGTTCGCGACGCAGCCACCAGTGGCCCGCTGGCCGGATACCCCATGCTGAACGTCAAGGCAACGCTGCTGGACGGTAAGCATCATCCGGTGGATAGTTCCGATCTGGCCTTTCAGCAGGCGGGCGCTATCGCCTTTTCCAAGGCTGTGGAGAAGGCCTCCCCGGTGTTCCTTGAGCCGATCATGCGTCTTGAGGTGAGCACGCCTGAAGAGTATCTGGGCCAGGTGACGGGCGACCTGAACAGCCGGCGGGCGGAAATCAAGGAGATGGCCCATCCCGGACGATATCGGGTTCTGTCGGTTCATGCGCCGCTGGCGGAAATGTTCGGGTATTCGACGCAACTTCGCTCGTTGACGCAGGGACGGGCGACGAGCACGATGGAGCCGCATTCCTATGCCGTCGTGCCAACCCAGGTAAGAGAGCGGATATTGCGATTTGTGTAAGAAAAGAAAGCAAAAAAACGATTGTGAATGGTTGACAAGGAAACAGTTATCCTTATCCTTAAAAGGTTCTGCACTTTCCCGACACGACAGGATACGAGTCGATAGAGTCTGAGAGCTAATCCATGGCGCAAGATAAAATACGGATACGAATGGAAGCGTACGATCATCGGGCGCTTGACGCTTCGGCGAAGGACATCGTCGATCACGCCGAGCGGACCGGCGCGCGGGTAAGCGGCCCGATCCCATTGCCAACGCGGATCGAACGCTACACCGTGTTGCGAAGCCCGCACGTGGACAAGAAATCGCGCGAGCAGTTTGAGATGCGCACGCACAAGAGGATCATCGATATTTACGAGCCTACCGTGCGAACGATTGAGGCATTGAACCGGCTGGTTGTCCCGGCCGGTGTGTTTATCAAGATTAAGGCGTAAGCGGATGCTAGGCGGCATTTTAGGCAAAAAGATCGGCATGACCCAGGTTTACGACGAGAAGGGACGTCTACAGCCCGTGACCGTCGTTCAGGCTGGGCCGTGCAGCGTGCTGCAAGTCAAGACCGTCGAGACGGACGGGTACAACGCGGTGCAGATCGGCTTTGAGGACGTCAAGAGCCACCGTGCGAAGAAACCGCAGATCGGACACGCCGCCAGATGGAACGCCAACCCGAAGAAGTGGGCCCGCGAGATTCGCCTCGGCGGCGGTCCGAGTGATGTGGAGCCCGGCCAGGCCGTGACCGTCGAGGATTTCGAGGGTGTGGCTTACGTGGACGTAACCGGCACTACCAAGGGCAAGGGCTTCGCCGGCGTGATGAAGCGACACGGTTTCAAAGGCATGCCCGCATCACACGGTACGGAACGCAAGCATCGTGCGCCGGGGTCGATCGGCGGACACGCCGCCAACCTTGGCACCGGGCCGACAATACGCAAGGGCAAGCGGATGGCCGGGCACATGGGCGCCGACGGGTGCACCAGCCGAAACCACAAGCTTGTTGCTATCGACAAGGAAAATAACCTGCTGTTGATCAAGGGCCCGTTGCCAGGGGCCAACGGCGGGTATCTCGTGATACGGAAAAGCAAAACCGCCAAGCAGAAGGAATAAGGCCTATAGAAAGGCCCAGGGCCTCAGATTATGTTGGAAGTACCGATTTACAACATGAACGGCGAAAAGATCGATACCCTGGAGGTGGCTGAAAGCATCTTTGGCGCCAGGATTAACGCGCCTCTGTTGAAACAGGCGGTGGTGGTGTACCAGGCAAGGCGGCGCCAGGGCTCCGCCGCAACGAAGGGCCGGGCCGACAAGGCCGGCTCGACGAGGAAGTTGTTCCGGCAGAAGGGCACCGGTAACGCGCGGCGAGGCAATGTTCGAACGAACATCCTTCGTGGAGGCGGCGTGGCCTTTGCCAAGCGGCCCCGCACGCCTTGCAAGGCGCTGCCGAAGAAGATGCGGCGGGCCGCTCTGAATTCGGCGATCCTCGCCAAGATACTCGGAGGCGACCTGCTGGTTATCGACGGTCTCAAGGCCGAGACGCCTAAGACACACCAGATGGCTGGAGTGTTCCGGAAGCTGGAAATTCGCCGCTCGTGTTTGCTGACACTCTTCGAGCGCGACCGGAACCTGTAC
>SDBT01019189.1_pt1 | contig 10721 bp, 9 predicted proteins | sample 2277101 | NCBI WGS metagenome assembly SDBT01 (sample SAMN10404973, study PRJNA504765) | marine sediment metagenome | isolation source: marine sediment core GS10_PC15, 103 cmbsf | place: Arctic Ocean: Southern Knipovich Ridge | collected 2010
AAAAAACTGGCACAACAACTTATTGGCGTTATAGCTCACGTGCGAAAATTAAAAACGGAACAACAACTTTCGCTCAAAGTGCCGCTTAAATCGCTGACTATTTATATGCAAGATGATATACTTCGTGAACAATTGCAAAAACATGAGCAATTATTACGCGGCGTTACGCATTCTGAAAAATTAGCGTATAAAACAAAAACAAAAGATAGTTCAGAATTGAAAAGTGTTGATGGATTATGGCACGCGCATGTAGTGTTATAATATAAAGTGTATTAATTAATATTTAATCCGTGGATTTTTATTATGATTACATTAAAAAACACGCAGTAAAGTATCCAATTCGATATGAAAAAATTTAAAATGGATTACCTCCCGTTCGCCCTGATCCTTCAAGTTCGCTATGCTACCCTCAGGATGCTCGGATAGTTGGAGTTGAAGGGTTAAAAAAAAGGATTTTTATTATGATTACATTAAAAAATACGCAACAAAGTATCAAATTCAACATGGAAAAATTCAAAAAAGATGCCGCCTATCTTTTAGGTGTTTTGAATTATTCGGATTATGATCTTGGTATTTGGTTGACTGATAATAAAATGATGCAACAATATAACAAAAAATATCGTCATAAAGACAAGCCAACCGATATTTTGTCATTTCCATTTCATACATTAAAGCCGGGTGAGCGTATACAAGCAAATAATAATGACGATAAAAATATCGGCGATATTATGATCTCCGTTGAATATGTAAAAAAAGATGCGCCAAATTGGGGGCATACTTTTGACCAGCGCATGTCTGTTTTATTAGTGCATGGTATTTATCACTTACTTGGGTATGATCATGAAACGGATGAGCAATATGCCCAAATGAAAGAGCAGGAAGATTTTTTGCTCGAAAAGCTGGCGAAAAAAAAATAATAATTAGGACAGTTTTTTTCTTCCAAACCAGGTGCTACTCATGCGCATAATGATTTTTGGCAGGCCTGGGAGTGGTAAGTCCACCTTTGCTGTTGAATTATCGCAAAAAACAAAGTTACCTTTATATCACCTTGATTGTTATTTTTATATCAGTAATTGGATTGAACGAGATTACGACGAATTTTTAGCCATACAAAAAACACTGGTTGCGCAAGAACATTGGATTATCGACGGTAATGCAACGAGGTCGCTTGAAATGCGTTATCAACGTGCAGATATTGTTCTTTATTTTTGTTATCCGCGGTTACTTGCGTTATGGCGGATTATAAAACGGCGATTTTTCAAAAAAGACCCGCGTATAAAAGATCGTGCACCCGGATGTTCAGAAAAAATAGACTGGAAGTTCATTAAATATGTTTGGACGTTTGAAAATCGTGTTAAAGATAAAATTGCCTATTTACGCTCACACTATCCGCATGTAAAATTTTATGTTATCCATAATGATCACGAGCGAGATGAAATAATGCAAAAATTGATTTAAAATAAGTCTCTTATTTTCGCAGTTTCAAAACGTTTGGAAATCTAAAAGCCAGGATTAATAAGCCGATAATATTTGGGATCGCGGCAAGAACCAAAAGAGTATCCATCATTTCCCACACCAGCGGAACCGGCATTAATGCACCGAAAAATATGCATAATAACGTGAGAAAAAGATACATTGGCATCCATCGACGACCTAAAATTGCCGAAAAACTTTGCATGCCGTTAAAACTATTGCCAAGAACAGTAGTGAGTACAAAAAGAGTGATACTGGTCAATAATATTAATTGCCCGACAACAGGTACGTGCATTTTAAATACCTCATAAATTAATGTGTCGCTAAAACCGCCACGAGTCCAAATACCGGTTACTAAAACTAATAAACCAGAAAGAATTGATAATAGCATGTCGGCAATAGTTGAACCCATTGCCAAAACACCTTGATCGGACGCATATTGTGCATCTGACATAGCGTGCGGAATTGATGCAGTTCCTAATCCAGATTCAGAAATATAAATACCGCGAAAAACGCCAAAACGCATTGCTTGAAAAACTGACGCGCCAAAAAAGCCACCAACTGGTGCTGATGCAGAAAAAATATTTTGTTGAATTAATTGGAGAGCGTGCTTAAATGCTGCAATATCTTTGCATAAAATAAAAAGGGCAAACGAAACATATAATACAAACATAATGGGAACTAACTTACTCGCCAATGCACCAACTCGTTTTGCGCCGCCACGCAGTGCGATAAAAACAAAAATGGCAAGACTTAAGCCAACAATCCAATGTGGTACTTGTTCAAGTGCATAAATACTTGCAAGTGTATTTGCTTGCAATCCTGACCAACCAATAAATAAAATAGTCATAATAAAACTGTACCAAAGTGCCAAAAAACCACTGACGGCTTTTAAATATTCCATTGGACCACCAATAATGTGGCCACTTTTTGTTTTTGTACGGGTATGTATTGCAAAAGTAACCTCAGTAAATTTTGTTACTGATGCGAAAAAAATATACACCACCAACCAAAATAATGCACCAGGTCCACCAGTAACAATTGCAATGGTTGGCCCAACGACCGTTCCCATGCCGATAGAAGTTGATAATGCGGTAAATAGTGCATGAAAGGGATTTATGGAATCGTCGTTTTTTGTCTTTTTTTCATATTTTTTTTCTTGCACACCTTGAATGAGTAATGAAAAAAAATGTGGCAATGCACGAAATTGCATAAAACCAGTTTTTACGGTTAAAATTAGTGCGGTGCCCAAAAATAATATAGATCCAGGTAGTGCAAAAAAGTCGTCATTTAACCATTTAAAAAATGATAATAAATCGGTCATATTCATGGGTACCTCTTGTTTCAAATACCACGTTATTTCAATATTTTAAAAAAAATAAAGTATAATCAACGAAGAAAAATTTCCTGTTATCTCAAGCTTGTTTTGACAAAAAAGATAATGCTTTACGCATTAATTGATCAAAAGTACATTCTTTTGGTGTATTTACCGCTTTGAGGTGATTTATAGCGCGGGTAACTTCAATGCGTGAATAATTGAGGGACTGCAATGTTTGTGTTAGCGTGTGCCATTGCTGCACCGTATTATCACCAGAAATTATGCCCGAATCAAATAATTTTGCCACTTTATCAGTCAGTTGTATAATAATTTGTTGCGCTTTTTTCATACCGATGCCATTAACGGTGCTTAAAATACGTTCGTCGCTTGTTTGTATCGCGTGTAAAAAGTTTTGTGCTCCAAGATTTGATAGCACAGAAAGTGCAATTTTTGGCCCAATACCAGAACAGCTGGTGATTAAAACAAAAACAGTACGCTCAAGTTGGGAGCAAAATCCATATAATGTTGGCCCTTGTTCCATATTCCAGTGTAGGTGCATATATACGGTTGTTTTATTTCCTACGTGAAATTGTGTAGAATCAGGTACCGAAATTGCAAGTCCAACAGGTCCTATTTCGAGTGTGATTTTTTGGTTTAAACGTTCTTTTACGGTGCCCTGAACATAACTCAGCATTATTCCTCATACCATTATTCTGGTAAATATATTATGCACTTCAAGGTACGGGTAAAAACAGAATAAAGCAAATGGCTTTCAGGGCGAAGGGAGAGGGGATGGTTTTTTTACTGGATACACAAATAAAGCTCAGTGTTGAAAAGTAGTACCAAAAAGCTTAATAAAACATATTGACAAAAGTGACTGCCATGGTACCATTAAATGTGTAAATTTAGGGATATTTTACGATTGCATGCGGGAATAGCTCAGCTGGTAGAGCGTTGCCTTGCCAAGGCAAAGGTCGCGGGTTCGAATCCCGTTTCCCGCTCCAAAAAACGGAAAAACTATAAATAATCATTTCTTATTTTCGTTTCAATTATCTCAATTATATTTATTTTGTACGAATCGAAATTCTATCAACGCAGTTATATGTATTTTTTTAATTATGAGGCTGTTTATATGAAGTCTATAGTAGAAGAAGCTTCATCCATTATGAAAGCAATTGAAAATGGTTGGAAACAGGCAGATAAGCCAAAACAGTTTTCAGTTAAGATTCTAGAAGAACCGGAAAAAAATTTTTTTGGATTGACTGTTAAATCGGCAAAAATTGCGATTATGTTTGAGGACAAAAAAATATCAACGCAACAGTACGGTTATCGCAAGCAACAAACAAAAAAACCATACAGAAAAAGATACGAAAAAGAAGAAAGCAGGGTGCAACAACCAAGAGAGCAAAAAACAGATGAACGTGTAGTAAAACCATTATTGACTAAATTCGAAAAACCTGAGTATAAACCAAGACTGGAAAAAAGTGTACCATTTACCTGGTCTGATGAAATGGTTAATACTGCAACAATGTGGGTAAAAGAATCACTCAAACATCTTGGGCTGCCAAATGTTCATTTTACTGCCACCGTTATGGGACGTAATTTAAAGATACAATTTGAATCACCAATACTTGAAAATAACTCAAAAGAGCGGATTTTATTTAGTAGCTTTGCGCATCTTATAGCAGAAACGCTTCGTAATAAATACAAAAGTCCACTCAGGGGTGTTGGTATTATTTTGACTAGTGATGCATGATATTATTATCTGCTGATCAAGAAACAATTATTGCACAATGTACGCCACAAGGTAGCGGTGCACTCGCATTATTGCGTTTGTCTGGAATTGATGCTATCAATATTGCAACAAATATGAGTGTACTAGCTTCTAAAAAAAAGCTGCTCAATGTACCGACGCACACTATTCATTATGGAAAAATAGTGGATGAAAATAATGCGTGCATTGATCAAGTATTATTTTTACTTATGCGTGAACCACAAACTTTTACCGGTCAAAATACGGTTGAAATTACCTGTCATAATAATCCGTTTATTATTGAACAAATTATTTCACGCGCAATTGCATCTGGTGCCAGGTTGGCAAAAGAGGGCGAATTTACTAAACGTGCCGTTTTAAATGATAAAATTGATTTGATTCAAGCAGAAGCAATTAATGAACTTATTCATGCTAATACTCAAATGAGTTTGAAACACTCATTAGCGCAATTGCAGGGAAGTTTTTCGCATTGGGTTGATACGTTAACTAAAAATTTATTAAAAGCGCTTGCATTATGTGAGGCCAGTTTTGAATTTATTGATGAAGAAATAACGTTTGATAAACAAATAATCGATATCATTAATAATACGTGTGTGACTATTGATGCTATAAAAAAAACATTTGATAAACAACAACATATTCGCACTGGTATTCGCATTGCTATTCTTGGTTCGGTTAATGCCGGTAAATCGTCATTATTTAATGCGTTGTTAGATAAAGAACGTGCAATTGTAACTAATATTGCCGGAACAACGCGAGATGTTATTGAAGCTGGATTGTATAAAAATGGTAATTATTGGACAGTAATAGATACTGCTGGATTACGACAAACAGATGACATAATTGAGCAAGAAGGTGTTAAGCGTTCATTTGAGCAAGCACAATTAGCCGATATTATTGTGCTCGTATTTGATAGCTCCCGATTATTAACAACCAGTGAGCAAAAAGTATATACACAGTTATTAACCGATTATACACAAAAAATTATTCCGGTTTATAACAAAGTTGATAAAATGCATGCACAGTATAAAAAAAATCAATCTGATTATATTGCGCTATCGACTAAAACCAATCAGGGTTTAGAAACACTGGAGTGTCAAATACAAAAAAAGATTGATAGTTTATTTCAAGAAGTGGCATCACCCTTTTTACTTAATCAACGACAGTTTAATTTATTACTTGGTCTTGAAAAAAAATTACACGTATTAACCGATCTTTTTTCCCATGAAATGCACTATGAGCTTATTTCTTATCATTTACAAGATGCCCTCTCTCTTTTTACAGAATTAACGGGCAAAACAATTAGCGAACAGGGTATGGATGCTGTGTTTCGTGAATTTTGTGTTGGAAAATAACCAATTCTTGCTGATTGCAAAAAAAGATACACGTGCAGAAATAAAAAATCTGGTTGCCCAACTATTGGCTTTGTAAATAAAAAAGAGCGAGAAGAAATATAAAATCTTCCCGCTCTAAAAATTCTGTTAAAATTAATTAGCTATAAATAGTATGAACCTCAACGCGGCGATTTGGCCACTGATCTTTTCTGTCACCTTCGACTGGTTTTCCGTCAATAATTGCTGGAACTTCGTTACCGCGGCCAACAATTTTAACATTTTCTTGCGAAATACCAGCTGCAATAAATTCATCTGCAACTGTTTTGGCACGTTTTTCAGACAATGCTAAATTATATACTGCTGACCCTGCAGAATTACATGCGTGACCTTCAATAACAATGGTAGGTTCAGTATTATTTGTAGTATCGGAAACTAATTCTTGTACTTGCGCAATATCATAATCAACATGTTCTTTTTGATCTTGACGAATTGTATGCTTGTTAAAATCAAAATAGACGACATCAAATGATTCTTGTTGATCATCGTTATCATCTTCGATCCATGCAAAATCTTGCGTGTCATCTTCCATTTCTGGGGTTTTTACATCATGATCAACAGCGTGTGCTAATGCCGTTGCATCTTCATTTTCTTCTTGAGTAAGTTCTACAAATTCATCTATATCTTGGTCAAAAAAGCTGCGTATTGTTTCATCATCATTTATTTGCAATGGCTCACCGGCAAGTGGAATATCAACTAAAGAAGAAACGCCGCCGGTCCCTTTTTTCGGTTTTTCGGCACGAGATTTTTTTCTTCCTAAGCAGCCAGAAAGTCCTACGAGTACTACAAGCAGTAAAAAATAACTATTTTTTGTTGTCATAATAGTTTCCTTTATGATGTTGATTATGATTTATCTATGCCCTATATTACCAGGTGTCAGGAACTTTACCACATTTTTTTTCACTTTTCTACCTATTATTCTCAAGATGCTGTATATTATGAAATAAAGGGTACAGATAAATAAGTCTCATAATTTATTTTTAGGCGAAAAGTTAAAAAATAAGGCTTTTTGAATTTTAAGTATATGAAAAAAATTTTAATTAACAATAATCCATGGCAAACAAGAATCGCCATTATACAAGATGGAAAACTTGGACATATCTATTTTTCCGCTCATGCTCAAAAGGTTTTAGAGCGATCTTTTTTTAAAGGGGTAGTGACAAAAGTTTTACCTGGAATACAGACAGCCTTTGTGGAAATTGGTCAAGAACGAGCCGGTTTTTTGCACATTTCTGAAGTTGATCGAGAATTAGCAATCAAACGAATTAGCAGAACCACACAGATAGATGATGATGCAGCGCGCAAAAAAGCAAAAAGGCCGAGTAAAAAAGTTGATATTGGCAAGATATTTAAGGAGGGTGAATCTGTTTTAGTACAGGTGAGTAAGGAGCCGGTCTATAAAAAAGGAGCAAAATTAACGACCTGTTTTACGTTACCAGGTCGTTTTATTGTTCTCATGCCAAATATTCCCCGCATTGGAGTGTCGAAAAAAATCGATGATATACAAGAACGAAATCGTCTAAAAGATATTGTTAGAAAACAACTTCCCGAAGGAATGGGGTGTATTATCCGCACCACATCTGATGGGCGTGGATCAAAAGAAATCATTAAAGACATTAAATATTTGATTAAAACATGGCGTAGTATTGAAAAAAAGTTTGCCAAAGCACAACCACAAGAAATGATTCATGAGGATCTTGATCTTTCATTACAAATTGTTCGTGATTTTCTTGATGATGATGTGAAAGAAGTTATAACCGACAATAAGCAAAATCAAACTGATATATATCAGTTTGTTAAGTCAATTGCACCGGAACATGCGCAGCGAGTAAAACTGTATGATAGTACAAAACCGCTTTTTGATCATTATGATATCGAATCCCAAATAGAAAAAGTTTTAGGTAAAAAAGTTGAGTTGAAATCTGGTGGTTCTTTAATTATTGAAACAACCGAGGCGATGACCGTTATTGACGTTAATACTGGTAAATTTATTGGTAAAGCAAGTATGGAAGAAACTATTTTAAAAACCAATTTGGAAGCAGCTGAGGAAGTGGCACGTCAACTTCGTTTACGCAATATTGGTGGACTTATTGTTATTGATTTTATTGATATGGCTATTGGAAGTAACAGGCAAAAATTATTTCGATTTTTTGAGAAAATATTGAAAGAACGAGATAAATTTCAGTCAGTTGTGTTAAAAGTTTCAGAATTTGGCTTGGTGCAAATGACGCGTAAACGATCGGGCAAAACATTAACACAACAACTTATGGATAATTGTTCTCGTTGTAAAGGGAGTGGCACGGTTAAATCATTGCAAACCGAAAGTTATGCGATTTTGCGTGATATCAAACAAGCGATTAAAACAGAAAAATTGGGCAAAAATGTCATAATCGGTCTCCATCCTGATATTTTCGAATATATTACCCATACAGAATATAATACTATTTTAGATCTTGAACGATCCGCAGATGCCAGAATTACGATGGTAAGTAATAAAAAATTATCCCTTCATGAATACACAATTGAAAAAAAATGATACAATAAAGCAATGCGAATTGACGAATCTATATATTAATAAAAATCTTCTATGATCAAATTAATTGGCGAAATCGAATGGCTAAACAAAATTCCATCTTAAGTAAATATCCAGAATATGAAGTAATTATTGGCATGGAAGTTCATGTTCAGTTAACAACAAAAAGTAAAATTTTTTGTTCCTGTGCAAATAAAGTGGTAAAAGAACCAAATACCAATATTTGTAATATCTGTGCGGGACATCCAGGATCACTTCCAGTTCTTAATAAAGAGGTCGTTAATTATGGAATTCTTGCAGGGCTGGCTGCTAATTGCACCATAGCAAGAATAAGCACCTTTGATCGTAAACATTATTTTTATCCAGATTTACCAAAAAATTATCAAATTACGCAACAATATGAACCTATTTGTGTCGGTGGTTATATACCAATTAGATTGGAAGATGGTAGCATTAAACATATTCATTTAACGCGTATTCACATGGAAGAAGATGCGGGTAAAAATATTCATTCACCCACCAGTAATGAAAGTTTTGTTGATTTAAATCGTGCTGGTACCCCATTACTTGAAATTGTCAGTGAGCCAGAAATTTCAAGTGCGTATGAAGTAAAAGCGTATTTAAAAGCACTGCGTGCGTTAGTGCAATATTTACGCATTTGTACCGGTAATATGCAAGATGGTGCATTTCGTGCTGATACCAATATATCGGTGCGTAAAAAGGGTGCAACAAAATTGGGCACGAAATGTGAATTAAAAAATATTAATTCGTTCAAATTTATTGGTGATGCAATTGAATACGAAATTGAACGCCAAATCGGTATGCTGGAACAAGGTGGCAAAGTATTGCAAGAAACACGTTTATGGAATACCAAAACCCATGAAACTGAAGTAATGCGTACCAAAGAAGAGGCTGCCGATTATCGCTTTTTCCAAGATCCAGATTTGCCACTTATTGAAATAAACAATGAATTGGTAGTACGCATTCAAAAATTATTACCAGAATTACCTGATCAAAAATTTGAGCGTTTTTGTGAAAAAATGGGTCTCAGCGCATACGAAGCAGAGATTTTAGTAGAAGATATTGAACTTGCTAATTATTTTGATCAAGCAGCACAATATACCAAAAGTAAACAGTTGGTTAATTGGATTTTGCGTGATGTTATGGGTTACTTAAAAGAGCAAAAAATTTCGTTCATCGAGTTTAAAATAACACCGGAAAAATTAGCTGCAATGGTGAATATGGTTGATGCGGGTAAAATTAATAATACCGGTGCAAAAGAAGTGTTTACCATTGTCGCTCAAACAGGACAAGATCCTGAAGATGTGGTAAAAGAAAAAGGATTGGAACAAATCGGTTCAATCGAGCAATTAGAAAAAATTGTGCAAGAAATTATTGCACAAAATCAAAAACAAGCACAGCAATATAGAGATGGTAACGAACGTATTTTTGGTTTCTTTATCGGCCAGGCAATGAAAAAAACCAGTGGCAAAGGAAATCCAAAAATATTGAAAGAACTATTTAAACAGTATTTGCGTTAATCGTACTTTTTTAACTGATTCTTGAATTGGTTTTGGCAGACGGTAAAAAGCGTGATCTTCATCTTTTTGGACGCATGATTTATACAACATAAATGCATTGCTTAATGAAATAGTTTCCATAAATTTGTACGCTTTATTGAATGGTTCAATATTCCAAATTCGTACAGTGTTGTCACGAGATGTAGTTACTATTTTTTTATTATCAGAACTGAATTGAGCAGCACTAACCCAATCGGTATGTCCCTCAAGAATATGTATACAGGTGCCATTATTGGCATAAAAAATTCGTACAGTTTTGTCACGAGATGCAGTTACTATTTTTTGGTTATCAGAACTAAATTGTGCAGAATTAACCAAATTGGTATGTCCCTTAAGAATATACAAACAGGTGCCATTAAGTGTATTCCAAATTCGTACAGTGTTGTCAGCGGATGCAGTTACTATTTTTTGGTTATCATGACTGAATTGCGCTGAATTAACAAACTCTTTATGTCCCTTAAGAATATGCAAATAGGTGCCATTATTGGCATCAAAAATTCGTGCAGTGTTATCATATGATGCAGTTACTATTTTTTTATCATCAGTACTGAATTGTGCAGAACGAATCCACTTGGTATGTCCCTTAAGAATATGTATACAGGTGCCATTAAGTGTATTCCAAATTCGTGCAGTGTTATCATCGGACGCGGTT
>SDBT01019190.1_pt1 | contig 10721 bp, 7 predicted proteins | sample 2277101 | NCBI WGS metagenome assembly SDBT01 (sample SAMN10404973, study PRJNA504765) | marine sediment metagenome | isolation source: marine sediment core GS10_PC15, 103 cmbsf | place: Arctic Ocean: Southern Knipovich Ridge | collected 2010
GAAAGGAATCAAGCATGAAGGCTATACAGATTCGACACACCGGAGGTCCGGAGGTTCTGGACTACGTGGAACTCGAGACACCGATCGCTGGAGCAGGACAAGTACTCGTACGCACGGAGTCTATTTCTATCAATTTTGCCGACGTTTTGACCAGGAAAGGGCTCTATCCGATGATGCCGCCGCTACCGGCCGTTCCCGGGTTGGAGGCGAGCGGCGTCGTAGAGGTCGTCGGAGACGGGGTCACGCAAGTAGAGGTTGGGCAACGCGTTAGCTTCATGGGCAATGGCTGCTACGCGGAGCAGGTCCTCGTGGACGCGGCTGCGCTTATCCCCATCCCTGACGCACTGGACAGTGACAGCGCAGCAGCATTTCCTGTCAACTACCTCACCGCGTACCACATGATGCACACCATGGCGAAGCTCGTTGAGGGCCAGTCGATCCTATCGTACGCTGCGGTCGGCGGCGTGGGAATCGCCGTCATCCAGCTTGCGAAGCTGGCCGGCTTGAAGGTGATCGGTTTGACGAGCAGTGATGAGAAGGCCGCACGCGCCAAAGAGCTGGGGATAGATCACATCGTCAACTACAAGACCCAAAACGTTGTCGAAAAAATCAGGGAGCTCACCCACGGAAAGGGCGTCGAGTTGATTCTAGATTCGGTGGCAGGACCGTCTTTTCCCAACAACTTCGAGATGCTGGCTCCTTTGGGACAGGTGATCTGGTACGGCTTCGCGGCCGGGCCACCGCCTGCTAACTTGCTGGAGCCACTGACGGCGCATTTCGGGAAAGGCGTTGGGGTTCGCACGTTCCACCTGCGCTACAGCATCGCAGAGCCTTTTCCCCAAGTCATGGCTGAGTCGATCCAGACCCTGGTCCGATATCTCGTAGAGAGCAAAGTGAAGCCGGTCATTCATGATCGGATTCCGCTCAAGGAAGCAGCGCAAGCCCATAAGCTTCTCGAGAGCCAGAAGACGGTCGGCAAGCTGATTCTGAAGCCGTGAGCGGTTAGTCGTTTAGTTCGATATGAGGTTATTCGGCAAAGGTAGTGTCCGCTAAGGAACTTTGTCAGGAGCGACGATGACCGCCGAGGGACGCAAAACCTTGTAGAAGAGCCCGTTGATTCGGACCAAAATATCGAGAGCTTCCTCAAACGACACATCCACCAGATTCACCGTCACCGCCTTGTCCCGGAACGACTCGTCGAAAAGGATGTTGACTCCCGCCAGTTCGGAAAGTGCCTCGAAAACATGACGTAAGCTCGTGCCTTCGGCGAACTTGAGGCGGATGGGAGCCGTGGAGGAAGGGTCCAAAACAGCCCGCATCTCGACAGACATCGAGCGGGACTCTGCGTAATCGCTATTAAGGCGGGATTTGCGTTCCAGCAGTCGGCGACGCACCACCGCCAACTCATCCTGAATCCATTGGTTGGAGGGGTCGTAGTCAACGGCCAGTTCGAGCTCTCGCGCCGCACGCGACCAGTCTTCTGCGTCGAGATACTTGCGTGCTTCCTTCGCATGAAGATGCGACGCTTCCAGCAGAGCAAGCTGCAAGGCCATACGGTACTCGATATTGTCCGGATCCTGGTCGAGAGACCGCTGATAGTAAACCACCGCTTCGCCCCAATTACCCCGCCGCGCCTCCTCTTTTGCTCGTTTGAAGTCGCTCGCAGAAACACAGCCCATCGGGATGCAAGCGAGCCAAACTGCCGTCAAGGGGATAAAGAAGAATCGAGTCATGTGGATACTTTTTTTCGGGCTTCGAGTGCCAATATACCACTTGGCGCCGGTTGCGCACCCTTTCTCCTACGGGTTAGCATCACAAGGTACACCGGCTGAGACCTTAGAGAAGATTTAGCGCGGGGCGGATGAGCACGAACCTTCTTCAGACGTTGTTACAGGACGAGCCCGCTGCCACCACCTGTCTGCTGGGAAACCTGGCCATCGTCCGCGGCGCCCTCGAAGCCGGCGTCCAGTTCTTCTCCTGCTATCCGGGAACTCCTTCCTCTGAAATCGGGGACACCTTTGCGCGTATCGCCGGCGATGCCGACGTCTTGTTCGAATACTCGGTCAACGAAAAAATAGCGGTAGAGATCGCTTACGGAGCCAGCCTCGCAGGGGCGCGCTCCATGTGCAGCATGAAGCACCTGGGGCTCAACTACGCCGGGGATCCCATCTCCACCATGCCTTACGTGGGGGTGGAAGGAGGAATGGTCATCGTGTCCGCCGGGGATCCTTCCGCAATCGTAAGCCCCAACGAGCAGGATCAGCGCCACTTCAGCCGCTTCCTTTATTACCCGATTTTCGACCCTGCGACTCCGGATGACGCGAGGGCCATGACGTATTTCGCGTTCGAGCTTTCGGAGAAAACGCGTTTGCCGGTCATCCTTCGGCCTACAACCCGGGTATGCCACACCAGCGGCATGGTCCATTTGGGTCCCATGCCACAGCAAAAGAACAAAATCGAGTTCGTCAAGAATCCTCCTCGTCACGTTCCGATTCCGGCAACCGTCCGACGCATGCGGAAGGAGCTCACCGAGCGGTTCGCGCTGGCGGAGGCCATGCTGGCCCAGTCGGAGTTTTTCCCTCGCTCCGGTAGAGGGAAATCGGGAATCGTCGCCAGCGGGGTCGCTTTTGCTTACCTGGACCATGTCGTTCGGGAGCTCGGCCTTCAGGAAGCCGTCTCCCTGCTCCGAATCGGAGCCTACCCCATACCCGAGAAAATCCTCACCGACTTTGTGAGCTCGGTGGAGTCGGTTCTTGTAGTGGAGGAGCTGACCCCTTTTGTCGAAGACCAGGTGACGATCTCGGCGTTTCGCGCTCAAAGGCAGATTCCCATAGTGGGGAAAAACACAGGACATTTCCCGCTCGAGTACGAATACACGCCCGACCTAGTCGAAGACGCCGTCCGGGAGTATCTACAACTCGACAAGCCTGCCCGGCGAACGGTGAGTGTTCCCGAGTTGCCGGCCCGACCGCCGGTTCTATGCGCCGGATGCCCACACCGGACCAGTTTTTACCTGGTGCGAAGCGTTTTTGGGAAGAAGACGATTTACTGCAATGACATCGGCTGCTACACCTTGGGCTACGGTGAGCCGCTGGACTCCTGCGACGTTTTGCTCTGTATGGGTTCCAGCATCAGTCAAGCCTCGGGAATCGCACGGACCACCGGAAAGCGGACGGTAGCCTATATCGGTGATTCGACGTTCTTTCACAGCGGTCTTCCCCCGCTCGTCAACGCGGTAAAGGCAAACGATCCCATCACCGTGGTCATCCTGGACAACCACGTAACCGCCATGACCGGATTCCAGCCGAGTCCGACTTCGGGCGAGGATCGACTCCGCTTTTCCCTGGAAAACGCGGTGCGCGGGCTGGGGGTTCAAGAGGTTTATACCGTCGACCCGTTCGACGAAAGGCAAACTCGCGAGGCACTCAAGAAGGCCAAAGCGGGCACAGGCACCAACGTGGTTATTTCCAGCTCGCCTTGCGTGGTGAACGAGGCCCGATCCGGGGATCGTGCGTCTCGTCAGCCTTTCACCATCGTGCCGGAGCTGTGTAACTCCTGTTCCCTGTGCGTTCGGGTGTTAGGGTGCCCGGCCATTCACGTCGACGACGATGGATACACGATCGATCAAGGTCTCTGTGACGGCTGCGCTCTATGTGCTTACGTCTGCAATCAAGACGCCATCCGCCAAGCTGGGAGCATACCGTGACCGGTGACGCCCGCAACCTGCCAAGAGGGTGGAGGATATTGATTGCGGGCACTGGAGGGCAGGGAGTCCTGACCGCCGCCAACTTGCTCACCGACTTTTTCGTGCAAAAGGGCCACGAGGTCACCAGCGGACAGGTACACGGGATGGCGCAACGAGGTGGCTCGGTTCAATCGTCGGTCATGGTCGACTGCGGAATCAATCCCGCCGTTCCGGCAGGTGGCGCCGATGTGGTTCTCGGCCTCGAGCCGGTGGAGACGGTGCGCGCCCTGCCCTTTATCTCATCCCAAACCACCGTCTTCATGAACACGGCGCCGGTGATCCCTTTCACCCTGGACCAGCAATACGTCCGTGGCAAAACAGACGCCCGCTACCCGGATGTTGGCGAGCTGGCGGACCGGATACGCTCAATCGCAGGCAGCCTCCTCACTCTAGACGCAACCGAGCTGGCGCAGGAAGCGGGCTCGGTCAAGGCACTCAACATGGTCATGCTCGGATGTTGGCTCGGTTCAGGTCTTTATCCTATCAAGGCCGAGGAGTTCAGGGAGGCGGTGTTGGCAGGCGCACCGGCCGGTGTCGCGGAAGTGAATACAAAGGCGTTTCTCAGTGGCGTTGAACTCGGCGAAACCGCCCAGGTAACGAAGGGCACTCCATGAGCTTGAGAATCGGCATCGACGTAGGCGGGACGTTCACCGACTTTCTGGTCGACGACGACGACGGGCAAGCAACCCCATTCAAGGTGCTTTCGACCCCTCAGGATCCCTCCATTGGGCTGATGAACGGCCTCACCGAGATCGCCGCCAGCCGAGGGGTACCTCTCGAAGAGTTGATGAAAGCCATCGAGACCATCGTGCACGGTACGACGGTCACAACCAACGCCGTGTTGACGCGGACCGGAGCCAAAACCGGCCTCGTCACCACTCACGGGGTGCGCGACGCCCTTGAAATGAGGCGCGGCATCCGCGAGGAGCAGTACAACAATACCTACCAAAACGTGCCGCCTTTGGTTCCTCGCTACCTTCGTTATTCCGTCGGAGGGCGATTGGATTATCAGGGGCACTACCTCGAGCCTCTGAATCTGGACGATGTCCGGCACGCCACAGACCGGCTCAAGGAAGAAGGTGTCGAGGCCGTCGCCATCTGCTTCATGAACGCTTTTGCCAGCTCCCGGCATGAGACGGAAGCGGCGGAGGTGGTCAGAGAGGAGATGCCCGGCGCTTACCTCACTGTTTCTTCGGAGCTTCTGCCTTCCATCCGGTTTTACGATCGGGTCAGCACCACGGTTCTGAACTCCTACGTTGGGCCCAAGCTGAGCGCTTACATGGACAAGCTGATATCGCGCTTGAAGGAGTGCGCGTTTGGCGGCGTGCTGCTCATCATGCAATCGAACGGTGGTGTCATGGCACCCGAAGTGGCACGAGGTAAATCCGCCTTGACCCTGTTGTCGGGGCCCGCAGCAGGCCCCGGAGCCGGCCTCGGCTATGCCAAAATCCACCAACACAACAGTTGCATCACGGTGGATATGGGAGGCACGAGCTTCGATGCAGCACTGGTCCGCGATGGTGCCCCCATCGTGGTCACCGAGGGAGAGATTAATCGATATCGGATCGCTCTACCCATGTTGGGTATCGTCACCATCGGGGCGGGAGGCGGCAGCATCGGCTGGATTGACGAAGGGGGCCTTCTCCGCCTGGGCCCCCAGAGCGCCGGCGCCGATCCGGGACCCGCCTGCTACGGAAAGGGAGGAGCACAACCCACCTGTACGGACGCGGATCTGGTTCTGGGCTACCTCGATCCGGAGTTTTTTGCCGGTGGGAAATTGAAGCTCGACCACGAAGCAGCTAGAAAAGCCATCGAAGAGCACGTGGCAAAACCGCTTAGCCTCTCCGTCGAGGAGGCGGCTGCAGGGATGTACCGGGTGATCAATAGCAACATGGCACAGGGCGTTCGGGAAATCACCATCAAACGAGGGCACGACCCGAGAGAGTTTCCTATGGTGGTGGCGGGCGGTGCCGGCCCCCTCCACGCCTGCATGATTGCCCAGGAGTTGGAGATCCCGACCTTCATCGTTCCGGGGGAATCTTCCATATTCTGTGCGGCAGGGATGCTCATGAGCGACCTGCAGCATGATTTCGTGAAGTCTTTCGTTTCGGTGCTGGAGAAGATCCACTGGGGCGAGCTGAACGAGCTCGTCACCGCCATGACGAACGAAGGCGAACGTTTGCTTATCGAGGAGAAGATCAAAAGTGAGCGCATGCGGTTCTACTTGAGCTTGGATTGCCGCTATGTCAAACAGTACCACGAGGTTTCTATACCGATATCGGTGGAAGTGATACGAAGCGCCGATATCGCGGAGATCAAAAGCGTTTTCCACGAGGAGCACAACCGGATGTATGGCTACTCCCTGGAGGAAGAAGGCACCTCGGTCGAATTGATCAATGTCCGATTGCAGGCGGTCGGGCTAACCGAGAAACCCCGTCATATCGAACAGCCCCGGCAGGAGCAAGACCCGGCCGGGACCCTCAAAGGCGAGCGAAGCGTGTACATCCCCGAAGATGGCGGATTCAGAACCGTGCCCGTTTATGACGGTCACCGGACTCGCCACGGCCATCGACTCACCGGCCCCGCCTTGGTGGAGCAGGTGAACACGACCCTTTTCGTGAGCGCCTCCTTTGATTGCATCTGTGACAAGTACGGCTCCTTTTTCGCTTTCCAGAAGGGGCGGGAAGAGCTGGTGGCGCCGACACTCCGGGGAGCCCAAACATGAGTCGAGTGGATCCCATCTTGCTGTCCGTTTTCGCGCGGGCTTTCAAGTCGATTACCGACGAGATGAGCATCTCCCTGCAAAAAACGACACGCTCCCCCATCCTCTGCGAGGCCAAGGATTTCGTGACCGGACTCTACGATGCGCAAGGCAACATGCTCGAGCAGACGGAGAACCTGCCGATTCTCTCGTTCTCGCTGGGCCCGGTCTGCAAATACATCCTTTCTTTTTTCGGCGACGAGATTTACCCCGGCGATGTCATATTCCACAACGACGTCTTCAGCATGGGCAACCAGAACAACGACGTGGCAGCTTACAAGCCTATATTCTTTCGAGATGAGCTCGTCGCCTGGTCGGCCTGCAAAGGACACCAGGCCGACATCGGCGGCGCAGTGGCGGGAGGCTATAATCCCAATGCTACCGAGGTCTGGCAGGAAGCCCTGAGAATCCCTCCCGTCAAGGTCATCGAAAAAGGTAAGCTTCGCAAGGACGTTTGGAATCTGATCTTTGCCAACATCCGCTTCGATATCGTCGAGGCGGACATGCGGGCCGAAATCGGCTCCTGCGTGGTCGGTGAACGCCGCATGATGGAGTTTCTCGACAAATACGGGCTCGAGAGCTTCCAGACTCACAAACGAGCACTTTTCGATGCAACCCGGAAGATGATGGAGGCCGAGATCGCCACCATACCCAATGGTCAGTACCGGGGCGAGGCCACCGTCTACTACGACGGCAAGAATCACGGCAAGCAATACCAGATCCGTGTCGAGATCACGGTTGAGGATAGCCGCATCCGATTCGATTACTCCGAGACCGACCCCCAGTCCGACGCGTTCGTAAACGGCACCTACACCTCGAGTGCCTCGGCAACCGTGCTGACGTTCCTGCAGATGGTCAACCCGGACATTCCGCACAACGAGGGGATGGTCAAGCCGATCGAGATCGTCATTCCCGAAGGCACCTTGTTGAATGCCGCTTACCCCGCGGCTACCACTTACGGGAACCATCTCTGTCCTCCCAACGCCGACGCCATCATGCGCGCCTTGACCCCGGTGATCCCCGAACGGGTCACCGCCGGTTGGAACCACTTGCTTTGCTCACTCACCACCGGAGTCGATCCACGGAAGAATGACAAGTACGTGGACATCTGTTTCATGGGACTGAAGGGTGGGTCGGGCGCAACCCGGGGCGTCGATGGCTATGACCACATCGGGATGATCGATGCTTCCGGAGGGCTGCTGGATCAAGATTACGAGATGTTCGAGCAACAAACACCGCATATCTTGGTGAAGCACGAATACCTGACCGATTCGGCGGGGGCCGGCCAGTGGCGTGGTGGCCTCGGTGTCGAAACCATCTTCGAGATCGGCTCGGACGATACACAGCTAGTGGTTTTCGGCGACGGTGACGTGGAACCACCCTTTGGATCCTGTGGAGGCGGAGACGGGAGCCTCAACTCGCTCAAGCTCTCCTATCCTGACGGCAGCGAGAAGCAACCGTTCAGCCTCGATCTGATCAAGGGAGTCCCCAAAGGCACCATCTATCACCAGTTGGCCGGAGGCGGTGGTGGTTATGGAAACCCGAAGCTGCGCCCGGCTGATCTGGTGGCCGAAGAAGTCCGTAACGGAATCTTGTCCCTGGAAGCTGCCAGGAAAATTTATGGAGTGGTCGTCGACGAGGAGACGATGGCGTTGGACGAAGGGACAACGGAGTCGCTCCGAGGAAAGCCCGAGGAGGAAGCAAAGTAGTGGATTTCACCCTCTCAGAAGAACAGCAGCTTCTTCGCGAAACCTTTGCCCGCTTTTGCGAAGAGCAGATCAAGCCCCAGGCGGATCCTATCGATCGGGCCAAGCAGTTTCCACGGGATCTGTTTCTGAAGCTCGCCGATCTGGGATTCTACGGGCTGCGCTATCCCGACTCCGTCGGCGGAACGAAGATGGACTGCGTCTCCTACTGTTTGGCGATCAGCGAGATCGCACGCGGGTCTTTGTCTCTCGCCGCGGTGGCCGCCATGCAATCGTTGATGGGAACGCACTTCCTGTATGAGTTGGGCGGTGATGACATTCACGAACGCTTGCTCCGACCGGCTCTGCGAGGTGAGAAGATCGGAACGATTTGCATCACCGAGCCCAACGCCGGCAGCGACTTGTCATCGATTGCTTCTACCGCCAAGAAAGTCGACCGAGGTTACCACCTCAACGGCCAGAAAATGTGGATCACCTCGGCCACCGTGGCCGACTTTTTCACTGTGTTTGCCCGCGCCGGTGAAGAAAAAAAACTCACCATTTTCTTGGTGGAAAAAGGTTTCACCGGTCTCACCGTCGGCAAGACCATTGAAAAGATGGGTGTTTGGGCATCTCCTACTTCGGAGCTTTCTTTCGAGGACTGCTTCGTACCGGAGGAGAACCGTCTGGGTGAGGAAGGACAGGGAGAGGCGGAGCTTCGGAAGATCTTGTCTGAAATCCGGATCATGACCGGTGCTTTGGCCCTGGGAGTTGCCCGCGCCGCCATCGAGGATTCGGTCAGATACGCCGCCGAAAGAATCCAGTTTGGAAAGCCCATCAACCGCTTCCAGGCGGTACAGCTCAAACTGGGAGAGATGGCCACCGATCTGGAAGCCGCTACCCGTCTGGTGCATTACGCCGCCTGGCTCAAGGAGACCGGGCGGCCCATCGTCCGAGAAGCGGCCATGGCAAAGCTTTTCGCCAGCGAGAGAGCGGTCACCATATGCGACAAGGCAAGCCGGATATTTGCATCTTACGGCTATGCCATGGAATACCCCATTCAGCGCTACCTGCGGGACATTCGCTTCACGCTTTTCGGTGGCGGCACGAACGAAATCCTCAAGCTGCTCATTGCCCGGGAGATGTCCCGTTGATGGATTCGAAGAAAATCAGGGTCATCATCGCCAAACCGGGTCTCGACGGACACGATGTTGGAGCCAAGGTGGTGGCTCGCGCCTTGAGAGATGCAGGATTCGAAGTGATCTACACGGGTTTGAAGAAGTCCGCCCAAGAAATTGCCCGCAGCGCCTGCGATGAGGATGTCGATGTCATCGGGCTGTCGGTCCTGTCCGGTACTCACCTGCCCTTTTGCAGAAAGCTCGAGCCGCTCCTGAAGGAATATCAGCTCGAAGACAGGCTGTGGATCGTGGGCGGTAACATCCCCAAGAAGGACCATAACGCCCTGAAGGAGCTCGGGGTCGATGCTGTTTTTTCTACGGGAAGCCGACTCCAATCCATTGTCGATTACATCAAAGAGAAAAGGGGATAGGGCGATGGGAGGGGATGGGGAGATAAAGGCAACCGAAGCGGTCATCAACGAATCGGGCATCGAGGTGAAACCCTTCTACACAGCGGAAGATGTGACGGCTACCGGCGAAACGGAAGGGATCGGCAAACCGGGAGAGTTCCCTTTCACCCGTGGCATTCACGAGCTGATGTACCGCAAACGTCCGTGGACGATGCGGCAGTACGCGGGCTTCGGGACCCCAGAAGAGACCAACAAGCGCTTTCACTACTTGATAGCCAACGGCCAGACCGGGCTGAACGTAGCCTTCGATTTGCCCACCCAGATGGGCATCGGCTCCGACGACCCCATGGCGGAGGGCGAGGTCGGCCGGGTCGGCATGGCGGTGGACACGCTCGAGGATTTCGAGATCGCTTTCGATGGAATAGACCTCGACAAGATCACGGTTTCGCTCACCATCAACGGTGCCGCCGTCACACTGATCGCCATGTACTTCGCCATGGCGGAAAAGCGGGGCTACGATCTCAGCCGGCTTCGCGGCACCGCACAAAACGACATCTTGAAGGAGTTCGTGGCCCGCGGCACCTGGGTCTTCCCTGTCGAACCCTCCATCAGGCTGGTGGGAGACACGATCACTTACTGTGCCGAAAAGGTGCCCAAGTACAGCCCGGTCAGTGTTTGCGGGTATCACATTCGGGAATCGGGAGCCAACCCGGCTCAGGAAATGGCTTACGCTTTCGCCATCGGCAAAGCCTACATCGACCACGTGCTGGCCCGTGGCATGGACATCGACACGTTCGCTTCGAGGCTTTCTTTCAACTTCGACATCCACGGGAATCTCTTCGAGCAGGTGGCGAAGTTCCGCGCCGGCCGCAGGCTGTGGGCGAAAATCATCAAAGAGGAGTACAAGGCACGCGATCCCCGATCGATGTGGCTGCGCATGATTGCCGGAGGCGGGGGCGGGGGGCTTACCATCGAGCAGCCTGAGAACAACATCGTGCGCGG
>SDBT01019191.1_pt1 | contig 10721 bp, 13 predicted proteins | sample 2277101 | NCBI WGS metagenome assembly SDBT01 (sample SAMN10404973, study PRJNA504765) | marine sediment metagenome | isolation source: marine sediment core GS10_PC15, 103 cmbsf | place: Arctic Ocean: Southern Knipovich Ridge | collected 2010
GGCATATCAATGGCCGCCGCCACCTTGGCACTCCCCTCAAGGTCTTCCGCCGGCACGGGTTCCTCAAACCAGAAAACGTCATATTCCTCCATCTTGCGGGCCATCTTTATCGCTTCATAAGCGGTGTAGACGTTATTACCGTCGACGAGCAGGTCGATGCTCGGGCCAATCGCTTCCCTGACCGCCTTTATCCTGGCCACGTCTTCGGTCTGGCTGACGCGTCCTATCTTTATTTTGACGGCGGTAAATCCCTCTTTCACGTACGAAGCCATTTCATCGGCCAGCTCCTTGAGGCCTTTACCCTCGGCATAGAAACCGGCGCTGGCGTAGGCTCGAATCTTTTCGTAGCAGCCGCCGAGGAGCCTGTAGAGTGGCATATTGACTGACCTGGCTTTGATATCCCAGAGCGCGATGTCAATGCCGCTCATACTGGCGATGATGGCACCCTTGCGCCCGTGCTTTATCGACCGCTGGTACATTTTCTCCCAGAGCCGCTCGATGTTCAGCGGGTCCTCCCCGATAAGGTAATCGGCGAGCTCTTTTTCGATAATCATTTTGGTGATCATTGGCGGTCCGCCGAAGTAAGCGGCTTCACCGATGCCTGAAATCCCTTCATCAGTGTCGATCCTGACCAGCACGGCACTGCGGTGGGGCAGGGTATAGGTGGCATCCATAATGGGCTTTTCCAGTTGACAGGTCAGGACCATGGCTTCGACTTTCTTAATCTTCAACAGATTCTCCTTCTTTGGCGGCTCTATTTTCTTTACTGCCATTATTATAATGAATCACCCCGCATAAGAAAAGTTACCGCAAGGAAAATTACTTTACAGTAGTGGCCTTTTACTTTAAAATAACGGATTAGGCGGGTGTAACTCAGCGGCAGAGTATTTGCTTCCCAAGCAAAGAGTCGTGGGTTCGAATCCCATCACCCGCTCTTCAAGGGTGAGGGGGGTGCTTGCCTCAACAAAATGTCCGCCGAAAATTTGTTCACCCGTCATGAGCTTTCCCGTTTGACCTCGGGTCACAGCCCCAGGGCCATCGCCTACACCAAAAGCCTCGCAGGCTATTTCGGTGACTTCCTGGGCGGCATAGCCGTTCATTTATTGGAAACATCCCCTGTCACTTTCACCCTCTGAATTCTAACCTAATTCTAACCTAATTCTAACTGTTAACTAGCCTTTCGAGTATATAATTCAGCATAACCATACTAATAAACTCACTATATATATCCGCATACTGATGGCTACTGGAGAAGCCAGAACAGATATTATGAAGTCACTACTGGGGAAATATTGGGCTCTACATCTGGCCAGCGTCGCAGTCCTCGGCAGCGTTGCTGTTATCGTACTGGTGCAAATTTACAGGTTCACTAATGGTCCTGCCCAATGGTTTTTCAGCTATATCAGTAAGTGGACGGTAGCTTCCAGCACTTTCAACTTTATTATTGATTGGGCTGAATCTCTGAGCGCTGCGGCTGCTATCTCAGTTGTTTTTGCGGCCTTTATGGAGGTTAGGGAAATCCGTCGCAAACGAGCGTTGGCCAGAGTACATAAATGGGCAAGAGATGCCGCGGCTAAACTCACCAGTCTCAGCAGGGAAATATCGGTCGCAAATAGACTGGCCGATTGGAAACGGCGGACGATTCTTATCAGAATCGAAAGTGGCAATGCCCTGGCTGACGCCGGAGCTTCCGGTAACGACTTGGAATCAAAGGTGGATAAAGCAGTAAAAACCCTATTGGAATTTGAAGACTGTCTCAATGACCGTACCGAGTCCGCTGATGCCAAAACCTCGTTGAAAACCACAGTTAGCGCATTTGCAGAAGTCATAAAATAAGTTTCCGATTCTCCATACCATTCTCACTAGCGAATAACAGAAGATTTCTTTGTTGCACATTACAACCTATTGGCCACAACTCTATAGCGCATTAGTCTGTAAGCAATCTTCATTATGCACATGAACCACTGCCTAAAGTTAGGTATTGTGTACACTTTCCCAAGCGTGGTCAATTTCTCTGGTGTGAATCCCTCTTCCTCTAATAAAGTTATTGCTTCGTACATCATTCCAACACTCTCGTTGAAGGCTCTTTTCCCGAGCGAACTCAGAGTATCAGAACGTCTAATCGGTATGGTTTTTTCAATAATTGGCTCGCCACAATCCAAACCAGCACTTAACCTTTGAACGGTTACTCCCATTTCCTTTTCACCATTAAATAACTCCCAAAAACAGGGTGGCTGTCCTCGATATTTCCTCATATCTCCATGATGATATGAAATAACGCCATTCTTGGTTAAATTAAGTAGAGGCCTTTCTATTATTCCAAAACCACCGATAAGAATCATCACATCCGGGTTAAAACTCTCAATCCTGTTGATAGTATCTTCAGAATATGGGTTGGCCGTAACTAGAACAGGTATATTATTCCTCTGAAAATATTCCTCGGTAGATTGAGCGCGTTCCATTCTCTTCAATAATGTCTGAAAGGCCATAATAAAGATGTACCCTCCTCTCCCTCTCTTCAAGTTTTTCTTTATTCTTTGTGGGATAGTCTGTGGTGGTCTAATATCCACAACGCAAACGCAGGTATTGTGATTCGGTGATTCGAAGAAAGGTTCTATTACTTTAAGTTGAAAGCTATTCAGAGTTTCCACACATAGCATTGCTATATTCACTTTATTCCTATCTCCAATTTGGCTCGTCTGAGTTAACATACCCATAGGGCTTACCTGTAAACATATTCTTAATATAGACCCATAGTCCGCTTGCCTTAACCAGCAACTCACTGATATCTGCACCATCTCTAATGCTTATGCGTTTAAGTCTGAATAAGTCAGTATTATCAGAGTTGAATCCTACATCAACAGTTACCGCACACTCATAACCTGCTTTCTCAGCCATTGAAATTTCCCTGTCAGAATAATCACCGTTTGGATAAGATAAGGCGTATATTTTAAGCCCGTAGTTATTTTCGAGGTTTTCTTTAGATTGGAAAATTTCCTTGCATACTCTCTCTGTAGAACATCTTGGGAGGAAGGGATGAAACATACCATGTGATTGAAAATCTACAATCCCCTTCATATCTTCTATTTCACCTCTTGACAAAGCCTGCCTGTCGCCAAACTCTTTTGCTTCGTTGAATCCATATTTGTTTAGAATATCTAATCTTTTCTCAGTGCCGATTTTGCTCATATACGCAGTAGTGTAATTACCAATATTATGCTCCCACCAAAAATGCCGCTTTGTACCTACTATGGAACTACACAAGAAAATTACTACAGGTATGCCATGTTTTTCCAGTAAAGGCTTCAAGCTATGGTTCCCCTTATACCCATCATCAAAAGATATTATTAAAGATTTTGGGGGTAATTTGCCGACTTCCCCTGTTTTTCGTGCCTCAACATAGTCTTTCAGAGAAATAATATTGTACTTGGATTTCAATATCTTAAAATGCTTACTGGCTATATCGGGTTCGATATCGTGGTAAAGAATAATTGTCACTCTTCTTCTCTGGACTACCTCTCTAATGAAAAGAGGTATACACGTAAGTCTTAAAAGAACGAAGAGCAATTTTCTAATCATTTTGAGCGACATTTCCCATTTCAATTCACAATGAGGCATCCTGGCCGGCACTGCTTTTATCAGCAATAATATATTCATCATATCTGGTTGTCAATAACCGTCTCTGAGCCCTGTAGCTTGGCTGCTCCACGCCTGTGGTAGCCTCAGCCGCTTATCGAATTGAAGCTTCAGTGTCTCCCTGGTCTTTTCCCCCATGGGGTTCCTCCCGCCAGTCCTGTCTGATAAAGCTATACAAGGGGCTTTTGAAGCTATTTCACCATAGAAAGATGCCTATGCACCCGGTTTGATATGGGAAATCCGGGACAATGTATTTTAGCTAGGAATCGCCCCATCGCTAACCCTCCTGGAACTTATCCCCTTAAAAACTTATCAACATCTTCTTTAAGGAACCGCCTATCACCCCGCGGGCCAATGCGGAAATTTTTTAATACTCCCAGATTGCTCCACCTTCTAACAGTGTTAATATGGACATTTAATATACGAGCCACATCTCCGGGCGTCAGCATTGTGTCCGTTCTTTCTGCAGGGGTTACATCAACCTTTTTCTCTACACGTTTCGCATCGATTCTTTTCATTCGCAACTACTCCACTTTGATGATTCTTATCCTTTCTTTACCTACTATAAACTATTCAAATTACACAATTGTTAATTTAGCCTCTCAAGAATTAACAAAACACAACAGTCACGTTACAAATGCTTGCGATAGAAGGTGTGCCGCGTCGAGAGGCGATGCCAATTGCTGCCGAGAGCAGGAGGCGGTATACAATTAGTGTTTCGCTCCTCTAGATAACCTTGCTTATTGCTAAATCCCATACGCTATCGAGTCTCTACCTATGGACTTCCACTGAGCGTTGACACTCGCCATATGGAACACTGCAATTGCCTCAAGGGTGACGAAAATACAGTCTTTTTCTGTTTGACATCAAGATGCTGGAGGTAAGTGGTAAAGAGGTGTATCAGTAGTGGCCAGAGAATTATCCACAACCGGTAAATAGAGTAGCGTTCGGTACTGGATCAGTGTTTAATGTCGTTTTTCTTTGTCATGCTAATTCTTAACAACATGTAACAACTTCGTAACTACTTTGTAACTTCCAACGGTTGATATTTACATATTTTTAATGTTCAAAGTCTACAATAGAGTTAAAAGGAAGATTCAATCAGTATCTTAAGTTATCGGGATCGACAAGCTATTTAACCTTTGCAAGGGAAGGGATTGAAAATGACGATATGGAAGTATGACATGTGCTCTCAATGCGGGGGAGACCTCTATGTTGCCCGGGGTATGGACGGCTGGTATGAGAAATGTGTCCACTGTTCATATCACCACAATCTGCAGACTATAGCTGATCTGGCGAATGCTTTAGCGCACAAGGAAAAAGAGGCCTCGCTAACCAATGAAACCAGCTATTGTCCAAATCTGACTAATTGCCAGTACATTGCTGGTAAAGACGAAACCCTGTTGCCTTCAGTAAACTTGTTGGATGTTACGATTCAAATGCAAACTGCATCATTCTCCCTAAACTAATACATGATGTGAGTCCAAGAGGTCTAACATATGTTAGAGGATAAATGGGAAAAGATGACTTCAGTTATGGATGAAGCAATTTCTTTTGATGATATATCGCTCGGTATGACTGCCAGGATTCAGCGTACTCTGCAGCGATTAACACGACAAGAAGTAGCCAGCATGGCTGGCGTTGGCGAAAAGGACGTCGATTTATTTGAAAATAATCAACTGTTACCTTGCCTTCCGCAGCTCAAGTTACTTAACACTTACAACATTATAATCGAAGCGAATATAGCCAGAGTATCCAATTAGTTTTGAAGGCTAATAAATCGCTACCTTAATTCAGTAACTTATCCATTCCCAAGAAGCTAATTCCTGCCGGGAGTTTAATCTTATATCTTCACTGAAACATACATCAGAGAAGATACAAAAGCACATTATTCCTTAAGCAGACCTATCAAGTTGTTCATACCTTCCACAAAGGCCGCCTGTGTTTCCTCCCTGCTCGGCGCATTATGATTTTGCAACCCCGAGGCGCATATCCTAGTATAGCCTCAGATATTCTTGGATTCTAATAACGCCCTTCCTTGTTTGATACACCACAGCCTGACTGTTGCATTAACTCAGGAATGGTGCCTCTTATCCTTCACCCCGTTCCTCGCGCTGGCCTTTGGTTTATTAGCCGCGCTTGGCAAATTGAGAGAATATTTTTCCGCGGTAAACGGTGAGTAGCCTTCAGAAACGCGTTTTCCGTTCTCATAGATAATCAGTGCCGCTCCGCAATTGGCGCACGATTGATTGCGGGGAAACCGTAATGCCCAACCAAAGTAACGAGCGCCACACTTGGGACATCTGCCCTCTATCATATGTGTATTCCCCTTCTCGTAAGGATATTCATTAAATTTGACCTTGAGAATTATTGTAATGTAATAAAGTTATTATGTGGTTAGGTTTTGGTTAGAAGTTGGGTTGATTATTAAACATAAATTAGAGAAGCGAATTCAAATTTGGCTGCAATCTTAGGTCGCAGTTAAGAAAGAACGCGGCTCACCGCTGCTCACGGCTCCAGTGGTAGGGAAAAACTAAAGGTGCTGCCTCCCTGGGCTCTATTTCTAGCCCAAATTTGGCCACCGTGAGCCTCCACAATTACTTTGCAAATGAATAAACCAAAACCGAATCCTTTCGTTGTACGCGTTATCCTGTTATCCAAGCGATAAGACCGATCAAAAATCCTCTCCAGTTCAGTCTCAGGTATACCGCTTCCTGAATCCGAGATGCTCACGATTAAGCAAGGAAACCTGATCTTGGGTACAGTCCCAAATAGCTTTTCCGTTTCACTTTGATTTCGAGTTTGATTTATTTCGATTTCGATATCGGTGCCTTCCGGTGAATATTTTATGGCGTTAGACAAAAGATTGGTAATAACTTGATCCATTTTTTGTCGATTGATATTTACCTTCGGCAGTGAGCTGAATCGGCTGAACTTAATGAGGTGAGTCGTGGCCTGACTCTGCATTTCTGATACTATCTCTTGCAGGACATGGAACAAAGAAGTGGGATGGTAGGTGAAACTCGGGGTATCTTCCAGTTGTACCAGATCACGGATATTTTCGAGCAATCGGATGAGCTTATTGGCGGCAGATTCAATACCTCTGAGATAACGGTCCTTTTGTTCTTCATTAATTGCGTTGTTGAGTTGTAAAAGAGTAGCCGTATATCCCTTGATTAGAGTAAGAGGTGCCAGTAGTTCGTGAGACAGTATAGAAATCTCATCTGGCTTGTCGAGTCCCCTTTCGTGAGTGAATGCGTCGTAAATAACGGGGATGCCATCTTTGTCCCTGGAAATCCTGGCTATTAGATTATGAATTTGCTCGAGATCGGGCCGAAGCTCTTGCGGAGGATTGTCTTCTGCTCCAAATGCTTCAACCCGGACTTTGGATTCGTTATTGGATTTGAATCCCGGACTAGTCATTATCCCGATGCCCCTTAATTTATAGACCAACTCTATGAAACTGCAAATCTATATCCCACACCACGTTCAGTCATGATATATTTGGGACGTCCAGGATCTTCTTCAATTTTTTTCCGTAAGTACCTAATATATAACTTGACGAAGGATTTATCGCAAACATAATTCGGACCCCATGCCTTTTCTAGCAGCTGAGTATGGGTTACAATCCAGCCCCGGTTCTTGATTAAACAAGAAAGAAGTTTAAATTCCGTAGGTGATAATTTTACCGATTCCCCCCTGATATAAATTTGGTGACTTTTCCAGTCCACTTTAATTTCGTCATTGTGAAAACTGCTCGGTCCATTATCTTCTTCGGTTAGATTAATCCTTCTTAACGCGGCACGTACTCTAGCTATTATTTCCGGGAAGTGAACAGGTTTAACTATGTAATCATCAGCCCCGAGGCTAAATCCTCTGAGCAGGTCCGCTTTCTGCCCGTTTACCGTAACCATTAACACTGGTATATCACACATATCTCGAATACGTCGACAAACTTCCCACCCGTCCATTTTGGGTATGTTCGCATCCAATAGTACTAAATGCGGGCGACTGATATATAAATTTCTTAATCCACTGATACCGTCTTCCGCAACCGTCACCTCATACCCGGCGTTTTGAAGCCATGTTTGCGTCAGTTCTAAGAATTCAATATCATCATCAATTACCAGTATCTTTTCTTTCATCGCACAACATCCGTCTTTTTTACATCACCGTGGCTTCAACATCTTTAGCCGTAAATGAGGCTCCGGTATGGTCGGCCTTAGTGACCGCTCGTTGGTGAATGTAAGGCATCGTGCTCTCCCCAGCCCCCGGGGAGAGGTCGGTTCTAACCTTAAGGCCAAGTTTCTCCCTATAGAATTTCCGGGCACGTTCCAGATCTACGACTGGTAAAGTAGGATGTACTGTAGCATCGGTTAGCATTTTTATTTTGAATTTCTGGCTTTTCCTTTTGTGTCTGTTCTCCATAATAATGTGTATTTAATAACAAAGTCATAAAATGAACGCAGAAAAAGTTACAAAACTATGACATTTTGAGGGGAAAAACCAATCCGCCTGCTCACTTTTACCTTGTTCAAAATAAAAACCGACCTGTAAAGGTCGGTTTCACCATTTGCTCCTTGCTATCAAGGTGACCAGCTATATTACTGATAGCAATTCAACGCTTCCTGCAATTAATATATAATGTATCGTTACTCTGGTGCTATTTTCACTATTTGGAAACTGATAAACAACGTATGACAATAGTAGTTCTCCAAATGGCGAATGTCAAGATTGCTTTTCCTCCATTATTAATGCTCCGGGGAATTTTGAGGATTGCTTGAACCCACAACAGTCTCTAGCGTTGTTATCCTTCATTATTAATAAGAATACTTCAAATTCTTACCTTACTCTAACCATGCTCTAATGCTTTTCTTAACCATATAGTTATTCTGCTACATTTTTAGCTAGAAAGCGACCTACCTCTTTCATAATACTCCTCCTTTCTGATTTGCCAATTTTAGTCACAAACAGACCACTTGTCAATTCACCAACCAAATGCAAATAGTACCTATAGAATTAGCAGGTTTGCTCGCAATCGTGAAGATTCAATCGTTATCAAAGCTATGCTCAAGAAAAAGGGGATCCAAGTGGTATCAATTACAGAGAAGTTTGACGATACACCCTCTGGTAGATTGATGGAAGCCGTTGTTGAAAGTTTTGACGAATACTACTTCGATAACCTCGGGGAAGAGGTAACCCGGGGCATGCGGGAGAGTGCTTCAAGGGGATTTTATCTATCAGCTCAACCCTCCTATGGATATCGGAAGATAAAGGTTCAGGATGGAAATAGAGACAGGACTAAACTTGATATATTTCCTTCACAGTCGCAGACAGTGAAGGAAATATTCGATGAGGTATTACGTGGTAAAGGTCTTATCGATATAGTCAGAGAGCTTAATAGTAAGGCCATTCCTGGGACCTAATAATAAAGACTGGAGTAAGACTGGCCTGTATCACATACTTCACAACGAGATCTATATCGGAATATGGGTATGGGGCAGAAATAACAAGCGCGGCTTAGAACCTGTTAGGGCTGAAAACGCCTGTCACGCTATAATTGGCTTCGATGAGTTTAACAAAGTACAGGAAATGCGGAAGGATAGGACGCCGGTTAAAATCCACCCGAGAAGAACGGCCAGCCCGTTCCTGCTGAGCGGCCTTGCCTACTGCGGACACTGTGGCAAAGCATTGGTCGCAAGGTATGCCAAGAGTGGTAAGTTCTCGTATTATGTTTGCGGTACTTTAGAAAAAAGGGGAGCGGGAGCTTGTAGTTCCAGATACTTGAATAGCAGGAAATTCGAAAGTTTGGTTATCGACAGGATCAAAGGGCACATCCTGACAGAAGAGCATCTGACTAAGTTGGTATACTTGGTAAATGAGCAAATGGATAGCGCTTCAAGAGAATATCAGGAAGAATTGAAACTTCTCTCCAAGGAAGAGGATAGTATATCCGCTCGTCTTGACAAGCTGTATGATGCAGTTGAAACGGGTAAGATTGACCTTCAAGACCTTACACCAAGGATACGTGAATTGAGAAGCCGGCAGGAACGATTACTGGCCAGACGACGTGAACTTGAGGTAGCGATGTCGGACAGGAAAGTGGAATTGGCCGACCTGAAAACAGTTAAAGGCTATGTAAACGATTTAAGGGATACACTTGATGATGGCTCATTATCTGATAGAAGAGCCTTTATCCGTAGTTTTGTAGAAGAGATAACGGTAACTAAACATGAGATACAACTTAAATATACACTGCCTTTACTTCTGGATGGATTAACAGAGGAGAGAATGGGAGTTCTGCCTATTGTTCGGTATGGTGGGCAGTAGAGGACTTGAACCTCTGACCTCTGCGATGTCAACGCAGCGCTCTAACCAACTGAGCTAACCGCCCCTTGCACCATAATTCTACAAAACGCTCTGTCTTTCGTCAACTGCATTTGTTATACTGCGTGGCAAATGCTTATGCGCTATTGTTAAGGAAGACTGGTGTAATTCGCCTTCGGTATGCTAAAATACTGGCCAAATTTAACCGGAACGGAGGTTCGTCATGAATTTTCTGAAAGGCCTGCTGGCGACGCTGCTTACATTTCTACTATTTTTATCACTGGCTGCTTTCGGCTCGCTGTTTGCGCTGCGCAGCACGCTGCTCGACGCGGACTTCGTCGTGGCGCAGGTAGAGAAACTGGATGTGGCGGCGCTGGCAGAGGAAGTGATTGATTTTCAGTTCGGCGGACATGTTCCGCCGGAAGCGTCCTTTTTGGAAGAGGCGCTCTACAGCGCCATTGCTGAAAATGAACCACGGTTGAAACAGCAGGTGAGCGCCGCCATCTACGACGGCTACGATTATTTGCTCGGTAAGAGCGACAGACTGAATATGGTTATCTCTCTGGAACCGATTAAGACAGACATGAAGGCCCGGCTGTGGCAGCTTTTCCAGCAGAATAAAGAAAACCTGCCGGCGGAAGTTGCCGCCCTGCCACCGGAAATGCTGGAGCAGTATTTCGAGGAATTTTACCGGCAATTCGAGGCTGGGATTCCATCGGAATTCGTCATCGATGAAAGCTCCATCCCGCCGGAGATGA
>SDBT01019192.1_pt1 | contig 10720 bp, 11 predicted proteins | sample 2277101 | NCBI WGS metagenome assembly SDBT01 (sample SAMN10404973, study PRJNA504765) | marine sediment metagenome | isolation source: marine sediment core GS10_PC15, 103 cmbsf | place: Arctic Ocean: Southern Knipovich Ridge | collected 2010
GCGATCTTTGTTTACTGCAGTAGGACGAATAAAGGATTTTTATATACTATTTTCTTCACTAGCTTTTCTTCACATTTTCCAAAGATGACTCGATTTCAAGTTCATGATATCGTTGGAACCGGCTGCGTTACAAAAGTACACAAAGGCGAAATCCGAGGATCGAAGGAATTGTGCAGCGACACGTTCTACACGAACGAAGCCATCATGAACCGCGACTTCGGTTCTTCGATTCTTCTCTTTGGTTCAACGACGGAAGGAGAAAGCATCGCTTGTCACATTCCCTTTCCGACTTCTTGTTTCATCGAGGTTCCCGATTCGATTGGCAATGTCGAAGGTTTGGAAGCCATTCTTCATGAACTCGATTCGATGTCTCCGAAATATGTCACTTTGACGGCGACGTTGGAATTTCGTCACCATTTCTACGGATTTGAACCAGACCCGAATCAGGAGCCTCTTGGATGCCAACGTCGGAAAGTTCCCTGTATCCGGCTGTTCTCTTCTTCACGTCGTTACTTGTATCAAATTGTAGGTTTGATTCGTAATGGGATTTTGCTCGAAATCAAAGGTCATTCCATTGATTCCAAAAGATTTCATGTATGGGAAGACGACGTCAATCTTGAAACCCAGTTCATGGACCAAACGGGCATTTATCCTGGCTCCTGGTTCATCCTTCCGGAGGACGATGATGAAGTTCAACCATGGCTGTTTTCCCACAGTAAGATTCATTGGCAAGTCAAGAGTGTAGAAGAATTGCTGGCACGAAAAATCGAGTCTGAACATATTTCTCCTTTGACGATTGTCAGCGTCGACATTGAGGCGTACAGTGATAGTGGTGCATTTCCGGATGCTTCTCGTGAGTCGAACTGTGTCTTCATGATCGGGAACTCAGTGCATCAATACGGTCGCGCGATTTCCGAAGTTCGATCCGTTATGTTCGTTCTCGGGCGGGGCAAATGTATTCCCCCGGATGATTCAACCTCGGAAGAGCAGTTTGAAGTGAGGGAATTTGACGATGAGATCTCTATGATGTTGGCATGGCGTGATTTTCTAGTTGTTGAATTGGACGCGGATCTTGTTATTGGCTACAATATCTTCCAGTTCGACTGGCCCTTCCTGTTTCAGCGTCTTTTGAATTCGCACGATGATGAAAGCGATACTCGTTTTCTTCGTTTTAGTCGACTACTTTTCGAACTACGATCTCCGAGATCAACTGGAAATAAGAGCAAAAGCCGCGACAGAAAGGAGGAGAAAAAAAAGGAAAATGCATGGGATAAGAGACTAGAGTTTCCAATGACGGGTCGTATTGTTCTGGACTTGTATCAATACTTGAAAGCTACGGCTAAGCTACCATCTTATTCTCTCAAATCTGTATCGACTCACTACTTGGGGCAAAATCGTACGAAGATGGATATGAGTCCCAAGGAGCTTTTTGCGGCGTATGAAAATGGAGACCTCTGGGACGTTGCCGTATACTGCTGCCGCGATTGCCTACTGCCTCTGGAATTGATGGAACATTTGTCTATTATTCCTACGCTCGTACAACTTGCTCAAGTAACAAAGACGCCGATTCGACAGATTATTTCGCGCGGCGAACAGCTTCGCGTTTGGAACCAGTTAGTTCTCTTCAGTCACGAGCAAGGATTTGTCATCAACCGTCCGAGTAAATATCCGCGAGTGTACGATTACGAAGGAGGATGCGTTTTGGATCCCGTTACTGGCTATCACGCAGATCCTGTCATCGTGATGGATTTTGCTTCTTTATATCCGTCGATCATGCAGGCAAAAAATCTCTGCCATTCGACTCTAGTTCTTGACTCTGCAAATGTGGATTTAGAGGCAAAATGGCCAGGGGCTACGTTTCATCACATCGATACAGGGCGGCAGCAGTTCGCATTCGTTTCTCATATTCAAGGGGTTCTACCTCAGATTCTTGCTTCCCTTTTGTCTTCCCGGCGAGAAACGAAGAAAGCCATGCTGGATGAAGAGGATCCTATATTGAAGTCGATACTGGATGCCCGTCAACAAGCTCTCAAAGTCAGCTGCAATGCCGTGTACGGATTCTGCGGCGCCGATGAGACGAAAGCGTTTCTTCCTTGCATGCCCATAGCTGTTTCGACTACTATGGTGGGGAGGAATATGATTCATCGTACGAAGGTTTGCGCGGAGGAACTGTTTGGCGCTTTCGTAGTGTATGGGGACACGGACAGTACCATGGTTCAGTTTCCGAATGTGAAGGATTTGCCCAGTGCTTTCCGTATGGGTCAGATAGCGGCGGATCGTATTTCTCAGGAGTTCCCGGGATGCAAACTAGAATTTGAGCAGGTTTACTACGGAATGCTTCTTTTCAAAAAGAAACGTTACGCTGCGCTTGCCTACGATTCACTGGAAGATCCTCCATCGATTATTGCAAAAGGTCTTGAGTTGGTAAGACGTGACACGTGTTCGTTCGTCCGAGAAACCATTTCTGGCGTCCTAGATCTTATTTTGCGAGACCGCGATCCACCAGGTGCACGATCCTACGCTAGTAAAGCTGTTATTTCTATGGTTCGAGGACAGATTGATTTTGATAAGTTCGTTACGAGTAAGTCGTTACGGGTTGGTCACATTTACAAGAACGAGCGTTTGCCTCAGTTGATGGTCGTCAAGAAGATGCGCGAAAGGAATCCCGGAAGCGAACCGAAGAGTGGAGACCGTGTCCATTACGTCGTTTTGAAATCGGCAGGTTCGAAAACCGAACCTCTCTACTCGAAAGTTGACGACGCTGATTACGCTCGAGAGAATCATCTCGCTCTCGATTACGGATATTATCTCAAGATGGTCCGAAAGCCATTAATGGATGTATTCCAATGTTTCCACGATGCTGATCCAGAGGTCGTTTTCCGTGAGTCTAGAGTACTGTGGGCGCAGCAGTTACTCGGAACGCAAGACATCTCTTCATTTCTCGTTCCTTCGTCGTCGGCTGAACGTTTGTCAGAGACAGTTGGACGTATGTCAGCATCCACGCAACGGCGGAAGAAGAAACGGAGAACGAACCAGAGCGTTAAGCTAGACGCATTCTTACTGTAATTAGGGTTTTATTTTTTTCAATACACAAGTTCAACTAATGGACCATATGTTACTCCAGGACAATATGTAATACATGAATCATCCGCAAAATCGCCTGGAACGTAATTTTCTTCGAGTCTTAAGGTTCGTTCAACGATACCAATTTGTTCCAGTGTCTGGCCGACTAACGACGCGCAGTACCTACGACGATTTGATTGGAACGGCAAACGTAGAAATGGTAGCCAACTCCAGTATCGTCGCCATGCATCCATGAGAAAATCATGGGCAAAACGGTATTTCTTTAGTTTTTTCGATACGAATTTAGAGAACCCAGCCTTCTGTGAGGGAGATAGATCTGTCCGTAAGGCGCGAACAGCAACGGGCCGTTCGTCAACACGAATGGTTCGGTCCAACCACTTAAACAGTGGCGTCAACTTCGGGCCCTTGAAAACATGCGAAGAAGCCGAAAGTGGAAGGTTGTTTTCAACTGTGGACTCCCAGACGTATAGGCATTCGTTCCTATGATCTTCGAAGATAAGTGCCACATGCGTCCAGAAAGAACGTCCAAACAGTCTCGTAATGAAAAGGGGATCTTTGCGACTAGCGAAAATTAAGTCGCCACTTTGAAATGCGCATCGAATCCATGGTATACTCGCATGAATCTTTTGAGGTTCGCCAACTCGAAGAAGCTGCGAGGCCACTATGAAACTGAACAGAGCTACGAAAGAAGCGATGGCAATCGGCCACATGCTGATGCAGACTATTAAGGAAGATGTTCCACTGGGACAATGTGGCGATAGTACACAGATGGATGCTGCTTTCCTCCCCAATTTCGTGCAATCGCAATAATGTCTCCAGGGTTCCAGCCGTAATACTTGCAAGAAGCATCTGTAATCGACAAGGGTGGAAGACGATCGATGGTCGTTCGCAAGATCTTAGAGAGTAGATTCAGTTTTTCCTGAGGTTCCAATCTCCTCATGGCAGGAAATGCTTCATGTAGCGTTATGTTTCGATACAGCTCATTTGGACGAAATATATCGGTTCGCAGTCTGCTTTCGCGAATACCTTTCGACGCCGATGGCGTGATACTTTTCGTGATGACAATGACGTTAGTCACGTTCTCCTCGTGACACCATGGCCAAAACTCTCGTTCTTGCTTGACTCCTAATTTTTCGTCATTTCTGCACCAGAAGACTGCTAACTTAGATTCGCTACTGACGGCAACTAGGAACAAATGACTCGGAAACTTCTGTTCTTCCATATTCGTGTTCATATTCTCATTCGCTTCTTCTTCACAATCAGGATGTACCCATTGGAGTTTCTTGTATTCGCGGTCAGTCAGAATTTGCCCAAGCGTTTTCAAAACTTTACATTCGTTTTCTTTCATACTTCTTCTTCAAGAAACGGAAACAACATGAGCGAGTCCCCTTTCGACGTGAATGCGAAGTATGCTCCACAAGCTGTCGCAGAAGAGCATTTGGAAGTTTTGGCAGAGGATCCAAAGAATTTAGTTTACAAATATGTTGACGTCAAACCGGAGGAATCGTCTCGTGTCAAACTTCCTGTCTATACGCTTGTCTCTATCGTGCAAGGAATTCATGAGGAATATGAGAAAATCATCCGCGAACGTTACGGCGTTGAAAATGCATCGGAAATTCGCACCTTATCGAAACCCGAACAGAAGGGAATTCGACGGCTGATTCTCCGATCTGACGAGAAATACAGGGATTTTTCTAGGTCACATTCCACCTGCTGGGAGAACTTGACGAAGCCGGACCCATCAGGACGCGTCTACACGAATATATTGAGAATGGTCAGATTGATTGGTTTTAAGGATATGGGTAAGCTTGGTAATACCGACCAAGCGAACAGCTATGTTCAGCAAATGTTTATTCGGGAATGTACTACTGAGAAGAAAACTTAACCAACGGATACAGGAACGGGATTTCCTCGTCCAGTGAAGAACGGAGCTAGAATATCAATCACGAATTTGTTCACTTGTCGAGCTGGTGATTTCAACGGTCGTTCAATGTCGCAGAATAATATAATCCGCGTTTCTTTTGAGTCATTGAAGACTTCATGGACGTATGTATCGTCGAATAATACTCCTTCTCCATCGTTCCAAGAATACTTCTGGTCATTGAGAAGAATATAACATCCTTTTTCAGAAGGCGTTTTTAAGCCTAAGTGATAGCGCAGTGCTCCGCGAAATGGACCTTTATGCGCTCGTATATGCGCACCGGGTCTTAGAATCGAAAACATGGCCGATTTGATCGATGGATCTGACTCGATCAATGCCACTGTTTTAGGAGCCCAGTGCCTGGCGAGAGGATCAATTTTTCCATACCATTTTATGTAGAATTTATCCCATTCGCGAGAATCCACAATATGTCGAAAAAAGAGATCATCGGAAATATCCGTCGCCATACCTCGAGACCAGATTCGCATGGCCTCTTCTTGGATGACTGGCCACTGATTATCCAAACGAGAATGGCCTGGAAACCATTTCTTTTCCACGAACGCCGAACGCGTCTCAGATGGCGAGCAGGAATCAAGAAGACGATTATAAGGCGAGAGGACCCATTTGCCGCTGCGGATGTAGTAATCCCAGAACGGAAGACGATGGGATTTTGCGTCGCGAGCATAATCCACGAGACAGAAGGGAATCCAGAGAGGCCATAAAGCCCAAAACGCACCGATACTTACCACGTCTACAGTTCGCATATTGTTTTTCTCATATTTGTTTTTTCGTCTTATTCTCTGCGTCCATTAGTTTCCTGGTCTATATCCGCAGTAGTTTCTCCTCCCATTGAAAAAACGAGACCAAGTCGATGTCTTCTCCGCTTGCATCAGAACTACGGGTCAGTTGTTTTCAGCCGATTCAACTGTACCATGATTACCGCCCTCGCACAATTCTTGCTGTCTCGAAGACATTAAATCCATGCGCTTCCGCTGTGACCGCCATTGTGGCCGGTTTGCATTCCTTGTCTATATCAGTTCAAATGCGCAAATCGGGACAATTTCGAACCGATATTATCGATGCAGCCATGACACAATGTCCCGCATTCAGTGAAACTCAGCTGAGCCAAGCCTTCTCAATTACATTGAAACGAGGGATTATCCGAATACTCACGCAACCAATCATTAACTTCTTGCAACCGTTGCCGACGCCACGTTACACGTTCAGCGGCGAAATAGATCGAAACACGCGGAATGCAATATATGTGCGATTGTTAATCCAACTAATTGGCGGATACGAAGCGAAGGATTTCTCGCAATGGTTTCGCGCTTACTGCCACCCGGCATTTCCTTCATTTGCGCTTCATGGTTGTACCATCAATCCATTTTAATAAAGCGTGCGTTCAAGACAGATTTAATGTCTCTCTCTTTCCGCCTCCCTCTAACTAAAAAATGCAATGAGTACGAAACAGCTGGAATTGATACGAACTCGCCAGTCAGAGACTCGGCGAAGATTGATTGCCAGAAGAAGACGCCTACGGCGATCGGAGAAAGAAGAAGCCAAACAACCGTACGCACCTGATTTGAGAGATTCCGATCTGGCACAAGGAGAGACGATCTTCGTCGGTATTCCTTCGTACCGTGACTCAGAATGTCCGAAGACAATCAGGGATCTCTTTCTCAAAGCTGAAAAGCCAGGTCGAATTTTCGTCGGCGTTTGTCAGCAAAATGAACCCAATGATCAAGATTGTATGAATTCCCACATGGCTCAGAAGTTCTCCGAAAACGTACGGGTACTTCGTCTAAGTGCGCGAGAAGCGAAAGGACCCATTTGGGCTCGACATCAAGTTTTCTCTCGTCTCTGTAAGAATGAGAAGTATATTCTCTCCATTGACTCGCATATGCTCTTTGTTCGTAACTGGGACACAATCCTCATTAAACAGTTGCGACAGTGCAATTCTGCGAAAGCTATCCTAACATGTTATCCTCCAGAATTTGACATCAAGAATCGGGCCCGCATTCCATCGTCGGAAAGACCGGTCTTTCTCGTCTTTCTCATGTGGTATAAGAAGTTCATGTTGCCACTGCAGGAACGCCGAAGCTTCCTTCATGCCCCGAATAAACCACAACCGTCACTTTTCTGGGCGGCAGGTTTCAATTTCGCGAGGGCGGAATGCTTTCGGGACGTACCTTATGATCCGAATCTTCCATATGCATTTACAGGAGAAGAAATTACTATGGCAGCTCGTCTTTGGACCTCTGGTTGGGATCTCTTTGCCCCTTCAAGAACGGTCGTTTTCCACTATACCAGTCGTGACTATCGTCCTACATTTTGGGAGAATTTCCATCGAAACCGGGCCAAAGGTCGTATCTCGGAACAAACGATCCGACAAAGGAAATTGCAGGAGAAAGACAGTGTCGCTCGAATGAGAGATCTCCTCTGTGGACGGCTTGCAATAGATGATTCCTACGGACTCGGAAACCAGCGGCTCTTGGAACATTTCGAAAAATTTGTAGGTCTTGGTTTTGAAGACATGGTCGTTGAATCCCATGCGCGAACTGGCATTACACCTGTAGCAGACAAAGAGGAACGTCGTAGTAAGTACGGGTATTCATGATTCAATCTGTTCTCGGGATCGTATGGCATCAATTCTTCGTTTCGCCCGACGGAAGCGAGGAGATAAGTTCGGCCATGTAGTATCGCATTCAGGCAAAGACGGGATAGAAATTGATAAAGTTTGGGAGCGATCCATTTCCGGAGGATGTGCCTTTGTTTCCTCAAAGTCGTCCTCTTCGTTGATGATAACGACTTCAATTTGTCCATTTTGTTCGTCGGAATCTTTCCCCTTCTTTGAAGAAGAGGTTGAGTTCGACTTACTATCTACGTGTCGATGGCGATTCACAGGTCCCACCGTCCATCTTGCTAGTATTTTATCCAGTTGCGAATAGTACTTGTCGCGAACACTTTGTGGAATTGGACTTGCAGAATCAAGTCTCCGGATCTCTATCGTTTGTCGTCTGAGATCCGCGACGAATTTCGATGCAGGAATGCGATCAAAACGTGCATAAGCCAGTTGCTCTTCAATTTCAAGAAGCATCTTTTCGTATTGGCTAACGATCGAAGCATGATACGAAGCTTGCTTCGAAAATCGGAGGAACTGATTTGCGGCAATTAGACCTGTGCTTATGAAAAGCGCGACTCCAATTAGCGTTCGGATAACTTTGGCCGTTGTTCCCTCCGTTTGATTCAACGTGGCGAAAGTTGTCGATGTCGTCACAGCGTTCAAAATTACAGATGGAACTCCTAAGGCTCTTGACCACCATGTGTAATGTCGACAGGCAAAGGAATGCAAGACCGATTGCTCGTGAGCCTTCTCAGCCCATTTTCGACATAAGTTTTCTGTATATTGATCCCACGAATGTTGCGACATTTTACTAAAATTGTCTCTTTATTAAAAAAATATGGTCGTACATGCAGTAAGTTCGAACAACAAAGAGAAATATTGTTTTTTCGATGCGCCGAGCCTCCAGACGCAATCAACAAGTTCATGTGGATTGCTACAAACATGTTCAAAAACTGATACAACTATTCTAGGAGCGAAAGTGACGATCGGAACATGCAAAACATCCTATTTGAAAATTGGAATTCTGGCAACTTTAGCAGTACTGATATTACTGTTTCTCTTCGGGAAGTTGAAGAAGAAGCAAAAATGATCGTGGCAAAGAAAAGACGAAAAATGAATCAAAAACTACCAACGATTAAAGCAACGGGAGTTGGGCCCTGGGGATACTATTGGCCCGAATTCCTATATGAAAAACCAGCGAACTCTAACCATCCAAACGAAGTCATCCATAACGTCAGAGATCGAGACGCAGGACATCATATAGCTCGATATTGTAAGTTGACACCGTCGGGAACTCACTGTCAGCCTATGAGATGTACACAGGGTCCTGATGACTTGAGTGGCTACCTATGCAATTACCAGCGGAACGTCCGCTATACAGGTTACATCGGCGAACGTTTAAGAGGAGTTGCATGAGCAACGATAAAAACCAAGAGAATCAGGGCCAGATGAGCATCCGGCAACTCCCTCACAACACGCATGTCTTTGTCCAAGCCATGAATAGCAATACTGAGAACGATTTCGAATACAAGAGTAGGGATTGTAGGGTCCTTTTCCACAGTCAGCTGGTGACGGCGAAGGAATTGAAACGAGATTTTGAGGAAATTTGTTCGGATGCGAATAACGCGAAGTTTTGCCGGTTCCCACAAGAAGACCCATTACTGCAGTAAACGATTTTCGCTTATTTCTTCTTCTCTTCTATTTATTGATTCGTCCATCCTCGTCAAATTAAAACAAATTTTTTACGATGAATGAAACTACATCATCATTGCAGGCAATCACGGAAGAATCAATGACGTCGTATGGATCCATGACGGAATCAGAACCAGACGAAAGAGAAAACAAATGTTTCAATGGTAATTCAGATCATGAAGAAGACGTCAACTTTGATGACTGGCCACATGAAGTCGTTCCGATTCCTTCTCGACGATGGTATCGTAATCCCTGGTGCTGGGTTAAAATTCTTGCTGGAACCATCTTTTTAACCGCTTTTACTGTAGGTATTGTGGCAACCGTAGATTCTCTCACTAGTTCTGATGGCGATGGCGACGGATACCGTCCGCCGGCTGATGTACCTCCAAGAAACGTTTCTATTACTTTGTAATTCCAACAGCTGTTGCCGCAATATCGACCGTCAACTTACGCGGTTGACGCGAACAAGCCGGGAATCCGCGCATTCCTAAACTATATGCAGGCCAGTTCCCTTCGCATCCGAGTTGTCGCTGGGGATAAGGTGTTGAAGCCGCTGGGAATGCTGTTCCACAGTCACTTTTCGTCGGGGCGCAAAAGTGCTTTCCATGGAGGCGATCTCTTCCCATGACACAGCAAGATGCTGTCAAAGGACATCGTGTTTGCCCACATGGGATCGTTTCTGGCTCAGATTTTCCTTTGATATGCATCTGTTCTCTCTTTTTCTTTTTCTTTTCTTTTTCTTTTTCGCTTCCTCCCGTACAGGGAATATCCATTGCGTGTTTCCACTACGTCGATGGTGAAAAAAGTATCGTTTACGCGTATCTGACCAATAAATTTCCCATCCGTCCTTTAATTCGACGTCGAACCGTAGTCCTAATTGCTCGAAGGATACTTGCAGAGTTTGTAGAATGCGCCCAACCGTCATTCGTTTCAATTTGTTAAAGTGGCGCGTTTGGGAAATCATTCTAATTTTATGTAAATCGGTTCCGTCGAAAGAAGAAAAAGATGTCGGGTTCTGTACTTCTACAATCGGCAGTTAAATTTGGATTAGTTGGTTGCGGAGTTGGCGCCGCTTTTGGAATCGCTTCGACTTTGTTAGGGAAAAAGTTCAAATTGAACCTGACGAAATCGAAAAGAAAGGACGATTCCCTACAGTCGACGTCTGGGCCAGTACAGTACGGTCTGCATGAGCTAAAAGAGAAGCATCCTAATGTATGCCAGGAATATGACGAAGTTCTCGAATCAATTACTACCCTTCCACATTTCTCTAATTTAGCGACTGGTGAAAGCAAGGATAAGCTACTAGGTCGTCTTCGGCGTAATTTATTCCGTTTAGCTCGATTAAATGGCGTTTCATTTGAGAATTCTACACAGGCTTCCGACGCTTTCAAAGCTTCCGC
>SDBT01019193.1_pt1 | contig 10720 bp, 6 predicted proteins | sample 2277101 | NCBI WGS metagenome assembly SDBT01 (sample SAMN10404973, study PRJNA504765) | marine sediment metagenome | isolation source: marine sediment core GS10_PC15, 103 cmbsf | place: Arctic Ocean: Southern Knipovich Ridge | collected 2010
CGAATCTTCACCGGATATGCTCTTTAACCGTTCTACGGCACGTGTGATGTCACTTGCCTTGCCGGAAATGTTCGCATCGCCTATTATCCCCATGGTTCTGTTAAGTAGGGGCTGTAAGCCGAACTCCGTCGCAAGGCTTGTCAGCGTAGGCGAAGCGGTGTTCCTGGCCCCGATCAATGCCCGTATGACCTTGCCTATAGTCGACTTTCCGCTTCGTTTCGGCCCGACAAGTGCGAATATCTTCTGAAGCTGCGTATCTGCGGTAACAAAATACCCCATCCACTCCTGAAGAATATTTATAGCCCCCTCATCCGTCTTGGTTTCGTAAGTATCTAACGAGTCTACTGTTTTTCCATCCCAATCGGCAATCTCTGTCTTGACCGTGAATATTTCACCCAAAAACTTTAGCCAATGCGGGCAATCGGCCCCGATGTCATAGTCAAACCCAAGATAATTGAATGTATAAAGCTCAGTCGACAAGGGTATCTCTTTCGGCGTTTCGCCTGATATATCAAGAATAGAGTTTCGCATGGCTATTGTTTGCTTGAGGTCTAACTTTCCCGTAAGCGATGCCGGTGCATGCAGCTCCGACTTGATATGCACCTCTTCAAGAGCGGCCATCGCCCCCAATATATCCCTTATCCTGCTGTTTGATGGTCTGACTCTTACGATCTTGCTTCCGTTCCTGGTCGGCTTTTTATAATAGCACCGCCTCAGGAACCGCCTGATATAGACCCCAACCTCCTGATCATCGGATATAAGCTCGTATTTTCCGTCAACAAACACACTCCAGCCATCGATACTGTTATACCTGTATGTTATATCACTATCTGCAATAAAAGCCGCCGCGATCGTATCCGGATGATCATTTTCTAATATGATAGCGCCTTCGACGCAATCGAGAGGCTCTTGGCTATCACCGACATACTTTTTCGCCCTGCTCAAGAGCAGCAAAAAATCTTTACCGTTTTCGCTGATGAAGTCAAATACATCCCTTCCATGATCCTCAGTAACCTCATACGGCAGCTTTACGATATAGACCTCTTTGGCAACTGTAACTATCCGCCCCGCCGCCCGCTGTGCTGCCCTTTGCCCCGGTATATCGGCATCCATTGCAATATATACGATTTTTCCCTCAAAGAAACTCAGCCACTCATCGTTAAAACAGGAGGCCCCGCCTGATGATGCAGTTGCATGTAATCCTATAGCTAAGCACGCAGCCATATCCCGCCACGCCTCTACAAAGATTATTTTCTCTGGATTTGTTTTTAAAAGCCACGGCAATGCGAACAGCCCATGCCTACTGCCCGAGACGATCGGATATTTTACTTTTTTTCCGGTTGCTATTTCTATCGGCTCTCCATTAAGGGCTGCCCTTAACCATCCGACTGCTTTACTCGATTCGGCTGGATTAAACGCAGGAAGCAGAACCCACGGCTCTATCTTGTGTCTGTATGGCTTGAACTTTTCAAACGCCTCGGGGTCTATCTGCTTGATCCGGCAGAAACTTTCCTTTTCACCGTTTGTCAAGTCCCTAACATCTTCTCTATTTAGAGCGAGTTCTTTCTTCTCTGGCTTCTGATTTCTGACATCTGACTTCTGTTTATCACCGTCGTTAAGCCCAAAGCTATCGAGCATCTTCATGATCTCGGCAGGCGTTTTTGTAGTTACCTTCTCCGCTAATTTATACGGATTCGGACTCCAGGAACATTTATGACAGTAGCCGACACCGTTGGGCGCTATGTATAGATGTCCCTTAATATCATCACAGTTAGGGCAATTTATTTTCAGTTGCGAACCGGCTTGTTTTACTTCTAAGCCTAAGTGCTGCAAAAAATCACTTATGCTCATTGTATGCCCTCTGTACCAGCTTCGTCACGAACTCCCCCAACTGCCATATCTGTTTTTTCCTGGTCCGCTTTCTGGTCCTTGATTTTTTACTTTTAAGCTTCATTTCTTTACTCTTTAAAAACCTTTAACATTTCATTTTCTTTCGCGCCGAGAAATTCTTGTATCCTGACAAGGCCGCAGGTCTGAGTCGAGCACAGGTGTACAGTTGTACATCGCGCATCGGCGAGCGGCCGAGAACAAAGTCAGGGTGAAGAAGGACCGTCGGGATCGATTTCATATAGAGGTTCATCACGTTCCGCAGCCCGCTTAATGATCCGGTTGATGCTTTGCTCTCTGTAGGTTATTCTCCGTCCCGCCTGCACCATCTGTAGGCCTAAGGCGCACAGTTTCGGCCTGTACCTGAGAAACGATCTGACGGAAATTCCAAACCTTGCTGATGCCTGCTTAGAATTTAGTAAACGTTCACTCATTAGCGTGCCCTCCTTCTCGATTTTTTGTGCTTCTTATCGATGTACGTTCTCAGCAGCTTCTCGAATATCCGCCAGCCAGCGGCCCGTTCCTGTTCGTTTAGATCATCGTCAGCCTGCAATACGCAGGGCAGAGCCAACAATAGATTCTCAATAGCTTTTCTTGTTCTTTTTTTCATAATGCCGACCCCCTGACCTGGATTCCGTAGAGCCCCTGCTTGATAGCCTTTATATGCTGCTCATCAAAGAGCCTGATGATCCCCACACGTTGTACAGGTTTGAGCCTATACTTTGAAACCACGTATGCGATTCTGGTTGGCGGTTCCTGCAACTGATCGGCAATCTGCCCGATAGTTAAAAGTCTTTGTGTCATTTGTCTGCTCCTACAAGAAATATTATTTGCCGTTTCTTGTAGGGAACAGGCGCACGTAAGCCCCCTCTTAAGTGAAGTGATAATAAGGAATTAAGAATTTACATGAGCCTGTTTAGGCTCACGTGAGTCATACTTTTTTGTATTGATGCTGGGTTTTGGGGCCTGCCTTTTTCAGGGAGCTTTTTTTGTTCCGGTAATCGCGTTGATATACCTTTGCGAACTCTCGTTTCTGATCAATATTCATTTTTTCTATCTGTTCTTTTGTTGACTCAAACATTTCGGATCGCTCTTTTTTTATGCGTTCCAGCATTTCGACAAGGATCTCATCTACTTCGGTATCCGACAACTTTGGCCCCGATAAGGTTTCATAAGTTGCTATTACCTTAGCAGTCAAACCAACTGCCTTTAAAGTTTTACTTATAGATTCATATTCTTCTTTTGCTTGCTTCAATTTAGATGATTTTTCTGTTATTACTTTTCTTAACGTGCCTTCTGAACAGCCAACAGCTTCTTTAAGTTTGCCGAAGCCGAGATACCCCTTCTCATTTACAAGTGCCTCGGCTTTTATTTGGACTTCTTGCCAAGGCATTCCACCGATATTCGATCTTGGTTTTCCTCTGTTTTCAAGCTCAATAAGTTTATCTTTGCTAATTCGCCATTGCCTGAAACGTTCAAGCTTGATTATCTGCCTTTCCCCGTCTGGTTTTTCCCTGCAAACATGAAAACCGACTACTTCCCTTGTCTGTGGAATTGTTCTACGTTCCGGCTCAATAGTACAATGATCAGGACATTGATCACACACGACAGTTTTTGAAAGTTCTATCTCCTCCAATACTTTATTAGACACCAATTCATCAAGTTCCCCTTCGGGCCAACTCTTGACTTCGTCAAACGTGATGGTCCCCGAATTGAAGCATTTAATTCTCTTCGCTAATTCTTTGGTCCGTTCACTCAATTTCTAACCCCCATCTGCTAATATATTTTTTGGCAATTAAGTGATGCGGTTTCTCTTTTAGCGTGCATCCGTCCGGCATGGTTATATCAAACGTTAACGGCTTGCCTTTTTTTCCATCAACACCATTAAACTGCATCTTCATTTTTACCTTTGCAATGTCTACAGAATCGAAAGGAACATTCTTTTCGTTCAGCGCTTTTTCAATTAACTCATATACTCTCTGACCGTTGCTTGTTGGTTTTGATTGAAAGGTGATCTTATTGTCATCCGTCCCTGGTAATTCCAGATGCAGCATCTTTATGGATACATACTCGATACCATCCTCAGGTTCGGTAGGAAATGAAATATCTCTGTCCTTGAATCGCGAAAGGTCATATCTTTTCTTGTTGTCAGTGGGTAGGCCATCGAGTCCAAGAATGGTTCTGCAGAAAATATCCTGTAGCTTCGCTACGGTTTCAGTTCCTCCTCGTGCACTTGTCTCAAAAATGCCGCTCTCTGGATGATATACGAATATTATCTCAAAAGCAGGTCGTGTCCTGCGGTGTACAAATTCGTTCGCGTCATTATAGCCTATTTCTGTGCTGGCATAGTCCTCAGGATAAATGAAATAGCAGTGTCGTTCCGGTATTTGTCGCAGATAATTGTCGACATGACAGTATCTGCCCCGACCCTGTTTTTTGTAAAATGCTATTATTTCATCTACCAAGTTGTCCAGGTCTTTGGGGTCCACCTTTGGCTGTAGCCCCTTATCAACCCCGAACCTCTTCCATGCAGTTAAAGTGTCCATGAATGCATGGTCCATTGCGATATTGAATACTACGGGGTGATTCATGTACATCCAGAAGGCCCATTCATAATGATTCTTGATCCCGCTGTACTCTTTAGCTATGTCCAGGTTATGGAAGATCGAAACCGCCTCTTCATATAGCAACTGCCTTCCATGGGTATCCGCTAACTCATTTATCGTACGAAACTCCGCCTCAATCAGATACCGCTGTTTATCCGGTAGTTCCTGCCATGCTTCCATGATAGAATCGATTTGAGTTTCGCCCAGTTCATCAAATTCAATATCCCTAAGCAGATCCTTGCCATGGAAGTAGTCTTTTAGTATCCTGTTGGGTGTTTGTCTTAGAAATGTTTTAGGTGAATAGGTTTTTGCCATAAGAGTTTACCTCCCTGTAACTTAAATAATCCGGCTGAGCCGGTATATAGTTTAAAACCCTTATAGCAACGTGCCAAAAGGGCCACGTTCGTCGGTTCTCATTATACCGAACAGAACCCTAACATGCAATAGTCGTGCCAATAGGTAGAGATTCGTTAACTCTCTATTTTACCAAAGCTTAAGTGTTTTTGATGTTCTTGATCCAGTCTGCCGAATTGGCAGTATGGCACAAAAATTAGACATATGGCCCAAAATAGCGTATCTTTACGGCCAGCTTTTGTCGGAATTTGGTTGAAAAAAGGAGGGATGAAGGGTAGGATTGTGTGAAACGAGCAATATATATAGCCATAGGGAGAATTTATGTCTAAAAAGCTGCCTGTAATAATTGATAACCGCAAGGATAACACTGTCTTAAATGCTCTGCAAAAGCTTTTGCCAAACCTTCACAAGATGGATGTTGCCACCGGTTCTTTCGAGATAGGCTCCTTCCTTTTGATAGAAGGGCTTTGGCAGAATCTCGAAAAAATTCGTCTTCTTATGGGCGATGAGACAACCAAGAGGACAAAGGCAGAGATCCTTAAAGCGGTCTTAGAACAATCTAACCAAAGCCTGGAACAACAGAAAGAACTTGACGATTCTTTAACTGGCCTTGCCGCAGTACGAAAAGCTATAATCGATAAACAGATCGCAATGAAGATTTACAATAAGTCAAAATTCCATGCCAAGGCATACTTAATGGAATCGAAGGAAGCCAGCCCCGTTGACTTTGCGATTGTAGGAAGTTCTAATTTTACTCGGCCCGGTTTTACACAGAATCTGGAACTTAACCTTTTCAGTACCGATCAAGCACATATTGAAGGGCTTAGGGCCTGGTATGAAGAGCTTTGGAAAGAGGGCGAAGATGTCAGCCCTGAAGTGCTCAAAGTAATCGAACCTCACCTCAAAGAATATGGCCCGTTCATCGCCTATGCCAAATCTCTTTATGAATATTTTGCAGGTAAGGAAAAAACTCCTGATGCTTGGGAGCAAACTGAGTCGGTTTTATATCCCATCTTATCCCAGTATCAGAAAGACGGTTATCACCAAGCATTACAAATTGCTGACAGATGGGGTGGCTCACTTGTCTGTGATGGTGTTGGCCTTGGTAAAACCTTCATAGGTTTGATGATATTGGAGAGATGTCTTCATGAAGATAAGCGAATACTTTTGATTGTCCCGAAGTCAGCTGAAGAAAGTGTTTGGAAAGCAAATATACAGCGGTATTTACGGCCCCATTATGCCATAGAATTAAGAGAACGGCTGAGAATAGAAAGACATACCAGTTTTGGTCGGGAAGGCTTAATCGATGAAGAATGGTTAAACTATTATCGCAAACGTTCAGATGTAATCATCATGGACGAGGCCCATCATTTTCGTAATCCAAAAGCCAATCGAGGCCAGCTCTTTATGGAGCTGGCGGTAGACAAAAAGCTATATATGCTCACAGCAACTCCCATCAACAACTCACTTGATGACTTATATCATTTGATAAATTATTTTGCACAAAACAAAAAGGACCATTTTGCAAGCATACGAATACAGAATCTCCGAGGCCATTTCCTTGAAGTCAACAAAAGGATGGAAAAAGAACATCCCAAAACGGCGGTTACCGAAGTTGCAGAAGATGAGGACATCCTTCGCACAGATGATCTCTTAAAAAATGTACTCATCCAAAGAAGCAGAAAATATGTTAAGGAATCAGAAGGGACAGGTGGAAGTGATGTGCCTTTATTTCCTGAAAGGCAATTACCAAAAGTGGTTAAGTATTCATTGAAATCTGTTTATGAGAATATTTATGGTGAAATTAAAGATGCCTTCGATAAAGACAATCCTTTCCTCAATTTAGCTATATATAACACTGAGTCATATAAAAAAAAGCAGGATGATCAAGCCCGGCATTATCAGAAATTGGTGGTTGGTCTTATCCGTACTCTTCTTCTTAAGCGTCTCGAAAGTTCTTACAAATCTTTTGAAGCAAGTACTGAAGATCTTCTGGCAAAGATGGCGTCCTTCCTAAAAAAACATGCTAAACATCGCTTCGAGGCATGGGAGACTACAAATACTCGCTGGTGGAAACTTACACAGGATCATATCTTACAGCGGCTGGAAAAAGATGAACCCGAAACGGAGAACGAAGAGGAAGAAGAACTTTTTGACTTGTACGAGGAAGAATATGACCCAGAAACTTATGATATGCCAAAGCTTACCAGTGATATATTGGATGATATGGAGATGCTAACCAGCTTTTTAAGTAAAATCTATCGCCGGTTTTATCTTAAGGAAAAAGAAGGTATAGAAGAAGATCCTGAGAAAGATAATAAGCTTCAGCAGCTTCTTTCTCTTTTAAAGGAAGAGAAGCTCCTGATAGACCAAAAAATAATCATTTTCAGTGAATTTAGAGCAACTGCCCGTTATCTGGCAGACCAACTTCAAAAGGCTGGATTAGAAAATGTTGAACAGGTCGACAGCGGCAGGAATGTCAATAATAGGGAAATGGTTATCAAACGCTTTGCTCCCTATTATAACTGTGCCATTGATGGTAATGGTAAGGATATGTATGGTCAAACGGAGCTTTCCAAATGCCTTGACAACCCGATTGATATTCTGATCTCAACTGATGTGCTTTCTGAAGGTTTGAACCTTCAGGATGCATGTTTGGTTATCAATTATGACCTGCACTGGAATCCCGTCCGATTAATGCAGCGGATAGGCCGTGTTGACAGGCGTCTCAACCCTGAAATAGAGGAAATAATTGACCGGCCCGAACATTTAAAAGAAAAGGTCTATTTCTGGAACTTCCTGCCGCCGAAAGAATTGGAAGAGCTATTGCACCTCAAGCAGAAACTCGACGGTAAGATACTCAGAATCAACAAAACACTCGGTATCGAGGGAGCTTTGCTTACGCCGGACGATCCCGATATGGCTATGAAGCTCTTTAACGAGCGGTATGAAGGCAAAGAGTCCACAGAAGAGCTTATGCGGCTTGAAAAGCAAAGAATTGAATCGGAAAATCCCGATCTGTGGCAATCCTTGCAAAATCTTCCAAAAAGACTCTTCACCGGCAAGAAGGCTGGAGCCGGTTTCGGCCCCATCGTCAACAGAAGAGGCGATGAAATAGAAAGAATCGAACCAAATCTTAAACCTGGTCTGTTTGCCTGCTATAGAATGCCGCCTGTAATAGGAATGGCTGCACAGAATCTTATGGAAGTGACTAAGGAAAAATATGACCCCGAAGTTCATCCTTTCGGCGAAGTGAAATGGTATTTCCAGGATGCTGAAACAGGTAAGATCAGCGAAGTCCCTGAAGAGACCTGGACGGCTGTGCGATGCTCTCAGGATACTAAAAGAGTAATCCAGCAGGGAGTTACAAAACTTGCCAAGCCCCGAAAGGCCATAGAAAAGCACATCAAGAATACCTTTCTCAAGGACATACAGGCTCCAATTGGAGCAAAGCCGACTCTCTTAGCATGGATGGAGATAAGCTGATGGTCAGTGCAGATATTGAAAAGATACGCAACATTGACAACTTTGAATCGTTGGTTAAATTTCTGCGTGAGGAGTTGAATTGGGATCTTCCATCCGACCAGATTATTGATATGGACGACCTTGTCTATATTTATGAGCCGGAAGAATTGGGACTTGCTGACGATGTCGCAAAACACGTCAACTCGATAAAACAACTCAGACCGTTTTCATATAACCAGCCTTGGGGCATTTTCTATGTAGAGTTTGAGCCCAAGCGACTTCCGATGGTCGCTATGCGAAGTCTATTGCAGCGACTCCAAATCAAGAAAAGGCCGTCTGGTTCTTCATCTATGCGGCTATGGGACATGAAGGATTTGCTTTTCATCAATACCTATGGCTCAGATGACGAAAAGGCCATCAACTTCGCCCATTTTACTACAGAAGATGCCCAGTCACTCCCAACACTCAAAGTAATTACATGGAAAACTTCTGATCCTCCTTTGCATCTTGAAAGATGCTTCAGCGAATTACAGAATCTTAAGTATGACCAAGACATGACAGTTGATCAGTGGCGTGAAAACTGGGTCAAAGGCTTTGTCCTTCAACATCGACACACGATTACAACATCCAAAGCACTGGCTAAGACCTTAGCGAACCTTGCTCAAGACATACGTTCTAATGCACAGGAACGGTTTGAAAGCGAAAAAACCGATGGCCCATTTCATAAAACAATGGCCAAGTTTAAAAAAGCTCTTATTCACGATCTTACCGAAGAAGATTTTGCCGATATGTATGCTCAGACGATTGCCTATGGTCTGCTTTATACAGCTATACGTGGTCATACAAAAGGAGAGCCTAATCAGGTTTCAGCAGAGCGAGCTAAGGAACTGGTACTTCCGACAAATCCATTCCTCAAGGAAGTGTTTGAAGATTTCTTTGATATTGGTTCTCGCAAGTGGTCTACTGAACAGGAAAAGATTACAGGCGTTGAGTTTGATGCTCTCGGCGTTAATGAGATTGTTGCCACGCTAAAAGACCAAAGAACTGACTTTGATGCTGTCCTGCGTGATTTTAATAGTAAAAATCGTAACGAGGACCCTGTCATTCACTTCTATGAGCTTTTCCTTAAAGAATATAATGCTGTTCTACGCAAATCCAGAGGTGTTTATTATACTCCTCAGCCGGTCGTATCTTTTATCGTTCGCAGTGTGGATGAAGTATTAAAACGTGATTTCAATCTTCCACTTGGCCTTGCAGATACTGCAACCTGGGCAGATGTAATAAAGCAAAATCCTGACATAAAGTTACCGGAAGGAGTTGGTGAAAATGAATACTTCGTACAGATACTTGACCCTGCCACTGGAACCGGAACTTTTCTTGTAGAGGTCATCAATACAATCGCAATAACATTAAAGACAAAGTGGGGGAAGGAATTAGGCTTAAGCGTACCATCAAATCCAAATGATATTATTGCTTGGAAAAATGATCCACAGGTGCTCAAAAGATGGAATGATTATGTGCCGAACTGCTTATTGCCCAGGCTCAACGGTTTTGAGCTGATGATGGCACCTTATGCCATCGCACATATGAAAATCGGCATTAAACTTTTCGAGACCGGCTATACAAACTTTGAGAAAGACAAAAAACGAGTTCAGGTTTATTTGACAAATACGCTTGAAGAAGCAGTTGATACTTCCGGCTACCTCGATACCCTCGACCCGGCAATAGCAATTGAATCTGAGCAGGCAAATGTATTAAAAACAAAAAACTCAATCACTGTGGTTGTCGGTAATCCCCCATACGCTGGCCATTCGTTCAATAATAGCGATTGGATAGCAAATCTCTTGAGAAAAAAATTAAATGACGGCTCAGATAGTTACTTCAAAGTAGACGGTGCTAAACTTGGAGAAAGGAATCCTAAATGGCTCAATGATGATTATGTGAAATTCATTCGGTATAGCCAGCACAGATTAGCTAATACTGGCACTGGCGTATTTGGCTTTATTACCAATCACGGTTATATCGATAATCCTACCTTCAGAGGAATGCGACAATCTCTGATGAGCACATATCAACAGATACATGTCATCGACCTGCACGGCAATGCCAAGAAGAAAGAAAAATCCCCAGATGGTTCAAAAGATGAAAATGTCTTTGAGATTCAACAAGGAGTAGCCATAAATATCGCTGCGAAATTACCCGTAGAAATCAAAAACTACAAACATACTGATTTCTGGGGGACAAGAGATGCCAAGTTTTTACACTGTCAAAACAATATCGCCTTCTCGCTTGAGGACATAACTGAATTAAACCCTGTTTCTGATATGTATCTATTCTGTCCGCAAGATACAGATTTGCAAACAGAATATGATGAATATGTGAAAATCACAGATATTATGCTGATAAAT
>SDBT01019194.1_pt1 | contig 10720 bp, 6 predicted proteins | sample 2277101 | NCBI WGS metagenome assembly SDBT01 (sample SAMN10404973, study PRJNA504765) | marine sediment metagenome | isolation source: marine sediment core GS10_PC15, 103 cmbsf | place: Arctic Ocean: Southern Knipovich Ridge | collected 2010
GTGCCGCTCGGCTGGAGTCGTACGTGCGGGCTGTGTGCCAGGCTGTGGTGGCCGGCTGTGGCCGGCACGGGCTGGCGTGGCCCACGCTGGTCATCGAGCCCGGCCGCTCCATCGTCGGTCCGGCCGGGGTGGCGCTCTACCGCGTCGGCGCGCGCAAAGAGATCCCCGGTGTGCGCACCTACATCTCGGTAGATGGCGGGATATCCGACAATGTCCGTCCGGCCCTCTACGGTGCGCGTTACACGGCCCTGGTCGCCGACAAGGCAGATCGCCCGGCCGAGGAGACCGTGACGATAGCCGGCAAGTTCTGCGAATCGGGAGACGTGCTCATCCATGACATCCCCCTCCCCTCCCTGGCGGCCGGCGATCTGTTGGCGATACCGGCAGCGGGTGCGTACTGCCTGCCTATGGCAAGCAACTACAACCTGGCTCTGCGCCCAGCCGTGGTTCTGGTAGGAGGTGGTACGGCCAATCTGATCCAAAGGCGTGAATCCCATCAGGACTTGACCGCCCGAGATCTGCCTTTGCCACCCCTGCCTATCTCTCCCGTCGCCGCAGACCCTTTTTCAACACCCTCAGTCAGTTGATGCCGGAAAAGCCGATGGCTGTACTCTATGAACACCCAGAAAAGTTCGAGCCTCTTTCTAGTTTACAGGAAGGTGAAAGGATATGGACAAACAGGCGTATAGTGATGAACCCATGCATTCCGAAAATCGGCGCGCGGACCCTCGTTACGTTGACAAGGATCTGGCGACCCAGAGTCTACATGCCGGCGAGCGCTGGGAAAGAGGGAACTTTTGGACATCCAGTACACCCATCCATAACTCGACCACCTTTTTTTACGATCATGCCCAGGATCTGGATGACCGAGTCTACTACCGGGAACCGGGATATGTCTACTCGCGGGGCGGCTCACCGACCAGCACTGCCCTGGAGCGGGCGCTCTCGACCCTGGAGGGCGCCGAGGTAACCCAGGTCTGTTCTTCGGGGATGGCTGCCAGCCATCTGGCACTGCTGACGGCCGGCGCAGGCAGGGATGAGCTGATCCTCTGTTCCAGCGATGTCTATGGCAGCGTGTACACGATGGTGGAGAGCGTCTTCCCTCACCTGGGCGGGCGCAGCATTCTCATGGGCTTTGGCGATCTGGGCCGGTTGGAAGAGACGATCAAACGCGAGCGGCCGAGAGTAGTCTATTTTGAGGTCGTTACCAACCCCATGATCAAGGTAGTCGATGCACCGGCCGTGATCGAGATAGCTCACCGCTACGGGGCAGTGGTTGTCGTGGACAATACGTTCACAACCCCTTTTCTGCTGAAACCCTTAAAGATGGGGGCGGATATTGTCACCCACAGCGTGAGCAAATTCCTATCGGGTCACGGGGACGTGCTGGCTGGTTCCGTTTCTGTCTATCGCAAGGATTTCAGTAAGTTGCATGACATGCTGATCCAGGTGGGCTGCACGCTGGGGCCCAATGAGGCGTGGCTGGCCTTGCGTGGATTGAAAACCTTCCCACTGCGCATGGAGAAACAGTGCGCAAATGCCATGGCGGTGGCCCAGTTCTTGGAAGACCACCCATCGATCTCGAGCGTTCGTTATCCGGGCTTGCCCAGCCATCCCCAACACGAGACGGCCAAACGCATCTTCTCCGAAAGGGGATCTGGAGCGATGTTGAGTTTTGATATCGCCGATTGTGACAAGGAGAAAGCGTTCCGCTTTCTGGATGCTCTCCGGCTCACCCTTCCTGCCACTACCCTCGGTGACGTATACTCGCTCATCCTCAACCCTGCCCGGACCACCCATCACTGGTTAGGTGGGGAGAAACTGGCGGCAATGGGGATTAGCCCGGGGACCTTTCGCATGTCAGTGGGCATTGAGGGTGTCGAGGACTTGAAGCAGGACCTCGATCAGGCTCTTGAGGTATGTCAAACGTAGGCCGGAGCGCTGACAGGAAGAATCGACGGCCGACTCGACCAAAATCTCTGAGGCAAAAGGAGGAGACTCGATGGTAAACATACGCTCCAATGATCGCGCTTGTTCAAGTGGTCAGTATCGGCGACTGTCCGATGAGCAGTGTCAAAAGCTTCACTGGGCCAGCCTGGAGGTGATGGAGCGGACCGGTGTGCGACTGTACGAGCAGGAGGCAATTGACTTGCTGGCAAGTGCTGGCGCACATGTGTCTGATGGCAACCGCGTTCGGCTCCCATCCTGGATGGTTGACAACGCCCTCACAACGGTTCCCAAACGGCTGGTACTCTGCGACCGTCACGGCAAGCGAGTCATGCCTATTGAAGGCTATCGAAATTTCTTCGGCCCCGGTTCTGACTGCCTAAACATCCTGGACCACCGCAGTGGAGAGCGGCGGCAACCGCTCCTGCAAGATGTTGTGGAAGGGATGATTGTGGCAGATGCACTGCCCAACATTGATTTTGTGATGTCCATGGTGTTGCCCACGGACGTGGACCCGATGGTCGCGGATCTCTACCAGATGGAGGCCATGATAAATCATACCACCAAGCCCATCGTATTCGTCACCACCGAGTTTTCGGGCTGCGTCTCCGCGGTAGAGATGGCTGAAGCGGTGGCTGGTGGGCCGGACGCCTTGCGTTTGAGCCCGTTTGTGGCCTGCTATATCAACGTGACTACCGGGCTACGCCACAACCAGGAAGCTCTTCAGAAGCTGCTCTACCTGGCTGAAAAGGGCTTGCCTGCCATCTATGTTCCGGTGGGCCTTGGCGGAGCTACAGCCCCTATTACGCTGGCTGGGTGCCAGGTCATCTGGAACGTGGGTGCCTTGGTCGGCCTGGTGCTGTCCCAGCTCAAACGAGAGGGCGCGCCGTATATTGTGGCTGGTTGGGGAGCTAGCATGCTGGATATGAGGACGATGACTCAACCCTACGCTGACCCGGGCAAGCGTGGTTTAGCCCAGGCGATGGGGCATTTCTATGGGCTGCCGATGTTTTCGCTGGGTGGTTGCAGTGATTCCAAGTGCGTGGATCAGCAAGCGGGAATCGAGGCTTCCCTGACCTTGATGTCGACTGCTCTGTGCGGCAGCCACATCGTACATGACCTGGGCTACCTGGAATCGGGCCTGTGTTACTCGCTGGTCCAACTGGCCATCTGTGACGAAATAGTGGACTGGGTGGCGCAAAGCCTGAATGAGGTCGAGATCACCGACGAGACCCTGGCGGTGGACCTGATCGACGAGGTTGGGCCGGACGGTCAATACCTTGACCGCGACCATACCCTGGCGCATTTTCGAGAACGATGGTACCCGACTATTATTGAGCGGGACAATTATGATAACTGGCAGGCCAAGGGTGGAACGACGCTGGCGGAGAGGGCGGCCGAGCGAGTCGAGGCCATCCTTTCCCAGCACAAACCGGAGCCCTTGCCGATAGGAATCGCCAGAGCGGTACGCGCCATTGTCGAACGAGCGGAGGTGAAGCTTGGGTGAGACTCGAACGGGTGGAGAGGCTTTCGATCATTTCAGCCAGAATCGGCCGTTCGAGTTTCGCAGTCTGACGGGCGATCAGATCACGCTGCTGCACGAGGCCAGCCTGGAGATCATGGCGCGGACGGGAATGCGCTTCTACGCCCAGGAGGCGCTGGACTTGTTTGTCAAGGCCGGCGCCAGCGTTTCTGATGGCAACCTGGTGACTTTTTCTCCTCATCTGGTCGAGTGGGCGCTGGGCACCGCACCCAAGAACATCACCATCTTTGACCAGTTGGGCCGGCGGGTCATGTCTCTCGGGGGGTACCGGAGTTATTATGGGGTAGGCTCGGACTGTAGTCATGTCTATGACCTGCACTCCGGGGAGCGCAGGCAGGCAGTGCTGGATGATGTGATCCGCGGAGTGCGCCTGGTAGACGCGCTGCCGAATCTGGACTTTGTGATGTCGATGTTCCTGCCTTTGGACGTGCCGCAAGAGGCTTATGAGCGCCATCAGATGGCCGTCATGCTGAAGGAGAGCACCAAGCCTATAGTCTTTGTGGGCATAGAAGCGGCCAGTACCGTCTATGCGGTAGAAATGGCAAGCGCGGTAGCCGGCGGACTCGAATCGCTCCAGCACTATCCGTTCATTGTCAACTATGTCAATGTCGTGTCGGCTTTCACGCATAACGAGCAGAGTGTGAAGCGCCTGCTCTACGCTGCCGAGCGGAACCTACCCACCATCTATACGCCGGGCAAGGCGCGGGGAACTATGGTCCCCATGACCGTGGCCGGGGCGATGGCCCTGGGCAACGCAGGGCAGTTGGCGGGACTGGTGCTGTCACAGCTCAAACGTGAGGGATCGCCTTTCCTATGGAGGCCACCTGGTGGAGATGGGATTGACATGCGCTCGATGGTCAGCATGTACGCTGCCCCTGATGGTGGCCCATTCGCCTGGGATCTCGCCCGCCATTACGGGATTCCGACTTTTGGCATTGCCGGCTGCAGTGACGCCAAGGTATTTGATGCTCAGGCAGCGGCCGAGGCCTCGTTGACCCTGTTCGCCAATGCCCTCAATGGGGCCAACCTGATCCACGATGTCGGCTATCTGGACTGTGCCACGACTGGCTCGCTGGAGCTGGTGACCTTTTGCAACGAGATCATTGGCTGGCTCCGGCGCTACCTGCGCACGCTGGAGATCAGCGAGGAGACGCTGGCTCTGGACCTGATCCATGAGACGGGCCCGGACGGACATTTCCTGGAGGCGGAGCACACCTTGCGCCACGTGCGGGATGACTGGCGCCCGTCCATCATCGACCGGTTGCCGTACTTTCGCTGGGCGGCCGATGGGGCCACTACACTGCAAGAGCGGGCGAATCAACAGGCGCGCGAGATCATCGAGGATCACCGGGCAGAGCCATTACCTGACAAGGTGGTGGAGGTCCTCGATGTCATAGTGAATAGGTAGGCAGAAGCGGTTTGTATTCCCGGTTTAAGGAATCGCTGGTCGCCAGGGATGGTGGTTCGCTTTGAGCAGACTTGACACAAGGTACTTACAAAGAACAACTTGCGGTTTTGTGACCGCTCTACCCGTAAATCACCATTGAAAAGGAAAGTTATTCCTTAACAAGTGCGAGGAGGAAGCTATGTACCGGAATCGAGATTTCGGGATCAACTTGATCAAAGCCCGCAAGGATCATCGCTGCTATGGCATGGGACTGGGCATCATTATCCTGGACGATGTCTATCCTGGTTTTCCCGGTGACGTGCGCAATGCCAGTGCCTATCCATTCCCCATCCAGTACGAGATCGCCGAAGGCGTGGACATCATGGCTCTGGTGCACGAGGAGATCAAGTCGCCGTGTCTGGAGCCCATTCAACGGGCGGCAAATAAGCTGGAAAAGATGGGCTGCCGGGCCATCGCGGCCGAATGTGGTTACTTTGCGTACTTTCAGAGGGACATTGCCGGCTCGGTAGATGTGCCGGTCTTTATGTCCAGTCTACTCCAGGTCCCGCTTGCCCAGCAAGTCGTTGGTGAGAACCGGGTGGTAGGCGTTCTGGTCGCAAGGAAGGACCAGTTGAAACAGGCCCATCTCGATGCGGTGGGCGTTCGGCCGGACAGCAACTATGTCCTAGCCGGAGCCGAGGACGATGGGCGTTGTCCCGAGTTTGAACATCTGTGGTACGAGCCCGCACGGCCGGATCCACCGGCGGCCTATTATGACAAAGCAGAGAAGGAGTTTGTGGCGGTCGCGGTTGATTTCTACCAGGCTCATCCCAAGATGGGCGCGATGGTGCTCGAGTGCACGGGCATGCAGCCCTTTGCTCGTGCTATTCAGAGGGAGATTGACATCCCAATCTTTAGCTGGGGCACTCTGCTGGACTATGCCTACTCGGTGGCTGTCCACCGAGAATATTATGGGCATGTGTGATGAGACGGCGCCAGGGGCAGCTTGATTTGCTCAAGATGGCCTGACAGTCGCTGCGCAGCTCGGGAGATCAGACTGGCCTGAAGAGACAATGACCCGCATCAGTCACGTCCTGACCGTGCCGGCGGCCGGCGCGTATTACAATGAGGACCTCAAAGCTCTTCAGAATGGCCCCATCCCGCTGGCAGAGCGCTACACGGCCACTCCGATAACAGCAGGCTTTGGCGCTGTTCGACAGGTCGCCGAGGCGGTTTCGGTTGGCCTGGTCCTTGATACCCAGCAGATCGCCTGGGGAGACTGTGTGGCGGTGGCATATGGTGGTCAAGCTGGACGTGACCGGGTCTTTTCAACGGAGGAGGGTATTTCAGCTATTCAAAGAGTGGTAGCGTCCATGCTCCAAGGCCGGTCGCTGGGCAGTTTTCGCGAGATGGCGGCCGAGGTAGATGCGTTGACCGACACAGTGGCGGTTCCTCAGCCCTCCCCTGAGGCTGATCTCTCGGCGACAGACACAGAGAATCCTGGTGGCGAGCAGGCCGCCGGAAAGCAACTGACCCGGCGGGAACTACTCACTGCTCCGGCCCGCTTTTTTCGCTCCGTGAGCGGAGATCTGGCGGTGGAACGAGTGGGGGAGGGCGCGAAGGTCATGGTGGAGCGGCCGCTGCACACGGCCGTCCGCTATGGGGTGAGCCAGGCTCTATTGGGCGCTGTGGCGCTGGCCCGCAACTTGACGATGGCGGAAGTGATTGCCCAGGAGTGGGATTTGCCGACTCCTGATTCCCCAGTTCCCATACACGCCCAATCGGGAGGCGAGCGAGTCCACAATGCGGACAAGATGATCGCCCGCCGGGTTGCCTCTCTGCCCCACGCTCTGGTAGATGATATTCCAGAGCAACTCGGCCAGGATGGTTCGAGGCTGACTCGCTATGTACGCTGGTTGGCAGGCCGTATACAGCAGCTAGGGGGCGACGATTACCGGCCGTGTATTCACCTGGACGTGCACGGGGCATTGGGTGAGATCTTTGACCAGGAGCCAGGCCGCATTCTGGGGCAGCTCTATGCCCTCGAAACGGCCGCCAAGCCTTATCCCCTGCGGGTGGAATGCCCGGTCCGCATGGAAAGCCGGTCAGCCCAGATCGAGATGATGAAAACGCTGCGCGATTATGTGCGCTTTCGCAAGATGAATCTCCAATTGGTGGTCGACGAGTGGGCGAACACACTTGACGATATCCGGGCCTTTGTGGAGGCAGAGGCGGCCGACATGATCCAGATCAAGATGCCGGACCTGGGGAGCATAGCCAACTCGGTTGAGGCGGTGCAGGTGTGCCGGGCGGCTGGTGTGGGCGCTTTCCTCGGCGGCAGTTGTGCCGAGACCGATCTCTCGGCTCGGGTGTCGGTTCACGTGGCGCTGGCAACTCGACCTGATATGGTGATGGCAAAGCCGGGGATGGGCGTGGACGAGGGAGTCTCCCTGGTGCAGAACGAGATGGCCCGCACGCTGGCCTGGATCCGAGCACGCAACGCGTGAGACAGAAAAGGCCCGAATTGAGTTTGGGGTTGGATCGACTCACCGTTCCAAGAGGGATCAGGGGTACCGGGAGGGGATCTCCTGGTGGTGATGCTAGCCGGACGGTGGGTGCGGGACCGCTGACATGGATCATATTCCATCAGCGACATGGATCATTATTCGAGCCGGGTATCGATGCAGATCTCTTTTCTCCTCAATGACCAACTGACTTGTGTTCGGGTGGACCCTGCCAGAACCCTGCTGGATGTTCTTCGCAACGAGCTAGACCTGACGGGGACCAAACAAGGGTGCGATCTGGAGGGGGAATGTGGCGCCTGTACAGTCTTACTCGATGGGCGGCCGGTGAGGTCCTGCCTGACGCCGATGGGCAAGGTCACCGGCCGAGAGGTAATGACGATAGAGGGCCTGGGCCATGCCGGCCGGCTGCACCCGCTCCAATCGGCCTTTCTTGAGACCGGTGCAGTCCAGTGCGGATATTGTACTCCCGGTATGATCATGGCAGCCAAGGCGCTGCTCGACCAGGAACCCAACCCGAGCAGAGAAGAGATGATTGAGGCCCTGGAAGGCAATCTCTGCCGCTGCACCGGCTATGTCAAGATCTTGGAGGCAGTGGAATTGGCTGCTTTGCGCATGGCGGGAGGTGGACAGTCGGACCCCTTTGAGGAACCGGGGCCGGTCCCCATAGGGGGAGATTCCACCCGGATTGATTCCGTCGGCAAGGTGACTGGCAGAACAAAGTATGCCGAAGATATGGTCATGCCCGGTCTGCTCCACGCGAAAATCGTGCGGAGCCCGCATCATCATGCCCGACTCGTCTCACTGAACACGGAAGAGGCTCTCCAATTGCCCGGAGTGCTGCGGGTCATCACTGCGGTTGATATCCCGGGGGAGAATGGCCTGTCTGACTATAGCCAGGATGAGCCAGTGCTAATCCCGGCCGGTCAGTTCGCCCGGATGAAGGGCGCTCCTGTGGCGCTGGTGGTAGCGACCTCGCCCCTGCAGGCCCAGGCCGGGGTGGACGCGGTCAAGGCCGAGTTCGAGCCCGCACCCTACACCTTTGCCATGGACGAGGCGCTTGGAGCGGGCGCATTCCCCATTGGTGGAGATGGGAATATCCTGGCGAGCCACCGTGTCGTCCACGGAGACTTGGTGACTGCCTTTGCCGGCTCGGATATGGTCCTTGAGACCAGCTACCGGACCAGCTTCCAGGAGCATGCTGCGCTGGAGCGTGAGACGCTTCTGGGCTACCTGGACGGGAGCGGGCGTATTACCGTGGTTGGTGGCACCCATGAGCCGCACTGGCAGCAGGGCTACCTTGCCAGGGCGCTGGCACTGGATCCAGCCGATGTCAGGGTCATCATGCCGCCAACAGGGGGATCCTTTGGCGGAAGACAGGACCCATGGCCCATCATCGCGACGGGTCTGGCCGTTTTCTGGGTGCGCCAGCCGGTCCGCCTGACCTACTCTCGACGCGAGTCCTTTGATGCCTCACCCAAGCGACACCCCTATCAACTGGACCATAAGGTTGGCGTCAGAGACGGCCGGTTGACCGGCATCCGTGTGCGCATCAAGGCAAACACGGGGGGATACGACGCGCACGGCAAACATATTCCGAATTTCGCGGTCACTGCTAGCGGTGGCCCGTACCAATGGACGGCAGTCGACGCGCAAGCCCAGAGTGTCTACACCAATGGTCCCAAGAGCGGCCAATTTCGCGGCTTTGGGACTCCCCAATCGGCATTTGCCCTAGAGTGCACCCTGGATGAGCTGGCGGAACGATTGGGGCAGGATCCTTTGGACTTTCGCCTCGAAAATGCGATCCGGCAGTCATCTATTTCCTTTCTCGGTTATCCAATTTCAGAGTCACTGGGTTATGCCAATGTGCTGGAGGCCATCAGGCCGAGCTATGAGAGATTGCAGCAAAAAGTGGCAACATTCAATGCGGCCGGCGACAGAGTGCTCCGCAAGGGACTTGGACTGTCGGGAATGTGGTACCGTTTTGGGAAATCTGGCTCTCTGCGAGTCGAGGCCCATGCGGAGCTGGCGGCTGATGGGCATTTCATTATCTACTGTTCGGCGCCAGATTACGGTCAGGGCATTGCGACCACGATGTCCCAATTGGCGGCCGAGACCCTGGGGGTTTCCAGGGACCGGATCGAGCTGGTCAACGCGGACACGGCTCTGACGCCTGATAGCGGTATCCAGGGGTCCTCCAGAGCAACCTACTGGGTTGGCAATTCCGTTTACAGAGCGGCGAGAAACATAAAGTCGACCGTTTTGGCAACGGCAGCCGAGATGCTGGACTGTGCCCCTGCTAGCCTGCACCTGGAAACAGAGCGCGTTGCATGCCGCGTTGAGCCTCACCGGTCGATCAGTCTGACAGAGGTGGGCCAGGAGCTGGATCGTTTGGGACAATCCAGGCGGGTGGTAGGGCTGTTTGATCTTTCATCCCAGTTCCCGGATGAGACTCGACCGGAATACACACCCCATTTTGTCACCGGCGCCCAAGTGGCTGAGGTGACTGTGAATCTCCAATCGGGCCAGGTGCAGGTAAACCGAGTAGTGGCGGCCCATGACGTCGGCCGGGTGATCAACCCGCGGGACGCTCAGGGGCAGATTGAAGGCGCCATTGTGATGGGTCTGGGCACTGCCCTGATGGAGGAGTATATCCCGGGACAAAGCACCGGTTTCAGCGATTACTATTTGCCAACCATCAGATCTATGCCCGAGATAGAGGTGATCCTGGTCGAGGTGCCCAGCTTCCAGGGCCCGTTCGGCGCCAAGGGATTGGGCGAGGCGGGGATACTGCCAACTGCACCTGCGATCATCAATGCTGTTTCTCGGGCTATCAATGTGCGGATTCGTGAGCTGCCCGCCACACCAGAGTCTGTTCTGAAGCACATCTGGGTGAATGGCAAAGAGGAAAATGCTATGGGGCCGGCCGGCGGTGACTGAATACCTGTTCCCGTCCTCGGTTGAAGAAGCGCTTGAACTGTTGAGGGGACACCGAGGGGAGGCCCGGATCATCGCTGGCGGGACCGATCTGATGGTCAAATTCGGGGAGGGCAAGCCCGGTCCGCGCTGCCTGGTGGACATCACCCGCATTCCCGATCTGGATCAGATCGAGGTTATGGAGGATTTTGTCACGGTGGGGGCGGCGGTGACCTTTTCCGCTCTCAAGGCTTCTCCTTTCCTTCAGCATCATGTCCACGCTCTGGTCGAGGCGGCCGGCTCGGTAGGAGCTGTGGGGATTCAGACAGTTGCCACGTGGGCGGGAAACATAGTCCAGGCAATGCCGGCCGCGGATGGAGCAATCGTGGCGATCGCGCTGGAGGC
>SDBT01019195.1_pt1 | contig 10719 bp, 8 predicted proteins | sample 2277101 | NCBI WGS metagenome assembly SDBT01 (sample SAMN10404973, study PRJNA504765) | marine sediment metagenome | isolation source: marine sediment core GS10_PC15, 103 cmbsf | place: Arctic Ocean: Southern Knipovich Ridge | collected 2010
AAATCCGAGCTGGTACTTGTTTCTGGGAATGGTGAAAAAAACATCATTCTGGATTTGGGCAATTGCAGATACTGTGATTCATCGGGACTGAGTGCCATTCTTGTGGCGAATCGTCTTTGCAAGAATGCAAATGGTACATTTGTGCTCACAGGTTTGAATGATGCGGTTGAAAGGTTGATCACTATTTCTCAGCTTGATACTGTTCTCAATATTTCAAATTCCTTGGAAGAGGCGGTTGCCTTGATTAAAGAGGCCGGATAATTTAATTTCCGGTGTCATTTGAATTAACCATCCTGGGTAGCAGTTCGGCACTGCCTACCTCGAAACGTTTTCCGACCGCTCATTTACTTAAAGTAGATGAGCGGTTTTTTTTGATAGATTGCGGAGAAGGGACGCAGATTCAGTTGCGCAAATTCGGATTGAATCCCTCCCGGATACACCATATTTTTATTTCACACTTGCATGGTGACCATGTATATGGTCTTTTTGGCTTACTCTCCACCATGGGCATGATGGGTAGAAAAGTACCCCTAAATCTGTATGGCCCGGAAAAACTCCGGAATATGATGGAGCAGCATCTGAATTTTTTTGGAAGTTTGCCATTTGAACTTCAATACAACTGTCCTGATTCAGAGCAAGCAGGTTGCTTTTATGAAGATGATAAGTTAACCATTTGTGCGATTCCATTAAAGCACAGAACGGTGACCTATGGGTACCTGTTCAAGGAAAAAAGGAAGTTACTTAATGTACGAAAGGAGAAGATACAGGCCTATGGATTGGGGATTGCAGACCTGGTTAAGGTAAAGCAGGGTGAGGATTTTATAACCTCCAAAGGGAAGACCATTTCCAACAGAAAACTAACTTTACCCCCATATAGACGACGCACTTACGCATATATTTCAGATACGTTATATAGTCCAAAACTAACCGATCAGATTAAAGGTGTGGATCTATTGTTTCATGAGGCAACATTTGCAGGAAAGGATGAAAAACTTGCTTTAGAAACCCTTCATTCAACCGCCCCCCAGGCAGCGTCCATTGCGAAGAAAGCAGAAGTACGCAAACTGCTGATTGGCCATTTTTCCAGCAGATACAAGGACCACTTTCAACTGGTGGAGGAGGCCAGGAAGATATTTATCAATACAGTTGGGGTGAATGATGGTGATGTTTATTCAGTGCCATTGGAGAGAAGTTCCATAGAATAATATATTATTTTTGCAGCAGTTATTCAATTAAACCATTTTACAAGTGACGGAAAAGATATTGATTCTTGATTTTGGCTCACAATATACGCAGTTGATTGCCAGAAAAGTTCGGGAGCACAATGTATACTTCGACATTTATCCATACAATAGAATCCCCAAACCAGATAAGACAGTTAAAGGAGTGATTCTTTCGGGAAGTCCTTTTTCGGTACGGGATGAGCAAGCTCCAATCCCGGATCTGGAAGGAATCAAAGGGAAATTTCCAATGTTGGGGATCTGTTATGGAGCTCAATACCTGTCACATTATTTTGGAGGCGAGGTAAAACAATCTGATTCCCGTGAATATGGCAGGGCCAGGTTGAGTTTTATCAATACAACCCATCCACTTTTAAAAAATCTTAACAGCAATACCCAGGTATGGATGTCACATGGGGATACCATCAATTCCCTTCCATCAACTTATGAAGTGATTGCCAGTACTGAGGATGTAAAAGTGGGGGCCTATGCCGCCAGCAATGAGCAAACTTATGGTTTGCAGTTTCACCCTGAGGTATACCATACTACAGAGGGTAAAACCATCCTCTTCAATTTCCTTGGAGAGATTTGTGGTTGTTCCATGAACTGGACTCCGGAAAATTTTGTGGAAAGTACAGTGAATGAACTTAGTGTGAAGTTGGGCAATGATTATGTGGTCATGGGTTTGTCTGGCGGTGTGGATTCCACGGTAGCGGCCATCCTGCTTCACCAGGCCATAGGTTCGAACCTTACATGCATTTTTGTCGATAATGGACTGCTAAGAAAAAATGAGTTCAGCTCAGTCCTCGAGTCCTATAAGGAGCTTGGATTGAATGTAATAGGAGTGAATGCCAGTGATATATTCCTTGCTGATTTGAAGGGAATTACCGATCCGGAAGCCAAAAGAAAAAGCATAGGTAAAAATTTTATCAAGGTCTTTGAAGAGGAGGCTAGAAAGATGGAGAATGTTTCATGGTTGGGTCAGGGCACGATTTATCCAGATGTAATCGAATCGGTGTCGGTAAATGGTCCCTCTATGACCATTAAATCTCATCACAATGTGGGAGGCCTTCCCGCAAAAATGCATCTGAAGGTGGTAGAGCCTTTGCGATTGCTTTTTAAAGACGAGGTAAGAAGGGTTGGGAAAGCATTGGAGATCCCTTCGTCCTTTCTGAAACGTCATCCGTTTCCCGGACCAGGTCTTGGGATCCGGATCCTTGGAGAGGTCACTCCGGAGAAGATCCGACTGGTCCAGGAGGCCGATGATATTTACATAAAGGCTTTGCAGAAGTTCGGATTGTATGACAGGATATGGCAGGCAGGTGCTATTCTGCTTCCTGTTCAATCGGTGGGAGTCATGGGTGATGAACGTACCTATGAATACGTCGTAGCCCTGCGAGCAGTGACTTCCACGGATGGAATGACCGCAGATTGGGGACACCTTCCACACGAGGTATTAAGTCGGGTGTCCAACGATATTATCAATAAGGTAAGGGGAATCAACAGGGTAGTATACGACATCAGTTCGAAACCTCCGGCTACCATCGAATGGGAATAGTGCCAACATTTTCTCCCGGAGATGGTTATATATTTGTAACATTAAAAACAGATCATGGATCGATTAAAACTATTATTGGGATTGTTGATGGTTATCCTTACAACCATTGGCACACAGGCACAATGGAATCCTGAGTCGCTAAAACTGGCACAGGTAATGGATAAAGTAAGCCGGTTTTATGTAGATTCCGTTGATGACCATAAGGTGGTGGAAAGTACCATTGTTCATATGTTGCATGAACTCGATCCGCATTCATCTTATCTAAGCAAAGAGGAGTTGGAGCAGTTAAATGAAAGACTGGAAGGTGAATTTGAGGGTATAGGGGTGAGCTTTAATGTTCTCGAAGATACCATCTACATCATTCGGGCCATTTCAGGAGGACCATCAGAAAGGGTTGGAATCCATGCAGGAGATAGGATTGTGAAAGTCGAAGGCGAGACAGTAGCGGGCACCGGAATTACAAACCGTGACGTTCAGCGATTGCTGAAGGGGCCCAAAGGAACAAAAGTTAATATCTCCGTATTGCGCAGAAAAGAGTATGAATTGTTGAAATTTTCCATTACCAGGGATAAGATACCGGTCTTTAGTCTTGATGCTTCATATATGATTAATGACAGGATCGGTTATGTGAAACTGGCCAGGTTTTCGCATACCAGTATTGATGAATTTGAAAAGGCATTGAAATCATTAAAACAGCAAGGCATGAAAGACTTGATCCTCGACCTTTCAGGTAATGGTGGGGGTTGGCTTCCCGTGGCGGTGGAGTTGACCGATCATCTACTTTCAGGAAACAAGGAGATTGTACGCACAGAAGGGACCAAGGTGCCTGACAGGACCTATAAATCGAGGAAAACCGGACTCTTTGAGGATGGAAAACTTGTGATCATGATTGACGGAAACTCAGCTTCTGCCAGTGAAATAGTAAGCGGTGCGGTACAAGATTGGGACCGCGGAGTAATTGTTGGCAGACGTTCATTTGGGAAGGGGCTGGTGCAGCAACCGTTTTACCTGAGCGATGGATCCATGATTCGCCTTACAGTCGCGCGGTATTATACGCCAACCGGCCGTCTCATTCAGAAATCCTATGAAAACGGGTATGAAGAGTATACCCTCGACCTGATCAATAGATTTAATAGCGGTGAACTTTCCAATGCTGACAGCATTGAATTCCCCGAATCGCAGCGTTATAAAACCCTTGACTTAAATCGTACTGTTTATGGAGGGGGGGGGATCATGCCCGATTATTTTGTTCCTTTCGATACATCCTCTTATTCTGATTATTACAGGAGCCTGATCAACCTGGGTATTTTTAACCAATTCGTACTCCAGTATGTGGATGAACAGCGTGACAATTTGAAGGAGAAGTATCCTGGTTTTGAATCTTTCAATCTAAACTTCCAGGCCTCAAAGGTGCAATTGGAGGCTCTGGTAGCATTTGCACAAGAGGAAAAGTTAGACTTCAATGAAAAGGGGTGGATCACTTCAAAAGATCAGATTGCACTTCTGTTTAAAGGGTATTTGGCCCGGGACCTTTATGGCATGGGGAATTTTTATGAAGTTTTCAATCAAACCAATGAGGTATTTAACAAGGCAGTGGAGATTCTCAATAATCCCGCCATGCACCATCAGAAACTGGCCAAAGTAGAAAATTAATGTTTACCTGGCTATCTGCGAACTATATTGAAGTACTTGGTGTAGTTTTCAGCATCCTATATCTTTTTTTCAGTATTCGTCAAAATATCCTGTTATGGCCTATGGGCATCATCAGTGCATTGCTTTATATGGTTGTGTTCTACCAGTCAAAGTTTTATGCCGATATGGGACTCAACGGTTATTACTTTTTTATAAGTATTTATGGGTGGATTCTTTGGAGGCAAACGGACAAAGATCCAGCTAAAGAGTTGTCGGTGACCAGGATTCACTTACGAATGGCAGGACTCTTATTGGTTATAACAGTCTTGTCTTTTTTTGGAATTGGAGTGATTCTTGATAAATTCACCGACTCTCCCATTCCGTATTGGGATGCGTTTACTACTGCAGTGAGCTTCACTGCTACCTGGATGCTGGCGAGAAAGATCCTGGAGCATTGGATTCTCTGGATCATAGTCGATCTCGTTTCAATGGGTTTGTATCTTTACAGGGGGTTGTACCCCACATTGGTTTTATTTGCCATCTACAGCACCATGGCTGTTATTGGATATTTTGAATGGAGAAAATCGTATCTAAGGGAAGCCCGTTAAAGAGGATCCTGATTACAGGTCCGGAGTCAACCGGCAAATCAGACCTTGCAGTTGCACTTGCCAGTAATTATAAGGGAGTTGTGGTTCCTGAATATGCCAGGAAGTATATTGAAAACCTTGGAAGGCCTTATGAATACAACGATGTAGAACATATTGCCCGACAACAGTTGAAACAGTATGACGAATCATGGGTGGTGCAAAAATGGATATTTTTTGATACCTGGTTAATTATTACAAGGGTTTGGTTTGAGTTTGTTTACGGTAAAGTACCTGGTTGGATGGAAGAATGCATCAGGCAGGCCCGGTTTGACATGGTGTTGCTCTGTGCTACAGACATTCCTTGGGTCTCAGATTCAGTCAGGGAAAATGGAGGGGAGATGAGAGAGAAGCTTCTTGATAAATATAAATATGAACTTGATAAATTTGGACTGGAATGGGTACTTGTGACCGGAACTGGTGATGAGAGGCTTAATCGGGCTTTAAATCTTATCAATAAGAATATCCCAAATGACACATCCTGAAAAATTTCTCGCAAAAACCCTAAAAGGTTTTGAATCACTTTTGGCTGATGAGTTGCAATCCCTTGGGGCAGAGAAAACAGAAGTTATAAACAGGGGGGTTACATTTTTTGGTGGCAGAGCTCTCTTGTACAGAGTAAACCTGGCCTCACGGTTATCACTCAGGGTACTACTCCCTGTGTTTCGATTCGAGGCAACAGACACAGATACCCTTTACAGGAGGGTCAAAAGATATGATTGGTCGCTTCACCTGGACAATAAGATGTCCTTTGCCATCGACTCTGTGGTCCATTCACCTTACTTCAACAACAGTCACTATGTATCCCAGAAGGTAAAGGATGCCATTGTGGATCGTTTTCGGGAACTGACCAACCTTCGTCCATCGGTGAACAAGGAGCAGCCAGACCTCCTGATCAATGTTCATATTTCCGGGAGCGTGGTAACCGTTTCGCTGGATAGCTCGGGAGGTTCCCTGCATAAACGTGGTTACAGAACCGGTCAATTTGAAGCCCCTCTCAACGAAGTTTTGGCTGCAGGGATGATTATGACCACCGGCTGGAACGGGAATACCCCACTGCTTGATCCCATGTGTGGTTCCGGTACCCTGGTAATTGAAGCTGCACTAATAGCGGCAGACATACCCCCAGGTATATTCAGGAAACAATATGGTTTTGAGAATTGGAAGGATTTTGACCGTGAAATGATGGAGCATGTTGTACAGAAACTTCCGAAGGAGAGGGAAGTGAAGGTACCCATTTTGGCAAGAGATGTGGATCCTGATGCAGTGAGACTGACCCAGCGCCATGTAAAACAATTAGAACTTACCCATCTTATAAAAGTTGAACAAGCAGACTTTGTAGATTCGGAAGGCTTGGATGAAGGAATAACCATTGTCATGAACCCACCCTATGGCGAAAGATTGCAACATGGTGACATAGAATCCCTTTACAGCATGATCGGGACTACCTTGAAACATAAATTTCCGGGTTCTGATGCTTGGATCCTCTCTTCCAGTAAACAGGCTTTGGGGAAAGTTGGTTTGAAACCAGCCAGTAAACGTTTGTTATACAACGGGCCGTTGGAGTGTTCGTTCGTTAATTACAAAACTTTTAAAGGCAATTGGAAGGATCATAAAACCGGTAAAAGACAGTGATGCCCCATCGGTCAATGAATTTCCTCCCTTTGTTAAAAAAAATATGGGTTTTGATGAAATTTATTACAAAGGGCGATAATTTTTATCTATATTAGTTACTGAAACATTTTTTTTATATTTGCTGATCGGATCAGTAAATCTAGTCAACAAAAAGAAGCCTAAATGAGCTTTGATGTCAATGAGTATTACTCCAAGCTGGACGGCGGAGAAGTATTGATGTCCTTTAAAGGGAATATCTCAAGTGAGCTGATCAGTAATGTGCTGGAGGTCGTAGAGTCCAAGATGGATGAATACAATGAAAATTCCAAGATTCGTAAGAAAGTATACAATGTCCTGGTTGAAAGCCTCCAAAATCTTTACCATCATATTGAAGTGTTGCCCGATGAGATGAATGATGTTTATGAATCTAAATTCGGGATATTGGTGGTAAGTCGCGTAAAGGACCGGTATAAGATATCCACTGGCAACTTTATAACCCAGGATAAAGTTGATGTGCTCCGAAATAAGATCGATAAGATTAATTCAATGGGCAAAGAGGAACTGAAAGACATGTACAAGTTTATCTTAAATCATCAACGATTATCTGAAAAGGGTGGAGGCGGATTAGGTCTTGTTGATATTGCGAGAAAAACCGGTAATCAAATTGATTACACTTTCGAGAAGTTTGACGATTCATACTACTTTTTCAATCTCGATGTTTACATCGATTTTGTACAGAGATAAAATATAGATAAATTATACAATATGGAAGCACTGTCGATTGAAGGAACAGCAAAAACACCGAGTGTCAAGTTTGACGGACAGGATGGAGTTATCGAAATTAAAGGGAGATCTATACCTGAGAACTCCATCGAGTTTTATAAACCGCTGGTTGAATGGCTCGAGGAGTATAGTGGAACACCACTGGACCTCACCCAGGTGAATGTACAGCTGGAATATTTTAATACAAGCTCTTCCAAATGTATTTTGGATGTTTTCAAGAAACTTGAAGCTATCCATAAGAGTAAAAATGAAGTGATTATTAACTGGTATTATGAGGAGGACGATGAGGATATGTTGGAAGCAGGGGAAGATTATGAATCCATCATCAGGGTACCCTTTAAAATGATTGAGATCGTCGAATAATTGCCCCCCCCGTTAACATAACATACACAATTTTCCGGGCTGTCACCTTTTGATTGACAGCCTTTTTTAGCGCTTAGTACCTAGAGTTCAGCCCATTGTGCAAGGCGCCTCGCGGAACGGCGTATTTAAGCACTGCAAGAAATATACTGGAGAATGTATGCTAGAATGATTTCTTTGGTGAAAGTCGCTCCAAAAAGTCCAGGAACCTTTTGAGAATCCTGTAATACAGCAGGAGGTACAACATGAGGGTCATGAACCAGATGACTGCAATGTTGACCCAGATTGTGGGTATAAATGTGCCCATCAACATTTTTCTTGGTGCGTAGAAATGCGCCTTAATGAACTTGTGGGTAGGGTCAAGGTAGATGGGATCACGTTTTTGGATCAAATCCCCATCAGTGTATTCCGTGTAGTAATCGAAGGTCTTGTTGTTGGTGACAAATTCTTCAAGACTGTTGTTTGTGTACCTTCGTTCCAGTTCTTTAAGCTCCTCCAGATCAAATGATTGAGTGATCCTGTTGATTTCTGTAACTGCAGTTTTAAATGTGGCGGAATAGAATGATTTTAATGTGTCAAGGTATTCACCGGTGTAATCGAGAATCTCTTTGCTAATCACTTCCGGATACAATTCATCCACATATTTCATGGAAAAAGTCGGAGCTGCATTATAATAATCATGAAGAATCATTCTTTCTTTATACTCATCCCCGATCTCAATCCTAAGCGATTCCAGGTTGTACTTCACCTTATCTGTCTCTTCAGGATTGTTCAGATTCCGCTCCACAAATTTGATCTTGTTGATCAAATTCTTAATATGAAAATTGGCCTTTAAATTCGCATTACTCTTCAGCTTATTCCACTGGTAAAAGTTTTTCTGGTACTTGTTGTTCATGAATTGGTAGGTGGCAAGACCTTCGTAAGCCCAACGTGCAGTAATTATTTCGCCGTAGAATGGAATCCGCTTTGGAGATGAAATTTGCGGATTCAGGTTCTCGTATTTTACGATAATACCACTCAGAATGATCTGTGGAATAACCAGGAAGGGAATAAGAATGTATATAGTGACTACGGTTTTAAAGCTGTCCGAAATGAGTAAACCCATTACGTTGGCCATGGCCCAGGCAGAGAAAAGCACCAGCCAGTATTCGAAGTACATTCCCCTGATCTCCATAATCGTGTTCCCGACAATGACAAACGTTAGGGCCTGAATGGCTGAAAGCATAAATTGTACAGCAACTTTTGAAAGCAGATAACCCGACCTGCTGAGGTTCAGGAAAGCTTCACGTTTCAGGATTTTCTTGTCCTTTATTATCTCTTCGGCACTGACTGTCAGTCCCATGAAAATGGCTACAATCACCGACATGAAGATATAAACCGGGAGGTTGCTGTTTTCTAGAAATGTATACCTGAATATATTGGAAACATCCGAATCGAAATATCGCACAATGAATCCAAGCAGAAAAGCCAGGAAAGGGGCTTCCAGAAAATTGATCACCAGGTACTGGGTATCACTTAACTTTTTGAGGATATCGCGTTTAAGGAAAACGCCAAATTGTTTCAACTTACCCGGAACTTTAAAAGAGATCTCTGGCAACTCCTCTTTGGTAGCTTTCTCTTTTTTTGCCTCCCTGTATTGTTCTCTGAAATGCTCACTCCACTCTTTTGGAGAGATGCGACGGGTATGGGTTAACTTGCCATATTCATCCAATACACTGGTCTCCACAATATTGAATACCTGTTCAGGATTAACATTGCCGCATGTGGCACACTCACTTTCATTCCAGTCAGCTGCCTGTACCTTGGACTTAAAGTACATAATCGAATCAATGGGATTTCCATTATAGATAAGAAAACCACCGGTGTCCAATATCAGGAGCCTGTCGAACATTTTGAAAATATCGGACGAGGGCTGGTGTATAACCACAAATACCAGTTTACCCTTGAAGGTAAGTTCCTTCAAAAGATCAAGGATGTTTTCGCTATCCCTGCTCGACAATCCTGAAGTTGGTTCATCAAGAAACAGTACGGCTGGTTCCCGAATCAGTTCAAGGGCAATGTTGAGCCTTTTCCGTTGTCCCCCGCTGATTTTTTTGTTCAGGGGTGTACCCACCTGAATATCCATAATCTCAAAAAGCCCCAGGTTCACCAGTACCCGGAGAACTGTATCAACAAGCTGATCCTCAGTATAATTATCGAAACATAGTTTGGCGTTGTAATAGAGGTTCTGATAGACAGACAACTCTTCGATAAGAAGGTCATCCTGTGAAACAAAACCGATTATTCCTTCAATGCTTGCATCCCCACTATGTATATTAATCCCGTTGATCAGAACTTTCCCTTCAGTAGGTGTACTGGCGCCATTGAGTACATTCAACAGGGTTGATTTTCCTGCTCCACTGGCCCCCATAATCCCTACCAGACGTCCCGATCGTTCTGTAAAGCTAACGTCGTGTAGACCAACGGTTCCGTTTTTGAACCTGAACGTGATGTGATTGGCCTCGAAAACAATTTTTGACTTTACCTGATCACCTACAAATAAGGAAACCACATCGCTGTAGTAAACCGGTGCGATCTGCTGGTTACGCAAAGACGATCCAGTATTAAGGGGATAAGTTTTAAGGGGTTCCAGAAGTTGACCGTTCATAGTTAATTCGGCCTGTCCCAAATATTTCACAAAATATAAGTTGGTCGAATGTATGTGGATGAACCTGATCTGTCCAATGAGGTTTTCCCGGTATATATGCTTAATCTTTCTACCAGGTTCTTTCTCTTTATGGCTATCCACTATCAGGTATGCTGGTTTGTCCTCCAGATCCATGTCAGACAGCACAAAACTCTGAGTGATTTCGAAATCATTCTTGGGAATATTGAAAGTGTCTGATACTGTCGTGATGAATTCCATCTC
>SDBT01019197.1_pt1 | contig 10719 bp, 6 predicted proteins | sample 2277101 | NCBI WGS metagenome assembly SDBT01 (sample SAMN10404973, study PRJNA504765) | marine sediment metagenome | isolation source: marine sediment core GS10_PC15, 103 cmbsf | place: Arctic Ocean: Southern Knipovich Ridge | collected 2010
GAACATTCAGCCTTGGTGCATCTCAAGGCAGCTTTGGTGGGGGCATCAGATCCCGGCCTGGTACGGGCCCGACGGCAAAGTCTTCGTCGCCGAGGAGGAGGCCAAGGCGGCTGCACTCGCCAAGGAGCACTATGGCGAGACGGTGAAGCTGACGCGCGACGAGGACGTGCTCGACACCTGGTTCTCTTCGGCGATGTGGCCCTTCTCCACCCTTGGCTGGCCCGATCATACGCCCGAGCTGGCGCGCTACTATCCCACCGACGTTCTCGTCACCGGCTTCGACATCATCTTCTTCTGGATCGCCCGCATGATGATGATGGGCTGGCATGTCATGCAGGAGGTGCCGTTCCGCACCGTCTACATTCATGCCCTGGTCCGCGACGAGAAGGGCCAGAAGATGTCGAAGTCCAAGGGCAACGTCATCGACCCGCTCGAGTTGATCGACGCTTACGGGGCCGATGCCTTGCGCTTCACCCTTGCCGCCATGGCCGCCCAAGGGCGCGACATCAAGCTCAGCCCTTCGCGCGTCGAGGGCTATCGCAACTTCGCCACCAAGCTGTGGAACGCCGCACGGTTCGCGCAGATCAACGATTGCACACCCGTAGCCGGTTTCGATCCGGCGTCGGCCAAGGTGACGGTCAATCGTTGGATCGCCGGCGAGAGCGAGCGCAGCGCCGCCGCCGTCACCGAAGCGCTCGAGGCCTATCGCTTCAACGAGGCGGCTGCCGCCATCTATCATTTCCTCTGGCACGTCTTCTGCGATTGGTATCTGGAGCTGATCAAGCCGATCCTCGCCGGCGATGATCAGGATGCGGCCACAGAGACCCGCGCCATGGCAGCCTTCGTGCTCGATCGCGCGCTCAAGCTGCTGCATCCCTTCATGCCCTTCATCACCGAGGAGCTGTGGGCGAAACGCGCCGCGGCAGGCGAGGCTCGCGACAGCCTGCTGATGCTGGCGCCCTGGCCCGAGCATCTTGGGCTACAGAACGCCGAAGCCGATGCCGAGATCGGCTGGCTGATCAGGCTCGTCTCGGAAGTGCGTTCGGTCCGCGCCGAGATGAACGTGCCGGCCGGCGCGCACGTGCCACTGGTCGTCTCTGGCGCCAGCGAGGAGACCGAGGCCCGCGCCTTGCGTCACGAGGAGACGCTTCTGCGCCTGGCGCGTCTGGAAACCATCGCCTTCGGCAAGGCGCCGCAAGGCGCGGTTCAGATCGTGCTCGACGAGGCGACCCTTGCTCTGCCGCTCGCTGGCGTCATCGACGTCGATGCGGAGTCGAAGCGGCTCAGGCGCGAGATCGATAAAATTGGCTCCGAGATCGCCCAGCTGACCGCCAAGCTGTCGAACGAGAAGTTCATTTCCCGCGCGCCCGAGCACGTGGTCGAGGAGCAGCGCGACCGCAAGGTCGAGGCCGAGGCCACCGCCGCCAAGCTCGAGCAGGCCCTGAATCGCCTCGAAGCCGCACTGTAATTGCGCCCTAGGCCTTGCCCGGCCAAGATGGGTGCTTAAGTCCTCATGCTTCGAGACGGGCCCTTCGGGCCCTCCTCATGATGAGGTGAAGGCATCGCCCCCGCCGGCAGTTGGTCCACGCCCTTGGACCCTCTGCGAAATCTTCAGAACTGTTACCAAATTACCACGGGCTGCGGTATTTCCGCCTCGTTTGCGCCATAAAACTTTGGGACATCGGCCAGGTTCGAGGAGCGCGGCCGCGACACTTTCGAGAACTCGCCAGGGAGCGAGGGCAGGGAGAACGAGGAGGCCGTAGCCGAGGTTTGGCGACCGGGGACAGCCAGCCTCGCGTGACGGCTTATCCGGACACATTCGAGATGGACGCCAAGACGTTCGATAAAACCCGCTTGCCGAGCCGGCATGTGACCGAGGGCCCGGCGCGCGCTCCGCATCGCTCCTACTATTACGCGATGGGGCTGACCCGCGCGCAGATTCACCAGCCCTTTGTCGGCGTCGCCACCTGCTGGAACGAGGCTGCGCCTTGCAACATCTCGCTGATGCGCCAGGCCCAAGCCGTGAAGCACGGCGTCACCGAGGCGCACGGGACCCCGCGCGAGTTCTGCACCATCACCGTCACCGACGGCCTTGCCATGGGGCATCAGGGCATGAAGTCCTCGCTGCCCTCCCGCGAGGTGATCGCCGATTCCGTCGAGCTCACCATGCGCGGCCATTGCTACGATGCGCTGGTCGCCCTGGCCGGCTGCGACAAGTCGCTTCCCGGCATGATGATGGCCATGTGCCGTCTGAACGTGCCCTCGATCTTTATCTATGGCGGCTCGATCCTGCCGGGCTCGTTCAGGGGCCGGCCAGTGACGGTGCAAGACCTGTTCGAGGCCGTCGGCGAATACTCCGTCGGCAAGATGTCGGCCGAGGATCTCGACGAGCTGGAGCACGTGGCGTGTCCCTCGGCAGGCGCTTGCGGGGCCCAGTTCACGGCCAACACCATGGCCACCGTGTCCGAGGCGATCGGCCTGGCGCTGCCCTATTCTTCCGGCGCCCCTGCACCCTACGAGGTCAGGGATCGCTTCTGCATGATCGCGGGCGAGAAGGTCATGGACCTGATCGCGCTCAACATCCGTCCGCGCGATATCGTCACCCGTAAGGCCCTGGAGAATGCCGCGGCCGTGGTTTCGGCCTCTGGCGGCTCGACCAATGCCGCGCTGCATCTGCCGGCGATCGCGCATGAATGCGGCATCGAATTCGATCTGTTCGACGTCGCGGAGGTCCTAAAACGGACACCTTATATCGCAGATTTGAAACCGTCTGGCCGTTATGTCGCCAAGGATATGTTCGAAGCTGGCGGCGTGCCCCTACTGCTGAAGACACTTCTCGACCATGGCTATCTGCACGGCGACTGCCTGACGGTCACCGGCGGCACCATCGCCGATAATCTCGCCAAGGTCGCCTGGAACGCCGACCAGGATGTCGTGAAGCCCGCCGATACACCGATCACGCCGACCGGCGGCGTCGTCGGCCTCAAGGGTTCGCTCGCGCCGGACGGTGCCATCGTGAAGGTCGCCGGCATGACGGGGCTAAAGTTCCGTGGGCCGGCGCGCTGCTTCGATAGTGAGGAGGAGGCTTTCGCCGCCGTAAGCGCCAAGCGTTACGAGGAAGGCGACGTGATCGTCATCCGTTACGAAGGGCCGAAAGGCGGTCCCGGCATGCGCGAGATGCTGTCGACGACGGCCACCCTCTACGGACAGGGGATGGGCGACAAGATCGCGCTCATCACCGACGGCCGTTTCTCCGGCGCCACCAGAGGATTTTGCGTTGGCCATGTCGGGCCGGAGGCCGCCGTCGGCGGTCCTATCGGGCTCGTCCGCGACGGTGACATGATCGTGCTCGACGCTGAGAAGGGCATTCTCGACGTCGAGCTCGACCAGGCCGAGCTTGAGGCCCGCGCTAAACAATGGAAGGCGCGGCCGTCGCAGTTTCAGAGCGGTTATTTGTGGAAATACGCGAACGAGGTTGGTCCGGCGCGGACGGGCGCTGTGACTCATCCAGGCGCGAATGCGGAAGTGACGAGTTATGCAGATGTGTAATCGGACAGGGATCGGTGCCTTTGCGGCGCTGATGATGTTGGTGCCCTTGGCGCCCTTGGCGGCTGCCGACGACGATGCGACGCCGTTTGCGTCCGCAACCGAGGCCTATCGTCAAGGCATGAAGGCCATCAAGTCCGATCAGCCCGCCGTGGCGCTGCCTGCGTTCGAATATGCCGCCGCGCGCGGCGTGCTTGGCGCCCAGCTCAAGCTTGCCCGCCTCTATGCCGCAGGCGAGGCGATCGCCAAGGACGACGGCAAAGCGTTCTCGTATTACCGCCAGATCGCTGATCAGCAGGCTGACGTTTTCCCGCGCAGCCCGATCGCCAAATACGTCGCCGAGGCATTCGTGGCGCTCGGCCAATATCATCTCGACGGCGTTCCGGCGGCCTCGCTATCGCCCAATCCGACGCGGGCGGCGGGCCTGTTCCGTCACGCCGCAAGCTATTTCGGCGACGCCGAGGCCCAGTATCGTCTGGCGCGCCTCTATCTCAGCGGCCAGGGGGTGAACCAGAACACCGCCCTTGCCGCCAACTGGCTCGCGGCCGCGGCCAAGAAGCAGCACGCTGCCTCCCAGGCCACGCTCGGCGAGCTGCTGTGGCGCGGCGAGAGTCTCCGCCAGCGGCAGGCGAGGGGGCTCGCGCTGATCACGCTTGCCCATGCGAACGCCAAAGCAAACGCTAAGGCCAGCGGCAAGGCGCCGCAATGGATCGAGCAGCTCTACGCCGAGGTCATCCGGACCTCCGACGCCGCGACCCGCAAACGGGCGCAAGCCATGCTGCCGCAGCTTGGCGGCGCGAGAGTGGTGATCGTGGAGGAGGTGGTGCCGACCCAACTCAGTTCAGAGGCCGGCGCCAAGCTTGTCGTGCCGGCGTCGGACGAGGGCGCGAAGGCCGCATCTTCCACCCCGGCCGCCGAACCCGCCGCCGATAGCTCCCCTCCAGCGCAGGAGAGCGTTCTTCCGTCGTCCACCTTGGGCATATCGCTCGGCTTTAGCGGTGGCGAGGGCGGCCTCACAGATTGAGCTTCAGCCAAACCGGTACGTGATCGGAGGGCTTCTCCCAGCCGCGCGGGGCAGGGTCGATCTCGCACGCGGCGAGCCGGTCGGCGGCTTGCGGCGAGAGCAGCAGATGATCGATGCGCAAGCCCCGGTTCTTCGGCCAGGCACCGGCCTGATAATCCCAGAACGTATAGCGATTGAGCTCGTCGTGGCAGGCGCGGAAGGCGTCGGTGAGGCCGAGATTGACAAGCGCCTGGAACTGGGCGCGCGTCTCCGGCCTGAACAGGGCATCGTCCATCCAGGCGGCAGGATCGTAGACGTCCTCCGGCGCCGGGATGACGTTGAAGTCGCCGGCCACCACCAGGGGCTCCTCGAGCAGGAGCAGCGCCTTCAGCTGCTCTCGGAGCCGGCTCATCCAGCGGAGCTTGTAGTCGAACTTCTCCGTCTCCACCGGGTTGCCGTTCGGCAGATAGATATTGACGAGCCGTAACACCCCCGACGGCACCGAGACGACGGCCTCTAGGTAGCGCGCCTGCGCGTCGTCGTCATCGCCGGCAAGCCCCGAATTCACCTCATCGAAGGGCAGCTTTGACAGCAAGGCCACGCCGTTGAAGCCCTTCTGGCCGTGCACGGCGACATTGTAGCCGAGGTCCTCGAAGGCGTGGGCCGGGAAGTTCTCGTCCAGGCATTTGATCTCCTGGAAACAGGCGATGTCGGGCTTGGCCGCGGCGAGCCAGGTCTTGGCCGTCTCGATGCGCGCTTTGACGCCGTTGATGTTCCAGGTGGCGATCTTCATGGGGTGAGCAATCAATGGAAGCGGACGATTTGGCGGGAAATACCCTGCATCCGCTCTCTTGTCATTGCCCGGCTTCGCCCAGGCAGGACGGGGCAATCCAGTAACCCCGGCCTTCACAAATCATCGGAGATCGCCGGTTACTGGAGTCCCACCTTCGCGGGAATGACATGTGGGTGGGAGAGCTAGATCGAAAAGCTGGTGCCGCAGCCGCAAGCAGCAGTGACGTTTGGATTGTTGACCTTGAACTGCGCGCCGATCAGGTCATCGACGAAATCGATCTCCGAGCCTTGCAAGAAGCCGAGGGACACGGGATCGATCACCACCCGCCCGCCGTCGCGCTCGACCAGGATATCGTCGGGCGCGGTCTCCTTGACGAGATCGAAGCGGTATTGGAAGCCCGAACAGCCGCCGCCCTCGACGGTCACGCGCAACAGCGCCCCCGAATCCTCAGCTTTGAGGATCTCGACGATGCGCTGCGCTGCGCGCGCGCTCAAGGTGATGGACGCTTCGCTCATCTTGGGTTAGGCCACCGTCTGCCGGGGGGCTCCATACGCTCCGGTTAAATACTGCGTCTCACTTGAAGATAGGATGGCGGCCCGGCTTGTCAATCGACCATAGCCGCAGAGGCGGGCGGCATCGCACCGCCAGCACGCGAAATGGCGGCTCCTCGCCCCGAGAGGCGAGGGCGCTTGCCGCTTACGCCGTGGACCCTCGCGCCAGCCGCGGCCGGCTCGTGCCGGAAGACTCAAGCCCCAGCCGCTCGCCTTTCGCCCGCGACCGCGACCGCGTCCTGCACGCCACCGCCTTCCGCAGGCTCACCCACAAGACGCAAGTCTTCATCTACCACGAGGGCGATCACTACCGCTCGCGCCTGACGCATAGTCTCGAGGTCGCGCAGATCGCCCGCGCCATGGCGCGCACCTTGTGCCTCGACGAGGACCTGACCGAGGCTTTAGCGCTCGCCCACGATCTCGGCCATCCGCCCTTCGGCCATGCCGGCGAGCGGGCGCTGGCTGCCGCCATGAGGGACGCCGGGGGCTTCGACCACAACGCCCAGTCTTTGCGCGTGGTCACCGAGCTTGAGCGCAAATATGCCAGCTTCGATGGATTGAACCTCACCTGGGAGACGCTGGAGGGCCTGGTCAAGCATAATGGGCCGTTGGGCGACGACATCCCTGAGGCCGTCGCGTCCTATAATGCGCGACACGACCTGGAGCTTGCCACGTTTGCCTCCCTTGAGGCGCAACTGGCCGCGCTCGCCGACGACATCGCCTACAACAATCACGACGTCGATGACGGGTACCGCGCAGGGCTGTTCACCTTCGAGGAGCTGGGCGAGGTGCCCATGGCCGCCCGCGCCCTTGCCGATTTGCGATCCGCCTATCCAGGGATCGAAGGCCCACGGCTTCTCTACGAAGTCAATCGGCGCCTGATCACGCGCATGATCGACGATGCCGTCGCCGAGACCAAAGCGCTGCTGCGCGATCTCGCCCCCAACAGCGCTGCCGACATTCGCCACGCACCTGAAGCTGTCGCCGCCTTCTCCCGCGCCATGGCCGGCGATCTCGATGTGTTGCGCAATTTTCTCACCACGCGGGTCTATCGCCATGAGCGCATGATGCGCATCATGGGCCGCGCCGAGCAGGTGGTGAGCGACCTGTTCGGGCTTTATGCCGCCCGGGCCGAGGCGCTGCCGCCTGAATGGCAGGCGCAGGCGCCGCCGCCAGGCAGCCGTGCCCATGCTCGCTATATCTGCGATTTTATCGCCGGCATGACCGACCGCTACGCTCTTGCCGAGCACCGCCGGCTGTTTGACGAGACCCCGGATTTACGTTAGTCGCGCTCCCGCATCCCATCTTAGGCTAGTCATCTTGCATGGACGTTTTCGCCGGATTCCACGAGCGTGTCTTGGCTGTCATCCAGCAGCTGAAGCATGACGGCGTCGTGCCGGCCGAGGCGAGCCTCGAAGGCGTCACCCTGGAGTCGCCGAAGGATTCTAGCCACGGCGACCTTGCCACCAACGCGGCCATGGTGCTTGCCAAGCAGGCTGGTATGCCGCCGCGCAAGCTTGCCGAGCGGCTGATCCCGCTGATCGTCACCGATGCCAATATCGAGAAAGCCGAGATCGCCGGACCCGGCTTCATCAATCTCACCCTTGAGAAGAGTTTCTGGCCCTCGACCCTGCGCATGGTCCTGCAAATGGGCGAGACGTATGGGCGCAGCGCCATGGGCAAGGGCGAGGTCGTGAACATCGAGTATGTCTCGGCGAACCCGACCGGGCCCCTGCATGTCGGCCATTGCCGGGGCGCGGTGTTCGGCGATGCCCTGGCCAATCTTCTCGCCTTCGCCGGCTACGCCGTGACGCGCGAATATTACGTCAACGACGCCGGCGCCCAGATCGAGGCGCTGATCCGCTCGGCCTATCTGCGTTATCGCGAGGCTCTTGGCGAGGAGATCGGTGAGATCCCGGAAGGTCTTTATCCCGGCGACTATCTCAAGCCCGTCGGCGCCGCCCTCGCCGAGCAGCACGGGCGCGCACTGCTCACTGTGCCCGAGCGTGAATGGTTTCCGATCGTGCGCACCGAAACGTTGAAATCGATGCTCGCCATGATCGAAGGCGATCTCGGCGAAGTCGGTATTCGCCACGATGTGTTTTTTTCCGAGGCCTCGCTCACGCAAGGCGGTCACGATCAGGTGGCCGACACCATCGCCGAGCTGAAGGCCAAGGGGCTGATCTATAGAGGCAGCCTGCCGCCGCCCAAGGGCAAGGTCGACGAGGATTGGGAGGAGCGCGAGCAGCTCCTGTTCCGCTCGACGGCCTTCGGCGACGACCAGGATCGCCCGCTCGTGAAGTCGGACGGCACCTATACCTATTTCGCTGCCGATATGGCCTATCACCGCGACAAATTCAGACGCGGCTTTAAGTCGATGATCGATGTTTGGGGCGCCGATCACAGCGGTCACGTCAAGCGCATGCAGGCGGCCGTGGGCGCGCTCACCAATGAGGAGGCCTCGCTCGACGTCAAGCTTTGTCAGCTGGTGCGCTTATTCCGCGGGGGTGAACCGGTCAGAATGTCAAAACGTGCCGGCACGTTCGTCACCCTCCGGGAGGTCGTGGACGAGGTGGGGCCGGGCCCTGTCCGCTTCATGATGCTTTACCGGAAGAACGATGCGCCGCTCGACTTCGACTTCGTCAAGGTCACCGAGCAGTCGCGGGACAACCCGGTCTTCTATGTCCAGTACGCCCACGCCAGGGCGTGTTCCGTGTTGCGTCATGTGGTCGAGACGTTCCCGGATCTCAATCCGGAGCGTAGCGATACGGCGCAGGCGGATTTAGCGCAAGCAGACTTGGACCGATTGAGCGACGAGGCTGAAATCGCCCTCATGCGGCGGATCGCGCAATTTCCGCGTATTGTCGAAGCCGCGGCGGCGGCACATGAGCCGCATCGCTTAGCGTTTTATCTTAACGATCTTGCAAGTGACTTCCACGGTCTTTGGAACAGAGGCAAAGACTTGCCACAATTACGATTTATTTACGAAAACGATCGAGAGTTAACACGCGCTCGCATAGCTCTCGTCGCAGCCACAAGACTTGTCTTAGCGTCGGGGTTGGGGATCCTTGGCGTTCATGCGTTGCACGAGATGCATTGAGTCAAGCGGGGCCCGGGGGCGGGTTGGTCGAGGGGAGTAACCATGTCGTTGCATGATGACGGATACGGTCGCAAGACTGGTCCGAGCCCTGAGTCGCAATCACTTTTCGGCAGGCAATCGGCGGTTCGTCTCGGGGCGCGCCTGTGTACAATCCACAGACAAGCGAGGAATTCTCTATGAGTTCGGGAGCGAGCAAGCTGGGACAACAGGCGCCAGGTCAGCGCTCAATCTTCGGCGGCAACGCCATGCCGGGCTTTGTGCAGACGCCTTCTTATAAGCCGGTGACCCGGGCCGAACCGGGTGCGGCGGAGCAGCCTGCGCAGGATTTTGGCAATGCCAGTCAACCTCCCGCAGCAGCGCCGAGCTATCAGCCCCAGCCGCAACCTGCGCCTCAATCGTCCTCTCCAGGCGTTTTCTATTCAGGTCCTGCCCAAGGGTATCAGGGCCCGGCTCAAGCAGCTCCTCAAAGCGCGCCTTCTCCCGGTCAAGAGCACAGTCCGCTAGCCTATCCCGGCCAGACCTTCGCCAATCAAGCCCAACCGAGCCAGGCCTATGCCGGGCAGGGGCAGGGAGTACCGGGCCAGACCTTCGCGGGCCACACCGCACCGAGCCCGTCCTATCCCCCCCAGGCCGCTCCTCTTCCCCAGGCCGCTCCTCTTCCCCAGGCCGCTCCTCTTCCCCAGGCCGCTCCTCTTCCCCAGGCCGCTCCTCTTCCCCATGACGTTCCGGCCCAGACCTATCCTGACGCGGGCTCTCCCGGTCAAACCCATGCGGACCCTGGAGTCCAGGGAGGTGGCTTTAGCAATGCGGAGGCCGGCGCCAATCCGCCCGACGCCAACTTCCCCGAGGGGAGTTTTGAGGGCACGGGCACTCAGGACGCGAGCTTTCCAGAACAGATCTTCCCGGCCAATCTTGACCAGCCCGAGGAGCAACCTCTGAACCTCGAGGCGGCGCTCCAGGAAGCGGCGCCCCAGGAAGCAGCGCCTCACGATTATGGCGCCAGCCAGCAAGACTACAATCAGTTCAATGCTCAGGAGCCGTCAGGCTTCGCCCCCATGGGGGCCCCAGCCGGGGTGGGCGGCGCGGTCCCGCATCAGCAGCCCGCCTATCCGGGCCAACCGGGTCAACCCGGTCAGCCCGGGACTCAGCTCGCAACCTTTGAGGCAGGTTACGACCAGCCTCCGCAGATCAATTTGGGCCATGAGGCCCCGGTCCCGCAGCCGGCTCCGGCCCCGCACCATCAGCCACAGCCTGCCCAGGATTTCTATGAGACCGACGCCGACTTCGTGGGCGGGGCGCAGGCCGCGATGGGCGAGGCGCAGGTCGCGCCGGAGGCCGCCGCCAAGGCGCAAGGCCTGGCGTCCAAATTCTCCCTGAAGAGGCGTAGCGTTTTCATGGTCGGTAGTGCGCTTCTCGGCGCCATTGCCTTAGGGGGCGCCCTTGCCGTCGCCTACAAGCAGAGCGGTGGCGGAATGGGGAGCGACACGCCACTGGTGCAGGCCGATGCGCGTCCTGTGAAGGAGGCTCCTGCGCAGCCGGGCGGCAAGGAATTCCCGCATAAGAATAAGCTTATCTACGATCGTCTTCAAAATGGCGACCAGCCCGAGACCGAACGGCTTGTGCCGCGCCAGGAAGAGCTCGCTCTCCCGGCCATGCCAGGCGTTACGGCAGGTCTGCCGCAGCCAGTGGCAACCGCAGGTGCAGCCACTGCGGGCGATCCTGCCGC
>SDBT01019198.1_pt1 | contig 10719 bp, 9 predicted proteins | sample 2277101 | NCBI WGS metagenome assembly SDBT01 (sample SAMN10404973, study PRJNA504765) | marine sediment metagenome | isolation source: marine sediment core GS10_PC15, 103 cmbsf | place: Arctic Ocean: Southern Knipovich Ridge | collected 2010
ACAACCAGGAACTGAAACAGGCAACGGTCCATGGGCCGGGATATTTTCATATCCGTTATCCTTGAAGTAATCCAGAGTAAGAGTACGTGGAGACCTGCCGCTGGCATTCAGACCATACAACTTTTCTGTTTCCGCGTCCCACACAATGGCAAACAGGTCACCACCGATGCCATTACCCGTTGGCTCTACCAGACCCAGGACAGCATTTGCAGCAATGGCTGCATCCACAGCATTCCCTCCAGCTTTTAATATATCCAATGCAACCTGGGTGGCCAGAGGCTGACTGGTGCAAGCCATGCCATGTTGTGCAATTACCTCCGATCGCGTGGCAAAAGTTTCTCCGGTAATCCGATCTTGCGCATAAACCAAGCCTAATACAACCAGCAGACTTAAAACCAATGTTAATTTTTTCATCTTCTATAGCTTAATAGATTATCTTCGGATTTATCGCATGTAAATTACGAAAAAGAGCCATAAAAAAACCCCATCCAACTTTTATGGACAGGGTCATTATATGATCTAAGCTTTCTATTCAGTTCTTGAGTTTACACTTTTACACTTTTACACTTTACACTTTTACACTTTTACACTTTACACTTAGTTACTCTTTTAATTTATACACCCTTACCCAGTCAATCTCCATGGCTGAGGGAAGTCTGGTTTCGGAGGAACCCTTTTTAAGATTCGAGGACAGATTGATACTCATCTCTTCCTGAGGTACACCGGAAGTTTGGGTTTTAAAAATCTTATCATTTATTTTCCAAACCAGTTTGTTGGGGGACCACTCAAGAGTAAAGATGTAGAACTGATCAGCATATTTCGCGCCGCCCGTTTTCGATACTGATTTATGAGGAGCATTACCGGATCCCCAAAAATAATTTGAATGAAGCTTGCCATTTTCAAACCTGGCTATATCAATATGAGGAAGCATTGTTTGAGACACCATCCAGAATGCTTGAGCTACCGACCCGCCTGCCATTTTTATTTTGGCTTTATAAATCCCATACTTCTGCTTAAAGCTTTTGGCAGTACTTATCAATCCCGAAGTAAAATCAAAATCCTCCTGAACAAAGCCCTGCTCAGCTCTCCAGACCAGTCCCTCAACATTCTCAGCCTTAGTAACAATTCTGGCCTTATTATCATAAAACTCTATATTTCCTCCTTCGGTGATAAAGCTCTGATCATCTTCCAGTACAAAAGCACTATCCATGGTTTGCTCTCCCCAGAAATACCGTGTCATCCATTTTGATTTATTGAGCGACTTACCTTTAAAGCTCTCCTCAAAAGTCACGTCCCACTTTTCGATCTCCTTAAAAGGATATCTCTTCTTTGTTTTATAATACCAGAGCACCTTCTCAGACTTTTTAAGTGTTTGATATTCAGATTCTTTACTGTATTCATCGGTGGTCTCATATCGCTCGGTGGGTTTCATGGTCAGAAACTGCTTCTGTTTAATGAAATCTTCCGAATTGACATACTCCTCAAGCTCTTTTAGTTCTGTGGTCTTCTCATCTCCCTTGGAGCGTTTCATTAACTTATTGTAACGCTCCTCTTTCCTGAACGCTTCTGAGGCTTTGTACTTCTCCTTGAGTATTTTTTTCTTCCTCAGGACAAAATTACTGGATTTTACCTCCTTCTCAAGCTCCAGATAATGCTTTAATTCATTCGAATTCTCATAATCTTTATACTCCTGAAAATCAGCCCTTAACTGATCGTCTGCTACTTCCACCTTTTCGGTGCTGGGTACCATCCCAAGTAAAAAACTTAAGCTAGCCATATCAATGTCTTATCAATTTCTGAAACAGGTTAATGCTCATTTTATACTGACTAAAGATAAAAAAAAATCATCTCCTGTATGCCCTTCTCCGGCTTTTAAAATAGTAAACTGCCTGGACTGAAATAATGAATTGGGGATATTTTGAGAAGAGATATTTTCCGGAAACATTAAAATCCCATTTAGGAGCCATTCTCAACTCCAGGCCTGCGCCTGCATTCGCACCAATTGCATAGTCAGATAGATCTGTGATGCTCTCGTTTCCAGTGACAACAATCGGTTCGTAAAAGGAAGCCAGGTAGGTGAAATTTCCTCCCCCAAACACCACTGCTCTTACAGTCCCGTCCTGGAAAAAAGCATATTGTGCATTCAGATCTCCCTGAAACATATAATTGGTGAGAATCGAATACCCAGTTTCAAGTCTGTAGCGATTAAAAACTGAAATGGAGGGCATAATATGAAAGCTGCTACGTTTATTTAGTGCCAACCATGTTTTTATGGTAAGCCCAGGATTCCCCGTCTCCCCATAATTAAATTCTGCCCCAGAAGCAAAAACCAATCCTCCTCCAATCCTGTGAACCTGTGCGATAGCATTAATATTGAAAATTAAGAATAAGCCAATGATCGGTAAAAAACATTTTAAGGATGATTGGTCTTTCACAAGATCAGTTTTCAGGGTTATAGATTATAGCTTGTACGATATAAATGATAGAATAGTTTCAAACTTATAATTTTTCTACCTTCTGGTTTGTCTCGTCCTGAAAATAGTTTACAGGTTAAACATTAATTAATTCTCTCTTTCACACCTGATACTTTATAACTATTCCCTTGTTCCCGTTAAAAAAGTGCTAAATTTGTTCAACTTGAATTAACTCATTTTTTTAGCATAAAAACACCTTTTTAATGTCAAAGATTATTGGAGAAATCATACAGATAATCGGTCCTGTGATTGACGTAAGTTTTGAAGAAACTTGCGAGGAGCTTCCCAGCATTCATGAAGCGCTTGAAGTTAAGCGGACCGATGGTCAAAAGCTGATCATAGAGTGTCAGCAACATGTTGGTGAGCATACCATTAGGACCATTTCCATGGACTCCACAGACGGGCTTCAGCGTGGATTGAAAGTGATAGCCACAGGTCAACCCATCAGAATGCCCATTGGAGAAACCGTGAAAGGGCGATTATTAAACGTTATAGGTGAGGCCATTGATGGTATTGGAGAAGTGGATAACAGTGCTGGCTATCAAATACACAATAAACCTCCGTTGTATGAAGAACTTTCTACCGAATCTGAGGTATTGTTTACCGGTATAAAGGTGATTGACCTATTGGAACCCTATGCCAAGGGTGGTAAAATCGGACTGTTTGGTGGTGCCGGTGTTGGAAAGACTGTGATCATCATGGAGTTGATCAATAACATCGCTAAAAAGTATGAAGGAATTTCCGTGTTTGCAGGAGTAGGTGAAAGAACCAGAGAAGGAAACGACCTGCTCAGGGAAATGATTGAATCTGGTGTGATCAAATACGGAGAAGAATTTGAGAAGAGTATGGAAGAAGGTTCATGGGACCTGAGCAAAGTTGACAAGGAGCTGTTGGACCAGTCCCAGGCAACCCTGGTTTTTGGTCAGATGAACGAACCTCCCGGAGCACGTGCTACTGTAGCACTATCAGGTCTTACAGTCGCTGAGTCGTTCCGTGACGGAGATGAAGAAAGTGGCGGAAAAGATATTCTTTTCTTCGTAGATAATATCTTTCGGTTTACCCAGGCAGGATCTGAGGTATCAGCCCTTCTGGGACGAATGCCATCAGCTGTTGGATATCAGCCTACCCTGGCCACCGAAATGGGATTCATGCAAGAAAGGATTACTTCAACCAAACGAGGCTCCATTACATCCATACAGGCCATCTATGTGCCAGCCGATGACCTCACTGATCCGGCTCCTGCAACCACATTTGCCCACCTTGACGCCACCACGGTATTAAGTAGAAAAATTGCCTCATTGGGGATCTACCCAGCAGTGGATCCGCTTGATTCAACTTCCAGAATCCTGAAAGCCGAAGTTGTTGGAGACGAACATTACAACACTGCACAGCGGGTGAAGATGTTGCTGCAACGATATACCGAATTGCAGGATATTATTGCCATTCTAGGAATGGATGAGCTTTCCGAAGAAGACAAGCTGGTAGTGCACAGGGCCAGGCGTGTATCCCGCTTCCTATCTCAGCCCTTCTTTGTGGCTGAACAATTTACCGGAACCGAGGGGGTATTTGTTGAAATCGAGGATTGCATCAGGGGATTTAACATGATCATGGATGGGGAAGTGGATGAGTACCCCGAAGCTGCTTTCAACCTGGTAGGAACCATTGAAGACGCCATTAAGAAGGGGAAGAAGATGCTGGAAGAAACCAAAGCTTAACAAAGTATGTTGTTAGAGATCATTGCACCGGATCAACAGTTGTTCTCAGGAGAAGTGGACCTGGTTCAGGTCCCTGGATCCAAGGGCTCGTTTCAAATCCTCAGGAATCATGCGCCCATAATCTCTACCCTTGACCCGGGCCAGATAAAAATCGTCAATCAAAAGGGTGAAACCACCTTTTTTGATGTGGATGGAGGAATTATTGAAGCAAAAAACAATAAAATCATCGTTCTTGCAGAAACGAAAAAGAAATAGTTTGCGAGCTTCTGTTCTTGTTTTATCCCTTGTGCTGAGCTCCTTTTATGTGATCAAGATGAATACGATCACATTTGTTTCGGTGGATGGACTTACCATAACAGCAGATGAATATATCTTTGCCAGTAATAATCCCTACATCCTTCTTTTTCACGAACAGGGGTCGAGTCGGGGAGAATTCCATACAATTGCCCGCCGTTTAAGCAAGATGGATTATAATTGTCTCGCAGTGGATCTCCGTAATGGTGGAAACAACAATTTCGTATCCAATCAGACTGCCAAACGTTGCCGGGAAAGCCGATGTGCCCTCGGGGCAGATAATGTGGAACTGGATATGAAAGCAGCCATTGAATATGCTTTCAGTCAATCCAATCAGCCGGTAATCCTGTTCGCCAGTGGTGCCAATGGTTCCCTCAGTCTGAAAATTGCCAACGAAATTGACAATGTTAAGGCTGTGGTGGCCTTTAGTCCAGGCGAATACTTTGTACCCAACATCACTATCCAGGATACCATCTCCAATCTCAAAAAACCCATCTTTATCTCATCCAGCCTCTTAGAATTCCCGTATGTAGCCCAATTGGTCTCAGGTGTAGATGAACAATATGTTACATTGTTTAAACCCAAGCTTGGGGATGGTGCCAGGGGTACAGCCTCTCTCACTGCCGAAAATGAATACAGTTCAGAATACTGGTTAGCCCTCTTGCTTTTCTTCAAGGAACTCGTGTAAATGGTTAAGTCTCTGATAGTCCGGTTCAGTTCCATTTGCGACATTCTCCTCACTACACCGGTAATTCGCCATCTAAAACAACAGGTTGAAGAAACCAAGAATCATTACCTTACTCAATCTGAATATCTCCCTTTACTGGAGGCTAATCCATATATTGACCGAATCCATTCCCATAAAGGCGATTTGAAATTATGCATTCGTGAACTGAAGAAATTAAAGATCGACTACATCATAGACCTGCATCACAATACCCGTTCGGCACGCATCAAATATGGCTTAAAACGAATGGATTTTTCGGTCAATAAACTGAACTGGCGTAAATGGCTTTTCGTCAACTTCAAGCTGAACAAGTTGCCAGACGTGCACATGGTAGACAGGAACCTGGATACCATACGTACCTTTATTTCAGAAGTGGATGGGGGTGGACTTGATTACTTCATTCCAAAAAAAGAGGAAGTTGATCTTTCATCGCTACCTGCAATTTATCAAGAAGGATATATAGGCCTGGCCATTGGGGCCCAGCACGAAACCAAGAAACTACCGGTAGAGTCATTGGTGAAACTTTGCAACAAGATAAACTACCCGATCATTATCCTCGGAGGACCCACAGATAGAGACGCCGGTAAAGCCATCACGGAAGCCCTTCCCAAAAAGGATATTCTGAATAGTTGTGGCAGTTACAATATTCACCAATCTGCATCCCTGGTCCGGCAAGCCAAAGTTCTGATCACACACGATACAGGGCTTATGCATATAGGAGCAGCATTCAAAAAGAAAATTATCTCCATCTGGGGTAATACGGTACTCCATTTCGGGATGGTTCCTTTCAGGGCCAATCCGTCTTCAGTACAATTTGAGGTATCAGGACTTAATTGCCGTCCTTGCTCAAAGATAGGTTACCAGCAATGTCCTAAAAAACATTTCAAATGCATGCTTGATCAAGATCTGGAAGGCATTTCGAATACCGCCAATCGGCTTTTTCTCACTACTGCTCGATAAAGGTATAGGTAATCAAGGCTCTTTGTTTTTCCGGAGCGTTGATCTGGATTCTGAATTTTGATGACCGTGCTGCAGACAGAGCAGCATCGGAAAAACAAATTCTATCCGATCCTTCAATGGGACCCTTGACTTCAGCATCAACCACACTGCCATCCCTGGCTACCAATATTTCAACCCTCACCAGTCCTGAACCCTGACACCTGTAAACCGGTATTGTGAGAAATACCTTATTACGCTGACGGGGTTCCTCAAGAAACTCAAAGGTAATGGTGGTAGGGCCTGTAAATTCACCGGCATCATCCTCTGTGAATTCCTCTGCCGGAGGTACGTAATCGGCCGCTGCAAGAATGGCCTGCAGTTCTTCCAGTTTTTCGCGATCTTCTTGTGCACGTGCCATCTCAATCTGGTCCAGCAAGTCCTTTACATACTCATTTGTGGAGAGTTCTTCACTAAATTGCTTTTCGGCATTCAGGTTGACCGCCCGGTTGCTTGACAGCTCGCGTTGTCGCATCACCTGTTCCAGCCACTCGGCAGGGATCTCCTCTTCCTCCTCGGCCAGGATCTCTTCGATGGTCTTCTCCTCAAACTCCAGCTCAACTCCGAGTTCCCGGTCATTTTTTAACCCTTCCACCCTCACAAAAATAAGGATAATCAATACAACCAGATGAAAAATGAGTGTATACAGGATCGCCACCAGGTTATTCTTGATAAACCGTTTTATTCCCGACCAACCATATGAGTATATGTCATCCACGTGGATACAAAATTACAATGTTTTTTCTTTCGAGATCCTTTTATACATTTACAGAACGCATCAAACTTAAAATCTGTTTTATGATCAAAACTTCTAAATCCTTAAAAAGACTCCTGATCTTTACTTCAATTCTCTTGCTAGTTCCCGGATGTTCAATTCTTTCCGAGCTCACCGCTTTAACAAAATGTGAATTCAGCTTCCACTCAGCCCGGAATCCATCAGTCTGCGGGATAGATATGAATAATAAACATTCATATTCAGATTTCAGTTTCATGGACGGACAGACCATTCTTGGAAATCTCCTGAGGGAAACCTTACCCTTCAATATTACCGCAAATGTGGAAGTTAAAAATCCAGGAGTTACTACCGCTGCAGTGAATTCCATCCAATGGATTGCCTTTATCGATGATATCCAGATAGCACAGGGCACAATAACAGACCGTGTAGAAATAGCTCCGGGAGGAGGAACATCCATAATCCCTATCATGGTACAGGCCAATTTATTTGACTACCTGAAAGGGGATAACCCACGAACCATGCTCAACTTCGCATTAAACCTGGTAGATGCTGGTAACCAACCCACAAGGTTAAGCATGAAGATTAAACCCAGCGTTCTCATTGGTGGACAGAGTGTCAATTACCCCGGCTATTTCACCATCAGCAAAGAGTTTAGTTCCGGAAATTAATGGTGAATAGGGTTCAAGGAGTCAATTGATGTCGATGGTATAGATGGCCTCAAATCCCAAATCACCGGTTTCGGGTTCATATATTATTCTCGCTCCCACAGACAGGGGAAATGAAATCCTTAACAGATTCATATCGGCCACCAGATCAAAACCTATGGTGGTGTAGTTTTTATCGTCATAAAATGGCTTGGGATCCTGAATAATAATGTTGGTACCTATCAGATAATCTGCCCATAGGGCCCCCCTGATCCTTTTCACGTATATGAGAGAACTGATCTCTAAATCGGGATAGAGAAGCGGAAGCACATAGTCAGCACTGTACTTTGTTAAACCTTCACCGAATACCCCATGCAGCCCCCTTGCCAGACTTATGAGGTTAATAAAGGCAGGATGTGACATATCAAGTGGGTATTGCTTTTGATGATTAAACGCGATCCTGATGGTCTGGTGTTTCAACAATCCCGGTAAATATACAGTTACCCCTGCCCTCGCAACGGCTCCATACACCTGGTTGTTGAATGGAGCATGGTAATAACCTGCGGAGGCAGTGATTCCCAACCTTGGTAGAATTTCTTTTTTGCCCTTGCGTAAGTAAGCTGAGGAATAAATGCTATAATACAAGTAGTGAGCTCCAGTGCTGTATGCGTGTTCGCTTTCAACAAACTGAACATCCCGGCGGTAGGTATAATCAATGCGAGGCTGGATAATGGAGAGGTACTTGCCCGTATTTAAGCGCAATGGAACGTAAGTCTGAGCACTGAAACTCATATTATTGGGGAGTGCAATGATTGAATCGCCTTCATCGAATAACAGTACGTTAGGTTCGCCCCCATAATCAAAAAAGAGATTCAGAATGGGATAGCGACCTTTTAGTTTGATGCCCGAATGGAACATATGAAAACCATCCTTGTACTCATATCCGAGCTGACTGACAGCAGTGCTCAAATGATTCTGGGAAATGAGTGAAAAACCGGCACTAACAGGCAAATTTTCCGGGTCCAGACTCAGCTCTGGATTCAGATAATCAAAATAGAGCGGTAGCCAGGAATGGAAATTTATCAGATGAAGGGCTTTGTTGTATTTCCGGGATGAAAATTCAAGCGTATCTGCCTCACTTGCCAGTTCAACAATTTTGGATTCCTCAGTGGTTTGCTTATAATCCAATTGTTCGGAATGATCCATAGCCTCACCAAGTGGTTTCCACAATCCTTCAGACAATGTCAGCATGGCAACATTATACCCATTTGCAGTATAGTTTGAATAGAGTAAGGAATTGCCATCCCTGGAGACCTGAGGTTGAAATGCACCAAAACGTGCTGAAGTAACCTGGTAAGTCCTTTTTTCATTTAAGTCAAAGCAATATATATTGTCTATGCCAGAAAATGTTCCACCGAAATAAATTCTTTGGTTGTGAACAACCGGATAAGAAATATCGTCCATGCCTGCATCAAAAAGCTTTTCCCACCTTTCAGCAACAAATTTATAGGTATACAGAGCCTTTCCTGTTTCATCAGATAATACTACCACCAAAGCTGAATCGTTCTCCATCCAGGTCGGATGCTGGATAAATTTGTTGGCGGGTGATGGAATGGTTTCTTTGACAACTCCATCCTTATTAAGTATCACAAGGCTGAACTTCTGGGTTGCAGTTTGCTCAATAACCGCAATTTGCGATCCGTCCTTTGAAACGTCTGGTGAATAATACCTGGTTTTGCGCCCCAGGCTTTTAACCTTTCCTGTAGCTACCTCGTAGGTCTTGATTACAGAATAATTTCTATTACTCCAACGGGTATCAGGAACAAACTCATCCCAGACCACATGACTTCCAGAAAAACTGACCCTGCCAGAACTCATGAAACCAGGACGAAAAATGCGTTTCTCCTCTCCTCCTTTCCCCAGAAAAATAAACTCTGGGATCTGATCCAACCCGCTTTTGTAAGCAAAAGACAGTGAATTGGAAAAGTATTGGGGATAGGTGTAATTGGTATAATGACGGTCCCGGTTCCTGGTCCATTCATCAAAGGGAGTCAACTCTCGATCGGATGCCATATCACTCCAGTAATGACTATAGGCATTGAACACATCTTTATAAAACTGGTTTTTGGACTTAAGTTTATACTTACGCATGCTGAAAAAGGTAGGATTGAGGAGATAAGGCTTTCGTGCAGCATACTGTTGGAAATCGATCCAGAATGCATCCCCGAAATTCTTCCTGCCATAACTTACCATCAGGTATCCCAATTTGTAATGATTTGGAATATAGTGCTTGTATGATCCCATGGTAGCTTTAGAGAAAGAGTATAGCCGATGGGTCTCCAATAATTGAGCCTTCAATTCCATCTCGAAAGAAGGTTGTCTACCCCGACCAGTGTTTGACAGCCGGGTCTCTGCATCCACTGCATCTCCCTCCAGATACCAATATGGCAGAAAAACTGCCATGGCTCCTGCGACCTGTTCTCCTCCTACATAGGAAAGTACTTTTGCAACTCCCTGGTTCAACTTGTCAATCTGTACCGCATGCCTGCCCTCATGAATGGCCAGCTGGGTCAGCCAATCCTGGTGATATCCGTTGGGATCAGGATTGGTAAATATTTCCAATCGCTTTGGAGCCCAGACAAATACCCCATTTGAAAAACTTGATTCATTGTGAATGATCACAGGGATATAACTGTGATTATGGTTTAGAGGTTTGCCCAGGTGTGGATAGAAATACTCCAGGCGATTGGCAAAAGCATTTGCCAGACTATCCACTCCCTTAGGAAAGATTACCCTGTAGTGAGGGGTTCTGAACTGAACCCATTGAAGGGTGCCGGCATCCTGGCCATATTCATAAAACTGGGCATTCAATCCGGCAGAAATGAACAAAAGCAGGATGATGAACACCCTGCCTTTGCAAAAGTGATAATATTTTAAATGGTTAGTTTTTAGCAAATTTCACCGTATATCCATTGGAACGTAAATAGACATATGCACGCTTCCAAACATCTCCTTTCAACACAATGTCATACATCTTAGAAGATCCGCAGGTGTGGCAAACACCCTGCAATTTTTCTTCGATCTTCCTCAAATCGATGCGGCGATCAACAAAACCGGTAATGTAGGTGATGGG
>SDBT01019199.1_pt1 | contig 10719 bp, 11 predicted proteins | sample 2277101 | NCBI WGS metagenome assembly SDBT01 (sample SAMN10404973, study PRJNA504765) | marine sediment metagenome | isolation source: marine sediment core GS10_PC15, 103 cmbsf | place: Arctic Ocean: Southern Knipovich Ridge | collected 2010
TCGCAATACACCACCCCTTCCTTGTGAGTGCTCACCCCTTGAGCCACTCCAAAAATAGAGAGCAACAGACCAACTAAATAGGAATAGGAGCGGATACCCTGATCCACTTCGCTATCTCCGTCTAGATGAAGCCGATTGGCAGAGAAAACATGGTTTTCGGTTGTCGCATTGATATTATTATAGCCCACAGTAACCCCCCTATATATATTTATATATACATTACTTAGTTAATTAACATCAATCAAAATTATTGTTTGTTTTATATGGACACTCGAAATATGTAAGTGTTCACCCAATACCGTCAACTTAAGTGCAGAGGGCTGTTAATCAAGTAGGCATAAGTTCCCGGTAGTGCTAAGAAAGCGGTGCTCTAGCGAGACACCGCACTCCATATTTGATCCCGCTCGCCTTGGCAAATGGGGTGTAGGTGTCTGGGGGTCGGCGGCTCAGATATGGAGTGGCTGGCGCGGAACTAGGGGCATCGGAAGATCGGCAGCTATCCGAATCCGTATTAGTTCAAATTCGGGGCAGAAGAGTTGGATCAGCACGAATTACGTTTTTATCCCCGGAGGCCAACTCTGATGCCCCCTGTTCTGGACAACCTCACCCACAAACCAACCGCCCCGACCTCGCGCCTTGCAATGGACCTGGCGGGCCGGGCTCAGGACATTTACGGCATGGACCCGAACGCGGAGCGGCTTGGGGTGTTGCCCTATCCTCAAGGGGCGCTGGGGGAGGGTCCGATAGACTGGACCGATTGGACGGCGCCGCAGTTTGTTTACGACATAGCGAAGTCGAGTCTGCTTCCGGGCCACGTTGCTCAGGGCGGGGATTGGTCACAGGGCGACGTAACGCAAATGGCGATGGACTTGGGCGGAACGGGTTCGGTTGTCGGGACCGCCCCGGTTGGTTCGCTGGGCATATTCGCCGGGCGTCGTGCCAAGACTGCGAACGTGGGCAAACTAAAACGCGCCGAGAGAATGCGGGATTCGGGGGCGAACCGTGATGATATTTGGAACGAGACGGGATGGTTCCAAGACGTTGACGGCAAATGGAAATACGAGATTGACGATAGCGCCATGCGATTGACGGACCCTGACCCTGCGGATCAAATCGGCTGGGGCGTGGCGGGGGAGCGTTCGGCGCTGCAACATCCTGAGTTGGCCGAGGCGTATCCGGGTATGCAGAACGTTCACCATCTGATTTCCGGCAAGGGGGAGCGGGGTTATTACCAAGCCCAGCAAGGCCGCTTTGGTGAAGAATTAATTGCTGAGGCAGCGGACCCAGCGGCACGGCGCGGCGTGGCGCTCCATGAACTGCAACACGCTACACAGAGGCAAGAGGGGTTTGGTATAGGGGGGTCGCCAAAAGAATTTAGCCCGACACAAACGCAATTTGACACGGTGGCGGCTGCAACGAGATATTTTGAACAACTATCTCCAGAAATAAAAAAGAACGCAACAATAGTACGAGATTCGTTTACCGGGAATCCAAAAGTAATTGAGGATACGCCATTTGGACTTGATCCGCGAGATCAATACCGCCGCCTAGCCGGGGAAGCCGAAGCCCGCAACGTACAGGCCCGCGCCGACTTCACGCCGGAACAACGCGCCGCACAACCACCCTGGCAGACCCTGGACGTGCCAGAGGACGAATTAATCGTCCGCACAATTGGGGGTAGATAATGGCCATAACCGTATCAAACTGGACAAATAAATGGTGCCCGCAAGCAATTGTGGAGCCGCATTCAGCGAACCGAACCACTACAGGCCAACCCCTACCAGGGACGCTATGCATGGGCGAGGACTGCATAGCGTGGCAATGGGAAGAAGAATCCAGACAAATAGGATGGTGTCGCGCATGGGGCGCGATTGCTCCCTTCATTCAACGCAAACCAAAGGAAAGCAAATGACCGAAGAAAATATATACCGATGCGAGACGTGCGGCGCGACTGTTTTCCACATTCTGGGCGACGAGAAAATACAATGTCAGCATTGTGGGCAGTTGCAGGAAACCATCGAGGCCGTGAAGAAAGCGGCGGAAGAGACTTAACCGGGAAATGGTTAATTAAACAATGCAGAAAAACCGACTGATCTATGATGCCAGCGAATACGTTACGCAATGGGTCGTTAGCCGCATTCCGCATGTTTCAAAATTTGATCCATGCTACAGCATTGGCGTTTTATCCGGCGACCGGCTGATTGCCGGCGTTACGTTCCATGATTACCAAAAGGCGTATGAAAGCGTCCAGATTTCGATGGCCGCCGATTCCCCACTTTGGGCCAAACGAGCCACCATCCATGAACTATTGCATTATCCCTACGAAGTGCTAAAATGTTACCGGGTCTTTGTATTGATCCCGCAAGACAACATGAAAGCAATTGCCGTAAATAAATCAATCGGCTTTCTCCAAGAAGCTACCGCACACTCGGGCTTTGGCAAAAATCGCCATGCTGTTTCGATGCGGTCATTGAAACCTGATTATATCAGGATTTATGGAGAACACGCCGATGGGCAAAGACTCACCCGATCCGATTGTAGTTAATCCGCAGCAATCCGCTACGTCACAAGCCGCCTTCAATAAGGAAGCGGCATTACAGCAACGCGCCCTCAACATGGTCGATCAGTATACCCCGCAGGGAATGACGACCTTTGAGGAAACGGGGCTAGAGCGCGAAGGCATTCCCGGAATGAAGGTGACGCAAACGCTTTCACCGGAACAACAGGGCCTTTACGAATCGAGCACACGGCTTGCACAGCAATACGGCGATATTGGCGAGGCCCAGTTAGGCCAAGTCGCCGGCACTCTTTCCGACCCGTTCACGACCGAGAGTTTAGGCGCGGCCCCGACCCCGGACGCAGCCTATAGAACGCAGACCCTCGCAAGCATGCTGGCGCGTCAGCAGCCCCGCATGGACAGGGAGCGGGCGGCGCTTGAAACGTCTCTCGCCAACCAAGGATTTGTCACCGGGACCGAGGGTTATGACACGGCGATGGACGAACGGAATCGCGCCATGACCGACCTTGGATTAGCCGCCGATCTGGCCGCTGGCGGGGAAATGTCGCAGCGTTACGGTTTGGAGGCCAGTGCAAGGGACAAAGCGATCAACGAGGCCCTTTTACAGCGCAACCAGCCAATGGCGGAATTAGCGTCATTGATATCCGGTTCGCAACCAACGGCGCCGCAGTTTTTGCAGACGCCGCAGGGGGGTATCTCAGCACCCGACTTCCAGGGCGCGGCGGCGCAGAATGCTTTGATGCAAAATCAAATGGCGCAAAGGTCATATGAGGCTAACCTCAGTGGTTTATACGGTTTGGGGGGGGTAGTAGCCGGCAACACCGGCTACACCGGCAAGGGAGGGTGGACGTGGGGCTGATGAATATTTTTACGAAACCATGCGAAGTATGCGGCACAAATATCGAGCGCAGATATAAATCACGCATTGATATTGTCAAAACTTGTTCTCCGTCTTGTGGCACGAAATTGGCGCATGGGAACAAAACGGATTTGCAGCGTTTGAACGAAAAGGTAAAAATTAAGACCGGCAGCGAGTGCCATGAATTTACCGCCGCCCGAGATAATAAAGGGTATGGCCGGTTTTTCTTTGATGGCAGCATGATGTTGGCGCACCGAGCTTCTTGGGCTATCCACAACGGCCCAATAGGGGATGGCCTGAATGTTCTTCATAAGTGCGACAATCCTTCATGCGTGAATCCCGAACACATGTTTCTAGGAACGCCCGCAGACAACATGAAAGACCGAGACAACAAGGGTCGTCAGGCCATTGGTGAGGATAAAGGAACGGCGAAACTAACTAATGAAGAAGTGATCGAGATTAAGCACTGTTTGGGGCGTGGTGATGTATCTCAAGCCGACCTCGGCAAAATGTATAGCGTCACGCAAGGAAATATCGCTGCGATCAAAAGCGGTAAAACTTGGTCGCATTTGGAGGCCGCATAATGCCACAAGCATACGGAATGCCCAGAGGGAACATGACACGAAATCTCCGGCTGGCGCAATTGCTCCAACAGCAACAGCAAGCGGCGGGTCCGGTTCGTTCTAATACTCAGGGAATGGCTCAGATGCTCCGCAGTTTCTTGGCGGGTCAGGCCCTGCGCAAGGACGCAAGCGAAATGGAGGCAACTCAAGAGGCCTTTATGAGGGGTGTGGCTGGGCCGGAACTGACGGCAGGCCCAGGAACGCCGCCGAGCGCGGAATACCAAGGCAACGTGCCGCCTAGTGGCCTACAGGGCGGAATCGCCGCGCTTCAAGGCGTTGGCGGCGAACGCGGGCGCAATTTACGTCAGCAGTTGCAGATGTTGGGCATGGGGCAGCAATATAAAGCGGGGCTTGCGAAGACGGCGCGGGAAGATGTGATTGCTGATACAGCGTCGGAACGTACATGGGAAGAAGAACAAGCCAGAACCAAACTGTCCGGCAAAAAAGAAATTGCTGGCATCAAAACGGGGTCCGGGCCGTTCCGTGGTACGGGCATGGAAGCACAACAGCGCAATATTCTGGCAGGCGGGGATACAAGCAGCCAAGCTTACGCCGCCGCTTACGCTAGTTTGGCTGCCCCCAAAACGAGCCACGACCCCATAACGGGGGCGGTGACAACTGTCACGCCGGATATGTCAATGTACGCCCCGCCGACGTTTGCCAAAATAAGCGCGGCCAAAGGGGCACCGCAACAATTTGGTGCCCCCACAATAGCCACACAACCGGGGCTACCAAAAAAAGTGGCGGCGGATGCAGTCGCACAGATCAAATCCATTGAGGAGGTTCTACCACAAATTGATGCCGCTATGGATGATATAGAGGCGTCTGTTGGCGTTGTATCCAACATCAAGGAAATATACGGCGATCTTGCTGGGCAAATACAGGAAGGCGCGCTTGAAGCCTATGGGATTGGACTGCCGACCGGCGAAGAAGCAATTGACAACCCCACGGGGGACGCAAGGCAAAGATTGCGGATATTGCGGGAAGATTTAATGACATCAATGCGCCGTTCGGGGCGTATCCCAGTTCAGGAACAAAACCGTATATTAAGAATGCTTCCTTCTCCCGAAACGTGGGTCAAGGCCCCCGCACGGGCGAAGCGTGACCTACAGCAATTAAGAGAGAGGCTTTCTGAGCAATTGCAATCCAACAAAGCCGCGCTTTCGGGCCTCCCCCAAGGAGTTTCCGAAGACGATATTTTAGAAACAATGCGGGCTAATAGCATGACACGCGAACAGGTCATGCAAAGGTTAAAGAGGTAGCAATGCCGGGGCGCAATCTATTCGCAAAACCAACCGGGCGAAACTTGTTTGCCGATCAACCGGCGCCCATGCCCGGCGCGCTTGATGCCGCGCCATCTCCTGATATGGAGCAAGAATACGTGCCCATTCCGCCAGTAATCAGGCCCCCGTCAACGCCAGAGCGGTCAATCGGGGCAAGGGAAGCTGCTATAATGAGCGGTGCTATGGGTGGCGGATTGCTTGGCGCAACCGCTGGTGGACCCGCTGCGCCCGTAACGGGTTTGCTTGGTATGTTGGCCGGTGGGGCGTTGGGTGCCGCTGGTGGTAGCTTGGCCGCAGAAGTAGGGGAGCATATTCAATCTGGAAAGCCGTGGGGGATAGGCGAAGACGTTATGGGGCCGACAAAACGGGCAGCAAAAGAAGCCTACGAAGACGTTCTTTGGTCTGGGGGATTTAGTGCGGCGGGGCCAGTATTAAAACAATTGGGCAAGCCATTAGTGGGCCGCGCACTGGGGCTTATGAATAAAGAAAGCGCCGCGATTACTGCAAAGGCGCAAGGAATGGGCGTTGATATAGGGGCCGCGCACATATCACCTCGCGCCATGGTAAAGGGCGCACCCGGCGTTTTAGGTGTCTTCCCCTTCGTTGGCACACCATTTAGGGAGGGACAAAAGCGGATAGTTGGCCAACTTGATGACGCGGCAGCCGACCTTTTGAACACGCTTGCCCCGGCGGGGACTAAATACGATGTGGGGGCCGGGATTACAAAAAAAGCGGGGCAAAGATTTAAGGCGCTGAATCGTATCGCGTCATCGTACTATAAGCGATTTTCGGATGTTGCCGATGGTCTTAGTAACCCGAATATTGTAGATACCGACCATATATTAAGGTCGTTAGAGGGGATTGAGGCCCGTAGAGCCCGAGAGGCGGTGCCCCTGATGAGGGGTGGTGAATTAAAGGGCGGCGCTGACCCGCTGGACGACTTTTTAGCGCAGTTAGACCTATTGCCCGAACGTATCACTATTAACCAGGCGCGTGGCATCGAGCGTCAACTTAACGACATTACGGGCCGCCTCGGCGGCAAGGCTAACCTAAGTAATTGGGATATGAGCCGAATTAATATGGTTCGCAATGGGCTGGCTGATGCAAAAAACAATCTTGATGTGCAAAATCTTTCTCCGGGGGAGGCGGAAGTTGTCACCCGCGCATGGGACGACGCGAACAAATTCTTTTCTGGCATGAGGGGCATTGCAGAAACGCCCGTCGGCAAGCAATTCGGAAAATTCGACAAGAACATTTTCAATAAAAGTTTTTTCAAATCAGGGACGGTCAACCCCGATGAGATGTTGCGCGTTGCTTGGAATACAAAATCTCCTGCCGCTATGGAAGACTTGCGGAATATCATCGGGGACAGGGAATATCGCAAGGCATCTAGGAAATGGATAGAAGAGGCTTTTGAAAAGGCACACGTTCCCCCCAAAGAAGGGTCGGGTCTAAAAGTAAATGTTTTCAGTGGCGATAAATTCACCAACCTTTTGAACTTGGGGACAAAGGATGGCGAGGCAGTTCTTGAACAGGCCCTCAAGGGATCGGATGTAACCGCAAAAGACTTCATGGACTTTCTTGATGTCGCAAAAGCCGCCGGGGATATAACAGTTAAGAATCCATCCACATTCGTTGCCCGCCGCGCCATTTTGGGCGGCGGAATGTTAGGCTCGTTTGCAATGGGGGCCGGTAAGATTAGCATTCCCGCCGCCGCCTTCATTAGCTGGATGGCTCGGAGGGGCGCTAAATTTTTAATGAATAAGGAGCAACTTCGGTTAATGACTAAGGTTATGAAAGACGGAACGCCGGATATGCAAAGGCGCAACGCATTTCATAGGCTTGTTAGGGCGGCAACGGAAGATGACACCGCCCCCGCTCCTTTCCCGGTAATAGCCCCGCCCCAAACGACGGGCGCAACTCTTACGCCAGGATTGGCGTTGCGCGGACTCGCCAACGAAGGCGGACGGTTGGCCGCTGATTTGGCCCGTAGAGTTGGCCCCGGCGCGAGGCTTGGAACATATCAGGCTGGGCGGCTTGAAGACGAATTGAAGGGGAGATAGGTAGATGTTATCTCGCTGCTCTCCTTCGCATATATTCCTTTTGCCCAGCATTTCGGCATACCTTGCAAATACGGGTTCCCTTTGTCGTGCGCCCAGTGTTTTCCTCAGTAAATTCATGGCCGCGCTTGCAGTGTGTCTTGGCTTCTCGCCGCGCCGCGCTGATCGCCCCACCCAAGGCCAAGCCCGAAAGATCGTGGTGTTTCTGTTTGGTGGTAACGTCGGCAAAGGACATGCCTTTCTTAACGCGCTCTTTAATGGTGTCCGGCTTAAGGCCGTGTGCCTCAGCCAATTCGGCAAGAAGGTAGCAAGTTCCCTCAACCTCCACATAAATTGCGCCGCGTCTGTTCCGCGTGTTTTCTTTGTGCGTTACCCAACGGCAGTTTTCGGGAGAGTACGGGCCATCGTTGTTAATGCGGTCAATCTCAAGGCCGCCCGGTTTTGGGGACATGTCTTTCTCGAACGCCTTAAAAGATTTAAGCCACCTTTCGCAAACAGTAATACCCCTACCGCCGTAGTCCTTAAACGCTGTTGCGTTTGGGTTAAGGCACCTTTGTTTCATGTCGAGCCAGGTACTGTAAAGAGGCGGCTGGTTTCTATATGGCATGGGCTAAACTCCAATAATGAACAAGGGTCAAAATGTAACCCAATGGATAAGGAAAGTCAACATGGCCTTTGACGGAAGTGGTGTTTTTAACCGTGAGGTTAGCGACTACGTATTTAATGCCGTTATAAGCGAGACCGACGTAAACACGGAAATGGACAGTTTCGCCACGGGACTTTCGTTGTGCATAACGAAGGACGGGCAACAGACGGTTACGGACAACATCCCGATGAGCTCTAAAAAGTTTACTGGGCTGCCGGTAGGCTCCGCTGCGGGCGATAGCGCCAATCTGAGACAGATTCAAGCGGGCGCGTTTAGGCGTGTCGGGACTGCGGGTGGCACGAAAAATGCGCTCACGATTACCCCGGCCCCGGCGATAGCGGCTTATGCTTTGGGCCAGCGTTTTACGGTGACGATAGGCGGCACGTCTTCGGATGCCGCCGCCACGATTGCGGTTTCTGGCCTGACGACGAAAGCTATTGAAATCAATGGCGCGGCCCTTAGCGCGTCGGTTGTGCTTGTGACTGCCAAAACCTACGACATGGAATACGATGGCACTGCTTTCCAGGCCACTAGATTGTCAACGGTGGCGTCTACGGGCGATGTTGTCGGGCCTGGGTCGGCCACGGATGGCGCGGTTGCGGCATACGACGGAACGACAGGCAAACTTTTAAAAGATGGCGTAGTCCTCGGCACCGTTGCCACGTTGGACAGCGGCACAGGGTCAGGCAATGTTCCGCTTGTCGGAACTAAATCATCCACAGAAACACTTGCGGGCCTCATTGAACGCTCTACAAGCGCCGAAAACGTCACCGGGACCGACGACACCGTTACACCTACGGTCGCCGGTGTTAAGGAAATGATCGACACCCACGTTGCGGTTAGCGGCGGTTGGACATTTGTTGAAAAGATAGATGCTTCTACTTCGTCTACGATCTCTTTAGGGGAAGGCAATCTTAACGCCAATTTTGATTACATGATCCGGTACGATCATGTGAAGCATAGCCAGGACAGCAATTTACAAGGTGATGTCGGAACAGGTGGGGGGCCGACCTATGCTGGTTCAGCTATTGCTGGATGTCATATTCAAGCGCGAAACACTACGCTTATCGGTTATACCGAAAGTACTGTTATCTTGTTAGATAAGACCGGGGGAGGCGCGACAGCAGGTGAAGAACGCCACGGATACATAATATGGTTTGACCCGGCAGCAGCGGCTGATACCGAGTATCAATCATTTAATGGTTTTGATGACAGTGGTGGTGTAGCCAGTTATAATACAGGTGCGGGTAAACATGAGAGTGCCGTCGCCGTTACTGGTCTTAGGCTTTACCCGTCAGGAGGTAATTTTGCTACAGGTCGGTTTATCCTACTAAAAAGGGCAATTACATAATGGCTAGATTTCACACAAAAGTTGTTCGTGACAAAGACGGGAATCAAACAGGACAAGAGAATATCCCGTTTACGGCGAAAGAGGAAACCGACAGGGATGCAGAAGAACGGGCCACTGCTGACGCTAAACCCTTGTTCGATTGGAAAGAAGCCATAGCGGCTACAGATGAAGAGATGCCTCGCTTTTTCGAAGATTACCTAGAAAAAATTGGCCCGCCGGCTGATGGTCGGGTTCGAGATAACTACGACGCGAAAAAATTGTTAAGAAGTCAACAGCCATGAAGCATTTAAAAATTTCTCGCAAAGCGGGACATCAAGAAGTTGAAGCCATTGCCGATAGGCTGAAGGCATGAACGCCCCCCAGCCCGAAACAGTCCAAAACCTTATTGTCGGTGCGAAGGTAGCAGGGGGCGGAACTGCTACGGCCTGGCTGTCCACATATGAGCCCATCCTGGCTTGGGCGGTTGGTCTTTTAACCGCCGCCGTGCTAATACAAACCCTCTGGAAGAATTGGAAGAAATAATGTACCGCCCTTTTTGATTTTGGCCGTTCTTATATGGGCGGCTTTTCCATCCCCGGCCCAAGCGATTTTGGATGTTGGAGATACGATCTATTTCCATTCGGGTTGCGACAAGGCCAGCATTGAGAAAGTCGTTCAAGAGGATAAAATCTCCCGCAAGAGGGGAACCGCCCTATTTGATTTCTATATCGAAGACGGGTCGTGCCACCAATTAAATTTTCCGTGGCCGCTAAAGGTCGCCGTTCTCAAGGAAGTCTACACGCAGGGCGAGACTGGGTTAATTATCGAAGTTTGGAAGATGGATGGCCCCGGCGACATATATGCCCTCATCGTGAGTGATCCCCAACCAAGCAGCCTATCCATTTAACTACACACTGGGAACCTTATGGCAACAGTGCAATTAACCCGTAAGACTGCCCAGGAGGCCGTGGACGCAGTTAACGAGGCCTTGGGTGCTGGCCATGTCCCAAAGGGCATTCTTGCCCCGAGCGGCCAAATAGGGGCTTTGGCCGCAGCCGCTTCAAATATTGGGATACCGAGAAAAACATTCGAGAGCCGTATAGCGCGGGCAGCGGAGCTTTATGGACTAATCCCGGATTGGACAATCTGCAAGAGTGCGGAGGAGTCCCCGGAGCAAGACATCTTGCGGCTAAAGGATGAGGTTAGGAGCCTCAAGTCGGCCCTGGTTTCCGTACAGCGCGAGGAAGTCACCCGAGAAGCCGTCCGGGCGCATATATTCAAACTGGCCGACACCCCCGTTGCACCGCCCAAATGGACTATAACCCGAAAATCAGGCGATACGGTCGGCGTGCCGACGCTGTTTTGTTCGGACTGGCATTGTGGCGAGAAGGGCAATCACG
>SDBT01019200.1_pt1 | contig 10719 bp, 21 predicted proteins | sample 2277101 | NCBI WGS metagenome assembly SDBT01 (sample SAMN10404973, study PRJNA504765) | marine sediment metagenome | isolation source: marine sediment core GS10_PC15, 103 cmbsf | place: Arctic Ocean: Southern Knipovich Ridge | collected 2010
AGCCTTCAATATATTCTTTGGGAAAGTCACGCACTTGCCTTGCACTCATAAGTTGTTCATGACAAGACTTTATTCTTTCTCTTAATAACTCAATCATATCCATCTTTACTTTCTCCTTTTTCTACTTCTGCGTCCTTATACCCTATAAATTTACTCTCCATAAGATGAAAATTTAATTTCCCAACAATAAAAATAGCCATAAATCCCCAAAACATAGCTTCTTCTAAAGTAGTATGATCTGCCATATTCTTAACTGAATATACTATTGCACCAATATATAAAATTGTAAACATCACAAGTAAAGTAATATTTGTTATACTTACTCCCCAATCTATTTTTCTATTTTCCATCTGTTACTCCTTTGTCTTGATCTGTGAAACACTTTTTACAAGCAAACCTTAATGGATTCTTCCCAGAGCAAACAGGATCTCTTTCTTTAAGGTCTTCAAGCGATTCAAATTTGTGTCCACATTCTGTACAGGTGTGTCCAACATACATTAATAATGCCAAATCTACTGCTTTATCATGGGACATACTAATTAACTCCATGTTCCCCTCCGTCTTGATTTACGTCTTCATCTATGACTTTATTTAATTCTTTAATAAATTCCCAAGTATCATCACTTAGCGGTCTTTTATATGTAAAAAATCCAATTAAAGTTGAAATCTTATATTCAAGTGAATCTTGTCTTTGTTTATTATTCAAATATTTAACTTTCTTAATACATCTCCGACACATACCTTCTACTATCCTTCTTTCCTTTCCACATCTCTTACAATTTCCAGTATCATATCCAAGTACGCTTTCTCTGTCTTGTACGTCTTCCAATCTTTTATTAAACTGTGTCCTAAACATTTGTAACATTAATTTAGATTGTTGTGCAATATCGTTGTCATGCTTATCCGCTTCTTTCCATTCTAACTCTATACCTTTGAGTTGTTTTTCTATCCAATCCTTTTCGCATAAGGTCTCTTCTGGGAACTCAAACTTTTCACCTTTAGTCCATCTCTTACAAGCCATACAATGCCATTCTTTCCTTGATTCAGAAAAAAACAACTTCCCTTCATCTCCATGACAAGAAGGACATTGCCCATGAGTTTCATATAAATCATTTGGTTCGTCTTGGGTTGATTTAACGTCCACAGAGGGGTACTGTGAAGTAGAGCCACCATGTTCACGTTCCAAAGCCGAATTACTTCGGACTTCAGTACCTTCCCCCTCACCATTTAGATGGGCAATTTCTTTTACATCGGGCTGTGGACTATTTTTTAAAATCTTAATCATATTATTAGTTCCATCTCTCAAAGTATCAAACGCATCTTCCATTGCTTCAAGTTGATCTATTAATTCTTGTTTATCTTCTTTATTCATTTTTATTCGCCTTTGATTTAGATTGGGTAACTATGTACATAGAATGTTTGTAATAAATAAACATCCACACAGATAGCATAATAGAAACTGATAATCCAAATATGGCAAAAATTAAAGCCATTGTAAAAAAGTATAACTCACCATCTAACATCCATGCACTTATTCCAGCCATCACCATAACTAATATAAATAATCCCATTAAACCTTTTAATGCTGAAATAGGTTCATTATTTTTCATTGTTTCGCTTTCTCCCTATTAAGAGAAATTGTTATATCTATTATTCCCATTGTAAAAAATAACACTAATAATAACATAGGAAATATAAGAAATATGAAAAAATCTTTAAATTCTTCTAATAATTCATTATCAAAAACTTCATCATCACAATTAAGACCTTGAATTAAATTTCCAAATCTATCAAAACAATCTACATTTTCTATATGAGTTGGTGCATTATCTAAGTAATAAACAAAACCAAATAAGCCCCCCATAATAAGAATAGAAAACATTAGGGTTAATACCCCTCTAATTAATCTTGTATTCATTTCACAACCACCTTCTTTAATTCAACTAAATCATGATGTTTCAAAGTCTTATCTTCCCTCGGAACAGTTACACGTCTTTGTCCTTTTTTATCCTTTGTCACTTTTGATATGATCTTTTTAGTCATAGGATATTTAGGATAATTAGGTTTATAAACTTACCTTACTACTTTAAAATTACATAGAATTATCTTCTCTTCTTTCTCTTAATAACTGTGCTTTTCTTTATTGCTTTACGTAAAGCAATACTTTCTTTTTGTTCTCTGATTTGCTGTTGTTTAATTAATTTTGCTTGAGATACTATACCTTTCCCAAGACTTTTAGATCCTTTCAAGATAGCTTCACCAGCTCTAAAAAAACCAGGATTTCTAAGTCTTGCTAAATCAAATTTAATTCTCCTACGTTGTAGTTGAAGATCCCTTTGGAGTCTTATTGTTTCAGCTCTAACTTTCTCTCTAGCTAATTCTCTTTTTAATTGTGCTAATGTTTTTACCATTTTACTTATTAGCTTTTAATCTTCCATCTACTTGACGAAGATGTCCTTTAACTCTAACCTTAGTACGAGACCCAGGCATTTTCCTCATGAAGCTTTTAACTCTTTTCTGTGATACCATATTATTTTTTACCTCCTTTCTTTCGTTTAGTTATCTTACTATTAATTCCAAGTACCTTCGAGATACTTCTACTAACCTTCTTACGTTTCCTAGATATTACCTTCTTCTTACTTTTAATTACACCTTCAATATTCATAGGAATTGTAGTATTCTTCCTAGTAATTAAGTCTCCATACGTCTTTACCATTTCAAAGGAAAAAGGGGAGTTTAAACTCCCTTTTTACCTCCAAAAACAAACGCAGATACTAAGACACCAATAACTAATCCAAGGAAGATTATAGTTCCAACCAATCCAACAAGAACAGGATAAGTTCCGAACTGAGTAATCATTTGATTGTTAGCAGTACAAGCTTCTCCACCTTGTAAATAACTAAAAGTTGCGTTCCAATTAGTGTCATTATATATTGAAGTTACACCAGCAGTTAGTAATCCTGCAGACGTAATTGTATAATTAGTTGCTGGAATTAACTCTCCACTTGTTGCGTTATAAGCTTCAAAACCACTTACACTATTTAATCCACACGCAGTTGTGTTGATAGTTTGACCACCATCATTTACAGTTGCAAGTGTTGTGTTCCTTTCTGAAGCTGCTTGATTATCTAATGAAGTACCTAAATTAACGAACAAGAAAATAGCAACAATTACAAGAACACCTAACAATACTAGAGTCAAAACTGCTCCGAATGCTTGGTTTAATGCAATACCTTTCTTGGGTTTTATACCCTTTATTTGATTTATATTCATTTTTCTTTTTCCTCCTTACAATTCAATTTCTGATAATAATAATAAAATAATAATAAAAAATGGGCTATGAAGCCCAAAAAGTTTAATTAAATTAAACTCCTGCTTTTCCGCCGAAAACAAAAGACGACACAAGAACACCAATAACTAATCCAAGGAAGATTATAGTTCCAACCAATCCAACAAGAACAGGATAAGTTCCGAACTGAGTAATCATCTGATTAGTGGCATTTGCTTCCGCAGTACCAGCTGTAAATGTATCACCTAAATTAACGAATAAGAAAATAGCAACAATTACAAGAACACCTAACAATACTAGAGTCAAAACTGCTCCGAATGCTTGGTTTAATGCAATACCTTTTTTCTTCTCATGCTTTAATATAGAACGCATATTAACTAACCTCCTTTTGACTTTTTGATAAATTTTGATTTAACATTAATTAGATATTAATTAATTATACCTTATACATTTGTGATTGAATGTTTAAAGAAGTTTAAACAAGTTTAAACAAGTTTAAAACAATTTATTATTAATTACTCTCCTAGCAATCAAATCTGTAATATCAACCATGTTAGGTTTGAATCCATATTCTTTACTAAACTTATCTCCAACTAATTCTGTTAAGCTTATCATTTCTAAACCTACCGCTATAATTTTATAGTTACTTTCTTTATTGTTTTTTTTGGTTTTCTCTACCATTTATTTATGATAACTTACCTTGCATTAAGTGAGTCCAAGCTAATCCCATAGCTGTCCCAAATACAAGTAAGTAAATATATTTAGCGTCAAGGAATCCTAGTAAAGCCATAATAATAGCAATGATAGTTCCTATGAAACTTGCGAATGTCCAAGCTTTATATGCTTGACTTCCTTCAGCTATTGAACCAATAAATGCAATCATCCAAGTTACAAGTAACATTGTAGGCATAAATAATCCATCTGTTGCACTATTATTTACAAACCTAAATATTTCATAGAAACCTTGAGTATCATTAACTGTTGGAAGAGTATAATTTGGCATTAGATTTTCCCCCTACTGATACTACTAGCCCACACGAAAATTATTGTAGTTACAAGGATTAAGAATAATAAAGTATAAGCTAATCCTACAATTCTATCATCAAAACCAAAGTCAGGTGCAAATGAAGCCATTACAGATCCAAATAAATCTAAGGTTGATAATACTAATTGGAAGACAGTAAAGGTGGCTGCGAAAGCTACGTCGAAAGCTCCTCTAAATCCTAATCCTTCTCCACTTCTAAATACATCTAGAGCAATAGTTAAGGACTCAGAAGATTCTGAAAGTCGATCATAGTTTGAAATTATCTCTTCATTAACAATAGTTTCATCTTGATACTCAGAAGCAACACCTACAATAACTAAGCCATACAAAGCAAAGATTGTACTAAAGATCGCAGCTGCCACTAATAAATCCCTTGTCAAAAATCCTTTTTTGTTTTTTAATAGACTTCTCATTTTATTTACCAAATTGGAAGGTTATTATAATAGCTATCACAAATAATCCTGTTATTGCCAATGCCCCAAAGGAAATTAATCCAAACATATTAACAAAGAATGCAGTTATTACTACCATCCAAATTCCTGCTATTTCATTAAATTTAAATGTGAATGAAGCTACTAACATTAAGAACATTCCCAATAATAATCCTAAGTTTCCAACTATTGCTGCAAATACATTTATTAAAAATACTAAAACTCTTACCTCGGATTCATTTCCATCTCGAGTAATAAATCCTCTTGAAATATAAGAAGCGTTTAATCCAGAACTAACATCACAAGTTAGTTGTGCTGAAGATTGAATTGAAGTAACATTACAAATAACAGAGTTAGTTGTATTGGATGGATTATTTAATGAAACTAATAATCTTCCTTGTTCAAATATTGAGGATAAATCTTCATAAGTGAAAGTAACAATTTCTGATGTACTATTAAATATTAAAGTGGTTGTTAGATTAGCAATATCCCCAAAATTACTCCAAGGAGTATCTGATGGTTGCCCTAAAGTAAATATTAAAGTAAATGGAACTGCTTCTCCAACTATCTTTTGTTGAGTAGTTTTTAAAAGTGTTTGATTGTTTTTACTAATAATAAATCTATAATCTACAACTTCTGTTTCAAAGAATCCAACTGTTGCCCCATTATCATCTGTTCTTGCTATTTGAACTATATTAAAAACATTATTTCCTGGATCATATCTTTCTACTGTTATTAAAACATTAGGAACTGGTAAAAGATTTTGATCTTGTACTTTTAATATAAAAGTAGTTGCAGATCCAGATTCTAATAAATAAAGAGATATATTTTGATTTATAGTATTTATTGTATTATTTTGGAAATAATAATTACGAGGAGTATAAGTGGTATTAGTACTATATTCTATGATTGCATCTATAAGCATTTCACCAGTTGGAACATTACAAATATTAACTTCATTTGTACTTGTATCCGAAAAAGAGTTAGTTCTCTTAACATCTCCACCACCTAACCAGAAATCAAATGTAGCATCAAAGCTAAAAGGATTTATCCTTGTGAAGTTTCTTTCATCAGATACAGTAAAGTTTAAAGAAATATCTGTAAACGCTCCACCACATTGTTCTAAATTAATACGAGATACATTTTGTCCTTGAGTGGTAGAGTTCTCAACTACCGAAGAAGTACCATCAAAAGTAGTTATTTCCCAGAAGAAAGTTTTATTCTGAGATTCAACATCATTATCTGTTAGAGGAATATCTATATTATTACTTATTAAACAACTAGTGCTTATAGAATCACAACTTACATCAGAATTAAAACTTGTTGAATTATAAAATAATTTTGCAGTTACACTTAGAATTGAAGGTATTGTTGAAATATTTATTTGAAAGTTTTGTCTTGATGTTTCATTAGTAGATCCATTGAAAGTTGTAGAAATCTGATTGAAACCTATAATATTAAATGTATTATTACTAGAAGAAGTATCACATTTTGTATCTGTGGCATTTTCAACACAAGTAAAATAATTCCATTGGTATCCATTATTTAGAATAAATCCATCTAAAATTAAGTTAGTTTGATTTAAAGTATTTGTTATAACTGTAAAATTTCTACCAAACACACTATTATCTGGATTCCATACAATTAAAGTAGTATTAGTTAAATTACCACTAAATGATGAATGATTTGCTAGGAAGTTTAGTGAAATATTTCTTGTACTTAATCCAGAATTTGGATTGGTTAAATCCACAGTTACATTTAATTCTCCAGTTAATGGAAATTGTGGATTTGTAAAAGTTAATCCAACTCCCCCATTCCATAATTCATCAACATCATTTGGAGTTAAAGCTACTTCCCAATATCCAAATTCATCTATAGTTCCATTAAACATTTGACTTACAGTATCTCCAAAACCTCCCACATTAAATATGGAAGACATATTTCTGAAAAAACCATTACTAAAAGTTGTGTTCACAGTATTATCATTATCAATATAAATCCTAAGATTATCACTTACTTTTCCTGTTACTACAATCTGATGCCAAACATTTGTTGATGGAGCTGAAGCAGTTAAAATTACACCATCAGTATTAAATTCAAAATTACCTGATTGTACTTCTAAAAATCTAGTTCCACCACCACTATCTGGATGTCCCATAATCTTCTGTTCCACCACAGTATTGGATACATTTAACCACATACTCCAGGTAAATTCAGTTAAAGTAGAAGCATTATAGGTAGTATTAATTGAATTTCCATCTACCCCCCCAATTCCTTTTCCACTCATATTAACTCCCCTTTCTAAGAATCCATTTGAAAGAGATTTTATGGGTAACCCAAAATCCCCATCTACATCTAATAAAGTTCCATTACTTTGACTATTATTATTTACATTAAAAGCTATGGTTTTATTACCACTCTCAAAAGTCCAATAGAACGCAAGAGGATTATCAAATACATCCCATTGAGTTAGGGGTCTTCCATTTAGAGTTAAGACCCAATCTGTTATATCAAATAATCCTTTTTTAATTACAATTAATATTTCATAATTTCCTGCCTGAAGTTTAGTTTGATCTAAAGGAATATAATTATCTGCTTCTATATTTTCTGTTCCTGACTTCTCTATTGTACATATTTGATTAGAAATATTTTTCTCATCTTGAATACAACTTTCTATAAAAATATCTTTTTCTATTATCTTTGTTCCTTGTTTAACAAGTAATTCAAAAGATATTTCATCTCCTGTAATCCAAGTCTTTCCCACTAATTGATTTAATCTAATTGATCTAAAAGGATTTTTATAATTATCTTCATAGAGAGTATAATTAAATTTAAGTCTTAATTCTGTTGCCCCAATTCTCTCTTCATCAATTCTATTAATCTCTGAAACTTTGGTTGTTGGTATTCCAAATAAACTATCTTTTATTGTATATGTATCTGTTTCTTGATTGTAAAAATCTCGATTATCAAACTCAAAAGCACTAACAAAGCTAATTAAAAATAATCCAATAAATATAAAGGATAATAATTTCTTCATCTTATAATGCTCCACCTCCACCGCCTCCACCACTAGATCTAAATTTAGCAAAGATTATTATAAAACTTAAAGCCCCAACAGCTAAAGTTATTAAAACAATATTATCCATGACTACATTTATTAGAGTTTGATCTGCCATTCTTTCTACAAATATTGGATTAGAAATTAATTGTTGATAGGCATTTCCAAAATAAGTTGCAATGAATATTGTTACAGCTAAGAACAATATATACATGAAAAAGAATATTGGATGTGTTGAAGATAAAAATGAAGTTATCATTACACCAATAATTAATCCTACAAATAAAAAGAAAAATCCTCTTTGAATTACAACTGTTCCAATTTCATTTACCTGTTGAATAGCATCAAATCCCTCACTAGATTCATTAAGACCAGCTTCCGCCAAACCATCTGTTATCTCTGGAATTATAAAAGAGAAAATGAATAAACCTATAGCTAAGATAAATACAGTAACCATAAAGATGAGCATATCTGGAAGATCACCTTTTTTTCTTTTTATTCTTAGAAATTTTAAGTCTTTCATTTTTAAATTCACCTAAATTAATACCTCCTCCATTTAAATTTACAATCCTAGTAAAGTCCAAATTACTTAAATTTTTATTAAAACCTGATAGGGATTTTAATTTTTTCTCCATTTTCTTCCTTCCTTTTTCAAGTATGTTATCATAAAAACCAGAATCTACCATAATATGTACTTTATTTTTTTTTGAAGGCATAATTATTATTGTAATTTAATGTTTAATTACATTTGTTTTTAATGAATATTAGAAACCAGGTAATTCTGGATCTATTTTACCACGATAAGCATTAAAACTTTTAAGAGATACTACAACTAACCAAACAATTAATGCCAAACTTCCTCCAATTAATAACAAAGTCATCACTCTATAAAAAGCTCCATAACTAATTAATAACGAAGAGAAATCTCCAAAGAACTCTTGGATTATAGTTACTCCTAATCCCACAGTTACTACCATTATAAGTGCTGCTAGACTTAAAAAGAATATTTTGATAGGAGTATTGGGAGACATAATACTAATAATTAAAAAAAATATTGTTATTACAATCATAGAAAATATAACTGAAAATACAATCATAGATTCTCCACTCGTCAAAGCACTAACACTAGATATTAATAATATCCCCATCATTAATGAAACTATTTTTTTATTCATAATAAAGTTACTCCTATAAAAATACCTAAAGATACTAAGGATATAAATGTTCCATAAATTATACAAGTGTTTATATCATAAACCCACCCTTTAGATTTACTATAATAGAATGGTAACAACTGACTAAAAGATTTAGGATGTTTAACCATAAACAACATTAAATCAAATTGATTTATATTATGTGAAGCTGTTAAATCTAAATAAATATCTTCCATTGTAAAAGTTTTGTCTGTATGATCCAACTCATGTATTAATAAATGATTTAATAATTTGGGATATTTCTTTAAATTTTTATTTATTTCCAAATATGTTCCAAAGTTATTAGCCAATCCACCATCCACATATTTTATTTCCATTCTTTATCCATTGCTCCTATATTAATTTTTCTTAAAGTAATCCATTGAGATACTAAATTAACGATTAACATAAAACCTATAAAGAAGAATAAAATTAAAAATAAAATGTAGAACCCTGAAATAAAAGGTATTAAAGAAGTTGATGGGATGTATCTTTCTAAATAACTTTTAAGTATTACTATTATAATTAGAATTGGAAGGAATGAAAATATTAATATCACCGTCGGTATCCAAGCATTTTTATGTATTGTACTTTCAGTTAAATCAGATCCATCTTCACTTTCCATCATCTTTTTACCCATCTTGGAGGATACTAATAATGAAATAAAACTAACTAAAAATAAAGGTAAAATAAAGAAAAATATTGAAGTTCCAAATCCTTGTTCAAAGTTACCAACAATAATTGTTGCGGTATTATTCGCACAATCTACTAATGAATAAGAACTCTCATTAAAGTTAAAGGTAAAATTAAAGCGACCATCTCCTAAAGATGAAGTGGTAAGATTTACTTGAACACTTGTGTTTAAATTAATAACGGAAACATTTGTATCTACCCCACAAGCTATAACATTTGTTACCCCTATACAAGGAATATCTTCTATATCTATTAAGTTTAAATCATTACAAGCCGATTGTCCTGAGATTAAAGTTATTGATAAGGAAAAGAATAAAATTGCAAACATAAAGATAAATATTTTTGTATTCATTTGTTTAACCTCCTATAATTTAAGTTTATCATTTTAGTCTAAATCCCGTGATACTCTTCGAGTATCATCTTTCATAACTCTATCAATATAATTAACTTCTTCTATTGGGTATAGTTTATCTATTTCATCCCTAACATAAGCATCAATTTGATCTTGGTCATCTCTGAGTGTTGTTCCATTCTGTAAAGCCATACAATCCCCATGAGTATCATTCCCCAAAGTAAAATTAAAACATATTTGACATCTAATATTATCATCATTTTGGTTTAATGTGCAAACTTTATTACTTGTGAAAACTACATTAGAAGCGATAGCATCAACTTCTCCTCCACGAGTTATTCTATAATTTTCCATAAAAGCTATTGCTGATTCCCTATCTCCTAAAGTTACTCCCATAACTCCGCCTAGTAAAAAGATACCTAGCATTATCATTGTTAATTTTTTATTCATTTTATATTCCTATGCAAATGTAAGATACTTCATCTGCGGAAAAGCTTACTCCTGTTATTCCTAATACAAAACCTGTAGCACTAACTGCTATTTCTAATGTATAAGCATTTTCATCGCTTGTAACAGTACAAGCTGGAGCAATAGCATAAGCTGTTGCAAATGTGACTGTACAGGCAGTAATCATCGCTGTTCCTGGTGTAATTCTACC
>SDBT01019201.1_pt1 | contig 10718 bp, 1 predicted proteins | sample 2277101 | NCBI WGS metagenome assembly SDBT01 (sample SAMN10404973, study PRJNA504765) | marine sediment metagenome | isolation source: marine sediment core GS10_PC15, 103 cmbsf | place: Arctic Ocean: Southern Knipovich Ridge | collected 2010
AATATTGGTGCTGGCTTCGTCAATAGCTAATTTAAAGGCATTGATAACTTTATCTGAAAACCGATGCTTTTTGCCTGTTTTAGCTACAAAATTACGAAGCAATTTAAGCGAGTTATTTGTTGCCGGAACGCTGAGTTCTTCTATTATTACTTTTTTAAACACTAATCTTTTCTCTTAATATTTAATATTTTTCAATCTGGCCAGATCTTTTTCAGCATCATCTATACTATCAATAATCCTTTTATTGTAATGTTGAATCAGCAACAAATCTTTCCAAAGATCAATTGCCTCCTGGTATTTGCCGGCCATATACAAATTGAACGCCCGTCTATATTTTGCCTCCATTTCCGGAAGGATATCCATCTTCCTGGCATTTTCACGTCTTTCCGCTTCTCTGTAACGCCCGGCAAGTCCCGGATAGTCAGGATTCAGTATTTTGGCCTCCTCAAAATTTTTCCGGGCTTCCGACCAATTTTCATTTTTATAATGCAAAATACCGGTTTGAATATAATCCAGAACAAGAATTTTATCCTCAAGTTTAACAATTTTTTTAGCAATCTCTTCATCATCAAGGCTTAATAACTTTGCCCGACTATAATAATTTATTGCTTCATTATAATCACCTTTTTTCGCAAATTCATCCGCTTTTGTAATAAGATCGTTAATTCTATCCGCCTGTAGCTTTTCCGCTTTCTCTATCTGATCTTTTGTATATGGATCATTAGGTAGTTGCAGCAAAGCCAGTTTAAATTCTTGAATTGCAGAGATAAAATTACCTTTGGTTAAATAATCCTGTCCCTGATCAAGATGCTTGTTGAACGTTAGAGCGATCTGTTTCCTTTCAATATCCTGAGTTTCAGCAAGTCTTTCCCTGGTTGCCTGTTGCCGCTCTTCTAACATTCTGGCATCACACATACTCATCATATCTTCGGCATCAGGATTTCCGGGATCCAATGTGTTAAAAACAAATTCAAATCTCATTTTTGCTTCAAAATACTCCCCGTCAGCATACCTTTGCCTGCCTTCAGTCAACAATTCCCCCAGCAATTGTAGTCGTTCCCGCTCCTTTTCATCTGCGACTTGTTCGGCAATTTCCAAATTCCGTCGTGCGTTAACAATTTCTAATAGTTCTGTCTTTGTTTTACCAAACCGAACCGAGAATGAAATTCTGTGTCCGGCTCCGAAATTTCCTTGTGCTAATCTTCCGTAAGTATAATCAAGTTGAAATTGCCCGAAAGTGGCGCCGGCGCCAAATGAAGGTCCGTCATCTGCATTATACCCGGCCCGCAGCATACCCCGGTTTTGATAAGAATATTCCAGGCCGGTTCTGACTTTTAGCGTTTCATTCTCAGCCTGATCAACTGAAAACAACCAAACCAAGGGTTTTTGCTCGTCACCAAAAATCAACGGTTTTGCAAATCCGAACAAAATTCTATGGGGTAAATACTCTGTACGGTCCCCTGGATTCAAACGCGGGGAATAGGCATTAATAACCGTTAACCCTAACCTGATATCCCGCAGCAAAAAATTATCAATTCCCGGTAAATACATAAGAGATAGATCCGCCCCAAAGCCAGTATCCGAAAAATCGTAGAGCACAAACCGTTCGAACTTAATGTTTACTCCAACAGATATCAAATTTCGGACTATTTTTGCATAAGAAAGATAAAATTCACTTTGATCATAACCAAATTCACCAATTTTGATATAATTGGTTGACGGGCGTTCAGGAATTCCACCTGTAGCGATTCTGGAAACACCCAGTCCGAATGTTCCCATATTTAATGTTGGGTGAACATAACCGGCAAAATTAAAATAGGTGCCTTCTAAAAATGAAGCGTAATACATAGAAAAACTCTTTTGCTGGAGATATTCCAGTCCGGCAGGATTCCAAAAAATTGTTGTTGGATCCTGAGGATATGCAACAACCGCTCCGCCCAACCCCATTTGGCGGGCGCCTACTCCTTTAGAGAAAATACTGCTTACCCCGCCATCCTGTTCCTGTGTAAAAACAGTTGATACTACTACGATAAGCAAAAATTTTGTCAATAAAATTCGAAAAACTTTAGAATTCATACTAAACCTGCTATTTTACATATGCAACTTTCGCCACTGCTTGTTTGCCATTTGCAGTACTTAAAACTGCGATATAAATACCATTTAAAACGGGGTCTCCGTTCCCGTTTTTGCCATCCCAAACAATATGATCCTCATGAAGTCCCCGTAGCCCTTCCCGATCCGTTGCCAAAAATTTGCGTTCCAAGACCAGATCACCGGTAATTGTGTAAATTCGGAATTCTACATCCGAATCCTTTTCCAGATAATAAAGAAATTTAGTGGTCAGGTGATCCGATCTGCCAAAAGGATTTGGAAAATTTCCGAATGAATTATTAAAACTGGCATCTATTATAACCGTGTTATCGGAACTTATATTAACATTGTCGATTGGAATTCCAACCTGGTTCACCAGGGTTACTTTTTCCTCTGTAATCCCGTCTTCCGCATCAATATCATTATTATTACTAAAAGAGATATAAAAAGAGCTGCCATTTGCGGACGGTAAGATATCAGCATATACTCCTAATGATAAAACCGGTACACCGGGATTTAAAACAAGAGGAGATAAAAATTGCAAAACCATCGGATTTTCCGACGGTAAATCCAGGCCTGATAAACTGCTATAAACTGTTGTAGTATCAAGAACATTACGAATCGCAATTTTTGAAAAAACCGTCTGTGGTGAAATCCGGCTACCTTTTTCATCTTTCACATATAACCTTAATCCGTTTAAATGGATTGGATTTGAGCCTGAGCTTCCTCTATTTCGAAAATTCAATCCAAAAATTGGAACATTATTGTCGCCTTTGGCAACTGCCTGATTACCAAAATCTTCATATTTATAGATTTCCAATTGCATTTCTGCAACATTTATAATTACTGTAGTTATCTTAACATCTACAAATGCCGGCAGTCCGGTATTTTCATCCTCCGGCGCCCTGGATATGGATACGGTAATATTCTGTGCAATTGAACTGGGAACGACGGGAGCTTTTACTATCCATGTAGCTGATAACAGAGTTGTTTCTTGGACCGTATCTTCAGAAGTAGAAAAACCGGGGGGTAAACTTATGGTTAATTCCGCTTCATCTGAAACCTGGGCATCGCCTAAATTATTTACTGTAGCTGTTATCTCAAAATATTCATTTATGGAAACGATAGATTTAGGAACCGTTGCCGAGATCTGCAATTTTGCCTTTTCCTGGACTGTCACAGCAATTGAATCCGGCAAACTTTCAATCGGTAAATTACTATTTCTATCCAATGCGGTTGTAATAATTTTAAGTTTGGCATCCCGGATCGGTGTTCCCAGCTCCCTAACAATCCAGGAAACTACGTCTGTACCGCCGGGTGTTGCCGGTATGGTTGCATTCTCAACAAAAAAATTCGCGCCGGCAGGGAGGATCAATTGAGCAAGAACATCTGAACTATTGACTGAGTAAATTGTTGCTGTTACAGTAAAATCCTGACCTGTAGAAATCACACCGTCCTCAGCACCGGGCGGACCGGTTATCTTAAGGGAATTGGTTAATTGTGCCGTTTCTTCAGTGGAAACATTAAACTGGTGCTGTCTTTTGCCCACCTGTGCCTGATCATCTGTATTTTCATCAAATGGCACGGTTTCAATGTTCACAGTCACCGGTAATTGAGATATATCAGCGTCAGGAGCGGTTGCAGTCCACTCTACCTCAATTGAAGTAGAAGATCCCGGAACAAATATAAACGAGCGGATCAAACTATCGGTAACGGAGATACCCGTAGAGCCAAGATCCAGGCGAATTTCTGCCTTTCCGGAGACTCCGGCCTGACCCAGATTGGTAACAGTTGCTTGAATTGTAAACTGCTGACCTTTTGATAATACTCCATTTATCGCGCCAGGTGGAGAAGAAATAGAGGCACCAATGCTTAAATCCGCCCTTCTTACAGTTTCAATTTGAAGGGTGTCGGGAATACCGTAAGAAAAGTTGCCATCATCATCTTCGGCCCGAAATGTAACAATTAAATTTTTAGGGACCTGATCCGCGTTTTTCGGACTTCGAATTATCCAAATTGCACTGTCGGGGTCAACTCCCTGAGTTATTAAATCGGTTGTTGTATAATTATTATCCGGTAAAACTAATGTTGCCACCATGTTCTTTAGATCTACTGAAGCCGAGCCGGTGGCACGCAGTATAAATTCCTGTTCTGTTGAGATAATTCCGTCGGCAGAGCCCTGGGGTGAAACGATTTCAATTGAACTTAAAATGTTTGTTAGTCCGATTGTGGTAATTTCGATAGAATCTCCCGGCGCATAAACAATTGATAGAGAATCGGTGTTTTCATCTTGGGGAGGTGTTATCCATATTGCAAACAGAGTGTCCGGCCCCTGGTCGGTATCCGGTGCCATTAATTTGATCATAACCGGATTATTTTTAGATATATTAACCGTGTCTCTCGGGACATAATTTGTATCGGTTAATGTTATTTTCCGATAGTTTTCCGGAATGATTAATTCTAAAGTTCCCTCACCTTTAAAATCTGAACCGCCACTGTTTAGCAAATCGACATTTACTTCAAAATCGTCCCCGGCGCTAAAAATATTATCCGGATCGCTCAGTGTCAGATTAAGTCGTGCTTTGGCCGGGGTATCGATATAAACTATAGCGTTGTTGTCAGCTGCAGGTTTTATTATTGCATCGGATTGGCTTACATCCGATTTTGCGCTATCAATTTTTACGGTAAAGGTTTCTCCCGACGGGTTTACTAAAGAATCCGCCTTGACCTCAAAATTAAGCGGTGCAAACTCACCCACGGGAATAGAGCTAATGTAGAGAGATGTGTCAAGAATTTGAGATCCGCCATTAGTCGACATGCTTAGAAAAACATCCACAACCGTTTCATTGCCGCGATTTTCCACCTGAACATTGATATAAAATTTTTGATTTAAATTTACATTAGGTGGATTTGGCACCGGAGCTAATACCGTTCTAAAAATTGTAACTTCTGCCGCGGTATTTACTACCACATTACCGGCGCCGGATTCTGACAAGGTATTTGAATCGTTTTGATCAACGGCGCTTATATTGGCAGTTATCAATACGTCGCCAGCCTCAGGACCGGTAGTCAAAACAGTATATACCAAAGTGTCTGTTTCCCCGCCTCTAAGAATCCAGCCACCGCCCTGTAATGAATCAGGAGGGTCTACAATATAATTATCCTGGACATTTCCCGCTATTGTAAATACAATATTACTCGCGCTAATAGATGCAAATTCCAAATCCGCATATCCTGTGTCTGACACAACAACATAAATATCCCAGGTCCTGGGTGAAGCCTGTGCGGCTATAACTTCAGCCTGGGATGGCACCACCGACAAAATTTGCAAACCGGCGGGTTTCCGAATGATAGCGGTAGCGAGGGAATCCAAGGCCGGCCCAATAGTGACTTGTTGAAGAGTGTTTTTTGAAATTGCCGAGACAATTTGCGCTGTGAAAATTTCACTAGAATCGATATTAGCGGAAGCAGAAATATTAAACTTTGCAATTCCGGTATTTCCTTTGGTGATGCTTTGAATTCTTACCGGTGAATTAAAAATGGAAACACCATCACTTTGCAAAGCAACGTCTACATCCTTTACATTTTCACCGCCGTTATTACTGACATTTACTTCCACCTCAAATGGTTGGCCGGCATTAACATCGGGCGGATGGTTGGCAATAAGGTTTGTTAGCTGGATATAAACTACAGAGGGTAGATCGATTTCAAAAAACCACGGGCTGGATGCGGTTACATTCCTGTCACTGTTTATTTCACTCCCCCCTATGGTAGCAGTAAGGGAACAGAATCCATCTGATGCCGAAGTTTTAATTACTTTAAAAAATAAATTTGCGGTTTGTCCCCCTGTTAACTCAAACACTCCCGCTTGATCATCGATACCAATCGGTTGTTCAATTATGAAATCATTTAAAGTATTTCCACTAATTTTAAAAACAAGATTGGTATTAATTGATGATGTATCGATCAAAATTGAACTTTGACCATCATTTCCAATATTAATTCTTATCGTCCAGTTTTCTTGTCCTACGGTTACATTTCCCGGTATTACCATATAAATTACTCTCAGATCCGCAGGGGTTTGCACCGTGACGCTTCCGCTGCTTTCCCCGGTCAACGGCTGTTGGCTGACCTGATCAGTCACCCATAGCTGACCCTGAATATTTGCCAATCCCGTTTTGTCTCCTGTTTGATCAATAATAAACCGAACAGTGTCCTGGTCACCGGCGGACAAGGTATTGCTGCCGATACCGTTATTATAGAATTGGGTCGGAACCGAAATCGTATATTCCTGAGTAACTTCGGATCCTATAAAAATACTAATCCTGGCGCTGTCAAAACTGACCGGTGCCTGACCGTTATTTTTAACATTCAGATCTACATACCAGGGCGTTGTCTGGTTTTGTGTCACGGTTGGACTCTGAGGAACTAAAGATATTATCTGCAGCACTGCCGCTTCGATAACATTCCAGCTATCGGTTGTATCCGCGCCAATATCGGTTATAACGGCACTGGAATTAAAATCAGTAGCTGAGATTTCACCATCCAGAGAGATCGTGCCTGTTTCAGCGCCTGCCGATACATTGACTACAAACTTAAAGGTTCCGGTTGAATCACCATCAATGGTTACCGGATTGGTTGGATCCGGAGATACGGAATACTGTCCGGAGACATTATTTGCGCCTTTAAAAAATCGTAAATCCTGATTTGTGATTTCAGCCTGTGCCTCGCCGTTATTTATTACAGTCATCGTAAACGGGATGTTTTGCTGGCCTTGTGAAACTTCGGTTATAGCTGTCTCCACCTTAAAAATTTGCAATTGGGCAGGGATCTGGACTGTCCAGGTATCGGTTATTTCGGCATTTGGCTGAGATACCGGAATGGAATTTATAATCCCGGTGATGTTTCCGTCTATGGTTATCAGAATCCCTGTACTTGCATTAGCTATTACATTAATAAGGAAGTCGATTGTTGTTGTGGAATTTGCCGGAATGGATGGTAAAGAGACATTTTTATTGGTATAATCACCGTTGTAAGTTAAAAAACCGGGGGCCGGACCGGTAAAAGTGAGATTTGCATCAACCGAAGTGATCGGTTCATCACTGATATTTTGAACGCTCATTGTTACAATAGCGCTTGTTTGTCCCTGACTGACAAATTCCGGCGCTTCGATAGATAAAATTTTAAAATTTAAAATTTGAATTGGTACATTCCCTGATGCGCTACCGTCAACACTGGTGACAGTTATATAAGCGGTACCGCCAACAGAACCGGATTGCAGCACAAAAGAAATAATACCAAATGGATTTGTCGCTACCTGGATCCCGACATAACTGCCGCTGGCGTCTGAAGTTGTAATATCTCCCAGGTTAGTAGAAACAGTAATCAGTGTTCCTGCGGCGACAATATTGCCATCCGAATCACGAATTGTATCGGAGACAACTGTAGCGGTGCTGCTGCTGTCTGCCGGGAGAACCGGAGGAGATGGAGTGAGAGCAATTGTGCCGACCGGCACTCCGGGATTAACGGTAATATTCGCGATTTTTGTACCTGCGGTCAGGTGTTGGGCAGTTATTGATCCTGAGGACGCTGTTGTCGGAGAAAATGTTATGCTGGCTACGGACAGAGCCGCGACCGGCGGAACCAACCCTAATGACGACCAGTCAACCATTACGTCACCGATAAAACTGCTGGAAGCGTCGTAACCTGCTGCAAAAAGGGTTATCGAATCATCGGCTGTCGTGGTATGATTAGTTATTTCACTTCCCTGGTTGTTTGCTCCATCCCTGATTTTTATTGAAACAATTGAACCTACTGTAATTGTCCCGGTGGAATCGGACAAAAGACTGCTGTCCGCGGTAATTTTTCCGCTGGTACCTGGCGTTGAGGGATTAAAATCGGTGAATGTTCCGGTTAGCGGATTTGGGAGGTCCAGGTTACCGGTTGTATCCCAGGTTACATTTACATCATGGGAAAAATTATCATACTGATCGTAGCCGGCAGCATACATTCTAAGGGTTTGATCCAGGGTTAAGGATCGATCATCAACGGGACTGCCGGAACCCAACGCCCCGTCTCTGATTATTAATTTGGAAATTACCGCCGGGATAACATTAAAATAGTTGGATAGATCGCTAACAGCGCCATGCTGGGCGGTAATTTGAACATTGTTCTGTGCTTTGGTAACGGTAATGCTGTCAGACCACAGGCCGGCGGTAAAACCTCCGGTTGTTATTAGTGGTGTCCAGGTTCCCGGGCCGGTATTTACGGTTAAATTGGCACTGCTGTCCGCGCCGGTAAAAGCGGATACTATATTTTCATAGAGATCCATAGCTGTAATGGTAACCGGAAAAGCTGCTCCCGCCACTTCGGGGCTGGAGATAGGATCAAAAACAAAATGATCAAGGGGTGCAGGATTTATGTTGAAGCTGTTTGAAGTACCGCTTTTTCCGGCACCGGTGACTGTAATGCTGTCAGAAACAATACTTTTTGTGATCGTCACAGTATCAGTCCATACACCGGCAACAAAGCTTCCACTTAAAGTTGGGTTGATCAATCCCGTCAAGTCACTGATCGATACCGTGCCGCCGAAACCTGTAACCGTGTTATTATTCCCGTCCTGTGCCGTAACTGTTATACTAAACGCACTACCGGCAATCTGGGGATCGCCGATGGCGCTTATCGCAAAATGATCTACGGATGTTGTTGTTACATTAAACGGAGTAGACTGCCCTGTCTTACCACTACCAATCACCGTGATTCGGTTATTTGTTGATACCTGAGTGATCGTTACATTGCCGGTCCAAATACCATTATTAAAACTGCCACTTGTTAAGGGACTGATAGTGTGGGTCGAATCATCATCGATGGTTACTGGTCCGATATAATTTGCTACTGTGTTATTATTCGTATCCTGAGCTGTTACCGTAATACTAAACGGCAATCCCGCCGTCTGCGGACTTGTGATGGCACCTATAGCAAAATGATGCAACAAACCAGGATCAACATTAAACTGGTTCGATGTACCATTCTTACCACCGCCAGTCGCTGTGAGCTGAACATCTGACTGGGATTGGGTGATCGTCACACTGCCTGTCCATACTCCGCTGGTAAAACTACTGCTTGTCACAGGAGTTAGGGTGCCCGTATCATCACTTAAACTTACCGTACCTGTATATCCCGTTGTGTTTTCTTTGGCATCCTTCGCGGTAATAGTAACAACAATCGCCGTACCGGCTGTCTGGGGACTGCTTACTGAAGAAAATATAAAATGATCCAATACGCCCGGGTTTACATCAAAACTATTAGATGTCCCGATTTTCCCTGCACCGGTCACGGTGAGAATATTGGACGATTGACTCTGAGTAATCGTTACATTGCCGGTCCAAACGCCGCTGGCAAAACTGCCGCTCGTCGCCGGACTAACTGTGCCCGTCAAATCACTGATCGATACGGTGCCGCCAAATCCCGTAACTGTGTTATTGTTCCCATCTTGTGCTGTTACGGTTATACTAAACGCGCTGTCCGCAACCTGAGGATCTCCTATGGCACTTATCGAAAAATGATCTACCGACGTTGTCGTTACATCGAACTGGTTCGACAAACCATTCTGGCCGCCGTTGGCTACTCTTATCTGATTATTTGTTGATACCTGAGTTATCGTAACATTGCCGATCCAAACACCATTATTAAAATTGCCGCTCGTCCCAGGACTGATGGTCCCGGTTGAATCATCATTGATCGTAACGGTCCCGACAAAACCCGTTACAGTATTGCTGTCAGCATCTTCTGCGGTAACTGTTATACTAAACGGCAATCCAGCTGTCTGCGGACTTGTGATTGTACCGATCGTAAAATGATCCAGCGAACCAGGATCAACATTAAATTGGTTCGATAGACCGGTCTTGCCGCTCCCCGTTGCGGTGATCTGAACATCTAATTGGGACTGGGTGATCGTAACATTGCCAGTCCAGACTCCGCTGGTAAAGCTGCCGCTTGTCACAGGAGTTAGAGTTCCCGTATCATCACTCAGTCCAACCGCGTTTGTATGCCCGGTCACTGTGTTTTCGTTAACATCCTTCGCTGTAATTGTAACACCAAACGTCGCACTGGCGGTCTGAGGACTGGATACTGCGCTTAGTGTAAAATGATCCAGCGCGCCAGACTGAACCGTAAAACTGCCCGACGTGCCGCTCTTACTGCTACTCGTTGACGTAATCTGAACGCCGCCCTGTGCAGTGGTAATATTAGCCGTAGAGACAACGACACTCGTTCCACTCATCGCTGCACTTGCAGGCGTCAAGGTTCCCGTATTGTCTGTCAGTGTCAACGTCCCAGTATAATTCACTGCATTGTCGTTAGCATCAAAGGCTGATATTGTAACACTAAAATTACTGCCGGCTGTTGGGCTGGCTGGATTAGGGGAAGATACAGTGAAATGATCTAATGACCCCGAATTAACCGAAAAACTATTTGATGTGCCTGTATGAGTTGATCCATCATCGACACCCAAGGTTCGAGCACCACTTCCTGCATTTAAATAAGTTATACTCTCCGTTCGAACTCCCGAAACAAAACTACCACTAACTGTAGGTGTTATAGTTCCGCTTGTCGTGGTAATACCTACG
>SDBT01019202.1_pt1 | contig 10718 bp, 8 predicted proteins | sample 2277101 | NCBI WGS metagenome assembly SDBT01 (sample SAMN10404973, study PRJNA504765) | marine sediment metagenome | isolation source: marine sediment core GS10_PC15, 103 cmbsf | place: Arctic Ocean: Southern Knipovich Ridge | collected 2010
TTCCGAAAGCCAAAGTCCATACTTTCTCAAGTGCAGGCCACTATGTCCTTGAAGATGCCCAGGACCGGATTGTCGATATTGTTGGGAAATTTTTTAAACAAACCTGACGGTTTCGTAAAAAGTTCAAATTCAAGACGTACAAATTTTGTAATCATGCGGCGTACTTATTTGTACGTTGAATGATTACGAAATGCAGCACAACCCGCTGAACTGAAGCGTGAAACTTTTTACGAGACCGTTAATTATGAAGATGCAGTTCGAAAAGGGATATCCTTAGGAGGCGACAGTGATACCATAGCATGTATTGCCGGAGGAATTGCCCAGGCCTTTTACAAAGAGATACCTTCTGAAATCATTTCCAAAGCGAGAAACATGCTGCCGGAAGAGTTTTTGACAATTATTGATGAATTTAATTTAAAATTTGCCCCTTTTGCTTAAATTGCCGGATCTTAGGAAAAAACTGAAAGCCTGGAAGATTCAGTGTCAACATTTCATTGTAGATATAGGGATGATGCATGCATGACATAATCACAAACAGGATCGGTCCGAAAACAAAGACTTAAGAAAGGATTTAAAAATGTACAGATCCATTATATTATCATTACTTTTTCCCGTATTGTTAAATTATGGATGTACTGCGCCTCAATATTTTTGGCCGCAAAGCGATATCGAGTTTTATGAAATCAATGAAAAAACACTTGAAAATAAAATTCTCATAGCATCACGAAAAAGTGAATTTAAAAACGCAATTGTAATGAAAATACAAGAAGCATTTCTTGAAAAGGCTGTCTATATAAGAATTATTGGCGTAGAAAACCTAAAAAACGAGGATGCAAAACAGTATTCGGCTGTTTTAATAATTAATACATGTATGGGATGGAAAATTGATAGGAAGGTAGAAGCTTTTCTTAATAAATATGGTGAACTAAATTCAATAATTGTTTTAACAACATCTGATGGCGGCGATATTTTACCTGATATTAAGGGACGTCAAATTGATGCTATTTCATCCGCATCAGTTAAAGAAAGAATCGATCCCATCGCAGAAGATATTATAAGTAAAATCGACAAACTGCTTTAAAAGGATCTTGAGAAAACAGGAATTCTGACAGGGAAGAGGATTGGCAGGGAAATGCTCTACTTGAATACGAGGTTATATGACTTACTGTCGAAATAACATGTGTATGCCGTGGGCGCAGCCCAAGGATTGTGTCCATAAAAATACAAAATATGGATACGTTATTCCGATATGTCCATAGCATGGACACGTTTACTAAAGAATATTCCTATATTCATCTGAGTAATAGGGAATGAGGTCAATACCTTCAAGTTGAGGCAGCGTCAAATGTTCTCGTTTTTTACAGGCTCCTAACAGATTAACGAAATTGCGCAAGGTTGGATTTCCTTTTCGGCCGACACCTTGCATTCAATTGTTTGACATAAATAATGGACACCGTTATAATATGATCCATGATACAATCTTTCAAAACCACAGGCACGGAAGATATCTTTGACGGTCTGGCATCCCAAGCTGCCAGAAAATGCTGTCCGCAATCAATTTGGCCTGTTGTACGCCGAAAGTTGGATCAAATCAACCGAGTTCAAGAGCTCAGTGAACTCAAGGTACCTCCGGGAAACCGTCTTGAGCGCCTAAAGGGTGATCGGGATAATCAGTACAGTATCCGGATTAATCAGCAATACCGTATTTGTTTTAAATGGGAGGAAGGCCATGCCTACGAGATCGAAATCACAGACTACCACTAATGGAATTGTTGGTCGGCGACTCCCCCGAAAGCGTCCGCCAACCCATCCTGGAGAGATGCTTTTTGAGGAGTTTGTTAAACCCCTTGAGCTAACACAGACAGAGCTTGCTCGCCGTCTGGGTGTTTCGTACCCTCGCCTTAACGAAATCATCAAGGGACGACGTTCGGTAACTCCAAATACCGCTTTGCGACTGTCTCGTGTGTTGGGTATGTCAGCAGATTTCTGGTTGGGTTTGCAGCAGGATTGGGATCTTTGGCACGCCGTGAACAGTCACGAGGCAAAGGAGATTTATCGGCTAAAGCCAATTCTTCGGGATGAAAAAATTGTCGCATAGCCAGGCGATCAAGCCGAACCTGGCGGACCTGCGCTGTTCAGGGAATTGCTATTTTGGACAGGATTTACTGGATATTCAGGATAAAATGTACGAACCGTATGAGCCAATATTTTGAACATGAGTTCAAATCCTTGCGCTTTTAAGCAAGAAAAAACCGTGTTGGAGGATTAAGTAGTTGGAGAGTGATAAGCAAAATATTATTATCTATAACACGACAGATGGCAAAGCTTCCGTAGCTCTCTATTCCAAAGACGGAATGGTATGGATGAGCCAGAATCAGCTATCAGAACTGTTTGACACCTCTGCACCAAATATCAGCATGCATATAGCTAACATACTGAAAGATCAGGAATTAAATGATAATTCAGTTGTAAAGAATTTCTTTACAACTGCCATTGATGGGCAATAAAAAAGAAAAGAGCAGATATTGGAACATGACAAGCAAATTGATAATTCTAAATTGTCAATTAACAATTCTCAGTTAATTATCTATCAGACAGAAAGTGGACAAACCAAAATAGAGGTACGCCTTGAAAATGAAACAGTTTGGTTGACACAAAAGTTAATGGCAGAGCTTTTTCAGGTAGCAAAATCAACCATTAGTGAACATATTAAACATATCTTTGAAGAGGGAGAGCTTGAGAAACCACCAACTGTTCGGAAATTCCGAACAGTTCAAACAGAAGGTCCACGCAATATCAGCCGGGAACTTGATTATTTCAATCTGGATATGATTATTTCAGTAGGCTATCGTGTGCAATCCCATGTAGCCACCCGTTTCCGGCAGTGGGCAACCCGGCATATTCGTGAATACATTGTCAAAGGTTTTGTGCTGGATGATGAACGTTTGAAAAACCCGGATTTACCATTTGACTATTTTGATGAACTTCTTAAACGTATTCAGGATATCCGCACCTCTGAAAAGCGATTTTATCAGAAGATCACTGATATCTACGCCACCAGTGTGGATTATGACCCAACACTGGAAACCAGCATCACTTTTTTCAAGACAGTACAAAACAAACTCCATTGGGCAATTACCGGACAGACGGCAGCCGAAATCATCAAAGACAGGGTGAATTCGGGCCTTCCACACATGGGCTTGACCAATTACAGGGGTGAAAAAGTTCGCAAGGAGGATGTGATTATTGCAAAGAACTATCTGAATGAAAAAGAATTGTCCGCCTTGAACAATCTGGTGGAGCAATACCTTGTATTTGCCGAAGGCCAGGCAATGCGCCGTATTCCCATGACCATGCGAGACTGGATAAATAAACTTGATGGTTTTCTGGGGTTAAATGATCGGGATATTCTCACCCATGCGGGTAATGTTTCTCACGACCTGGCAAAACAAATTGCAGAGCAGGAATATAACAGATATAATCTCATCCGGATTAAACAGGCTGATCAATCAGACGGAGATTTTGAAAAAGCAATCAAAAAAATTCCAGCGAAAAAAGATAAAAAATGAAAAGCTCGTTGCTCTTATTGAAAATAATGGTAAGTCATATAAAGAGCATAGGTCAAAAGTAGACTTGACCCCTTTTCATTTATCAACACTGTTAAGCTGACCGCTCGCGGTGCTCGCGATCAGCTTAACGTGGCGTATGCTTCGCCATTGCCCTGGCCAGGCGGACCGTTTCGCGCTCCGCCTAACCACGGCAATGGAGCCGACTGCGGTTCGGCTCTCCGTGAGCGAGCTCACGCACAGCCGCATCCTCGCGGCTCATCCGCCACGTTGGTTGCTTAACGATATGAGACCATTATGGGATTATTAGATATTTTTAAAAAGAAAGATAAAAGTACAACCACACCCTTCAAAACAGCCTTTGACGATAATTTGCAGTTTGCACCAAAACAGCAATTTGAGATTGGCCAAACAATTGCTGGGGAATACAAAGTAAAGAATGTATTTGGAGGGGAAGGAAAGTCAGGAATGGGGGTAGTCTATTTGGTTACCGCTCGTGACTATCCTTTCCCATTTGTATTAAAAACCATTCAACTGGAAGAAAACAACAAATTATCATTTCAAAGATTTACAAAAGAAGCAGAGGCATGGGTCAGAATAGGCGTACACCCAAATATAGTTAAAGCTTTATGGGTTCGTAATATTGAAGACCTCCTCTATGTCGCAGCAGAGTATGTTCCCGCAGATGAATATGACAGAAATACTTTAACACAATATCTTTTTAGCACGAATCTTCCTTCACAAATTATTTTACGTTGGGCGGCTCAATTTTGTTATGGTATGCAACATGCCCTTGAAAAAGGTTTGGTTTCCCATCGCGACATAAAACCTGACAATCTGATGATCGACAATCAAGGTAATATTAAAATTACCGACTTTGGTTTAGCTCAGCTACCGGGAGGGGCGAATTCACTCAAAGCGGATAAGAATTGTCAACTAAATTATAATATTACATTAGCAGGTTCAATACTAGGCACTTTACCCTATATGGCACCTGAGCAATTTATTGACTCAAGTTCTGTCGATCATCGTGCTGACATATATGCATTTGGTGTAATTTTATACCAAATGGTTAATAATGGCATTTATCCATACGAAGTACAGGATCATACACACAACCAACTTGAAGTTTATGCTCAAGTTCATTTAAACAACTCAATAAATCCATTCAATTCACCTTTCGTTGAGTTAATTTATGGTTGTCTTGAAAAAGACTCCACAAGAAGAATTCAAAATTACAACGAAATCCTTGACCATTTACACTCAATTGGCCGAAAAAAGCAGTTTGCCATCCCACAAATGCCTAATGTTTTAGAATCTTCAATTGAAGAACTTTATGTAAAGGCACAGTCCTATGTGGCACTTCGGCAACCTCACAAGGCCCTAGATTCAATAAACTTGTACTTAAACCATGCGCCTGAAGCGTATTGGGCCTGGACGGAAAAAGGCAATATATTATGCGCATTAAAAGAATTTCAAGCCTCTATTAAAGCCACAGAAAAATCTTTATCCCTTTTTTCAGCTAATTCCCATGCATGGAATAATTTAGGAATTGCCCTAAAAAACATCAATAATATCAATAAAGCAAAACTAGCTTTTGAAAATGCACTTGAGCATGATCCCCAAAATATTGGTGCAATGATGAATTTTTGCCAAGTTTTAGATAAACTTGGCGAAGATGAAAAAATTCTGAAATTATTATTAACTGCCTTAAAAGTTGCCCCAGAGAAAAAGACTCTTTTATTTAATGCAGGCAACCACGCAGCATTATTGTTAAAAAAACATAAATTTCGTTTGGTACTAAAGCTTCTTAAAGAACTCATACAGCTTGATCACGAAAATCCTGTTCATTGGCAAAATATTGCAATTGTATATCAAAGTCTTGGTGAAAGTAACAATGCCCTAAAAAGCTATGAAGAGCTAATTAAAGTTGAACCACAAAATTCTTTTGCATTACTCACGCTGGCAAAAATATATGCCGAGAAATCAAACTTTAACGAAGCAATTACTTGTTGTGAAAAAGTTATCAATAGCGGACAGGATATTATCAAGGCTATATCTTTTAAGTCCCAACTATTGATGTATAAAGGAGAACCAACTTCTGCAATAAATTATCTTAAGGGTGTTCTACTCAAATATCATGCAACAGATTCATTGTGGTTTATTTTAGCTGAAATACAAGAGAAAACTGGAGACATACTAAGCTCTTATGAGTCTTTAAAAATATGTCATCGGATTGTTTTATCTATGAAGCAAGAACAAAATAATGAGAATTTAAAAATGATCGAGCAAAAAATTAGACAGTTGCAAAGAAAAATGAAATAGCCCAATAAGACGGTTGCACCTGATCGCAGGGGCAGTGCCGCTTTGAAAGTTTTTCGGTTTTTGAAAATAGCTGGTATTTTAAGAGTTTCCTGGAAGCCCCTGCGCCAGGTGAACCGCAGCGTTCGGCAAGGAAAAAGGACAACTGAACGATGACATTGACCTTTACAGAAGTAGAAGCCGCGTATTCAGCGCTGTCTCAAGCAGCGAATCAGCATGGCCTTGACTGGGTGGTCAAGCAGACGGAATCTCAAATCGCGCTGGGGAAAATAAGGACAAGCAAAGTCCGTGCGAAGGAGATAACCCTGAGAGGCAGCACCGAAGCTGAAGTCAAGCGGGTGTCAAAGGGCCGACCCGCAAAATTCACGGTATCTGATGAATACACCGCCCACGAAAAGCTGCAAATTCTCGTTGAGGCTCTTCAACACGCTGTTAGCGGCGTGTGGCAAACGGCGTCCGAGGTGTCCACATTCATTAGCGAGAGCATCCCGAATCTCAGTAGCGTGAAGTTCCTGCCAGAGGGCATTTCAAAGGAGCCCTTCGCATTGGAGAGGCATGAGATCGATACCCGGCGGCAGTCTGTGGAGCAATTTGATGCACTAATCCAGGAATTGAAGGAGGCTATCTGATGCCCTTGCGACCGACATTGCTCGCGGATATTCAGAGCGCCCTCGGGAGCGCTCTGATCCCATCTCTAACCTCGGCGTCGGCGGCTAATGATCTATACGAAGCTTACCTGTTCAGCCTCATCATTGAGGCTGCCCGTGCTGAAGGTGCGAGTCGAATAGTCTTTCGAAGCCGCACTCAGATGAACCCGACGGTCTTCGTATTCAGGACAAGTCCCGGCTATCTGCACTCAACCGCCCAGGACTATGGCTACGCTGAGATTGAATTCCAAGGCAAGCCGATACTTGAGGTCCATCTCGGGGTGCGCGTTGCTGGGGCCTCTGGGGTGCTACATGAGTGTGATGTCTGTGTGCTGCTTCAGGAGGAGGCGAACGTCTGTCGGAACAGCACCACATCCGTAGCTCCACGTTCCGCACGTGTTGTTCTTTCTGTCGAAGCTAAATATTATGCTGGTGACTTAGGGTTACACCTTGGTCGTGAGTTCTTGGGGTTTCTCTCGGATACATCGATCGATAAGTCTTTTTTCGTTGTGAACAGGACATCGGACTCAATCGAAAAACTTCTCAGCCACAAGCGCAAACTCTGGGAACACGACATTAGTCCGCCAAACACACGAGATGTCGAGCGATTGAGGAACGCATTCCAAACAGGATTTAAGGACTTCAAAGCCAAGTACTGACATGCCGAACAATGCCTTGCACTTATCGGTGTTTTGCTGTGGTTCACACCACAAGTGAAGGCCAGCGTTAGACAAAACAAATATTTCAAAGGAGATCTCTTGAGCGCTGAGGCAGTGCAACTAACTGAGGATAATTTTTATAAATCTGGATACGAAGATATCATAGATAGTTGTGATAAAAAGGAATATTATAAATATGCAACCATATTTTTAAAAAAAGCACGTGAGTTAGAATCGTCTTCCGATTTTATAAATTCGGAAGTCTATACTTTGATTGGCCGGATAACCTCCTTAAATTTGAGGCCTGAATCTGTATCACATCCCTTCTCACCGATGCCTTTTAGCCCCATAGAAAACGAACCTCAACAATTAGTCCAAATTTTCAGCAGAGCGCATCTGAATCTTTTAAAAAATGTCGTTTATAGTATTGCTGACAACGAATTAAAAGCACGAATTGCTGATGTTTTATGGGTTATTGATCGCGATTACAAGATGGCTGAGTTGGCAATAGTTGCTTATCTGGAATCATCAAAAATATTGGAGCATCCTGAGCATTGGACACCATGTGAAAAGCGGATACAAAGGGCATTTCGTCTTGCCAACTTACTAGGAAGAAAAAGTGGGAATATTGAGAAGGTTATCGAACATATTGAGTTTGTTTTGGACAAATACAATGGAGACGACCCCCTTTTTCTATCCCAAAGACTAATGAGCCTTTTGATTGAAGCTAGACATGGTGATCCCGAGAAATATTCTATTATAGCTGAAAAATGTGCTATCGACGCTGAAAACACTAAAAATTTTCATAGAGCCCAAGCCTACTGGCAGATAAAGGCACAATGGCATATACTGCAGAACGATACCGAAAGAAAGCGCACAGCGTTGATAAATAATGCAGAATCATATGTTAAAGAAGCTGAATTTAAGTTGGGCGGTGAAAAAGGAAGCTATTTGGTTGCTTCTCATTTTTTACAGAGAGCTATAGAAGCTTACAGACGGATCGGCGATACTAAAGAAATCGTAAATGAAATTCACGCTAAGTTACTAAAGTATGAACAAAAATCCCTAAATGAGATGCAGCAGTTTTCAACCAAGTTTGATGCTTCAGAATCTGTAAGGAATACTATTAAAAATGTTAGCGGAAAAAGCATATATGATGCCTTGTTTGCACTCTCTCTAATGGTTCAATCTGCAAATGTTGATAACCTCAGAAAAGAGGTGAAGATGCTTGCTAACCAATACCCTCTTCAGCATATTTTTTCTGGAGTTGCTGTTAATCAAATGGGGAAAGTTATAGGGCGGCAAGCTAGCATGCTGTCAAGTGACCCCACAGAAGTCGAAGAGGCTGAGCGCCAAAACATGTTCAAGAATTCAGAATACCATAGATTAGTTTTAACCCAATCAGTTATAGAGCCCGCAAGGCACCAAATTTTTTTAGAACATAATTCCCAATTAAGCGATTTAGTTCCGATAGTATACAACAATCCATTTGTACCGGAGAATCGTGAGATGATTTTTGCACAAGGCTTATTGAATGGTCTTGAAGGAGACTTCCTCTGTGCTGCGCATATATTAATCCCTCAAATCGAAAATTCCATGAGGTCTATCCTGCGTATAAGAGGCGTATTAACATCGAGCATCGATACGGTCGGAATACAAGATGAGCGAAGCCTTAATGACACTCTTTATACAAAAGAATTGGAAGAGGTTTTTGGCGAGGACATTATTTTCGACCTTCAAGGACTATTGGTTGAAAGATTTGGTGCAAATCTAAGAAACAGAATGGCTCATGGTCTAATGGATTACGGATCTTTTTTTTCCATTCATTCCTCATATCTTTGGGCACTTACACTTAGATTATGTTGCTGGCCATTGATTATGGATAAGAATAAGGAAAAGAAGAAGCTTGAAAAAGCTGAAGATAACAAAGACTCATAAATTACAATTGTCTAACAAGGCGGCTGCATAAGAACCGCTCGTACCTCACGGCCTGTGATCCGCGGGTTATATGACCTCTTTACTACGGAGAAAAAATATCCAAAAAAAATACTGAGGATTGAAGCGATGAAACAAGTTTCGACTGTATGCGCTCGGGACTGTTATGACACCTGTTCATTAAAAGTAACACTTGGAGAGTCCGAGCAGATTCTATCCATAAAAGGTGACCCGGCGAATCCAATAACACAGGGTTTTACCTGCCCCAGGGGCGCCAAGGATCATGAAAGGCTTTATAAGAATAGAGTTGAAAATCCTTTCCTTCGTAAAGGAGAGCACTTTGAGAAGGATAGCTGGAAAGAAGGCTTGGACGTAGTATCGCAGAAACTCGGTGAAACTATTGAAAAGTATGGTTCAGAGTCTGTGTTATATCTGGATTACGCTGGAAACATGGGGTTATTAACGACAGTATTCCCCAAAAGACTTTGGAACAATATTGGCGCTACGCAAACGGATTGGGCTTTATGCAGTAAATCGGGGCATAAAGCACTGGCTTTGCACTTTGGCGACAGCTATGGCACAAAACCTATCGAGATCCTCTCAATGAATCTTGTCGTGTTCTGGGGCTTTAATGCTGCCGTGAGCTCACCGCACATGTGGGCCCTTGCTAAAAAGGCCCGCAGAGAACAAGGCACCCAAATTATTGTTATTGATCCAAGAGAAAGCCGAACTGCAAAAAGCGCCGATCTTTGGATTCAACCGATGCCGGGAAGTGATGTTGCCTTAGCCTATGGAATAATCAATTATTTAATCCAAAATGACTACATGGACCTGGAGTTCATTAAGGAATGGACTCATGGTTTTGAGCATCTAAAGGCGGAGGCCGGCAAGTGGACTCCGGACAGGGTAGAGCAAATTACAGGGGTTGCCTGGAGACACATTGAGCAGTTAGGGGACGCCTATGGCAGTTTAAAACCCAGCACAACCATGATCGGTTTCGGATTGCAAAAATGCGACCAGGGCGCCGATCAAGTGCGGGCCGTATCATTTATTCCAGCACTTCTTGGTTTACACAGAGGATTTTATTACGGCAATGAAAGTTCCTTTTCGGTTAATGAATCGCTCATTTCCGGTCAAACTCTCACAAATATAACCCCGAAAATTGTGAGTCAAGTAGCTATTGCCGACCTCGTTAAAGGTGGTGAGTTCAAGTTTATATTCATCAACTGCATGAATCCTGCCATGACGCTTCCCAATCAACATGCCTTCAGAGAAGGAATATCAGGTCAAGATGTTTTTGTAGTAGTTCACGAAACGCATTGGACAAAAACCACACAGTACGCAGACGTAGTTCTCCCCGCACCGACCTACCTTGAGAAAGAAGACCTGATCATTCCTTATGGACATAACTATGTCCGATATTCAAGAAGAGCCGTTCGCCCTGTCACAAACAGTCGAAGCGAAGTATGGGTCATGCGAAAAATTGCAGAGCGACTGGGCTTGAGGGATGACTGGCTGTATGAAGAGCCCTGGAATTCTGTAGAGTTGGCTCTTGAGAATGCTTTGGAGGGAGGGACTTTCCAGTCCTT
>SDBT01019203.1_pt1 | contig 10718 bp, 6 predicted proteins | sample 2277101 | NCBI WGS metagenome assembly SDBT01 (sample SAMN10404973, study PRJNA504765) | marine sediment metagenome | isolation source: marine sediment core GS10_PC15, 103 cmbsf | place: Arctic Ocean: Southern Knipovich Ridge | collected 2010
GCGAATCGACAATCCCTACGCTCCCGGTTGGTTCGGGTATATCGCCTACGAGGTGGGGCGGTGCGTCGAGCGTCTTCCCGGGAGGGCCCGGTGCGATACCAACCTCCCCGATTTGCGACTGGGCTTCTACCCCGCCGTCGTCGTCCACGACGCCCACGAAAGAAAGTGGTCGCTGATCGAGTTGAAATCCGACGCGCTTCCGGAAAGCGCTGCTCGAACCGCTGAGGTATTGCGGGAGATCATCTCCGGTTCGTTCGACACTACGGGTGAGCAACATCCCGTCAGCGCGGAATCCGCCGACGCCCGCGCGCTGCCCGCAAGCGACGCCCACCCGAACTTCACGCCTGACGAATACCGCCGCGCCGTCGCCCGATGCCTCGATTACATCGCGGCGGGGGACATATTCCAGGTGAACCTCTCGCAGCGATTCACCATCGACGATGCCCCCGACGCGCTGGGGATCTATCACGCGCTTCGCAGGCGCAGCCCCGCCTCCTACGCTACGTACATGAGCTTCGAAGCCAACAACTCCCCCTGCGCTATCCTCTCCAGCTCTCCGGAGCTGTTCCTCCGCGTGCGTGGAGATCGCGTGATCACGCGGCCGATAAAGGGTACGCGCCCGCGAATTGGCGTTGCCGCCGCCGACGCCTCCGCCTCCGCCGATCTGCTCGCCTCGCCCAAAGATAACGCCGAACTCGCCATGATCGTCGATCTGCTCCGCAACGATCTCGGGCGGGTCTGCAGCTTCGGGTCCATCCGCGTCGTCGAGGCGCGGCGGCTCGAGACGCACCCGACGGTCTTCCACCTGGCCGCCACCGTCGAGGGGCGTCTGCATGAAGGTAAAGGGATCTCCGAGCTGCTCCGCGCGACCTTCCCCGGTGGGTCGATCACCGGTGCACCGAAGATCCGCGCGATGGAGATCATCGACGAACTCGAGCCCGTCGCCCGCGGTGTCTACACCGGGTGCATCGGGACGGTGGGCGTTAATGGGACGGCGGAGTGGAACATCGCGATACGCACGATCGTCTGCGATGGTTCGCGGGCGCACGTGCAGGTGGGCGGTGGGATAGTGGCGGATTCGGCCCCCGAAGCCGAATACAGCGAGACGCTCGATAAAGCGCGCGCCATGCTCGAAGCCGTCGCCGCTGCCAAAGTAAATGTCTGATTCAGACCCCGGACCCCAACGTGTAAAATGAGAGGGCAAAGTAGTATGATGCTATGCTTACTCTCAGACTATCAGTGAAAGGGTGAATCATGCACCAGATTCTCCTGATTCCCATGCTCATCTTGTTGAACGTTCCTGAGACCCAGGAATCGCAGGAGTTCAAACTCTCTCAAGAATTCGACAAAGAGGGTTTTTCAATTCGGCTGCCCCCCGATTGGGTCGAAGTACCAAACGATGTTTTGTCGGCGGTCTTCTCTACCATGCAAGCACATATCCCCGAAGACAAAAGAGAGGTGTACGAATGCGGTTTTCAACCTAGGGAATCAAAGCGTTGGCTCGAGTATCCCTACGTTTTGATCAAGGTAGAGAGGTCGGGACGGATGCACCCTGATCAACTCACGGAGTATCCCGAGTTCAAGAGAAGCACCGAAGAAGGGCTTGAAGAGGCCGAGCAGTTATTAGAAGGGATGATTTCAAAAGGACAAGTTGACACAGTCTTCTATGATTCGGACAAGGAGATCATTTGGCAGACGATGACAATGGAAGTCGCTGGCATCGGGGCTGTGAAAGTCGTCGTGGGAAAGAAATTGACAAACGTGGGGGGGATAGATGTGGTGTGTTATGTAGAAGAGAAGAACTTCGATAAATGGCGCCACCTGTTCGGGAACATCATCAGAAGTGTAAGGTTGGATGAGCAACTTGAATATCAGTCGGTAGTCGATCCCCCACAAAGCGGGCCGGTGAGCATTTTCGTCAAAGTGATGGTTGGCGTATTGTTGGGGGTAATAGGTGCAAGCATAGGAATATCGATGCTACGGCGGGAAAGGGGGTCACATCAAGAACCACCGAACGCTCGTTGACTCTCTGCAAGTAGAAGCGACGAAAGTGCAGAATGGGCTTCTCGCGTGACCGAAGAAAGGTTTTCGCTTCGGGCCTACGTATCGACGAGAAAGACCCGGCAACAGGATCATTAAGAAAGAGACACTTGAAAGGACCGAATTCAACGCCCGTGATTCACTTCTGCAGGGAGTAGATGATATCATCCTTCTCGCCTCCATTGTTCGGCCCGAATTATCAACTGAGTCTCTCCCTCACTTCTCGATGTCAGACTATCTCGAACGGATCGACGTCCGCGGCGGCCAGGACCACCTTGAGTTTCGGTAAGATGACCTTGATGCGCTCGCTCAGGCGCTTGAGCGTGATGCGTTCGGAATTGGAATGCCCCAGACACACGACGGTCATCCCCTCCTGCGTCGCCTCCATCGCATCGTGATGCCGCATCTCGCCCGTAACGTAGAGGCCCGCCCCTCCCGCGACGGCAGCGCGATACAGCGATCCGCACGAACCGGCGCAGCAGGCGGCGGTGGAAATCAACCTCCCCCTCCCATCGCCTCTCCTTCGCCTCGCTGGGACCGCGACCATCGCCTTCTTGATTCCGGCCGCCTTCTTCACGCGATTGATCAGCGTTGCGATAGTCACTCCCCGCGAGAGCCTCCCGATCCGCCCGAGCCCGCATCCTTCGGGTATCTCGTCCAGCGGGTAGACGTCAATCGCCGGAGTCTCGTAGGTGTGCGCCGCGCGGATCGCGGAGCAGACGGCGGCGAGCTTCGACTTCGGTACCAGCAACTCGAGGCGGAGCTCTTCGGTGGCTTGCTCGCGGCCGGATCTGCCTATGCTCGGATGCGTCCCGGGACCTCCCATGAATGTCCCGATCCCGTGTCCGAAGAAGCTGCACCGCTCGTAGTTTTCTATCCTTCCTGCCCCTGCGTCGAAGGCCGCCTCCGCAACGCCCGAGAGGTCCTCCGGAGGTGTGAAGACCACCACCTTGCAGGCGTCGCGGCGAATTATCGGTTCGAGCGAGCGCACATGGGTGAGCCCCATCGCCTCGGCGAGTACGTCGTTGGTTCCACCGGGCGCGGCGTCCAGGGCGGTGTGCGTGCAGTAGACTCCCACCCCGCACCTCGCCGCCGCGTAGGCGACCGGTGTATCGCTTACGGTAAGGCGGGATATCGGCCTGAAGATCACCGGATGATACGCCATCACCATCCCCACCTTCCCCCGCCTCGCCTCCTGAAGCACGCGCTCGGTCAGATCGATGCAGAGCATCAACTTGTTCGCCTCCGCCTCGGCGTCCCCGATCAGCAGACCGACGTTGTCCCAGTCCGCCGCCAGTTGCACCGGGGCGATCGTTTCCAGGGCGTTGACTATCTCGCGAATCTTCATCGGTGCAATTCCTTTTTGGTCTCGGCGGGAGCGGGTGTGCATTCGCGATCGAGAAGCTCTCGGTACGCTTCCATAATCCGCACGGTCAACGTACCGGGCTTTTCATCCCCGACCGCGTGCTGCTCGATCCGCACCACGGGTCGGATGCCCATGACCGAACTGGTCAGGAACATCTCCTCCGCTGCAAGCATCTCGCGGACCGTCAGGTTGCGGTCGTCGCAGCACCGGATAGAGAGTTGCTCGCAGATCTCGATGGCCGCACCCCGCACCACACCCGGAAGAACGGGCGTATCGCGCGGCGGTGTGAACAGCTGCCCGTCAAGTGCGAGAAAAACATTTGAGAAGCAGCTCTCAGCTAGGAAGTTGTCGGTAGTGAACCAGAGTGCGTCCTCGGCGCCTTTGGCGGCCGCTTCCTGCCGCGCCAAGACGCGCGCCAGATAGCAACCCGTCTTGTAACCGACCGTCACGTCGCCCCGGGACTGCTTGAAGGATGCGACCACCACGGGGATTCCCTTCTCGTACCACCACCTGGGATAGTCCGGGACGGGTTCTGCTGTGATCAGCGTCGTCGGGCGATCCTTTCCGACGGTCCCCGGGGTGAGAGTGATGCGCAGGCGCGCCTCGGTGAACTCGTTCGCCTTGAGCAGATCGTAGGTCGCCTCCGTCAGTGCGGCGGGCCTCGCCAGTTCCGCATCCGTTTGCAGCCCCAGCAGCTCGACAGTGTCCATCAGGCGCTTCAGGTGTCGATCGAGCCGGAACACCATAGAATTGTGTGCGAGCATGGTCGTGAACGCGGACGCGCCGTGCAGGAACGCGGCGTCAAAGACGCTGACCGTAGCGCGGTCGGCAGGGACGATCTGTCCGTTTAGATATACGTTGCTGTTAGCCATTGATCTAATCGTAGCTGCCCCGAGCCGCCCAGGCAATTGCGGGCTCTCTGCTGAAACTGCCCGCCCGGTTTGTACGGAAACGTACCGAAACGCACCAGCCGTTGCGGAAACGTACCGCCGCTTACCGCCGCGTACGCCCCAGTACCGAAACGTGCGGGAACGGACGAGGGGTTCTTGGGGTAACATCCCTTCGCGACAAGACTTAGTGGCTCTCTATCTGCGCAAGGCATGGGTTTGCGCTCCTGGGTAATTGCCGATTGCCGATTGTCGACTCGTGCTACGTAGCGGGCTACTTCGCAGAGTAGGATTGTCGATTTCATAATTTTCAGCTTTCAGCTTTCAGCTTTCAGCTTTTCCATACTCATTCCTCAACCTGCCTGCCGAAGCCTCTGGCGAAGGCAGGTCCGCAATGGCGCGCAGCGCCCCCCCCCCTTCCCCCCGGCTACCTGTTTTGCGCGCGCAAAACCGTAACTTGACGCGCCCTGCTACCCCGCAAGCGCTTTGCTAGCCGGGATATGATTTTTTTAATTTTCCTGCCGAACTTTGCACACAACGGCGCAGATCTGCGCGCGCAAAAGAGGTAGCCGCAGAGACACAGAGATCGCAGAGACAAGCGAGGGGCAGGCGAAAACGGGGACTGGCTCAAGCGAGCGCAGCGAGACGTGCCTGTACCCGCTTTCGACGAAAATAGGTGACTGTCCCTAGTTTACCAGGTGGACACCCCGCCGGGATCGAACCGAGAACGCAGCCTGCCCTGAGTCTGTCGAAGGGCCGAACCGAGGGATAGAAGAGAATTCAATCGTCCCTCCGGGACTTCATCATATTTCGTCTACCCCGATCCCACCAGTGAACTGGTGGGCTATTGTCTTAAGTCCCTCCGGGACGTATCAGCGGTCCTGCAGGGACCGCGCGAAAATAGCCCAGTGATTTATCGCTGGGAGACGGTTCGTTCCAACGTCTGAGTCCCGTAGGGACGATTGAGAATGCCCACAGTCCCGACGGGACGCCAGTGGTTAGCCGGCAGCGTGAGCTGCCGGTGCGCAGTGGAAAGATATTTTCGAGCCCCGACGGGGCGACAGTGGTGTTTCCCCGCCCGGATGTTCTTTCGCCCCTTCGGGGCTCAGTGAATGGGGCGACGCCTTCCGGAGGCTTACGCCTCCGGCAAACAACTCTCCGCCCCTCCGGACCTCGCCCAATACAAGCCTGCCCCCTTTTCTCTCCTTAACCTATCCGCTGGCAGCGTTCCCCGCGTTGCTGTAAACTTTCCGAGACGCGTTTCCCGCACTGATGGGGCTTAAGAAGGGAGTGCCGCCATGACTGAGTCCAAGAAGAACAAAGAAAGCGAGACTATCCCAATCGGGTCTGTGCGCAACTCTTGGGCGTTGCTTCGTATCGCCGAGGATGCGGCTGACCGAGCAGTCACACGACCGAACCAAAACTTCTTCGACTCGATTGTGGCCGTCGTATTCTCGGCGGCATTCATCGAGGCATACATTAACGAATTGATCTGGGAAGCCCGTAAAAACGTAGAGAAGGGAATCGTTTCTGCGGACAATATCGCCCGCTTGGGCCATTTCGGTACGTGGGCGGTCGACAATAAGGTGCGTCTCTTGGAAAAGTATGACTTGATTGCTTACACCCTATCGGGGCAGAAATGGGATCGAAAGCAGGGCCCCTGGCCGAAGTTTAAGCTACTCGTCGACCTTCGAAATGATCTCCTACATATTCACAAGCCCGAGATACTTGAGCTAATGCTCCCAGGCGGGAAGAAGGGTGTTCGTTGGATGAAGGGGGTAAAGAGCCTCAAGGCGCAGGGGATTATCCCTAAAGATGCCCCGGGCGGTCGATCTTCATCGCTCGTTGAACTGGATGCCGCTTCCCCCCAATTGGCCAAGTGGGCTATAGCCACCGTCGAAGAGATCAAAAAGTCCATTCTGGACCGGTTGACGCATATCTTAGTAGAGACTTAGCGCAAGCACGGTCATTGCAGCACGCGCGTCTCCGTTTTCAAAGAGCCTCGCGTGCCCTACGGGCTGAAATCGGAAAGCTCCCGCCTGCTTGCCTGCCGGCCTGCTACCCGCAGGGAGGCAGGGGGGGGCAGGCGCCGGAACTGATCGCTGAATGCCGAAGGTCCCGGCTACTGATTACCGCTTACTGCTTACCCCTATTTACCTTGACCCTCCACACCATCTCCCATAAAATACTTACGGATCACGCGATTGGTTTGCGTTGATCCTAGTTTCGTCCTGAGTGGAAACTAGGAGCCCGGCAGCGACCGGGAAGATGTCGACAGGGCGAGGCGAAGTCGGGCGCGGTCCCGTGCATAGACTTTTGCGCGGGGTCCGTTGCCCGGCGGATAACCTGTGTCGAAGCGCCCTCCTAGGCGCCCACTCGCGGGAAGTCTGCTGGGCTGCGGGCCCCGCGTTTTTCATTTCTACGCGGCTCCCCACATGTCACGGCGGAACTCCAACGAAAATTCTCGGCGGGGCGGTGGCCCCGCCCTACGTAAAAAAGGGACCGGTCGGTGTCGCAAGGGCGGTGCGGAATGCGAATGGTCCCTCGCATGGGGCATGGACTAGCTCTTCCGCACCGCCCGGATTATTGAACGACAGATCTTAGGTCCTAGGTCCTAGTCGAATCCCCGCGCGCCGGGACTGATTACCGATTACTGACTACTGATTACTCCCGACGCGCCGCCATTGCCCCCCAACCTTGAATTTTCCGCGGTGATTTGAGAAAATCACTATAGTTAGAGCGTATTTACGTCGTGAGGCTTACCTGGGAATCCGCGCGGCGTCCCCGCAGTGACGTGGACGCATCGCTCGCCTTCACGCAAGACGCTCAGCGAAGCCAGACTACCGAGAAACCGAGAAACCGAGAAACCGGGAAGAGGCAAAATGGACGCGTCGAGGCACCAAGCGTTGGAGGATGACCTTAGAAAGCAGATTCGCGGTGACGTCTGCTTCGACGAGCTGACCCGCGCCGTCTACTCCACCGACGCCAGCATCTACCAGATCAAACCGCTGGGAGTGATCGCCCCGCGCGATGAGGATGACGTGGTGGCGGTAGTCCGAATCGCCGGTGAGCACAACGTCAGTATCCTTCCTCGCGGCGGGGGGACATCTCTGGGCGGGCAGGCGGTCGGACCCTCGCTGGTCATTGACTTCTCGAAGTACATGAACGCCATTATCGAAGTGAACGCCTCCGAGCGCTGGGTCCGCGTCCAACCCGGCCTCGTTCTGGACGAGCTCAACGCCGCCCTCGCCCCCCACGGTCTGCACTTCGCACCCGACCCCGCCACAAGCAACCGCGCGACGATCGGGGGAATAATGGGCAATAACTCATCCGGTACCAAGAGCATCATCTACGGAATTACCAGCGATCACGTCCTGGAGACGAAGGTTGTTCTTTCCGACGGAGCGGTCCTCGAATTCAAGGAGCTTCCCCAGGACCAGTACGAGAAGCGCTGTGAGGACACGAACGCGCGGGAGAGAGAGATCCTCAGCGGGTTCAAGCGGATCATCGAATCCAACCGCACCGAGATCGCCCAGGCGTTCCCGAAGGTGATGCGAAGGGTCCAGGGATACAATCTCGATTCCTTCACGGGGACCGACTCGTGGAACCTCTCGAAGCTGATGGTCGGGAGCGAGGGGACCCTCGGTGTGTTCCTCGAGGCGAAGCTCAATCTCGAACCCTTACCTAAGTGCAAGACGCTCTGCGTGGTGCACTTTTCCGACTTGCTCGAAGCCATCCGCACCGTCGCGGCCATCCTGGAGCACCATCCCAGCGCCGTCGAGGTCATGGACGCGGACGTGCTCGTCGGGGCGAGAGGGAATCTCACCACGGCTTCCTTGTGCGGGTTTCTGGAGGGCGATCCGGCGGCGATTCTCATCGTCGAGTTCTTCGGAGATACGCCGCAGGAGGTGCTGGGGAAGGCGGAGAGGCTGGCGGGGGATTTGCGCGAGAAGCAGATGGGCTACGCCGCACCTGTCATTTCCGAGCCCACCGAGCAGGCGAAGGTCTGGGCCGTCCGCAAGAACGGGCTGGGACTAATGCTCGCGATGAAAGGCGACCGCAAGCCAGTCGCGTTCATCGAGGACTCCTGCGTACCCGTCGACGTGCTCCCCGAATACATAGGGAAAATCCTGAGCTTCTGCAAGCAGCGCGGGGTCGGCGTTGCGATGTACGCCCACGCCTCCGTGGGAACCATCCACGTTCGCCCGGTCCTCGATCTCAAGACGCAACGAGACATTGACAACCTCAAGGCGATCGCGGATTACGCCTTCGATCTCATCAAGTCCTACGGAGGTTCGTGGAGCGGGGAGCACGGGGACGGGCGGGTGAGAAGCCCGTACCTGGAGAGGTACTTCGGACCGCACGTCTACGGTGTTCTGAAGGAGGTCAAGCAGCTCTTCGATCCGCGCGGGCTGATGAACCCGGGACCGATCATCGATCCTCCGCCCATCGACCGGGACCTTCGATACGGGACCAAATACAAGACACCGGAAGTATCCACGTTTTACCATTATCGTCGGGACGGGTCCTTCGCAGCGGCGGTGGAGATGTGCACCGGGGTCGGTGCGTGCCGGCAGGACCTCACCGGTACGATGTGCCCCAGTTACAGGGCGACGCGAGATGAGAAGCACTCCGCCCGCGGACGCACCAACGCACTGCGGCTGGCGATGACGGGGCAGTTGGATTCCGACGGGCTGAGCAGCCAGACGCTCTATGAGGTGATGGAACTGTGCCTCGGTTGCAAGGGCTGCAAGTCGGAGTGCCCGAGCAACGTGGACGTGGGGCGGTTGAAGTGTGAGTTTCTCCAGAAATATCGCGACGCCCACGGTGTGCCCCTGCGCGAGCGGATGATCGCGAATTCGCCTCTGATGGGGAGGATGATCTCGGGCTGGAAGGCGCCCATCGTCAATCTCATCCAAAGGATCGCCCCGTATCGCTGGGTCCTTGAGAAAGTCACCGGATTCGATCGCCGCCGCCCGCTGCCCACCTACGCGCGTCAACCCTTCGTGAAATGGTTCGATGGGCGTGCGACGTCCGCGAACGGAAGCACCGGGAAGGTCGTGCTCTTCGACGATACCTACATGAACTACCATCAGACGCAAGTGGGCGTCTCCGCCGTCGAGCTGCTCGAATCGTGCGGATACGAAGTGATCCTCGCCCGCGCCGGGTGCTGCCAACGCCCCCGCATCTCACGCGGGTTCCTCCGCGACGCCAAGCTCCACGGGGAAAAGACCCTCCGCAATCTCGATGCGTACATCAGCGGGGGGCTTAAGGTTGTAGTCTGCGAGCCGGGCTGCGCATCGGCGCTTACCGACGATCTGCCCGACCTCATCGACGATGACCAACTCGGCGAGCGGATAGCGCAAAACGTCCTGATGATAGATGAATTCCTCTGGGGCGAGATCGAGGCGGGAAGGCTGGACCGCGAATTCACCTCCCAGTTCGAGCGAATCCTCATCCACGGGCACTGCCACCAGAAATCGTTCTACGGAACCACCTTCATGAAGGACATCCTGGATCGCGTACCGGGGGTCTCCGTGACGGAGGTGGACTCGGGCTGCTGCGGGATGGCCGGGGCGTTCGGGTACGAGAAGGAGCATTACGATATGTCCCTGGAGATAGGGCAGCAGCGCCTGTTCCCGGCCATTCGCAATCGCCCGGAGGCCACTACCGTGGTCGCCTGCGGCTTCTCCTGCCGCCACCAGATCGCGGACGGTACGGGTGTGAAGGCGAAGCATTGGGTCGAAACCCTCCGCGCCACTGCCCCCCGGTAGCTCCCAGGAATTCGCGGTAGGGGCGGACCGCGACGTAAGTCTGCAACAAAATTCACAGACAGATTTGCCTCCGGGTACAAACGTACCCTACATTCCTAATAAGGTGCTACCGGAGCACCTGCCCCCGCAAGGGGCCATACCAGTCCGGGTTTCAATTGTATCCGTGGAAGGGACGCAGGGCGTTCGGGTTCCACGGAGCAGGCGAAAGGGACGAACAATGGGCTTGGGAATACAAGCAATCGGAAGCGTTCGAATGGTAAGTGCGCAGCCCCGCGTATTGCGGGTTGCGGGCGAGCAGAAGCAAACCGTGCAGGTCGCGTCCGGGACTGTTGAAGGCACCGACGCTCCCGCGACCACCCCACTGTCAGCCTCGCCTACAGCCTCAATTGTCGGTGTCGAGCTCAACGCCGGTGGATTGGTTCTTCCGACTTTCACCACCTGGGTTGCGAACCTATCACGAGAGACCATGGGCGGCTTTTACACGCTCGCTGACGCCATCGCGCAGGAGGGCGGACAAGTCGATTGGACCGGATGACTCCGCTGACGCTGGTTCGGTGATTACCGGGTAAGGTTTTCACCGGATCTCCATCGCGATCAGCGTCACGTCATCGTGTGCCAATCCGTTACCGGTGTGCTCGTGCAGCGCTTGAA
>SDBT01019204.1_pt1 | contig 10717 bp, 3 predicted proteins | sample 2277101 | NCBI WGS metagenome assembly SDBT01 (sample SAMN10404973, study PRJNA504765) | marine sediment metagenome | isolation source: marine sediment core GS10_PC15, 103 cmbsf | place: Arctic Ocean: Southern Knipovich Ridge | collected 2010
GTTGTTGCAATCCGTAATCGAGATCTGTAGGATTACTGCTAGTGGGTGGGACGTCATTATGAAGCCACCCGTTTCTGCGGCAAAGACGCCGCATGAATCAAATTGACACATACTTCCCGACACATTGTCGGCAAGAACACCGTTGGGCGGCTGAGCTTGGTGAGTGTTGGAATCTCATGAACGTAAACGACTTACGGTCCGCAGGCTCGATGGTAGGCAGAATCGCTGCAGCCTTGCTCATCCGCGATCTTGCCACACGCGCAGCTAACCGCGGTATTTCATCGCCCCAAGTAGCGTTGGCGCCATACCTTAGAGGTCGCAAGCGGACGGTATCCCAGAGGCTCTCCCGTTTCGTGCGACACGTCTGTCGGTCTACGAGGCATTGTTCGTCAATATACACGATTCAATCCCAAAGATGCTTGACATGCTCTTGGATCGGCCCATAATGATCGCGTTAAGATTCGGGTGGGATTGGCTAGACGCCGAACAGCCGGATCGAGGGGAGTCACGGTGTGAAGCCGACCCATTCGGGGAAGGTTGGTAGGTTCTTCCGGGCGCATATCGGCCCGGGGGGTAAGAGCGCTCTGCCCGTCGTCAGATCTCAACAACTTCTTGTTGTTCGCTACCGTCTCCGTTCCGCCTCAGAATCGCGGCCAAGCGTGCGCCGCGGCTTCAGTGCGAACAGCCGCGAGGCCTCAGCCCTCCTGCGCGCGGCGATCGTGGCGGTTGACAGTAAACGATGGTTTCGGCAATTCGGCCATGCATCAAGCCGGGGATGTTCAACGCCGCGCGCAACTCTGCGCTCCCTGATCCCGGCTGCGCGCGGTCAGGGCGGCTTGGTAAACGCACGCCCACAACAGGTGCTCAACTCCAGATCTTCATGGGCACTTAGACGATCGTCGCAGCTTCTGTACCTCTTGGTCGCATTCCTCCTTGTGTTGTGTTCCTGGGGCTGCGCACATCAAACAGAGGAACCACCATCCGCGGTGCGCTTTATCGGTTCACCCGGCACCGGGGCAGGCCAGTTTGTTGAGCCGCGCGCCATCGCCGCTGCACCGGACGGGCGGATCTTCGTCGTCGACAAGACCGGGCGAGTACAGCGTTTCGGCCCGTCTGGCGAGATCGAGCACCTGTGGGGGATGCCCGACAACGCCGACGACGTGGGGAAACCGTCCGGCATCTGTGTGGACGCTGCCGGCCGTGTCTTCGTGGCCGACACGCACCGGCATCGCGTCGTGGTCTTCGACCGAGACGGTGGCGAGCTATTCCGGTTCGGCGAGCACGGCATGGGCCCCGGCCAGTTTCTGCTGCCTACCGACGTTGCCGTCGACAGTGAAGGCTTCATCTACGTCAGCGAATATGGTGGCAATGACCGCGTCAGCAAGTTCGATTCGACCGGAAATCACCTTTTCAGCTTTGGCGACTTGACAGCCGGCGTGGGGGCTTTGCAGCGTCCCTCGGGTCTGGCCGTCGACGCTGATTACTACCTCTGGGTGGCTGACACGGGAAACCACCGCGTCTGCTGCTTTGCGCCAAACGGCGACTTCCTCAAGAGCGTCGGCTCGCTGGGGCGGGAGCCCGGCGAGCTGCGCTATCCTCGTGATATTGCGTTCACCGCTGATGCAATCCTGACCGTGATGGACTGCGGAAACAACCGACTCAGCCGATTCCGTCTGGATGGCGGCTTTCTGGGTTGCTGGGGGCACGCGGGGTGGGGCAGCACTGGGCTACACACGCCGACCAACGTCACGGCGCTCAAGTGGCGCCTGTTTATCGCAGACTCGAAAAACCATCGCATCGCTTGCCTGCCACGCGAGGTCGTGCAGGGCGAATGGGAACAACTAGTATGCGCGGCCGTCGGTCGCCCACGTATGGAGGACGAGCCATGACTGCTTTGCGAACGTGGTTGCCTGCGATTGCGCTGCCCGCAATCACGATTCTCGTGATTCTACCGGTGGCATCGGGACAGCAAAACGATGATCCGTCCGAGTCACATGCACAGCCACCGTCGAAGCCGGGTGAGCCATCGCCGGAGGTAGCGTCTTGGCAAGAACAAGTCAACGAGGTGATAGCCAGCCGGAGCGCCAAGTGGCGACGGACGCACCTTGCACGACTTTCCGCAGAGCTCTCCCAGAAGAAGCCCGCGACGAGCAGCGACGACGATCTCGCGCTGCTCGAGCTGCTGGAACTCACCCAGTGGGCGTTGAAGGACGCTGAGGCGGCCCGGAAGACCCTCCAGAAGCGCTACGCTCTCGCCCCTGAGCGATATACAGCGGTCCAACTCGCGGAGAAGGCGCTCGCGGAGGCCCAGCGATACGGCAAGCGGGGGTTCAGCGAAGCTGCCCGGACACTGTACGCACAAGTATCCCATGTCGCGCCGGACCATCCTAAAGCCCCTCTGGCAGACAAGAACATTGGCATAATCCTGCGGCGCGACAGGCGATTCAAGGAAGCGGAGCAGCACTTTCTGACCATGGTACGAAAGTACGCAACCTCCAACCCAGAGTACGCGCGGCAATCTCACTACCTCGCCGGAGACTGCGCCTGGCGCGCCGGCGACATGTCTAGGGCGGGACAACTGTTCAAAGAAGTCGAAGACAGGTACCCGGATACACCTGAGGCCGACGATGCTCGGCACATGCGCCAAGACGTCGGCCGGGGCGAGCGGCCCGACTCGCTTCGGCCACAGCAGCCGTCACAGAAGCCTTGAGCGATCAACGTCCATGAGCAAACGCACACTCACAGGAAGAGGTAATTGCTAATGAATACGAAGCCTCTCGCGCCGCAATCACCCATGGTCATGCTGACGTGCACCACTGTCTTCATGTGTTCCGTTCTGGGCGTTGAGCCCGTTCTGGCGCATCCGCCATTCGGCATTTCAGCAAGTCTGACGGTGGAATGGAGTGCGACTAATCCCTGTCATCTCACGCTGACGGTACAGGGATTTCGGATCAACTACCCGGAACCTGTCGAGTCGCAGAAAATCCTCGTCGAAGTGGAGGACAGTATAGGAACACGAATCGGAAAGGCCCCGATCGTCCAAGTGTATCCGGACGAGACTCCCGAGAGCGGCGAGTCCATATTCGAAACCGCGGACTATCTAGTTGAGGACGATTCGGGGGTCCATCAAGTGCGATTGAGCTGGTGGGATAACGGGACTGGCGGCGAACCGACTGGCTTCGTGATTCAGAAGATCCCCGACTATTGTCCGGATACACTGATCAGTTGCGGCAATTGTGGCGGACAGCCGGAGCCGTTGGCCTTCTCCACTGTACGAGTGTATAAGTCAGCGCACGTAGTCTACGCCTTGCATCCGGATGACGAGAGCGGAGCAACCTATGGCGAGACGGTCAGTGGACGCTTCAAGGCACCCTCCTGCGGGATCCTCCAAGTGGAGGTGACCGGCGCAAACAGCAACGCGCAGGTCCGGCTGAGTGGCTGGAACGGGGATGGGGCGCTTGCCGAGGCCGGCACTACTTATACACAGGTGCTGGACAAGGACGAACTGTACAAGTTCAACATTCGAGCGGTGCGGGGTGATCAACGCTCCGTCACGATCACGTTTGACTGGTACGTGTGGAAAAACAGCAAGCCACCAGGAAACAAGGAAGACTGCCTGATGCACTACGAATACAAGACCGGAGGCACCTCCGGACTCATATTCTCGGTGCCGGCCCTGCGATATACACTCAAGCCCCTGCCGGAGGGAGCGCCGCTAATCCTGGCCGGCAAGAAGCACATTGAGCCGACGCTGCCGAGTGCCCTCTGGTACGAGATCGAACGGCCGTGCTGTGGGCCCGCCGGTGAAAACGTCACCGAGATGTTCGTCCTGCCGGACAGCGGCGATGGCAAGATCAGCGACGGCCACGCGCTCAAATGGCGCAAAAATGGCACGTACCTCATCGCCCCGGATCCCGACGGCCTGCGCTACGAAATCGAGGGCTTCTGAGCACAAGCGATCACACCGAGGAGAGCACAATGTGCGCGCATACACATGGATACAGCATCGATTGCAGGCGACTGCTCGTCACGCTTGCGGTGTCGTCATTGTCTCTGACCGCCCTCGCCGCGGGGCCATTCGACGTCCTTCTGGTAGCCGAGCAGCCCAGCAGCGGGTTCGTGGCCGGTATCACGGACGCGGGACACAACGTTACGCATGTCCAGAACCCGGACGACATGCCCGCCGATCTCGCGCAGTTCGCGGTGATCATCCTGGCCGATCCCTCCGAGGCACTCTCCGAGCTGCAGGAGAATAGCATAGACGGATTCGTGCAGAGCGGCGGTGGCCTGATCATCTTTGAGAACACCATCTACGATCAGCTCTTCTCCACGGATGCAGACTGCAACCCTGTCGCGGTTTGGAGGCTCGGTCGCACAAATCGCTGCCGCACAACCGTCGTGAGCCCGCACTCGATCGTACACGCCTTGCCCACGGAGTCCACCTTGGAAGGCGGTAGCGCGAGCGATTACGACTTCGAAAATGACGCCGAGATTGTTATCGAGTGGACGCACTTTGATAATTGTGAAACCGAGGATACCAACAACACACCGATGGCTGTCACGTACACCCATGGAGGTGGACGCGTCGTTTACTTCAACGATCATGACGCCCACTATCTCATCGAGAACTGGAAGGGCGACCCCGACTACGGTACGCAGCTCATGCACAACGCCATCGACTATGCTGCCGGTGAGGGCGCCGCCTCCGGCTGGACGGTAGCCGTCATAGGGCACTACGCCTACCCGGTTCCCGGCAGTCGCTTCATAGACGACATCGCCACTGTGCCTGAGGTCGCGCACGTCGATAGGCTCATGGGCCACACCGAGTGGCCGCCCGATCTTACCATCTACAATGTAGTAGTTCTGGCCGGAGCCTATCTCTGCATCGACGAAGAGAAGCGCGACGCGCTTGACCGGTATGTCTTCCATGGCGGGGGCTTGATTTCGTTCGAGACAAGGGATAACTGGGCGATCGCTGAAGCCCGCTGCCATCTTGTGGAGAGCAGTGGTGGTGAAGGCGTTGGATGGGATCCCATCATCGTCGACTACAGTAGTCCGCTGACACAAGGTTTTACGAGCAATCCAGAGTTCCGCGGAGATATGCGCGAGAACCTGACTCTGCGCGCTGGAGCCTTGGTGGCGATCGAGTGGGACGATGGTGCGGCCATGGCTGTCACGGGCACATATGGGCGAGGCCGCATCGTTCTCTTCAATGACGATGATACCTGGAATAGACCGAGCAGCTACGGCTGGCTTGGTGATCCGGATAGCGGCACAATGGTCATGCAGAATGCCGTTCGTTATGTGGGCGGCAATCCGTCGTGCGCATATTGCGAAGATTACAACATATTAATGGTTGTTAGCAGCAGTATTTCACAGGACTTCGTTGATCTTATGACTGCCGAGGGTCACGGGGTGGTCGTGCAGGAGTTCACCGCTTCTGTGGATAACTGGGCGCCTTACGATCTTGTGATCCTTGCTGTACCATACAGTATAGGGGAATGGGATTATTTGGGCGCTTTAGAGGAGTTTGTTGCCAGCGGTGGCGGCCTGATCATCTTTGAACGAGCCATCTGGAACGAATTCATGCCAACAACGTCACCACTCTCGCCTGTGGAAAGTTGTGGCACATTGCGGGATAGATGGGGAATGAACATCGAAGATGGCCAGGATACACACAGTATCCTGGTTGAGGCATATGACCCACATCATTGGTACGTGATATGCCAGTATCCTACTCTGAAAGCCGGTGTGCAGGTGCTCATGTCTTGGAATCTTACTGGGAATGACCCAGACAATCCTCCCGCGGCTACGATTCATTCGTACGGAGAGGGGAACATAGTTTACTTCAACTATTTCTCCACCTCCCAGGAGCTGGATTCATGGGCCAGCGGTTATCTGTCGGAAGGCCCTGACATTTTACGCAACGCCATAGATTATGTGATGAATAGCCTTCCCGGCAGCGCCTGCAGCGACTGCAACGAGAACGGCATCTGTGACGAATACGATATTGCATACGGCGAGTGCGACGACTGCGACGGCAACGGCGTACCGGATGAGTGTGATATCGAAGACGGAACATTGGAGGACGCAGATGATAATGGTATCCCGGACGACTGCGAGCCGGTGGATATGTGCACAAGTTCGGTTAGCGATCGCTCCGGCACGGTCCTGCTGAGCTTCAGCGAGAGCGATCCGGATCTGGCATATAAGGGCACCGCCGAAGCGCACATCGCGACGATCCGGTTCCACTATTCCGGCGATAAGCTGACGCAGATCGTGACTACGCCGACGGACGGCACAGCTTCGGTTCGTACGGTCGATGTGATCTACGATCCGGGACACCCGGATCGGGTCATCGGCACCATGAATGCGGACTGCGGCTGTGCTGACAGTCATACGTTTGTGTACCGCGACGAGTACGGCCACGTTGCCAAGATTACGACCGCTGAACTCCCGCCCGAGACCGCGCCGATCCTCGAGGAGTTCCAGTATGTGAGCGATACGGACGATCGACTGACCGTGCGTCGTCGTTTGTGCAGCGATGGTGTCCTGCGCAACGTTGAGAGGCGGATCTATGCTGACGATCCGGAGGGCTCGTATGTCGTCACGATTCGAAGTCTCGTAGAAGACGGGCTGGAGGCGGTGCGCGAGGAAAGCTACGACTCCGATCGACGATTGACCTGGTCTCGAGAGTATTCCGACCTCGTGGCCATCGATGGTACGCCCACGTCTGATCCTGACGAGACGACGTACGATTTCGAGCAGGACGAGGCCGACGGCTACGTGTGGCGCGAGAAACGTGAGACTGTGCGGCCGTCGGGCGTTCGCGTAGTTACGGAGTGGGAGATAACGGGCACGCCGTACCAAGCGGGCAGCACGAAGTATGTGCAATCGTACTTAGCGGATGTGCCAGACCCCCCGGATCCGAGCAAGATGAATTGGAGGCGGGAGAACTATGAGTACAACGCCGCGTATGGCGACTACCGGCTGACCCAGACGATTGAGCCCACCGGGAAGATCTTCGATTACGCGTATTACGATCCCGATCATCCGGAACAACTCTATACGGAAACGCATTCCGATCCGGACGGCGACGGGCCCCTCACCGCGGTCACGATAACACATCAATACGATGATGCGGGACGTGTGACGCACGACGCCCGCCCCGGCCCCAACGGCGATGTGACGGCATTCTACAGCTACGACGGCTACGGTCGGCTAACAAGCTCCGTCGACGACTACGGCGGTCTGAACCGGACAACTGAGTACGTGTACGATGCCTTCGATCAGCAGGTGTTGACGCGCAATCCCGACGGCCTTGTCCGCGGCGCGATCTACGACGACTCTGGGCGCCTCGAGAGCGAATACGCGTGCGACCATCCGTATCCGGACCCACTCTTCCAAGACGTCACAGCCCCTCCGGCGGGTTCTTTGTTGTCGTTCAGCACGTACGCATACCACTCCGCGGCCGGGCGCCTGGAGTTGCAGGGTATTGCACTGGTTGACGAAGTCCCGTTTGCACTGGACCCGCTGAATCCGACTTGCGACATCGCATACACGGAGCACAGCCTTGACACCACCGGCACATGGTTGTTAGGCACGTCTTTACCGTACACCGGTACCGCGTCAGGGTGGACGTGGTATGGACACGACTACCAGGGTCGCGTAATTCAGGTTGAGTCACCGGGAGGCGTATACAACGTGACCGTCTATGACGGACGCGGCTTGGCAAAGGAGAGAACGACCACGGATAACCCGACGAATCCCGGTGCTGAAGCCACTCTGACCACGACGACTCAGTATAACCCGGACGGGCAGGTAGAGCTAGTCGGGTACCCCAACGGCACAGCGATGGAGTACGGATACGACAGTTGGGGACGCATGAACTCTGAAAAGCGCCACGGCACCAGCGGTGACATACAACGCTTTTATGTCCGCGACGAGGCGGGCTTGGTTACGCGAAGGCACGGTGACGGCGTCGAGGATGTCGTGACCGACTACGACGATTGGGGCCGGCCATGGCGCGTACGGCGGCGCGCGACGTATGGCGTCGACGGCAACGATGATTCGAACGGTATGGCCGACCTGATCATGCTGACCGAGTACAACGTGATCGGCTCGGTTGGTCGCACAGCCGTCAAGGGGCCCGAGGGGGACCCAAGCATGATTGAAGAGGGGACGGACCAGATCACGCAATACACGCACGACAACGTCGGTCGTGTCGTGGAGACTGCGCGCGTCAACGTCGATGACGAGCAGACGGTCTTCTATGAGACCACGCAGGACGTCTACGATGATCTGAATCGAGTGCGATACGAGATCGTTGATCCAGGGGACCTGAACATCACGGTTGCATATCTCCTCGACGCCGCAGGACGCGTGCTGCGCGTCACTGATCCCGTTGATCCCGGCGATACGGCAGGCTACTACAGGACGCAGCTCTACGATTCGCGCGGCAACCTCGTGCGGCGGGTGGCGTATGAGCCGAGCGACCCTGACGACGTCTCGATCGCGCAGGAACGTTCGGTGTACAACGTGCGGAACCAGCTCAAGCGATCGGCGCGAATGGCTGTGGCGGGCACGACGGTGCCAAATGAGGATATCAGTCGATTAACCGATCACGTAACGGATTACGAGTACGACGATGATGGCCGTGTGCGGTTCGTCCACAGGTACAACATGAACGAGGCCACGCAGTTGACCAGCGAGACCCAGTACGATGATATCGGCCGGCCGAAGAAGATCATCGACCCCATCCCGAGCGGGACATACGTGGAGAACTTCTACGAATCGGGGACGGGTCTGCTGCAATGGCGGGATGTGCGGGATCTAACTAGTCAAGGTACGTACTGGGTGGAGTTTGGCTATGACCCCTACAAGCGGGTGGAGATCGAGACCCGCTCCGAAGCCGGCGCCGAACCACTCACGACTACCTACGAATACGACGACGCGGACCGTGTCACGCGCGTGATTGACCCGAAAGGTATCAAGACGGACTACGACTACGACCTGATCGGGCGGCGGCGGCTTGTCACGGAGAACGCCGAGGGAAGCAACCCGAATCCCAGCGCCACGTGCTATTATTACGATCGGCTTGGCCAATTGTGGCAGCGCCAGGCATACGACGACGACGGCTCCGGGGGGCCGGGCGCTGAGTGGCAGGTCACGACCTATGGCTACGATCTGGTTGGCCGACGCACGGAGATTATCTTCCCCGATACCGGTCCCGACGACACGGTCCAATTCAGCTACGACCTCGCCGGCCGACTGGGGCAGAAGATCGACCAGCGTGGTGTGACGGTTGACTATGTCTATTACGACCGCGGGCTGCTCGACACCCGCACGGCTACGTGCGCATCCTGCGGCGACGACTTTGTTCGGTTCGTGGATGATTTCGATTATGATGGGCTCGGTCGCATGACCTTGGCCGTTCGGCAGGCTGGCGACCCAGGTGCCGAGGACGAGATCAGCCGGTCGGAGTTCGACTATACCGGTTTGGGCGACAAAGCGTACGAAACACAGGTCCTGCACAACCATACGGCCGACGCGAGGACGTTCGAGTACGAATACGATCAGGCGGGTAACCGCATGTCAATGGATTGCGATCCCACGGACATCCTCTCTGTCAGCTACGACGAATACGACGCCATGAACCGTGTTACGGAGATGACGGTCGACCCGGGTGGCGCCGACATCCTCGTGGACTACGCCTACGATGGGAAGTACCTCGACCAGCGGTCGGTCACGACCGGCGTCAACACCGAAATCGAGTACGATCCGGACTACGACGAGCACCGTCGTATCGACGCGATCGTAAACTGCATCGACGGTGCACCAGCCGACCTGGCGGCGTTCGACTACGAATACGATGACGCTGGGAACCGGGACTATGTGACACAGTCCGGCAACGACGTCCACAGCGCCGAAATCGACTACAACTACGACAATCTGCACCGCCTGAGCTGGGCGAGTTACACCAATTCGCAAATCGATCCGCAGGACGGCGACGAAACGTTCAGCATGGATCTGCTGGGCAACCGCACACAGTACGAAGATGAGCGCGACGGAACGTTGATCGACTACGAGCAAGCCAACGCTGCCAACGAGTACGCCTCGGCCGACGGCACGGCGATCGGGTACGACGCCGCCGGCAATCTGTATGAGTACGACGACGGCTTCCGTTACGGCTACGACTTTGAGAACCGCCTGGTTAGGGTCGAGCACTCGCCCTTCGGGCCGGTGGGCGGATGGGGCTTCATCATGGAGGGCGGCAGCATGCCGCCGGTGCCCTATCGGCTGATCGCGACCTTCGAGTACGACGCCCTCGGTCGGCGGATCCGGGCGACGTATTACAACAACCGGGGCAACATCGTTGACGATACGCTGTATTATTATGACGGCCAGCGCGTGGTGGCGGAGTACGATTACGATGAGACCGCCGGCACGCAGACGCTGGCGCGCTGGTTCGTGGACGGACCGCTGTACGTGGACGAGCACGTGATGATGCACGACGCGACCACCGACGACGACTACTTCTACCTGCCCCAGGAGCTCTACTCCGTCGCCGGGCTGGTCGACGAGGACGGCGAGCTGGTCGAGGCCCACGCCTACGACGCCTACGGCGACGTGCGGATCTTCGACCTGACCGGCCCCACGCCGATCGAGCTGGACTTCTCGGCGGTCGGCAACCCCTACTACTTCACCGGCCGCCGCC
>SDBT01019205.1_pt1 | contig 10717 bp, 13 predicted proteins | sample 2277101 | NCBI WGS metagenome assembly SDBT01 (sample SAMN10404973, study PRJNA504765) | marine sediment metagenome | isolation source: marine sediment core GS10_PC15, 103 cmbsf | place: Arctic Ocean: Southern Knipovich Ridge | collected 2010
AAGAAGAAGGTAGCTAAGAAGAAGGTAGTAAAGAAGAAGACTACTACTACCAAGAAGAAGACACCTCTCAAGAAGACAATTCCTGCTGAGGTAAAGAAGAAGGTTGATGGCTCTATCTCTTCTATGGTCAAGGAAATCAAGGCCACAATGAAGACTGAGAAGAAGAAAAAGATGAAGGCATTAAAGGACCTTTCAAAAAAGAAAGCTCCAACTCTTAAAAACCTTAAGGTTGGCGATTTTGATGACTTCTATGTAGCTTCACGAGGTATTCCTTACATGTATATAATGAGGCCTGGAGAGTCAAAGCGCATCTTGGAAACTATTGAGACCTTCGCTCTGAAGATTATTAGAGCAGCAAGAGATGCTGTTCATAGTGAGCTTCATCATGCAACAGATGAGGGTTATGATGACGATGCTGAAACCAATATGAATGAGGTAGTTCTAGAAGCTCGCTATGGGAGTAGGGCTACGTTCGAGGAGAAGCTAAATGTTCAGGATCTTACGTTTGAGGAATGTACAGCGCTCTATCGAACACTAGAGTGGGCTAGTAGCTATGGCGGAGAGGCTTGGGCTACCATTGCAGAGCAGGTAGCTAAGCTTGAGAAGATGCTTCCTGTTTTTGAAAGCAATGTGAACCAGGTAATGGTTCAGATCGATCACATCATTGATTTGGAGCATAACACTAGCCTTTTCATGGCTTGCTATGTTGATGACTTCAATCTTCACAACTATCTCTCTGATAAAAGCTATGGATCTCCTCTTTTCCAAATGGTTTCTCCATCTCTTAAAACAATTGTAGAAAGATATGTAGATGATCTTGTTCCAGAAGATGCCGAAAGTGAGTATGATGCGCACTTCAATAAAACTTCAGGTGACAATCACTATGGTGCAGATTGCTCATGTCCCTACTGTAGTGGAGATACTGATGATGATAGCAATGTTTAAGATGGATGGGGTTGGTAATGGATATAGTTGTTTATTGTGATGGTGCGTGTGGAGTTCATACGGATCAAATAGGTGGTTATGCTGCCATCCTTAAATATAATGATGAGCAGAAAGAGGTCGTTGGGAGTGTTCAAAATACTACTAACAATCAGATGGAGTTAATGAGCGCTATTGTGGCATTTCGGGCCATTAATAGTACTTTTCAATTCCCTTGTGATATTACCGTTATTTGTGATAGTGAATACGTTGTAAAGGGGATGAATCAGTGGATCACAAACTGGAGAAAGAAAGGTTGGATAACAGCTAGTTCGAAGCCAGTTAAGAACAAAGATCTGTGGATGGAACTATCAGAGTTGGCAGGTAAGCATAAAGTTACCTGGTCATGGACAAAAGGACATGCCGATTGTGAGGAGAACAATCTATGTGACAAATTGGCAGTCAAAGCAATCGAGGATTTGCGTACGGAGCTAACCAATGGCAACAATTCTAGGAACACTAAGTAAGGATAGGATTGCCGGAAATAGGCTTGAAGAGGGCATTGTAAAGCTCATTCGAGACAAGCCTGTATTCGGATTCATCCTTACTAGAATGGGTCGTATTCAGGGAGAGCATTTAGTGCCTACCATGGGTGTTCGACCTACTTTGGATAAGAATATCCAGCTACAATACAATCCAACCTTCGTTAGAAGCTTAGGGGATTTAGAGTTAGCTGCTGTTCTTGAGCATGAAGTGCTTCACTTACTGAATGAGCACTTTTTACGTCGGCGAGGAAGAATGCCTGAGCAGTGGAACATTGCTTGTGACATGTCGATCAATCAGTATATTGAGAGTCTTCCTGAAGGTGGTATTACACTTTTGGATGGTTTAGAGCCTGAAAGAGAATCGGAATACTACTACAATAGTGATGCTGTTGCTGAACTAACAGAAAAGCTGAAGAAACAGCAAGGTGGTCACTGCGGTCCTTGTCCTCAATGTCAGGGTACAGGAGAAATTCCTGATCCACAAGGAGAAGAACAAGATCAAGATGGTCAAGGTGACCAAGATGGTGATGGACAGGACGGTCAGGATGGTCAAGACGGTCAAGGTGGTGAAGGTCAAGGCGAAGGTGATGGAGAAGGAGAAGGAGACGGCGAAGGTCAAGGACAAGGACAGGGCGATGGACAAGGCCAGGGTGGAGGTAATCAACCAGGTCAAGGACAAGGTGGCGGAGGAGGTTCATGTGGAACCTCAGGCCCCACTAAGCAGTGCCCGAACTGTAGTGGTCGTGGTCACTCCAATCGTGGTAGTCACGAAGGTTGGGACTCGATGGATAGCGATGTTGAAATAGAAGCTAAGGTTCGCAACCTTGTTAAGGGTGCAGTTACTGATGCTAAGCGTCAAGGTCGTGGTACCGTTCCTGCTTGGATGGAGGAGATGATTCAGAGAATCGTTGCTCCTCCTATTAAGTGGAATATTCTACTTCGTAGTGGTATTTCTGAGGAAGTCACACCTGATCCTGAGGAAACTTTCAGAAGATGTCACAGAAGACGTCAGTGGGAGACCGCTGATGGTCGGTATGAGGACATCTATCCTGGGTATAAGCGTAGGCCTCAAAGTGAGCTAGCTTGTGCCATTGATACCTCTGGATCAATGGGTAGAGATGATCTTGGTGAAATCGTTAACGAACTGAACTATCTCAGTCGTGCAGGATATTATCCGATTGAATTGATTCATTGTGATGCTGACATCACTAAGGTTGAAAAATATAATGGAAAGAATGAGATCATTGTACATGGTAGGGGTGGTACAACCTTTACTCCTGTACTAGAATACATGCTAGCGAAGAAGCCTAAAGAGGGCTTCAAACCAACTCTTATTTATTTTACGGACGGTTGGGGTGAGAATCCTGAGGACAAGGGTTACACTAGAAGGTTCAAAACTATATGGGTTATTACACGAGGTGGAAGTATTGATCATGTTGCTCAATTTGGTACCATTATCCAAATGGAGAGACATAGGAGAGCGTAACAGTAAGGAGACGCCAGACTTATGAATCACAAAACTCTACCGAAGTTTCTTAACTTCGTTCGCAGAAACAATCTCCCTTGCCTTCTTTGGGGACCAACGGGGATTGGAAAGACAACCGGTGTATATGAGTGGGCCGACGCCATTGGTATACCATATGATAATGTACACGTTCTTCACTTGGCTTCTCAGGAGCCAGGAGACCTTGTAGGGCTTCCTACTCGTGAAGGAATGAATCTCTCAACAGATGAGAGAAAAGCAGTTCTTGACAAGCTCATCGCTATGGGCGAAGGTCAGGACATCGAAAGTCTTATTAGTAAGATGTCCGCCACAAGAACTACTTGGTCGAGGCCAGAGTGGCTACCAGCCCGAGATGATCCGGAGTCGCACATCTTCTTCTTGGACGAGTTCAACAGAGCTCCCAAGTATGTTCAGGCGTGTATGTTTCCGTTCATTTTGGAAGGTCGAATGCACACTCACAGAGTGCCAAAAGATTCGTATATTCTAGGTGCCGCCAACCCTGGTGGTACTGATGATTATGAAGTTACAGAGATGAGGGATCGAGCTCTTATCTCTCGTATGTGCCATGTTAAGCTTATCCCAACTAAGGAAGAGTGGCTTATCAGGCATGATGACGTAATCCATGAGGTCGTTCACAAGGTAATTGCTAAGCATCCTGAGCACTTGGGATTTGACTCTTGCGAGTTGGGTTTCGAGGTTCAGTCAGATGGTAGAGCAGCTACCACTATGGGCGTTGCTCTTATGAACATTGAAAACGATGAGTGGCACGCATTTGGCTACGAATTCGTTGAAGGCTGCTGTGGTAAGGTCATGGCTAGCATGGTTCAGCAAGAGTGGAAGGATAGGTTGGAAAGCATCTCTCCTGAGGATATCTTGAACAATTACAAGAAGATTCGTGGAGATGTTAAGGCTTATTCGAACGTTGCCAACGTCAGAAATGATGTTATTGGTGGTGCAAATACCAAGCTGCTGATTCTCATCAAGAAGTTAAACAAGCTCAAGGAGAAGCAGAAGGATAACGTCAAGTCATACTTGAAGGATATCCCAAGAGACTCTTGCCAGTCTGTCCTTGCTCAGATGGCTGCTGGTGAGGAGTTCTGCAACGAAGAGGTCTTTAGGGATCTGATGCTTGTTCTTGGTAAGGACGACGACCTTTACATCTACGTTCTTGAGGCCAACAATCCGAAGGAAGCTGAGAAGGAGAAGGCCAAGAGAGCAAAGAAGAAGACTAGCAAGAAGAAAGCCAAAAAGAAGACGAAGTAGATGTCGAACTTGTGAGCTCTAAACTATAGAGCCAATAAGAGTCCGAAGTATCTTAAGGTGTTTGTAAGTCTCCTTTTCACTTTAGGTACTTGGGATTACTGCTCTTGATGGACCGGACGCAGTGCGTCCGGTCCATCATTCTATGACAAGGAGCCTATATGAAGATTCCTATTGAAGTTAAGGTGCGAGCAGTTAAGCTTTACCTTGTAGACGAATGCGATCCAGAAGAAATTTTAGAAGATCTTGAGAAGACCTTTGGTTTCAAAGTAGCACCAAGCTATTGGGATCGTCCTTTAGAATTTATTCGAAGAATGCGACAAAGTTTAACTAATATTTGCGCTAGAGATAACAAACAAGATCCAGAAAAACAGAGAGCTGCCAAACTTCTAGAGCAGGCTGGATTAATTGATCAAGATAAGGACAATGAAGATGACTTGGAATCCGAATAACGACGATGTGTTTCGTGCCATTACTATTACTGATGGTAATGTCTTTGCAATCGCAAGAGAACTATCTAAGTTTGATATGGATTTTGGTCCAGCTGACTTTATGCCTTTTTTGAAAGACCGAGTAGGTCGCGAATATGAAATAAGAATGCTAATGGAAGAGGCCCTTCATTGGGGATTCCATCAAAGAGTTGAGGCGGTTGCTTTACATAATATTTTTGTTGATAACTATGTACAAATATCCGTTGATGATGATGGAGATTTTGAATACTTTATTTTTAATGAAGAGGAAAAAACACTCTACGAGACAGGTAGCACAACTAGGCGCCTTGATAAATTAGAGGAATCAGAGGGAACATCACATCCTAAGCATAAAGAAGTAAGATGTATGGAACATACTAAGTATAAAGGCGTTCGACTAACTGAGCGTGCCAAACAATGTCCTGCATGTGTAGAAGTATACCAGCAAAGACAGGATGCATTAAAGGAGGATGATACAAATGCTCGATAAAATGACAGACAGAGCTCGTCGTGTATTACGAGGAGCAAAAGAACTAGCTGTCCAACTCGGGTATGATGCAATTGATACTCCCCATGTACTTCAAGTACTATGGAGTGTTAATACGAGTATTGCTTGCAATGTTTTAAAAGAGCTTAAGGTTAAGCCTTCAGCATTTAAAAAAGCAATTACTCCATACCTTACATCTCAGGATAGTAAAAAGTCCTCACCAGAGACGACGAGGATTCCTTTTACTCCTTCTATGAAGAGAGCCCTTCAGTATGCAGCAGAGACAGCGAAGACACTCTCTCATCAAGTAGTAGGTACTGAGCATTGACTGCTTGGTCTACTTTTAGAGAAGAAGTCAGCTGCTTATGAGGTTTTAACTTCACTTGACATATGTGTTGAGGCAGTACAAGAGGAGATTATTCGCCTCTTAAGTAAAGAAGGAAAGAGTGAAGCTGGCGACTATAAAGACTCACCTGATACAACGATTAAGACGAAGAGTCGGCGCCGTCGAGGCACTGAGACTCCACATATTGACAAGTTTTGCGTTGACTTGACTGAGCTTGCTCGTCAAAGCAAGTTAGATCCATGTATTGGTCGAAGAGATGAACGGAAGCGTGTCATCCAGATTCTTGGTCGCAAAACAAAGAATAACCCAGTGTTAATTGGTGAGCCTGGTGTTGGAAAGACTAAGGTTGTGGAAGGCATAGCTATCGATGTTGTTGATGGTAATGTTCCAGAATCTTTAAGAGATAAAAGAGTGTGTGCTGTTGATCTGCCTGGAATGGTAGCGGGCACAAAATATAGAGGCCAATTTGAAGAAAGAATTAAGGGCCTCATGAGAGAAGTCGTAGATGCTGGGAATATCGTGTTGTTTCTTGATGAGCTTCACACCATAGTTGGTGCTGGAGGTTCAGAGGGTGGCATGGACGCTGCTAACATTCTTAAGCCTGCACTTGCTCGTGGTGAGCTTCAATGCATTGGTGCTACTACTCTTGATGAGTATCGTAAGAGTGTCGAAAAGGATGGTGCTCTTGATAGGAGGTTCCAATCAATTATTGTTGATCCTCCTACATCAGAACAGACTTTAGAGATTTTACAAGGTCTCCAGTCTAGCTATGAAGCGCATCATAATGTTAGATATACCGACGAGGCTCTTAAGGCTGCTGTACACCTTTCAGAGAAGTATGTTTCTGATAGATTCCTTCCTGACAAAGCAATTGATTTAATGGATGAAGCAGGCTCGTCCATTCGTATGGATGTTAGTTTCAAACCTGAAGCTTTACAGGAAAAAGAGAAGAAGCTAGAAGAGCTTGAGCGTGAGAAAGAACAGGCATGTGTTGCTCAGCAATTTGAGGCAGCAGCTGAGCTTAGAGATGAGCATCAGACCCTCCTCAAAGAAGTTGAAGGCCTCTCTGAAGATTGGAGGTCCAAGAATGAAGATGCAGTTATTGAAGTTAATGAGGCTTTGATTGCTGAGATTGTATCAAACATGACTGGCATTCCTTTGACAGATGTTTCTGAAGAAGAGAGCGCTAGACTGCTTCATCTTGAAGACGAATTACATAAGCGTGTAATTAGTCAAGATGATGCTATCAAAAGAATGGCAGAAGCTGTCAGACGAGCAAGAGCAGGATTGAAAAATCCTAAGAGGCCTACGGGTTCATTCTTGTTTGTTGGACCAACAGGAGTGGGAAAAACCTTGTTGTGCAAGGCTTTGGCTAAGTTCCTATTCGGTAGTGAGGATAATCTTATCCAGATTGATATGTCTGAGTATATGGAGAAGCATAATACCTCACGGTTGGTCGGTGCACCTCCAGGATATGTTGGCTATGATGAGGGTGGAATTCTCACTGAAAAGGTGCGAAGAAAGCCATATTCTGTAGTACTTCTTGATGAGATTGAAAAAGCTCATCCAGATGTCTTCAATATGCTTCTTCAAATCATGGAAGAAGGTCGATTGACCGACTCTTTTGGTCGGGCGGTTAGTTTTAAGAACACCATTGTTGTTATGACCTCAAATGTTGGGTCTGATCTTACCCAGTCTGCAACTTCACTAGGCTTTGGTGGAGGTTCTCAAGAAGAAAGAGACACAGAAGGCATCAACAAAATTCTAATGGATGAAATTGAGAAAACCTTCAGACCTGAATTTCTCAACAGGCTTGATGAAATTCTTTTCTTCGAGAAACTCACAAAGGAAGATCTTAGAGAAGTCATTGAGATTGAACTAAAGGGTGTCTCAGAGAGACTTCTTATGAAGGGATTGAGGTTTGATCTTTCAGAAGAGGCAAAGCTGTTCTTGATTGATGAAGGTTACAGTGAAGTTTTTGGCGCTAGACCTCTCAAAAGAGCAATCGAGAAATACATTGAAAATCCTTTATCAGAGGGTGTTCTGCGAGGAGACTTTAAGAATGCTGATGTAATTGTAGCAGAGCTAGATGAAGATCATCTAGTATTCAAAGGAGTAGAAAATGTCGAAACAGAAGACAGCCGGTGAAGAAGTAGTTCTCATTAAAAGAGAGACTCCCATTACAGAGATTGAGCTTTTTGAGATGCACTATCTGTATGAAGAGTCTTCTTGGCATAAATTGCTGTGGGTTCACTTCCCACTATGTAAGCATAGTGATGGAACCTATTCAGGTATGACCTTTACTGTTCCGCTTACTAATGCTGAGTGGTCAGAGTCACGAGATGCTTCTCATCCACGTGTTCCTTTTGGCGAAGTTGAGCCCTTCTATGAGCTTGACGAAAAAGACCTCTTAGGGATGCTTAACGATCGATCAGGCGTTACAGCTCTAGAAAGACCCCCTCTTGTTTTTATTATTAAGTTTGGCAGTTTTGTAAATCTAGCCAAGAAGGCTCTCAAGCTATATGGCTATTTTCCTGGAGCTATTGCTAAGCTAGAGGCCAAGCTTGAAAGAACAAAAGAGGTCTGGGCAGCTATGGAGACTTTTCGCGCGCGTGAGGAAGAATCTTAAGATCTCCCGACGTGAATCATACAGAGTTTGAACTCGAGGAAAAGTTTTAAAACTACTACACAAACTAAGTTACAAAAGCACTCTATTTGTAACTCTTCAAATTCCCATAGAATTGCGGGCCACACAAAAAGTATGCTCCGTAAGAGTCCCTATTATTGTAACTTCATACTCTATAGATAGTTAACCTATCTGTCCCGTCGTAAATCATACAGAGTTTTTAATAACGGCCACACCTGTATATACTATATATAGTATAAGGTATATTATATAAGAAGTTTGCGGCAACACTTGAGAGGTTGATATGAAGGGAATAGAGCATAGAATTCAAGGTACAATTCATGACATTTTTGACTTGAAGAATAGTTCATTGAGGGATCGTACAGATCCAGAATATGCAATGGCAGAGATTGCATTCGAGGCCGTCACAAAGCTTTTCATGGCAAGAATTCTTGGGGACGAGATTGATAAGGTCAATGATTACCAGATTGAGGTAATAGTGCGTATTAAGGATATACCTAGTAAGGATAAGTGATGTATCAAGCGAATAATGTTTACGAAATAGCATATAAGTATGGCCTTGAGGGTAGAGGAGGATATTTTACTGCTTCGCCGGTATTCATCGTATCAGTGACCGATTTAGCTTCAGCTGCCAGATTAGCAGAGAAAATGGCTCAATCGTTTCATGATAAAGTCACTGAGGTTGTAATTACATCAGTTATTCGTCATGAACATCCAGCGTATATAGATCCAATGACGATTATTGAGAAATAGGAATAGCTATGTTAGTGAGTTTAAACATATTTAAAATTAATGTGCAAAGACGTACAGTTGGTAAAACCTGGTCTTGGAGTGAATGTGATGAGTGGCGGATTGTCCTACCTACTGATGATATATCCTTAGCCACAAAAGTTGCACGAAAAATAATGAGTAAAAGGTGTATCGATCCCTCAGATCGTCCACATGACTACCGTATATTCTCAGTCTCACTGACAGGCGAAGCTTACGCAGACACTTCCTACACAGCACCGGAGGCGAACTTTGATTGACATTTGCGTGATTACTCCCATTAGTCATTTGGAAGAGTATGGGAATCTGGGAGACATTGATATGTCTCTAGCCCATTTAATTTGTGAACCTCCAAATGATGAATATGCCGAGTACTATAAGAAGCAACGAAAAAAGGGGCGCTTTGTCATTCTTGACAATTCAGCCTTTGAGATGGAGCAGAAGGGTAAAGGTTTAGACCCAGATCCAGTATTGGATGCTGCTCTAATCACCAATCCATCTGAGGTTATCGCAACAGATGTATTATTTGATGGTCCAGCAACGGTAGAGAGTACTCGGAAGTTCATTGACCGAATGTATTCGCGAGGGCTCAAGATTAAGAAGTTGGATGGACCACCGCGGATGGCATATGCTGTAATGGCAGTACCTCAAGGAAAGTCAATTGAGGAATGGATGGCGTGCTATGAAGAGCTTTGTAAGATGCCAGAAGTATCTACAATTGGATTATCTAAGCTGTCAATTCCTATGTCGTGGTTAGGAGAGAAAGAGAGTGACGGAAATTGTGCCCGAGCTCGATTGATGTGTACTGCAGCGATCGCTGAATGGATGGAAAAGGTTCTATATGGGCCACCAGCATACTTTGCAGTGGGTGAAGTACCTGTAAGGCCTCATCACCTTCTTGGTGGAGACAATTGGTTGCCTTGGGAGCTAAGGCAACAATCTAAGTATTCTTGGATTCGAAGCAATGATTCTTCATGTGCTGTCTGGTATGGAGCACATAGTCATGTCTTTAATGAAGAGGGGAAGATTAGTAGTATTCTCCTAGAGAAGCCTGATCTTGAGAATCATGATCACAACACTGCACGCCGACTAAGTGACAAGTTAGGACAAACTTCTATCTTGAAGAATATTGTCCATTGGCATAAGGCAAGTAAAGCATGACGACTGCACTGATTCTTTTCACGATATTCTACTTTGGTGTATCTCTATTCATTTTTCTATATGCGAATGCCCAACGAAAGAACGATTCAAGAGCGTTTTATGTCTGGGCCGCCGTCGCTGTTTGCCTTTGTTGGGCTCCTTTATTCTTCTTGCTCTTTATCAAAGAGGATGAATTAGCTCATAAGTTCGTTAACATCTTTCGTAAAACACCAATTGAAGAGTGTGATGAAGAGGAAACCCTTATAGTACGACTTGAAAAGAGAGGATTCTAATGGCAGTAAAGAAAAGATGGATTAAAGTCAACACAGAATTCAAAGGGCTTCATCATTGGCCAGAATGTCCAATCGACGATGTTAACTTTTTAAGAGAAGAACACCGTCACACTTTCAAGATAGAAGTAAAAGTGGCTGTAGACCATAATGATCGTGAGATAGAATTCCTCATGTTTCTGTATCATGTAAATGAGGCCATCAGCGAACTCTATTTTAGTGGAGGTAGAGCAATAGTTCCAGCAGAGTTAGGTCGAAGAAGTTGCGAAGACATAGCAGAAGATATATATAATAGTCTATCCATTGACTATGAGTATCATAGAGATATGATCATCTCAG
>SDBT01019207.1_pt1 | contig 10716 bp, 8 predicted proteins | sample 2277101 | NCBI WGS metagenome assembly SDBT01 (sample SAMN10404973, study PRJNA504765) | marine sediment metagenome | isolation source: marine sediment core GS10_PC15, 103 cmbsf | place: Arctic Ocean: Southern Knipovich Ridge | collected 2010
AGCTTTAGATGTTCGCTCCACTGCCACATCTGTCATCCCCTTCCCATCTGCTGTTCCTCCGTGAGTCAGTTTCTCGATCCTGGTGTTCCCTTCTGAACGCTACTCCTGCCGCCCGCTTCCCTGTTTGCCCTTCCACCAGGGACAGAACGGGCAGTCTTCGCCGTGCGGAAAGTCTTCCCCTTCCTCATGGGGACAGCCCATGTTGCTTTCCGTAGCGACGACCGACTTGACGCCGTGCTTGTTGAGGAACTCCTTGATCTCACGCCGCACCTTCGGGTTGTCCTTGACATCCGTCCCCACCCATCGTTCGAGGATCGGCTCCGCACCTTCCTCCATGATGACCGACGCAGCAATCTTCGTGGTAGTCTTGTCGTCGGGGCCGTAGAGGGCAATCGTGCCGAGGGGAAACTTCGGAGGAGTGTTCTGCTTCTTGATGCAGCACTTCTTGTATTTCTTGCCGCTGCCGCAGGGACATGGATCGTTCCTGCCTACTCTTTCTTGATCGCGCCGCAGTGGTATCAGCCCGGGTGGTTCTTCATCAACGTAAGGCCCGAAGTCTTCGTCTTCGGAATCGTAGCCGTCGTCCAATGCCTCGTCCCATTCGTCCTCTTCCCAATCTTCCTCGTCGTCATCTGCATCCTCTCGGAAATTCTTACGAATCCGGCCTCGGTCATGATCGTGCCAACCCCAGCGGTTCTTGGTCGCATGGCCATACCACTGCTCATACTCAGGGAAGGTCGCCTCCATCACGGTGGCTGTGGCGACCAGATAATAACGCAGGTCAGACTCGTCCGGCGTCAGATCGTCCCAGTCGCCAAGAACCATTTGCCGAACCGGCTCGACGGCCTCGGCGGCAAAGTTGTCGAGAACGGCATTGGCCAGGAAATGCCGTGTGTCGTCTTCACGTTCGTCGGCCAGGAATTCCAAACATTTCTCAACAGAAAGGTCGGTGTGGATGTGCCACATGACCTCGGCGGCGCCCCGGCGAAAGTCCCCAGAGCCGTTTGCCCACTGTCGTGCGAGTTCTTCCACCACTTCGTTACTGCCAATCAGTTGGAGGGCGGTCTGGGCAGAATCGCTGACGCCCCAGTCGTCTTCATGCAGCCGCTCGACCAAGATAGGAATGGCCTCTTGGAGTCCCATCGCCCCTGCAAGTTCAATGATCGCCCGTTCCAGCCATTCCATCAACGAACGACTCTTCCCTCGATAACGGCGGTGCAACAATTGCAGAATCTCATCGGCATGTTCTCGATGAGGAGCCAGAGTTTCGATGATGCGCTTGGTTCGACGGACGTGCCGCATTCGGAAGTCGCCCAACTCTCTGGCCTCCTCCCCAAGATCCTCCAATTCATGCCAGCCTTGGTCCCAGTTCCAGGCAGCCATCTCCAGACGCTCAAGGAACGCTGGTCGCAGTTCCTCCGGGAAATTGAGGAGATCTGCCATGTCGGGATCAAGTAGTCCTGGCGGTATGTGGCAAAGGATTATGGCGGCGGCACAGCAGTAGTTGTCGTTGCCCACATCCTCAAGGTCCATTTCCCTGGAAAGCTCGCCTACAAGCCACTTTGCCGTGGTCTCTGTCTGTGCCAGGTTGTCCGCGCGTCGCAGAATACGGAACGCCGTGTCTCTGCCGAAGTTCTCTACCGCCTGGATGACCAGCGGCATGATCGACTCATCACGGCTGTTGCGTTCGGCAAAGTAGGACACGGCCGTGAGCCGAACCTCTTCCTCGGGATGGAGAATTCCTTGTTTGATCTTCTCCTCGGGGAGTCTCATACGCGTGCCTCCTTTCACCTGTTATTCCAAAACCAGCAGCAATAATCCGCCAGCATTCGCTCCTCGGGGACATCCGCATCAGGCTCAAACTTGCCCAACGGCAACTCGAATGGTTTCCGTCCCTCCTTGACCCTGCAAAGCAACCCGTACATTTTATCACACGAGTATTTCTTGGGGTCGAGTAGACCCACTACTTTGAGAGCGTGATTCTTACCCTCGAACGGGCCTGTTTCCTCGAAGAAGTCCATTTCAAACGGAAAGGACATGTTCTCCGACAAATACTCGTGGTACTGCAAGAGCGTGTCCTCATCGACGTCAGGCAAGAGGTCATCACTGGTCAGCCCGAACACCACCCTGATGCGGTCATCCTGGTCGTCCATCGCCAACGGCTTGGCGGTGATCTCGCCGGGTTGCTCGATCGACAGCGGCTCACCCGTGTCGGGTTCCAAGTCGTCATCCCCGATCCAGTATTCTTCAACCTCCATTCCGTCCCGCTCGCACCGTTTCTTGTAGACGGGGTGGATATTATCGAGGGTCACCTGATTCCAACAGACGGTGTACATGCCGTCGCTGTGGATTTCTGTGATTGTACCGGCCCAGCCACCGAGGGGCATATCCGGAAAATCCGTGTCCCTGACCCCGGACTTGACCCGAACTCGGTCACCGATGGCGAATTTCGGCTTGGTTTTCGGCATAGTTCGTTCCTCCGTGACGCGGTAATGAGGTGTCAGCCTGTATTTCACTCTCTCGGCGTAGAATTGGCAAGGGCCCCGTGACGGTGGTTCTCACCGCCATTTTCTGGTCTATAATGGCCCTGATAAGAAGAGGAAGAGACTGTCCCGATAGCGGGAGGTTTCAGCCTCCAAATCAGGAAGGAACATTAGATGGCCAATTTAGCCGCTACACTGAAGGAAGAAATCCAGCGTTTGGTGAGAAAAGAGATCAAGGCCCAGACCGGCGCCACCAAGCAGGCCGTGGCACAATACCGGCGCGAAATCGCCAAGCTCAAGCGGCAAATGCGGGAGCAGGAGAAGAAAATCAGCTTCCTGGAAGTTCAAGAGAAGAAACGCCTTGGGCAGCCGTCCACCGAAGAAGAGACTGAAGATGTTCGGTTCTCAGCACGGTCTGTCCAGGCCCAGCGAAAGCGGCTGGGCTTGTCTGCCAAGGATTACGGAAAGCTCGTGGGCGTCTCGCCGCTTACCATTTACAACTGGGAACAAGGCAAGTCCCGCCCGCAAAAGGCCCAGCTTGCCGCGTTGGTCGCCGTTCGTGGAATCGGCAAACGTGAGGCATTGGCAAAACTCGAAGTGCTGAAGGCTGAGGAGGACAAGGCCGCTCGCAAGCCTCGCAAGAAAGCTAAGAAGAAGGCCAAGCGGAAGTAGGTTTTCCTTGACTAATGGCCGAGTGTACGAAGTGCTTGGCATTGAAGCGGATGACTATCGAATGCTGGATGATGAGGACACTCACCCCGGCGGGAGTGGGCCCTTTCTGTTCGATCCAGAGTGTTTTGAGATTGTCGACTCTGGTGAGCCGGACTTCTGGCAGTGCGACCAAGGAGAAGAGGGAGAAAATCGTTTAGCAGTCGGGCTTGCCCGACGTTACAACGGCCGCAACAGCATCGCGAAGATAGTGGCCGACGACACGGAAAAAGGCTTTGTGGTCGATGGGCTTGGTCAGGTAGTCATCGCAGCCGGCTTCCAGGCATTTCGTACGATCGCCGGTCATCGCGTGGGCCGTCAGGGCGATGACGGGGCCTTCCCAGCCGCTTTGGCGGAGATGTCGCGTGGCTTCGTAGCCGTCCATCTCCGGCATCTGCATGTCCATCAGGATCAGGTCGTAAGGTTCTCCTTCGGCGATCGAGCGCTGGGCATACTCGACGGCGATCTTGCCGTTCTCGGCCAAATCGACCTGGAGGCCCGATTTCTTCAAAATGAAGCTGATCAGGCGCTGGTTGTCCGGGCCGTCTTCGGCCAGCAGTACGCGACCGTGCAACCGTTCCCGACGAGCGTTGAGCTCTGATTCGGGTTCACCCTCTCTATAGGCCGACGCGGGCGGTTGGGTGAGCATCGGCACGTCTTCTAGTGGCCCGGGATCGAGCGACAAGGCGAACGTACTTCCCTCGCCGAGTGTGCTGGTCACGTCGATCCGCCCGCCGAGCATGGTGGCCAGCCGCTCGGAGATGGCCAGCCCCAGTCCGGTGCCGCCGAAGCGACGTGTGGTCGAGGCGTCGGCCTGGCTGAACGGATCGAACAGCCTCTCGACAGCCTCCGGATCAATACCCACGCCCGTGTCGCTTACCTCGAAGAGCATTCGCGGGGCGGAATCTGAGGGCCGAGCGAACGCGAGCGTGATCCGCACCTCGCCGTCCTCGGTGAACTTGATGGCGTTGCCGATCAGGTTCAGCAGGATTTGGCGCAAGCGAACGGGGTCGGCCTGAATCGTTTCGGGAATGGGGAATCGATAGTCGATCATCAGACGCAGGTCGGACTGCTCGGCACGGATTTCCATCAGCGAGATCAGTTCCTGCACGATCTCGAAAGGCGAGCAGGCGAGCAGCTCGATGGTCATTTTCCCGGCTTCGAGTTTCGAGAGGTCCAAGACATCGTTGACCATTTCCAGCAGCATCCGGCCGTTGCGACGAATCGTCTGCACGTACTCCTCGCGCTGTTCGTCGGACACATCGCTGTAGAGCAGGTCGGCAAAACCGAGGATGGCGGTCAACGGCGTGCGTAGTTCGTGGCTGGCATTGGCGAGAAACTCGCTCTTGGCCCGAGTGGCTGCCTCGGCCGCGTTGATCAGCTCCTCCAAGTGTGCATTCTCTTGCTCCTTGAGCCGGCGCTGCTCGCGTTCGCAGACGATCGCGTCGATGGCTTCCGCATGGGATGCCTTGCGCATTTCCTGTTCGGCCAGCAGGTGTTCGATTCGGCGAAGCAACTTGGCCTGATCGGCGTGGCCATGGGCGGCCGACCAGGCAAACGCGCCGCAAACAAACAGTTCCGTGGACATGGCGTCGACGCCCGGCTGCGAGACGGCCCCGGGGCGAACCAGGCAGGCGAGAATCTTCTGCTGGTGACCGTCCGGCACTCGGACGGCCAAGGCCAGTCGCTCTCCCACGCCGGTGGGTACTTTCAGCCGGCAGGTAGTATTCTCGGCCAGCTCAACGGCCAATTCGAGGGCCAGCGGCGCAACCACGTCGGGGCCGATCCCATGGCCGAAATCGTCGCAGGCCAATACGTTCCCTTGGGTGTCGGTCATCAACAACAGGGCCGTTTCATAGGCCGCGAGTTGTTCGGGCCCCCGAGTTGCACAGGGAGAACCCACACCGGGAGAGTCGGCCGTCGCGCGATCGACGGCGCTTAGCAAGTCGGCAATGTTATCCAGTTGCAGATCCATCCGGTTGCACCTAGGCCTGGAACAGGCTGGCTTGGGCCGTCAATTCCTTGTCCAGATCCTCGCTCAAGACCGCGATGTCCGGCTTGGTCAATCCCAGGCCCGAGAATGCGGGAGCCGAAAAACGGACCAGCTTCAGCCCGACCGACGGAGTTCCCTTTAGCGTACACAGCAGGTTGGCTATCTCGACGCACCGCACCGTCTCGATGTGTTTCCCGCGATAGTTCACCGAGACATGGTGAAACTCGATGGCAGCCAAGGCGGCTTCGGGAAATCCCCAGAGCGCGCCGACTTCCTTGCCGAGCGCGCCGTGATCGAACCCTATGTGGGCCCGTTCGGTCGGCGGCAAGGCCTTCTTCTCGTCCAAGGCCTCGATCGTCGCACGGAAATAGTCGTGGACGTATTGATCCTCGAGGATGATGCCGATGTCGTGCAGCAATCCAGCTAGGAAAATGTCCTCGAAGTCGGGGATCTTCAGACGCATGGCAAGCATCCGCGAGCAGATCCCGACCGACACAAGGTGTTTCCAAAGCTGGGAACGAGAATAGGGGCCAATCCCGTCGCTTTCCTGGAACAACTCGCTGACGCTGATCGTCATGGCCAGGTTGCGGATTTGCTTCAATCCCAGGTAGGCGATCGCCTGTTGCAAGTTGGTGACCTGCGATCGCAAGCCGTAGGCCGACGAGTTGACACAACGCAACACGCGGGCGCTTAGGGCCGTATCGCCTTCCATGATGTCTTTCAGATCAACGGCCCCGCTATCCGGATCGTTGGCCACTTCCATCACGCGTAACGCGACATGGGGAAGCGGCGAGATCTCGTCGATCTGCTGAACGACTTGAGCCAGTGACGGACATTTGCCGGGCTCGCATTTACCGGTTTGCGGAGTTTGTACTTGTGACATGCGATCTGATCTCCTTCGGATCTAAGCGTTTCTCCGGCAAAAGGTTGCAAAAGAATTGGCGTGGGCCTCGAAGCTTCCCCGCTGGGGGAAACAATCGGGCCAGTATGTCTTTAGTGTCTTCAAGAAAAAGTAGCTTACTCTCGTGCTTCGGGTGCCGGATGGCAGTGTTTTGGGGCAACTACTTGCGGGAAGGGTCCTGGGAATTGTGGCAAGGTGCGCGAAAAACGTGCCGATGATAGGGAAAGACCGGGTTATGCCGGTTTCCCGCCAAAAGGCAGTCCTGCCGAAAAAAGAGTCCTTCATGGCCCGCCGCATTCAGACTGTTCTGCCGATGATGCTCGTTGGGGTGATTCTAAGCGCTGCTTGCCGTCCGGCTGCGGCAGACGAGTTTCTGTCGGAGCCGTCTGATATCCGGCTCGACCAACGAGCGTTACGCGTCGCTCGCCTGCCGACAGACTCGCCGTTGTCGGATCCCGCTTACCAAGCTGCCCATTTCTCCCAACCGGAACAATCGGACCCGGCCGGCGGCTTTGACTCGCGGGTGCCGATCGAGGAATTGGTCGCTTATGCGATGGCCAACAATCCCCAGATCCAGGCCGCCCGCTATCAGGCACGTTCCCTGGGCGCTCGCGTTCCGCAGGCGGTCTCGCTGCCGGACCCGATGTTGATGACCACCGCGTTTTTGGACTCGATCGAGACGGCGGCCGGACCGCAAGAGGTGATGATGAGCCTCTCGCAGAAGTTTCCGCTGTTCGGCAAGCGGGCTTTGCGGAGCCAAGTGGCCTATCACCACGCCATGGCGGCCTACGCCCAGGTCACGGCCGTCGAGTTGCAGGTCATCGAGCGGGTGAAGAAGGCCTACTTCGACATCCATTTCCTACAGCGGGCGATCGACGTCACCCGGGCCATGGAACCGCGGCTGAAGGATGTCATCGAAATCGCTCGCACCAAGTACGAAACCAACGTGCCGGGCGCCGGATTGGAGAACGTGTTCCGAGTGCAAGTCGAGCTATCGAATTTGAAAATGCGGCTGATCGAGTTGCATCAGAGCGAGGTCGAAGCCCAGGCCCGGTTGGCCTCGATCCTTCACCTACGGCCGCCGGTGCGCATCGATCCGGTCGAGCAACTCCGCCAGCGCAACGTGGCCCATACGGCCGAGCTGTTGTTCGATTTGGCCGAGTCGAGCCAGCCGGAACTTTCTACGCGGCGGCGCGAGATCTGCCGGGATCGGGCCGCGGTGGACTTGGCCTGCCGCAGCTATTACCCGGACGCGACGGTCAGCTTCAATTGGCACGAGATCGGCACGCCCGGTCTGAGTCCGGTGGCGACCGGCGACGACGCCTTTGCATTGGGCGTGGGCGTGAACCTGCCGATCTACCGCACCCGACTGGACGCCGCCGTTCGCGAGGCCCAATACAAGGCGTCCCAAAGCGCGCGTCGCTATGCGGCCACGCAAGACCAGATTCGCGGCGAGGTGGCGGCCACTTATGCGAAGTTCGTCAAGCACGATCAAATGATGCAGATCCTCGGCTCGGAAATCGTGCCGCGTGCCGCCCAGACCCTCGACCTGTCGATCGAAGCCTACGGAGTCCGCAATCTGGACTTCCAAAAGCTAATCGACAACTACACCACCTATCTGAGATATCAGATCGACTACTACAAGCAACAGGCCATGCGGGAGCAAACGATCGCTTCGCTGGAACGGGCCGTAGGCACGTCGGTCGTCAATAACTCGACGGCACTACCCGGCAGCGAGTTGCCCGCCGTGGAGGAATCTTTGCAAGCCCCTTTACCACCGTCAATGCAATGACGTACCCCCTGGACGATGGGGTGTGATGTCCGGTTTTCCGGCCAACGATTCGCCTTGACGCCGAACTCCGCCGACGGGAGAATAGCTCGCCGCGCATTAAGCTCCCCGCAATTCTCGCACCCGACCGCCGATAGGGGCCAGAAGTGCTTTGACAGGCGGGCGAGATATAATAACTCAAACTGTAAACGGCGTGGCTTTCAGCAGTCAGCTTTCAGCAAGAAGAGAAAGACCGGAACTCCGGCTTCTGATAGCTGAAAGCTGACTGCTGACAGGCGGCTGCAAGTTGCGCTCAGTTATTGACTTACGGTTAGGCTGCCGCCATTTCGTTTACACTTTGAGATAATAAGCACCACACTACTCGTGGATGACATGAGAAGGTTCGCATCAAGAACGCTGGTCTGGCTGGTCTTAGTCCTGGTCCCGTTCCAGCCTCTGCCGATGGCCGTGTGCTCTTGCCAGACATCGGACCAGCCGACCTCGGCTCACGCGAAGGCCTGCTGCTGCCAAGCGGCGCCCCGTTGCTGTACCGACGCTCGCTCCTGCTGCCAGGGGACTCGCCGAGCGTCGGCTAAGTCCCACTGTGAGTGCGAAGGGACTTCGGCCTGCTCCTGCCAATCGAGCAACTCCCCTCCACCCCAGCAACAGGTTCCCGCGGAAGGTCGCAGCCGGGTCGTTGAACCGTTGGCCCAAGCTCCGGCGGCCGTTTCGCTCGGATTCGATGACTTGCGGGTTGCCGCCTCGGTCCCAGCGGCGAACGGGTCGATGAAGGCTTCCGGATCCGAATGCTGCATCGTTCTGTGCAGATTCAACCTCTAAGACTCCCCCGGCCATGGGGACACTGCGCGCCGACGCATAGGTCCCGGCCTTTTCGATCGGCGGCGAACTCGTTAATCGTGCGCCGCATGATCCGTTATGACCCAAGCTGTCAAACACCTTAATCTATATCAATCGAGGAGAAATCAAGATGTACAAGAACCACTCTCACCCCAAGCTGGCGGTCGCGCTACTTGCCTGCGCGATCGGTGCGTCGGATGCTTTTGCCCAAGTAGCAAACGACGGGCATCGTCACGATCACGGTTCGAGAACCCACATGGGCGATCGGCCGACGGCCCAACGATCGGTCCACGGCGGGCAAACGGCAACCGTGGGATCGCTTCGCTTCGAGGTTGTCTACGGGCCCAAGGAGATCCGCGTTTACCTGTTTGGATCGCAGCGTCGACCGGTTTCCTCGCGTGATGTTCGGGGCGAAGTGGCGATGCAAGTGCGGGGGAACGAACGCGTGTTCCGTTATCCGCTGAAGCACGTCGCGCCGAAGACCGGCTCGGACTACTTGGCCGTGGGCGTCAACGTCAGCCGTATTCGCGACGGGGACATGAAGGTCACTTTCGAGCTGACCGATCTACCCGACCGCCGGGAACCTCGTGCCAACTTCACCCAGACGTTTGCCCTTTCCAAAGTGTCGCCCGTAGTAAGAGTCGTTAACCTAACCGACGCCGACCGGGCGGGCATCACCCAACAGAAGGTGTGTGCAGTGATGGGTGGCAAGCTCGGTGGCATGGGAACTCCCGTCAAGGTGCTCATCGGCGATCAGCCCATTTACCTTTGCTGCAAGGGATGCCTCGGCAAGGTTCGCAAGGATCCCGCAAAGTATCTGGCCATGTCCAACCAACTGCGCGCAAAGCGATAGGAGGGGATTTGCGTCATGATCGGGGTGTGGTCGCTTCAGCGAGCATACAGCCTACCCCACATGCTTCCAACGCGTCCGGATTAGGATAGATTTGCAGGTTAACCAGAATCGGTCCGAAAGGGCCAACAGAACCGTTTCAGTAGAGGATTCGTAACAAGAAAGGAAGACGTCAAGGATACAACAACCGAGGGGTTGGCTGGCTCGAGGATCCGCGATGGCGTATACTTGAGGTGGACACTCGAATTGGGCCGTGAGTTGCATGGAATTCGAATGATGAGCGTTTGGCTAAGAATCGCGTTGGCGGCGGGGCTTGTGCTAGCAAGCTTTCCGCACGCCTTGTGCGCTTGCCCATGCTCGCAGCCCGCCCAGGCGGCTGCCCGACCGACGTGCTCGCACTGCGATCGCGACTCACAGGCCCCCAACCCGGATCGGCCGAAGCCTTGCCAGTGTCGCCAGTGCGATCTGGTCGAGACCTTGCCCTGCGACTCTCCGGTGAGTATTCCTTCGTTGAGCCCAAGTTGGCGTATTCATCCGACCCCGGTCGTAGCGTATCGGCAGCTTGTGCCGGTCCCGGCGGCGGACGAGATCGCCCGAGCGGGGCCTTCTGATTTCCTTGGCCGCGATTTCCTTGCCTGGCGCGGCTGCGCGCTGACGATCCTGCTGGAACATCTCTTGCTCTAGCGGTCCGATTTTGGTTACCCTGCCGTTTGCGCATGGCGTGAAGTGTTGCACGCTTTGCGTTGCTCGACGGCGGGATGTCTTTGGGACCGTTGTATGCTTGAAACCTTTTGCATGAGGTGTTGCCATGAGCAGCCCAATTCCATCAACTAAACGTAAAGACGTCAAACGCTTCCTCGTGCCGGTCGTCGTGATGGTTGTTTTTGTCGCGGGCCTGATCGCCAGCTATATGCTGGGCCAAGGACGAAGCGTCAAGACCGACGTCGCCAAACCGGCCGCCGAAGAGAAGGCCGCCATTTGGACCTGCTCGATGCATCCGCAGGTCGAGAACCCGGGCCCCGGCTCGTGTCCCATCTGCGGCATGGACCTGATCCCGCGCGTGGGCGAGCCCAGCGGGCCGCGCGAGCTGAGAATGTCCCCAGCGGCCATGGCCTTGGCCGAGATCCAAGTGGAGCCGGTCAAGCGGAAGTATGT
>SDBT01019208.1_pt1 | contig 10716 bp, 11 predicted proteins | sample 2277101 | NCBI WGS metagenome assembly SDBT01 (sample SAMN10404973, study PRJNA504765) | marine sediment metagenome | isolation source: marine sediment core GS10_PC15, 103 cmbsf | place: Arctic Ocean: Southern Knipovich Ridge | collected 2010
AACAAAGAGAGCCGGTGAGGGCTTACCACCTTACCAGGCTCTCTTTTTTATTGCCCACTGAGGACGATATTATGACAGCATGGAAAGAAAAAACTTTATACGATCGCATCTTTGACCGATGGTCGGAGAAGGACACTGTCTACACAAGGGTCAATCATAACCGCGATTTAATGGCTACCTATTTCCGCAGCGACGAACTGATCTCGACGGATGATAAAGGTGATTTACTCGGCCAGGCAATCTACAACGGCAGTGGTTCGTGGTTCTCTCGTATGATGGCTACCGGGTTCCAAGGCGCTTTGGTGAGTAAGAATATCCCTTGGATACGTTATCAAATGGAGCAATACAAATTAAAGGGTATTGATGAGCTTGACCTGTGGAACCAGAACATCAAAGACCACATGCAGGACGCTTATCAGCGGTCGAACTTCTACGATGTCCAGCCTAACTTCACGCACGACGGCTTGACTACCGGTAGCCCGGTTATCTTTGCCGAAGAGATTGTCGCCGAATCGAAAACGATGTGGATGCCCCAGCATTATAAGACTGTCCGTGTTTATTATGATAAGTATAACCGCCCGGAGGGTGCTATTGTCAAGGACGAGACCTGGACGGCTAAAAAGATAATGGATAAATTCATTAAAAACGACAACCCACAGGGCACTAAGCGAAACGCTAAACTTAGTATCTCGGTTAATAGGGCCATTGATGCCGGTACGCTGGACGTCTTTACTGTTTTCAAAGCTGTCTTCAAGGTAGACGACCCGATTTGGGACAGTAAGAACAAGGACGCCTTCAAGAAGCCTAACGGTGAATGGGAGTGGCTATCAGTCTATTTCCTTGAGCTTACTGATGCCGATAAAGACAAACAGGATAAGCCGCTGAATGATAACATGGGTGATTTTACCCAACCGTTTGCGATTTGGGATTTCGACAAGAAGCCGTGGGAGGCTGCCAGCCGGACACCGGCTTACTATGCACTATGGGACAACCTGAGTCTGCAGCAGATTGATAAGAATTACGGAGAGGATATTCAGAACATTAACAGGCCGGCATTTGTAGCACTAGACTCAATGCGTGGCAGGGTTGACTTATCGCCTGAAGGTGAGATGTGGGCAACTAAAGAAGAATACGATAACCCCCCGAAATTCTTAGACCGTGTTGGCGATATTCGGTTCAGCGCCGAGTTAATGGATATAAAAATCGATGCCCTGAAGCGATGGTTTTATATCGACCAGTTCCAGATGTTCAGTGATTTAGCTATGACGCAGAAGCAACCTGTTACAGCCACCCAAATATGGCAGATGGCGGGCGAGAAAGCTACTTTGTTATCACCGGCGATTGAGACGCATAGCCGGTATCTTGAAACCGTTGACTCCCGGATGATAGATATTGAGGCACGTGCCGGGCGCGGGCCGTTTGACCCTGAGACTATGGCCAACATAACTGATATTGTCGTTAGCGCACTTGGCGCAACGGCCAGGTCGGTCGGTGTTCGTCCGGTGTTCATAGGCCAACTGGCACAGGCACAGAAGCGAACACAGGCGATGGAGCCGATTATGGGTGGCATCGGTGCGGTGCAGGAATCGGGATTGCTTGAGATGGACCCCGACCTTGTTCATGGTATCAGGACCTTTGACACGATGGGAGATTTACTTGAGGCTAATGACTTCCCGCAGAAGAACATGGTTCCGAAAGAAGAGTATGCTGAGATTAAGGCGGGGTTGGCACAGCAGCGGGCGGCGGAGAAGCAAGCCGCCATGGCTATTGAAATGGCTAAGGCATCGAAGGATGTTTCCGGACCGGTCGATGAAAACAGTGTATTGGCTAATGTAGCGGGAGGAGCAGGATGATGATAGCACCAAACATAACACGCGGCCAAAGAAAGCGCACGGCAACACAAAAGCGAGCCAAACAGATACGGCAGGTTGCGCAGATAACTATAAATGCTGCGTTATGGCAGATTATCAAGCAGAACGCTGAAACTCCTGACGGTGATGCGGTATTGACTATCCCAAAGGCAGAGCTTGAGGGTGTACCTGCATTATTCAATTTGCAAGTCAATCAGGACGAAGACGGAAATATATTGATTAAGGCTGGCGTGAAAGAGGAAAAGAGAATTATTCGGTTAGGTGACCAACAGTGAGCAATTCAGGCAGAAGTTTGTTTTTGATGTACGAAAAGGCGGGTAAGACCCTCCTTGCTCATCGGCTTCAGCATGTATTTCACGCAATAAAGACTCAAGAGGATATGGCTTTGCATAACGATATCCTTGCCGAAGTGTTACTCATCATCGAGGGCAAGGATCGGACGTTTATGTCGAGCCTAACTGACTTGATTTTGTATAAGCGGATACCGAAGCAGAAGCGTTTTCTGTTTCATGTTGCTGCGTTGATATTGGATATAGGACACAAGAAAGGGTAATAATGGCAAAAGAAGAAAAAGATGCACAGCCTGACCAATGCGGTAATTGCTCTTTCGGGCAGGACGCTAAAATAACGCGGTACGATGTGAAGATTATTGCTTGCCGGCGGTTCCCACCTTGCCAGGCGAATCAGGTAATGACAAAGAATGTATTCCCGTTGCTAAACGAAACTGAATGGTGCGGCGAACATAATCGCCGGCCGGAAAGGAAAAACGATGTCGAAGAACCGAAGCAAGAAAACGAAATCTGAAAACCCAATGCCGACACACAATGACGGATGGTATCGCAATGATGTAGGTGAAGATAATAACATGGCTTTTTATCATGACGGTAAGATAATAATAGAATTTCCATTAGCCCTTTACAATCGTTGCCGCTATAGTGTCGGTATGTCCGACGCGATGATAGCCAGCTATGATTCCGCAGAGGCATTGAAGCAAGCTGCTGACGGTATGCACGGCAAGAGTAACCCAGACGCCAGGGTCAAAGAGGGTAAACTTCCGGAGCAGAAAAAGTTCGAGGATAATATGCCGGACAGCTTCACCCTTGAGTCAATACTGGAAGCTAAGTTCATGAAGACCAATAGAGACCATTACGACAGGGGGGTCTTACAGGCTTATCTTCGGCGCATAAACCGCAAGTACGGTCCTAAATCGCCGGTGCGAATAGTGCAGGACAGGAGCTTTGTTGTTGTGAAACGTGAGTTAGTAACGAAATATACGATTTATTTTAAGTAAGAAGGGACAACTGAAATGGAAAAAGCGGTTACGGGCAATGGAGAATGCAAAGAAAAAACGATACTTTCTTGTATTGCTGAGGACCAAGATTGCATGACGCGACTACAACAATCAATGGATTTATTGATAGGCCATGGGCTTATTGAAAAAACGGTAACAGGTAACTATTATAGGGGCCATGTTTTTAGCATGACCCTTGTGCGAAAAAGCTAAGAAAGGATAACGATTATGGACATTAGTACAATCGAACATGATTCGATAACGTCGGAAAACAGAGATGCGTTTACTACGCACATGGAAAAGTTTGATTCAATGGAAGCTGCTGCCCTGGATGGCATGGCGCTTAAAAAACTAACTGGCAAGCCGTTTAAGATGCCTCAATCGCTGGACAATCTGCCAGACGATGCTTCCAGGACTGACTTTTCTTCGCAGGCACATAAGCTGCTTGGTATTGAGCACGCTGCGGACGTAGCCGGTTTAGCGGACGTTAATCTCAAGAAAGGATTGCCGGACGGTTCGGCTTTCGATGAGGGCTTTGCGAACACCTTTAAGCAGTTCGCGATTGTTAACAAGATACCGAAATCGGCGATTGAACCGCTGGCGGAGTTCTTTAACCTGGCGTCAATCAAAGCTACAGGCGATCACACTGCCAAGACTGCCGCTGACTTCGCCGTAGCGAAAAAGGCGACGGATGATACTTTGATTGCTCACGAGGATTTTGGCACTAAAGAAAAGCTCGATGAACAGACTGTGCTTATGCACAGGACGTTAGTAAATAATCTTGGATTGACCACCGAAGAGGCTAACGGTATCTCTGAGTTCTTGAGGGACAGAGAGGGTGCCACTAATCCTGTACTTCGCAGGATATTACTTAAACAGTTGGCGCCACTGGCCGCTTCGAGTAGTAACGACGGCGGTGATGGTGTAGTGAAAGGGCAACCTGTTCAATCCGAACAGGATAAGCAGGTTGCTAAGGATTTGAATTGGGCGTAACAGAAAACATTTTATAATCCAAGAAAGGATAAGTATTATGGCGGCAACAGAAATGACTTTTAAAGAACAGTGCGACGGTATGAGGCGGAGAATCGGGACTGAAGCATATATGGTAAAACAACTGAAATTGTCTGCGGCATTCAAATGCGATGAATCATACTCAGGTCAACATGGTGAGATGATGGCTAATATCATGTTGGCGTACCGACATCTTGAAGATGCACGAATGAGAATCGGCAAGGTTCTCCAAGCAGCAGACGATGGAGTATCAATATTAGATAAACCAAAAACATAGCACCCGCTTCGGCGGACGATGCTTTTTGAATAAAAAAAATCGAGATGATGTACCACTGGTTGCACCTCGCAGACGGCCGGAAAGACGGCGAACCCAAATGCAGGGTTGTTTTGCAAGGCGAAGCCCGGAAACGGACGACTTCTCCGAAAATAATTGTTGTGTAAATTAAAAATTATTTTTAGGAGATTAAACTAATGGCAACATTGAACTCAGTAGCGATAGGTAACATTTTCGATGTACTGAAAATGAAATTACCTAACGGGTCCGCCGTGGACTCGGTGGTGAACGCATTGGCAAGGCAGGACGATTTTTCTCGTTTTGTCCCCGCGTTTCCCGCAAACAACGGCCTCAGTCATCACGGCGTTAGAACAATAACGCTGCCTACAGGCTACATAGTAGATGTGGGTGGTAGCTGGAAACCTTCAAAGTCTATACACGAACCTTTTGTAGAAGGCTTGATGACTACCCGGTCGTCTTATGAAGCTCCGCGTGATACGTTCACGCAGGAGAAACCAGAGGTTGGGCAGGCACTTCTCAGGGCCAATAGAACCGATCACGTCATGGGTCTTAACCAGGCTTGTTCTAAGGCTATTCTTGGCGGTGGCGACGATAATACGGGCACTACGCCCAATGTCAAGCAGAACGGCATTATCGGGTTAATGGACCGTGACCCCTACTTGACCCACGATAGCAAGTTCTGTTTCAGTGTAGGTGGTTCAGGCAGCGACCTCAGAAGTTGCTGGCTGCTCAAGCCCGGTATCGATACTGTCCATACTCTGTATAACCCAAATCATCCCACCCTCGGAATCGAGGAAGAGTATATGGGCATACAGAGAGAGGATGGACTCGGCACGAGCAATGATGAGCATAGATACAACATTGTCTATGAGTATCTTATCACAAAGGGCTTGGCTATCCGTGACCAGCGGGCAGTGAAGCGGGTTTGCAACGTGGACTGCGGTGTTTCGGCTCTGCCAGGTAACGACCTTATTGAGCAGATACTTTATGCAACTATCGTCAACGCTCCCACAGGTGGGTCAATACAGCAGAACGCTAACGGCATGGTCACAGAACTTCCGTCAAATTGGATCCTTCTGGCTGACGAGTGGTTATATGCGAAATTGGTCGTAGAGGCCAACAACAAACTAATGGTGCACACGTCTAATAAGAACATCTATAAGACTGACCTGCCTATGATTGGTACGAATATCGTCATAGCAAGGTGGGACGCACTTAACAAGGTCATCGGTTCCGGCGAAGCTGCCGTATCCGCTGCTTAACAAGGCCATTGGCACCGGCGAAAATGCCGTGTCCGTTGCTTAATTAAAATTTAGTTAAGGAGTATCATTATGATATTAGCAAGTTTAGGTAAATTGAGCGTTGGTCAAGCGATTACTGACGCTGATGAGATTAGCGAGAACGTTATACAGATAGCAGCAATTGATTGGGCCGCCTTTACGGATGTGTGGTGGGTTGTTCAGACTTCTGTTATTGCCGCTACGGCAGGTACGTTGAAGTTCGAGTTGGTTTTAGACACTCAGGTCGGGTTAGACGGTACGCAGGTTCAGGTATGTTGCGTAGACATTGCCGCTATAACAGACAAACGTGTTGCAACGGTAGGCAGGTTTATTGCCGCGTTTAATATCGGCAAGCAAATGAAGCAAATGTTGGAAGAAGACGCCTCTGATTATGCGTTTATCGGAATGGAGAACACCCTTTCGGCGTCAACGACCATCTCGGTTAATTCTTCTCTGTCCTTCACCGAGCCGCATACAATACCACATAGGCAGGTAGTTGAATCGAATATCGACAACTCGATTACCGTAGCCTCGGCTGGTTCAGGTGCGTAATTTTTTTGAGGAAGTCCGGTCTTACAGCCGGGCGGCCTCTTTAATGTGTTAAATTTAGGAGTAACTAACAATGAAAAAGATTTTATTGATTTTAATGTTGCTCGCCATTGTTGTTGGTACGGCGAGCGCAGGTGGTTTAACTTACGATCAGGCCAACTACAAGAAGTACAGAGCCAATAGCCTTACTGCTTTCGGTAATGACCCGATATTTAACTTTATCAACGAAGTTGACGGGATGCTTGACGGCACTGGAACAAGTACAATCACAAATCTTCTGTTTGACAACTCGGTTACCTCTGATCCAACATCTACCGAGGGGCGGTTGTATTACAACTCCTCAACAAAGAAGCTCAAGTACTACAATGCGAGCAGTTGGATTACTATAGAGGCAGGCGCCTCTGGTAACAGCCTGGATGGTGCGTATAACGTAGGCAGGTCTATTGCGGTAGACGCTGGATCGGTCATCTTAACAGGGTCTGACGCGGGCGATAATGTCGTATTGGCAATTATCCAAAGCGACACTGGCTCTACGGTATCACAGACTATCACAAGCGCGGGTACAGGTGCATTACTTTCATTTGATAGTAACGGCACGGGTGCTGACGTCTTAGGTTCTGATAGTACATGGACAGTCACCAAAGCAGGAGCGAGTACTTTTGTCGGTGTCACTACGACTGGCGAACTATTAGTTACCGCCGCTGATGTCTTGTTTGATGATACGTATGATGTTGCATGGGATACCAGCCGGGACACGTTTCTGTTTCAGGATAATGCTATTCTTGGCTTAGGTGGTGCCCATGATGACCCTGCGGATACATGGTTTATCCATGATGGTACTAACTTATCGCTATTGTCGTTGACGGCAGACGAAGGGCTTTTGATTGGCGGCACTACTGCGGGCTTTGACATCACATACGCCTTTGAAACCGCCGGGCAGATTAGAACCGACTATGATGCGGATTTCTTGAATTTCACTGATGATATGGATTTGAGATTCGGTACAGGCGGCTCTGCTGACGGTGATTTCCAGATAAGCTCGAATAGTTCAAATCTTTTAACCATCGATGTTGTTGTTGCCGGGACAGGCGAAGTTGCCGTTGGTAACGACGCTGACGATGTTACTTGGAAATGGTACGCTGAAACTAAAAGTGATTGTGTTTACTTTAATGCCGATGAAGTTGAATTTGAAGATGTTGTCTTGCAGATGATGGACGCTACGCAAATTCAGTTTGGCGATTCCGACGACTTCTTCATGCACGCCACAAATCAAGCTATGACAATGGGAACGCTTACCTCTGATGAAACAAGTGCATGGAACTTCGGTGCTGACACAGACGGCGATGACGTCAAGATGTTTGGTGCGACAACCAGCGAATATTGGTTGTTTGACGCAAGTGCTGACTCGCTGCTTCCTGTTCTTGGTAATTACCTCTATACAGCCACGGATGCCGAGGCCGACCAGTTTAAGGTCGATGCCACCGGTACTGTTGCTGGTGTTGCTATTAACTTTGAAACCACTGATGGTAAAGTTCTAATTAACGCCGACGGTGGTACATGGGGCGATATCGAGTTAAACTCAGCCGATGATATAATTCTGACAACTGCCGGTAAACTTACTATCACCAATGGTAGCGAGGCAATGACCGTCTCTGGTGCATTGACTGTTGCGGGTGTAACAACTCTCAATGGCACGTTGGTTGGTGATGGCGCAACGACCACTGTTGGGTTGAGGCCTTTGCTTGAGGCTTATACCGGTGCGGATAACGTACTGACTATAGCTGAGTCAGGTACTACGTTCACCAATACAGGCGATGGCGATGGTTCTTTGCATACTTTGCCTGAAGCGAGTACGGCATTGGGCATGTACTTCACTTTCTCTGTTACCGCTGCTCAGACCTTGACAGTTAATCCCAAGGATGGGACCGACCAGATCCAAGGCTTGACTAATGCTGCTGGCGATTCAATATCTTCTGCCGCTGTTGGTGACTCTATCACCCTGCTTGCCGCTGAAGACGATACGTGGGTTGTTGTTTCTACTAACAATAGTAATGGCAATGCTGATGCTTGGGTTGACGCTAACTAATTTCAACGCCGGGGTGGCCTCGTCCTTTCGGCTGCCTCGGCATTTTCAAGGATAAGAGACGGGAGTCTTTAATATGAAAAAGTTTATAATCTTATTAGTTCTGTTATTTGGATCTTTAGTAAATGCGATCAATCCCGTTCTCGTCCGTGATGCGTGGTGCGTTGGTAGGTATAAACTTTATGTACCGTGTGATAATGATGGTACGTTTTGGGTTATGGTTGATATGGGTTACCCGGTCGGGAACGCTGTTAATGCTCCAAGCTTTGTTATATTAGGCATGATGTATGGGCGGTCCCGCGAGGGGAAAACTCTCAAAGCACATGGCGCCGCAGGATGGACCGAAACGACAGGGACATGGGCGGATAGTTCGTCAACTGGAGCTGAGGGCGGCGACGGTGATTTTGTCTTTCGCAAACATACGGCAAACGCCGCGGCGGTAGGAGAGTTTCTCGTTCCGGCGGGGCATAACGAGATACTATTGTATATTTATGACAAGGATGGTTTTTCGGATATAACAATTGATTGGAACGATGACTCTACCACTGGTTTAGATATAACGAGTTATACATCGGCTTCAGATGCTAATGGTGAGGTCGCGGTAATTCTCGTTGCCGCCAACGCCGACCCTGACGGGATCAAAAAGTTACGAATAACAAAAGACACAACCACTAAGGACCTGTACGTGATCGGTCTGCAGACGTGGGATACCGATAAGGATGCACTGCCTTCGGCTGCAAACGGCAGCGGGGTGGCTAATGGCAATGGACTTGTCTATAGAATGATACATGCTGACAATACAACGACTCTGCCGGTATTAGAACCAGGAGGCGATTCGTCGGTTGTTCAGTTCGGTGATCAGGCATTAGCGAAATCGTGGGAGTGGGCGATAAAATGGGCCGCAAGTGGAGCGGACCCGCTAAAAGAGACTGGTGGAGGGTTACATGCACAGTTAAATGCAACCTACGCTCCCTACGATACGATTGGAGCAGGAACTGTCGGACCTAAAATTAACATAGCTGGAACGGCAAAGAATACTGTCTATGGTTCGGTTCTTAGCGGGGTTAATGGCTCACAGGAACTGCTTACTGGTGATAATATAACATTGACAACAACAGGATTTCTTGACTACGACAATGATGGTACGCAAGGCGGAGCCGACCCCAAAGCAACCTGGATATGGTCAGCATCCGGTAACCAGTTGACAACCTCCATCTCGATAAGCTGGGTTGCGGCGACTGATATTGATGCCTCGCTCTGCTACTCTGCAATGCTGCCGTTGGATGGAGTTCAGGCTGGCGATTATTTTGTGGTGCCACCTTCACCGACTAAAAATGATTTAACGACTGGAAATGTGTCTGCTGCGGGTTCTCAAGCATACATTCACATGCAGCAATTAGATGGTATGATAATAAATATGTTTACCACAAGCGTAGGGATGGAGATGGCAAGATTTGATGCGGACGATAAATTGTATAGCAGAGTAAGGGTCGCATCTTTGGATGGTACTACGGACCCGGCAGCGATTGATACACTGATCATCGCAGGAGGCTGGCGATTCTCCAAGGGTTACGATGCGGCGATGCCGTCATTACAAGAAGGCCCATTACGGCGGTCAAGATACAGAAATAATCCGGTATATACGGAACGTTCTTCCGATTAAAAACAAAAACAAAAATAAAGGAGCAAGAAAATGAAAATGAAAAAGTTAATTTTAATAATGCTATTGCTGACTTTGCCGTGTTACGCAAGGACAGTACCTGCGGTTGGCAGTGTTGACGGTTATGTTCTACATACAATGCAGACGGCATGGCGGATAGCTGAAACAGAGAACTCGGCAGACACTCAGACAAATGCCCTGGCTGGCACTACGTCTGAAGTTACAAAGGTAGGGCTTGACGCAGTAATAGCTGCCAATGCCGCCAATGAAGAGTTTATTTCTATATACACGCTTCCTTCAATGTGGAACTCTATAAGGCTTAGAACTGTTTGTATAACTGACGGCCAATCAGTTGTCCATGAGATTTATTTTGGAAGCTTAGGAGGTGAGACAGATTGCGGCTTTACTTATGCCGGTCAGTTGACTTGGACGACAGGGACTCAAAAATCCATATACGACCAGATAGCATTCACGTCCGGCGGAACTTATGAGCCAAAAGTTGGTAATATTGTAACTGGCAATACGAGCGGTGAAACTGCCGTTGTTGTTTCTAAAACTCTCACAAGTGGCGCATGGGCAGACGGCGATGCAGCTGGGACGATTACATATAAATCGGCATCCGGTACGTTTATGAACAGCGAGACGATTAGCATAGTCAATCCTTTTGGTGTAACTC
>SDBT01019209.1_pt1 | contig 10715 bp, 25 predicted proteins | sample 2277101 | NCBI WGS metagenome assembly SDBT01 (sample SAMN10404973, study PRJNA504765) | marine sediment metagenome | isolation source: marine sediment core GS10_PC15, 103 cmbsf | place: Arctic Ocean: Southern Knipovich Ridge | collected 2010
GAGAGATTGAGCATCGAGCAAATGTCAGCATGGCGTGGAATCGTCGAGCTTGCGGCGAAGCCAGACATTAAACTACCACCTGATATGATAACGGAGTTCTTCGATGTGCTCAAGAACGGACTGGCATGGGCGAACAACCGCCTGACGACCACAACACCGGCCAAGACTACTACCAAGACCGAGAAGCCAGCGACCACAGTGGATGAGGACTTCGAGAATCTGACAAGTGGATCGGAGTTCAAGAACGCCGGGGAGTTCCTGACTAAAGTGACTAAGGAACTCGGGATAACGAGCACGGCAATCTGTGAGAAACTAGGAGTCAAAGATGTTAAGGAAATCGCGGATTACCAGGCAGCCTACGAGCTACTTAAAGAGAACACCAATAAATAAGGTCAGTACCAAACAGAGGCACGAGCTCTACCTGAGACGCCGACTAAAGAAACTATTGCTGGCAGAGGGACCCCATGATGAGTCTGGTAATCCCCTCTGCTGGCACTGTGAGAAGCGCCCAGATGGACGAGGCCTGCAGATGGTTCACCTTCAATACCTGTCAGCCGGAGGGAAGACAGAACACGGTAACTGCGAGATGCACTGTTGTCCTTGTCACTACGGCCCTGACGGTCATAGGACTGAGATGATATCAATGAGGAGGGGTTGATGCCAGATGATATTGAAAGGAGGCGTTATGACTTGTGCTAAGAAAACTACGATAGCAATTATTACCAATGGGACTAAATTTTACGTTGGTTCAAATTGGTGCGAGAACCCGCGAGAAGTATGTCCCCGAACTGACAACCCCGTAGTAGAGAACGCTTCGGATTACACGCTTTGCAAAACCGTTTGTAAGCAGCGAGGACACGCTGAGGTTGACGCCTGTATCAATGCGGGCGAGAACGCACGGGGTGGCACACTATATCTGATAGGGCATACCTACTGCTGTGATAGTTGCAAGAATACGATGGCAAACTATGGGATAATGCACACAATTATTGTAAGGAGCAAGATATGAAAACAGAGAATAAATCAGTAGTCCGGAGCATCCGGTTCACACCGAGGATCATTGAGTTAGCTATGACTAAAGCTAAATATCTAGGTATGAAGCTCCCGGCCTACCTGTCCCAATTAATTGTCAAAGATAACCAGAAAAAGTCTTGACAATCTTTACCTTTAGGTGCTACACTTAGGTAATGGGAGGATGTTATGAACGAACCAACAGATGAACAGGTTAAAGAGTTTTGGGAGTGGTGTGGATGTTGCCAATCAAAAATGCAAATAGATACCGGCTGGTGGTTTTACCCAGACGGGGAAATACACCACGGCTTGCCAGGCATAGACCTGAATAATTTATTCAGGTATGCCGTGCCACAACTACCGTTCTTACGAATGGACTATCAGCCAATCACGGAAGAATACTTTTTTGAGACGATGAAACCCAACACTATTAACTTGGCAGTGGGAAGAGACAAAGACCCTGCCCTAGCATTGTTCTGGGCAATCAAGGAGACTTTATGAAAGTTGATATACCAAGACTTCACTGTAAACGGTGTGGTCATTCATGGTATCCGAAAGGACCAGAGGTTAGGATATGCCCCCACTGTAAATCGGCTTACTGGGACAAGCCACGGAGAAATAAAGCGTGAGTAGCGAGATTCACTGGATTAAAATAACCACAGATATGTTTGAAGATGAGAAGATTCGGCTCATCGAGAAGATGCCTGATGGTGATACGATCTTGGTTATATGGATCAAGTTACTCACCCTAGCCGGTAGGGTAAATGCTGGCGGATATATCCTACTTACAGAGAATATCCCCTACACGGATGAGATGCTTTCTACTCTCTTTGACCGACCGATTATGACAGTTCAGTTAGCCCTTCAGGTGTTTGAACGGTTTGATATGCTTCATCTTGATGGCGAATCACTTGTATTGACGAATTGGAGCAAACACCAGAATGCCGAAGCCCTCGATAAGATAAGAGAGCAGACCAGGAATAAAGTTGCCAGGTATAGAGAACGGCTGCAATTAGTAGGCGGTGAATCCTATCGAGAACATTCTAATATGGTTATGGCTCGTGATAATAACAGGTGTGTTTATTGTGGGTCAGAGGAAAATCTAGTCATCGACCATCTGATCCCCTTGCTCCTGGGTGGAGATAACGAACCCGATAATCTGGTGGCTTCTTGCCGGAAGTGTAATAGCGGCAAAGCTGGTAGACTATTTGAGGAAACAGGATACACCTTCCTAAATCCCAAGACAGCAGAGCAGTACGCTAAGGTAAAACAGAGGCTAGAGGTTACGGGGGCTGGTGACGTAACCCAACGTAACCTAACAGAAGTAGAGGTAGAGATAGAAGTAGACAATAAGAATAAGAAGAAAGATAAGATAATATACGGGCAATTCTCTAATGTACTATTAACTACTGATGAAGCCGAGGCACTTATTAAGAAGTTCGGGATAGCCGGGATGGATACTAAAGTCCAGAACCTATCCGAGTATATCAAGAGTAAAGGAATCACCCGATACAAAGACCATTACGCGACTATATTAAACTGGTCGAGGCGTGACGGCGATACTGGTAAGTCCCTTGAAAGTCCTCCGGTGCCAGCTCCCCAGAATGAGCCCATCGTCAAGAGTCTGGATGCTATCAATGAGATATTCCGTAAGGACCTTATCAATGAACGGGATGCCAAGTTCCTCGGTGGCTTTCAGCTTGAGTCGAACGTCGGATCAGGCCGGAATCTCTACCGGGTACTCCAATGTCTGAAAGGTCATGCCGCGGTCAACGCCAGCACTAGGCAGGCATGGACCGAAGAACTAACTAAACTGGGGGTGGAAGTCTAATGTCTACTGTAGCGGAAGTCATTGATAACGTTCTGATCATACTCAGTGATGACAATAATTATCAACTATGCCGGCGAGAGAAGAACCCGATATCGGGGAAGTTCCATTACTCTAAATTACAGTACGCGGACATCTTAAAGCTGCGTAAGAATCTGGTATCCCACTTCGGGGCGAATGGTAAATAAAGGAGGACAGAATGAATAGGATAAAAGTATTAAAGGACATAATACACGACCACGACCCCGACTATACGGCAGAGGCTAGTGAGTCTGACCTGGATTCGTTTGCCCGTGAAATCAACCAACTCTATGAGTCACAACCTGACGTATGCCCAAAGTGTAAGGGAAGCAAAAAGGAAGATGAGCATTTTGACCATCATTATTCCAACAGATGCTCCAAGTGTAACGGTACTGGTAAGGTTGAGCCGCAGCCCGACCATGCGGAATACAAGAGAGGATTCCAAGATGGGCAGGACGTACTCAAGGAATCCGGTGATAGAGATAAGGAGCCACAGCCCGACAGGTCCAGAATTGCTCACGTATAAAGAAATCTATGGTCAAGGGAGACAAGATTAAGGAAAAGGCTGGAAAGAATTGAAGCCCGTATAAAAGCCAACCCCACTAGCGAGGTGGAAGGATGATTAAAGTAGAGTTTGAGGACGAAGCACTACGTCATTACTGTGCCAAGAACTTATCTGAAATATCTAACGTGTTGAGGCTTGACCACTTGGATTGTGCAATCAATATTCTAAACGAAAGACCTTGCCCATTGTGCGATAGTTTTGACAATTCTATCAGACAAGCAATAAGGGAAATGGCATCAAAGAGATTAACGAATATACCTTTAGTGGATTAGCCACCAAGCCGAAGGACGGTAAGGAGGAACGGGAATGAGTAAACTTAGTATTAAATGGACGGATAGAATAGCCAAGCCCATTGAGTCAAGGGAAGAAGCGATTGCTATCGGTGAAGAGATGGCAAAGAAGGCGGCAAAGAAATTGAAACTAAAGCCATTCTTTACCGACAAAACCCCCACACTAGGATAGTAAAGGGAGGAACACATGAATATATTGAGTGACAAGAAAATTAAAAAACAGCTATTGAAATCGGGCTTCCTGGTAGACTACGCTGAACACCTCACGGAAGAAGAGTTGCAGTGGTGGCGTGATATGTGCGAAGCCGCCTATCGGGAAACACTGAAGATGGTGAAGATATTGACACTGCAAGCAATAGCGGATGAGCCGGAATACCCAGGCGATATGCCCGATGAAATGTGGGAAGAAATCATTGGCACTCGTGAGGTCGCAACAGAGACACTAAGAATAACTGTCAGGTTAACCAAGGATGGTATTACCGACAGGTTCTTGGAAGCCATCAATGAATTAGGGGTGAGTAATGGAAGATAAATTATTAAAGACCGTGAGTGACGAACTGTGTAAACACTTTAATGACCCCATAGACATAGAGTGTTCCTATTGCAATGCTGCCAAAGCTGTCATCCCATTGGTCAGGGCAGATATGCAGAGGGAGATGAGGGCTTGCTTCTTGAAGTACCTTACCGTTGATAGCGACACTAGGGATAGACGGCGTAAGGATTATAACCAAGCTATCTTTGACGACGAGAAAGGCTACGCTGTATTCAGCGGAACTGACCTTGATATGGTAATGGAGAAGTTTGATATGGCTCTCAAAGGGGGGGAATAGATGATGGAAATAGCAGAGGCAATCAATAATCTAGCTACGGCCGTTAATAGTCTTGGAGCAGGTATTGTGACGGTGGCTATTATCTTCTTCTTTTTTAAGAATATGGGAGGGCAGAAGTGAACACAGATAAAATAATAGATGATGCACGGGAGAAGATAGCCGAAATATTGGAACAGCCTTGTGATGTCTGTGAATTGGAGGATAACTGTGATTGTAAAATCAGGGGTATCATCTGCCCATATCAAGAGAAGAAGGCCTACCAAATCCTAGCCCTCTCAGGTACTACAGACATTGAGTGTCCTGAGTATCACGGCACTGGTTTGGATGTCGAACCATCAGATTGTGCTATGTGCAACGGAACCGGCGTAATCAAGCACAAGTGGAAAGTCAGTGTCACCCTGGAGAATGGGGAATTGCCTCGATTAAGAACTATTCCTATGAACGCTAAAGAAACCAAAGAGATTAAAATTACCATTCCTGAGTGGTGGGATGATGTATCCCTGGTATCCTACTTAGGTAGAATTCATCAACAAGATATGCTCAATGCCAAATACAGGCAGGTAGTAGAATGACCAATAAATACGGCGCCAAAAGAACCTGGTCGAACCTTTGTGAGAGATATTTTGCCAGCATGAAGGAATGTCGCAGGGCAGAGGAATTGACACTACTGGAGAAAGTGGATGAGATATGCTACCTCCAATTCCAAGTGCCGTTCGTCCTGTCAACCAAGCCCAAGATAACTATTACGATTGACTTCAAGTACAAGGACCTGACTGGCGAGAGAAGATATGTCTATGAGGACTCAAAGGGTATGCTCACCAGAGACACCAGAACCAAATTGGCATGGCTGAAAGAGAAACACGGCATAGACGTGATACTAAGTTAAAGGGAGGTACGATCATGGAAACACATGAAATCATTTTTCTGGTACTGGCAGTCCTGGGACTCTTATTCGGGGGAGCGTTCTGGAGGAAGTTTGATACGGCCGTCAAACTACTCGCGGAACTGGCTGAGTTACTACAGGCTGTAAGTGAATTGATGGCCACCACATCCGAGGCTCTCGAGAACCGGAAGGTCACTAAGGCTGAGGCGGTCCTATTACTCAAGAAGTGGGAGACGGTGACAGACGAATTCACAGACGTCTACAACATACTCCGGGTATTACTGCCCGCCAGTGCTATCAAATTTTTATTCAGGAGATAGAATGAATCCTTACTATCAAGATGAATGGGTGACTATCTATCACTTGACAAGTCTACCGATATGTGATAAACTATCATTAGATAAGTGTATGGAGGTAGACTCATGTCGAAGGAAGCAACCAGAAGGTATAGAGCAAGGCAGCGAGGGGAAGATGTGCCAAGGCGAAGCCCGGGTGCAAAGAAGGGATACAAACAAACTGAGGCACATATTCAAAAGCGTAAGCGGTTTGGTGTTAACCATCATGCGTGGAGGGGTGATGATATTGTCGTCAAGTCTGGCAGGACTAGGGCCTTGCGGAGATACCAAGCACGGCCATGTGAATTGTGCGGAAGTGCTAAATCAGAGAGACACCACAAGGATGATAACACCGCCAATAACAGTCCCGCTAATGTCCAGTTTCTATGCCGAAGATGTCATATGCTTGAGGATGGTAGGTTAGATGGATTTATACAACTCGCAAGAGCAAACCAACCCAAAGCAGTGGCCGCCCGCTGGGGTAAAGTGGTATTACAGTGATGAGTGGGTAGCCATAGCACATGGAGATTGCAGGGAGATATTACCTGCTTTAGAGAGGGTGGATTTAGTGCTGACTGACCCCCCGTATTATGGTTACGAAGATTACGAATGGGACATTGTTGACTTGGTTGGGTTGTTACCACCAGTTCGCAGTTTTATCTTTTGGAAAGGCGGTGATTTCCCGTTACCGTTTACAGCTCGTCACATTTGGGCAAAGGCTAATAGAAATATAGGTAATAGTGGTGAGCAATATGAGGAAATTTACGAATTGATGGGCAAAGCTACTGGATTGGTACTTCGCCATGCAGTTATCGATTCGGAAATGAACGCTCAGTTAAATGGTGACATATTCTATAATCACCCCACACAAAAGCCGATAAAGCTAATAAGGCGGTTGCTTCTGCCGACAGTAGGGCTAATACTAGACTCGTTTATGGGAAGCGGAACTACCCTAAGGGCGGCCAAAGACCTCAACCGCAAGTGTATAGGCATCGAGATAGAAGAAAAGTATTGCGAGATAGCGGCGAAGAGGTGCAGTCAATCCGTAATGAGGTTAGAAATATAATGAGCCACCCTATTGACAATGGCTATATGTTATTGTACAATGTTACATATGGTTACAGCAGAGAGGTCAATGAGGATACCACTGGAGAGGGTCAGGATAGATCCGAAGCGGTTGGGCATAGTCTATCCCCAGGACGAGCTTTTAGAACTGGCCATCAGCATAGCCCAGGAGGAGTATCGGCCGATTGTCGTCCGGGAGAATTTCGAGCCGGGGGAAGGTCTGCCGACTTACATCATACTAGATGGGGACCAGCGCTTCATAGCTGCTCAATTATTAAGGTGGGACAACATTGACGCGGAGATAATCCGGCAAGAGGACTACATGAGAATGTTTGCGTTTAACCAGTTTTAACAATTTAGCTTGCTGGTGCAGGATTAGAGTTCCTGCTGGAAGCTCGTTCGATTCGTGGATAAGACCGCCAGCAAGTGCCAGCTACCCGAAAGGGACAAGTGAAGCTGAGGGTGTAGGGCCACCCAAAATGCAATAGTAACTTGGCTACTAGCTGGTTTGTAGATCAGGTGGGTAGAGTGGGGTGCATGGTGAGACAAGTTTTACTAGAGCGTACTACGGATTGTGAATATCCGGCCCCACTCTACCACCACAATAAAGGAGGATAACCGGTGCCCAAGACTAACATCCAAATCTCACATGAGACGAAAACAAAACTAATTGAACAAGGAAGGATGGGCGAGACGTATGATACACTCATCCTTCGTCTTATTAAGGAACTGATAGAACTGAGGAAGAAGAAATGAAGGCACTTAGCGTCAAACAACCTTACGCCGATCTGATTATCAAGGGAATCAAGGACGTTGAGAACAGGTCATGGTGGACCGGAACCCGGGAAAGGGTTTACATCCATGCTGGAAAGGCGTTCGATGATAATGCTCATATATTAATACTGGATAGATGCGATGGAATGGGCCTACCACGAAAGGTCGACTACGACTTCGGCGCCATCATCGGGGAAGTGGATATCATTGACTGCAAGTTCCGCCATCCTCTCCAGATAGGATTCTCCAAGTGGCACGATACTGGATACTGGGGCTTCATCCTTTCTAATCCGGTCAAGTACGATAAGTCGATTCCATGCAGGGGGCAGCTGGGATTCTTTGAAGTCGACATCAACGGTGAGACTGCATATAGTCCAGAATTCAGGACGGAATGAAATACGGTGATAAGGTTGGTTGGTTAGGTGTTTTATTCGGCATGGGTGTTGCCCCGGCTCAACTCGTTAAGATATGGATGACGGGGAATACAGAGGCTATATCGGTGGCCACGTATATGTTCCTGCTTATTATGATGGTCTGCTACTTATTGCACGCAATTCACATTAAAGCTAAGGTATTCATTATATCTAACGTAATCAATATAGGGGTCAACTTTACTATCCTGATGTATCTGATAGGAGGGTGAAATGGTCTACGGGCATTATATTGATAGTACTGCTGGTGGCCAAAGGTTTTTCGTCGAGGGTTGTTCCTATTGCCAAATGAGCACCGGCGGAAGCCATGAGTTTAACTGCCCCATGAAGGACATAAAAGTAGCTGATATACCACCGCAAATTCAAAACATTCAATTTAGGAGGTTAGATGGAAGTAAAGGAGTATATCCTCAAGTATAAGAGGCCGGACAAGTTCAAGTTACATTTATTCGGAGACTTACACTTAGGGACGATACACTGCGCCGAAAGCGAAATTATCAAGCAACGGAATGAGATAAGGGACACCGAGAACGCCTTCTGGATTGGTATGGGGGATATGACGGAGTGTATCACATCACATGATAAAAGGTGGGACCCGTCTCAGAAGACCATCCCGGATTGGCTAGAGCAGGATAACATCGAGCATGACCTTAGAAAGAAAGTGGTATCAATATTAGAACCAATTAAGGATAAGTGTGTCGGGTTACTCTACGGAAATCATGAGGACTCGTTCAGGAAAGCGACCAATAACAATATCCATAAGAACATTTGTGAAGACCTAGGGGTTGATAACTTAGGGTATTCATGCTTCATTCATTTTATATTCAGGAGAAATTCAATCAATAGCCGTGATTCTCACATGATTAAAGGGCACTTTACTCATGGAACAGGTGGAGCGAGGACGGAATCAGGGAAGATCAACTACCTAGTCAGGACGATGGGAGCCTTTGACGCGAACATCTATGGATACGGGCACACTCACTCCATGCAGGTCTATTCTCCGGAGATACTAGGTTCCAGTGAAAGCCTGAAGATTAGAGCTAAAGGAAAGATAGGGGCTCTGACCGGATGCTGGTTCCGAACATACACTCAGGGGAATATCGCCTCTTACGGAGAGATGAAAGCATACGCCCCCACAAGGATAGGATGCCCGGTATTTGAAATCTGTCCCGACAAAGGGACTATGGAAGCAATAACACCACCGATTGAGTATTGATGAAGAAGTACCAGATAATATATGCTGACCCGCCGTGGGATGTTAAGGCTGGACCACCGTGGTCCAGCTCGGGCAAGAGCGGTGCCTTGACTTACCCCACAATGTCGGTGGGAGAAATAGCAGGATTGGATGTAAAAAGCATCGCTGCTGATGATGCCCACCTCTACTTGTGGGTTATTAACAAATACATTGAGAAATCGTATAACATCGCTCGTTGCTGGGGGTTCAAACCTTCCTGTCTTTTAACGTGGTGCAAGAAGCCAAATGGACTTGGGCTTGGCGGGGCGTATAGCCAAACAACGGAACACTTATTGTTCTGCAGAAGAGGTGCGCTACCCGCAACGAAGCGCATTGATACTACTTGGTTTTTAGGTGAAAGGTCACTCCACTCGCGAAAGCCAATGTTATTTATGGATATGATACTTGAGGTGAGTGGTGACCTGCCACGCATAGAACTATTCTCAAGGAGAAAGTCTCTCGGCTGGGACTGCTGGGGTAATGAAGTTGACAGCGATATAGAACTATGACAGTAGAATTTGGTACAGACAGTAAGTTGTTGTGGACATTGCTCAAAGCGGAGCAGGCTCCGACTTATATTGATTTCCTCGAAAAGGAGATAAGAAGGCATCAGCTTGCTATTCATAACGCTAAATGGGAGCAGGGTTTCGGGAAAGAAGGGTCTCTTGATTATAAACTCTGGCAATCAGCTATTCACAGACACGTCAATGGTGTTGAAAATACTAAAATTGTCATACAGAAAGTAAAACTCTTCTTTGGAATGGAGGAATGATGGAAAATAGTTGTTATGTGCCAGTAATCGAACAGGGATGGTATCGAGATGGCGATGGCAATATCGTTGCATGGTATGCTGATGCCCTCGTGGTTTATCCAGATTTTAGTGGTAGCAATTCGTGATGAATAACGAAGAACGCCATTGGCTAAGGGAATACCTGAAGACGACCAGAAACCTCTGTGACGTGGCTCTCATCGTCTTAGAGCAGGGTAAGGATGAACTTATGCCAACTGTACTTGAATTGATGCACGTTGAGACCCAGAGACTCATTGACGATTACTGCATAAAGGGGAAAGAATGAATAGAAGCACTTGTTTTATAATCGGGCTATTTATTGGGGGTATTCTTGGGGTTTTCGTTCATGCCTATACAAGCGGTACGCTTTTTGTGGGAGGCTAATATGACTGAACGGGATATGACCAAAGCTGGTTATGTAGCCGCAGAGCCATTGATAAAGGAGAAATGACTAGTATCCGGTTTAAAGCCTGCCCCCACTGTCAAGGGGATTTATTCCTGATAAAGGATGAGGACGGATTGGCGCGGTGGTGCCTGCAATGCGGGTATAGACAGTCATTAAAGAGGGGACCGAGGGAGGGTGCTTTCCTGGAGATAACACTGACCGGCCGGCGAAAGTATAAGAAGACGCTGAAATGGTATAATCATCAAGACATGA
>SDBT01019210.1_pt1 | contig 10715 bp, 13 predicted proteins | sample 2277101 | NCBI WGS metagenome assembly SDBT01 (sample SAMN10404973, study PRJNA504765) | marine sediment metagenome | isolation source: marine sediment core GS10_PC15, 103 cmbsf | place: Arctic Ocean: Southern Knipovich Ridge | collected 2010
GCATTATCATTAGCCGTGTCTACCTTTACCACTTCACCAGCAACAGAATTAGCACCAGTTTTATTTGTCAGCTTTATAGCAAATCCGCCGATCAAAGTTAATTTTGATTTTTGGTTTACTTCTATTTCGCCTCGAACATCAAGTTTAGAATTTGGACTACTAGTACCCATACCAACATCCTGAGAAGTACTAATATAAATACCAGTTATATTATTTGTATTGATATGAAAAGCATGATTAGTAATTGTCCCAGTAATACCGACAGTGTTTCCAGATTGTAAATTTGTTGATACGGTATTAGTAGTATCTGTAACGGTAATAGTAGGACTTGAACCATGTGATATTATTATTCCTCGTCCGAACACTAATATATTATTAACAGCAAACATTAAATCTTTGGCAGATATACCTTGATCAGCTACTTGAATAAAACCATGGTCATTGACACTATCATAACCTAAATTCATCCCTACATTATTATCAGATGCCGTTGCTACCCTTAATTGAGCAAAAGAACCGAAACCATTGTCAGCACCGTCTTGAGCAATTACTACCTTGACGGCTGGGGTAGCCGTACCTATTCCAACATTACCGACCTTAATATTAATAACATCAGCACTAGAATCACTCAAAGATTTTATCCCCTTGATACGCTCGGCAATATCAGCACTTGATCCTTTTGGTGAAGCACCGAGCTCTGTTTCTATCGCCACCACCTCTAAATCTAAATTAATAACATCTTCTGCATAGCCAACAGTAGATTTTGCAGCCGTATAAACAACTCCAGTTTTGTTGGCTTTAGTACGAGGGGAATAGACTGATGAGGGATATGAGGCAGGCATTTTTATTATTTTATTTTTTAGGTGGGATAAATAGAATCAAAGTCAGCACCGTCAGAAATTATCTCTGGCGACCAGTGTTTTGGGACTTGAAAAAATGCTCTAGTAAAATCTTGATCCATATTTTTGAACTTAAAATCTCTAGCCCACTCACTACCGTCATGGGTCACAATAAGGTCGTCAAGGAGTAAAGTACCTCGAACATCATGGAGATGAATGAATAAATCATAAAAAATAACATCACCAATAACAGACGAAACTGAATCTGAAAGAGTAGCCCAAGCAGATGATAAACTAAATTCCAAATTCAAATCTGTTACACGATTAATACCTTGATAGATATGACGAATACGAGCATAAATCCGCGCATAGGGGTCACCACCAGAAGAAGTCAAATCAGATTTATAATTTATAGACAATGAAAGGGGTAGACTAAATGGTTCAGTGACAGAGACAGGTTCAAATTCACTTTTTTTACCAGCTACTTTTTGATTAACATAATATGTTTCAGGATGTGGTTGAGTCAGTTTTATTTCTGTCGCTGGTGCTTCAATGAGTATTTTTCCAACCATGTCTTGATGAAGAATATTTGGAGTAGCAACACCAGAAATCCCAAATTTTATTCTCTTTGTCTGATCGGCAACAAACATTCGCCAACCATGAGGTTGAGAGCCAGGGTCAACAGCTTTCCAAGCCGCCTTTTCAGCAGGAGAAAAACCTTGCCACAAAGCACTAATAGCAGGTAGATAACTACGAGCAGTCAAACCCTTAATTTTGGCTCTCGATAAAATCCCATTCTTCACTCTTATGCGTGGTAAAATAAACCTATCTCCTGACTGTAATCCTGAAAAATAAGCCTCTTCAAGTTCTGGCGGTATTGTCAAAAATGAAGTCTTTGCCATAAATTAATAATGTTTTCGTTTGCACCAACGACAATAACGATAAAACCCAGAGAAAAAGACAAAAACAGGATTTAAAAAACTAACCTTGAAACCAAAAACACGACAATAGAATTTTAAAAAATTAATATTCATGGTTAAATTATATACGATTTTTTAAAGAAAATCAATAAAACAGCCAAAAACAAAAGTTAAACCAACGCTCTGTCTCAGCTAACATTCCTGAAATACAAAATCAACTCAATAAAACGCTAAAAACACACCGAAATAAGAAGAAAAAGCGGAAACACTAACATTAAGATAGGAAAAAAGAGATTATTTTAAAAAACTGAAAGAAGAAAATAGACCTTTTTTAAAAAGGAATCAGAATAAGTGAGAGAAATAAGGCCGGCCGGCCGGCTGGCCGCCGGCCTCAACCCCATAGAGAGAGTAATAATAATGAGAGAAGTAAATACTAAATTGCAAACATAAGAGAGAGATATTGACACGAGACCAAGACAGCAACATTTTTATGCACATCGAGCGCCCTCGCTGGCGAGTTTTTTTCCTCGCTCCACTCGGAAAAAAAACTCGCCGACTCGGGTCACTCTTGTGACAAAAAATTCCGCCATTGCTCACAGGAGACCACTATTCGATTGCACAAGACTAATTGGATATCCTCCGTCCGCTTCGCTCCCTACGGATGTTTCTGTAGGAAGATTGTAAGGAAACACTAAAACTGCGGCTTATCTTCTCTTGTACGAGCGATAAGCGATGGCTAAACAATCTTTTCTAATTCCAGCAAACTCTCGCCCTCAACCAAAATATCTACTCCTTTCTATATCTCTCCCATCGCTTATCGTTCGTAAAGAGAAGAAGCCGGGAAACATTGAAACACAGGACACGCAAAACATTATTACCACTCCGCCTCTATGAGCTCGTCGAAATAGAATTATTATTCGTTCGTTGGGATCTTATCCGAGGCAGTGCTTCGCTGATTTCATCGTGGCTTCGCTCCGCTCTCGCCACGAGGAAATCAGCTTTCGCACTGCCTCGGTAATTACCGCTCCGCCTCTATGAGTTCATCGAGATAGAAAAGTTAATCGTTCGTTGGAGTTTTTATACAACTAGATTATTAAACCGAAACTGAAATGTTAATCGTAAAGACATATTGAAAATTGATTGAAAAGTACCAACCTAGTTCGATAAAATCGTTTTGATCAATGATAGGAGCGTAAAGGGAAGAACGCTCTCCACTATTTTATATGTCATTATAAGACAGTATAACATATAACCTATCCACATCCTACCCAAATTTTCAATAAAACAGGGTATAAACTACCATGTTGACAGGGTGGTCAAAATGGCTTATTATATGTTTATAGGGACTTATTAAATTAGAGCCCTCAATAGACTGGTCTAGCCCCCTGGCTTTGCTCGGAGAAAAGGCAGATCAGGGGGAAGGACCAGATCTAAAGAATTAATTAATAACGACAATATTATGCTTTCATGGCTTTTGGAAATCATCACATCAATAATAATAATATTAGTAGTAATAGCGACAGTGTTTGGAATATTGATTTTACTAGGAGTAGCATTAGAAATAATAATATTTATCGTATAATTTGAAAAAATGCCATACAAAAAATCAAAGGAAATCTCAAGAGATAAGTTTTTAACTCCAAACGAATGCGCGGATTTATGCTCAGCACCGAAAAAAAACAGTTTGATAGGAGTAAGAGATTACGCCATTCTCAAGGTGTTTTTAAACTGCGGACTAAGAAAAGCAGAATTAATAAAATTGAAAGTCAAGGATTTCTGCCGACAAGGAGAGAATTACTGGCTTGTTGTTCATTCAAAGGGTGGGACTATTGAGGAGCAAGACATAATGAATGACAGGACTATAATATCTATTCAAAAATATTTGAAAATGGCAGGACACGCCGATCAACCAGATGAGCCATTATTCCAACCATTAAAAAATAGAGTAAGAACAAAATCAAAAGAATTAAACAGACTAAGTATAGATTACCTTGTAAAGAAATACGCAAAAGAGGCAGGGATAGGAAAAATAGTAACTCCTCATATTTTACGACACACTTTTGGCACCGAATTGCAGGCATTGACAGGGGATATTAAAACTACGCAAAAAGCAATGAGGCACCGCTCACTCAATTCTACAATGATTTATTTACATACCGACAGGGATAGGGTGAAAAGAGGGCTATCGAAAATGAATTTATAATACCGATTTTGAGAAAGGGTATGGGGGGGCCGGGCGACGCACAGCTTACGCCAGAACTCGCCTCGCTCCCTACGGTCGCGAACGACGGTCTGATTTCCGTTTTTGAGAAAGTAAATAGAGAGAGAGGAAAAAAGTACCAAGAGATAGAAAAGTTAAGACACCGACCGTCTGGCTCAAACAACTGGCGTTTCGCTTGTGCGTCCCCCCTGCCAACCGCAGGGGTACATCCTCCCTTTTGGATTAGACTTGATCCAAAAGATTCGTCTGACCCGTCCCCCCCTCTAAATAGGACATATCCACAGTCTATCAACTTGACCGACCTAGCAAAGAAAAACTACAATGAGAGCATGACTAAATATTTAATACAAATTAATATAAGACCTAGGCCCAAAATTCGACGATGTTGGCCTGGGCTTTTTTGTCATCAACAGAAAACCTAAAGGGTAGTCGCTATGGGTAACCATACCCAAAATAATAAAGCACAAAAGTCGCGTAGTGGTAAAACCGCGAGGGCGACTATAAAGAGAGGTAGGCTGTGAGGTCAAAAAGGCACCCCTGACCACACTCTGAATATACAAAGCTACTTTCTACCCGGGTGACACTTCTTCCCTCTTGTATGACAAATCAGATAAATCATACATACCGAAAACTGGGCTCCCACAGCTCCAAATAGTGGGTGGTTAGCAAAGAGGCCTCAAGTCTTTATTAAAAATCCTTTAGATTAGTATTACCTCTCAATTTTTTTTGAAGAAAAATTGGGAAGGCCTCCTCGTTCTGCAGTGGAGAGCAAAGAGGTTTTTCTTTTACATCGCACTTGACAGAAGTTTATATATATAGTACTATTTAAAAAGAGGTGTAGTTATCTAACATCGTATGACTACTCCTAGCACATTAGATTTGTTTTTGAAGTAGTTTGTCTCCCAAACTAAAAAAGAGATAGTCCTCAATGACTATCTCTTTTTATTTTGATCATTTTAAAAATATCCGTTTGAAAATTTGGCGAAAATTTTGAATTGAATTTTTTTTTGCGGACAAATTTTCGACGACGAAGCTCTGCCAAAGCGACAGGACCAAATTGATTGATTCGCATAAAGCAAAAAAATTATTTCTTATAGAAGTTTGTCTCTTGTTACTATGTATTATATCAGGTATAATGAAGAAAAGCAATGACAAATTTTAAATAAAAAAACAATGAAAAAATTACTTGAGAAAATAACACCGACAGATCTTATGGCATTTATTTTGGTAGTTGGGTGTTTAATTTTGAAAGGGTTTGGATTCAACGGAACCATCTCAAACATACTTTTGACCATTGTAGCCGTATATTTTGGTAAAACACAGGTATTTGACCCAATAATAGCCCCAAAACTGCCGTATAAGAAACCCGAAGACATTGAGAGTATGATCCGTAGTATAGCAAAGGAAAATGATGTGAGTGAAGACCTAGCCGTGAATGTCGCACGGTGTGAGAGCGCATTGAAGCCCGACGCAGTCAATATCAACTCGAGTGGATCAAAAGACAGAGGAATATTCCAATGGAATGATTATTACCACCCAGAGATAACAGATAAAATGGCTTTTAATCCAAAGACAGCGACAGAGTTATTTTGCAAAGCCGTTAAAGAGGGACACCTAAGTTGGTGGAATGCTTCAAAACATTGTTGGTCAAAATAAAAATAATTATTTATTGATTTGAGGCGCTAACTACCAAGTCAGTCAACGTACAAGACTGCTCTGGTCGAAAGTTTAGCCCTGAGTCACCTTATATATGACAAGTTCATCTTGGTGCCTCGAATCAATAAATAATTAATTAAAAAAATTTTTTTAAAATAATTTACTAACCAAAAAAGTTATGCCGTTATCACTACAACAAGCTTTGGCTCAAACCAAAGAAATCAGTCGAATGTTTAGATTGGGACAGCTCTCAAACGAGGAAGTCCACGAGAGGATGACAGAAGTCCATAGTCGATTGGGCAAGAATTTGAAAGAGGCAGCTAAACCAGCACCAGCCAAAGAGGAGAAGAAAGGAAAGGATAAAGACGACAAAGAAAGCAAGTAAAAAAAGAGGCCCCCAACTCGGGGGCCTTTTTTTATTTGGCGAAATCAAATGCTGATATTACTTCCTCTAATATTTTTACCCTCTGTTTGAGATTATCAGTTAATTCTTCTTTGTCACTTAATTTGATTGCCCTCTTCCACGCAACCAATGCCTCGGGAAGTCTATCAGTCCGGCGAAAACAAATACCAATTTTATCCCAAGTATCAACAAGGTCGAACTCCATAGGTGAAAAAATAAAATGACCTTTTGTCTGCTCTAGAGATAAAACAAAGTGATCGGCGGCTTCTTGATATTTGAAAAGACATAAATAAGTAAGACCAAGGGCTTTCTCAATCTCCCAACGACCAGGAAATTCTTTGTCAGCTTTTTCAAGCCAATAAATACCAAAGTTGAATTTCATTCTGTAATTATAAGCCATAGCAATATTATAAGTAACAAGCCATCGCTCACCTTTATGAATACCGTATTTAAGATATTTTTTCCAAAGTTTGGTCGCTTTTTTATATTTACCAGCATTGAAATATAATTCACCGAGATAAAAATAAGGACGACCCTTTGTCTTGTCTTTTTTCATCTCTGTATACATAGCTTCTTTAATCATTCCAAATCGTTGGTCAGCTCGTTCTTTGATATATTCTTCTGCTTGAAGATGAAGCCGATCATGCTGTATCTGAAACTCAAAAAATTGTTCAACTTTTTTACACTTAGCATTGTTATGTACTTTATGCTCCCACTTAACCTCTCGCCTAATTATACGAGGAGAGTCAAAAGTAAATCCCTCTTCCAATCTAACTTTATTTATGAAGCCGTCGCCTTTAAAATCCAACCTCTCTCTAATATTTGATAATTCTTTAACAAACTCATGGCCATCAAGAACAATCATCCATTCAGAATAAATATTATCTTGCAATAAATTACGAGCCTTTGAAAAGTCATCTGGCCAAGTGAAAGTCTTGACAGTATCAGCATATCGCTGGGCAACTTTGAGAGTGTCATCAGTAGATTTGTCATCAACCATAATTACAACCTCGTCACAAACCTCAAGACAAGACAAGACAGCCGTCTCTATACCTTTACCCTCATTTTTACAAACCATACCTAAAGCAAGTTTGAAAGGATTTTTTCTACCTAAATCAACAGTCATTATAATCCGACCCTTGAAACCTTCCCAAGTGTGAAATCTAACATAACCAAAAGTAGAAAAGTGTTTACGAAGTTGAGGAACAGTGAAAATATTAATATGGTCAGCGTCAGGTATTCTATCACCATTCGGAACAGAAATAACAAGACGAGCCTCCGATTTTATTTTGGCAGTCAAAATCTCAACAAAAGATTCCCAGTCTTTTATATGCTCTAGAAATTCAGCCATTACAATAGTATTCCAGCGAGTGTCAATATTCTCAAGATATTCAAAAGCGTCAGCAGTGAAAAAATTAGCATTTGTTCGCTCCGTAGATTTAGCCATTTCAATAGCGACAGTAGACTGGTCAAGTCCTGTATAATCACCGTCATAGTAATCAGCCAAATCACCAGTGCCACATCCAATATCCAAGACCTTACCCCGACAAAGATTTGCAATGGCAGAAAAGCGAGAGGGATCAACATGGATATTAGCACCAGCTTGTTTGTAAAATTCATCTTGTTGTTTTGGATCCATAGGGATGTTTGTTATTTCTTAATAATTCTAACTTAATAACATTAATCACTTTGGTCAAATCTTTGATACAGACATAGCAATAATTATCAAAACAAGGATTTGTACCACGATGAAGTTTACCGTCTTTAATATAGCCAGCATTTGAATCACATTGGGGACAAATAACAATAGGATATTTTGGATCCATAGACAGATGAGATAAATATAAATTAATTATAACAAAAAATTAAACAAAAAAAAAGCCCTGCTTTTCAACAGGACTTTCCTACTCAACTGTCTGAAAATATATCAATCAGTTAGAGTTTAGAGATCTGCAGTAAATAGAGCAATTTGAGCAGCCGTCCACAATGCTAAGGTTTTTGTGTATGGTGAACCTGTGAATCCATTAGCAATAGCTAGTTTAGCCAATAGATAAATTCCCATACCCTTATCGTACGCACCAATAGAATCATACGCAAGGCTGAACTCTGCTACTCCCTCATCATTCGCAACAGTACGCCAGATTGCAACCGAAGTCACAGCAGTAAACTCAGCGAGCTGAGCAATGTAACTTGCCGTCAATGTAGCGCCACTACCTGCGAAATACAAATCTTTAATTTGCTGAACCATCCATGATTGCTTAGTTTGCTGATCAGGAATCAACTCAAGAGTTGACAACTGTCCATTAAAATCACCAGCAACAGTAATTATAGCAGCGGCTCGACCAGTACCACCAATAATAGTACGGATATTACCTTGTCCAACAGATTGTGGATTTGCAGGAGTAACATAGGCCCTAACTGTCTTTTTACCTTTCCAACCGAGAAAGACCAAGGCACTCGCAAGTTTACCTCTAGCATCATCGGAATGAAGAGGTCCAAATACTATAGCCATAAAAATTAAGTTAAGATGAATAAAATTATACCTACTCGACAGATTAATTAGATAATAGGTATTCTCGAAGGAAAAGATTATAACCAGAGAAACCTTTTCGCTTTGCATTGTCATTATAAACAGACTTTTGCTCATCTGTCAAATTTTGCCAAGCAACGACACCATCAGCATATACCTGACGATTAGCTTGTTGCGGAACAGTTTGAGGATTAGTCCCAAAAGCAAACCGCCTTTTTATAATTAATTGACCAGCGACACCACGCCTAACTAAGTAAACACCATAATGATCATCATCTTCACCGTAATAGAAACGACCATATTGATGACAACCATAGACAGAAGTTTGGCCTAATTTTTTTCTAATTTTGTGACCAATAATAGTCTCACCCGGCTCTATAATTGCCATAAGTTATCAAAATATTGTTTTAAACGAGAGACAAAAGGTGCTTCATAAATTATTAAAGATATCTCATGATTAAGATTGAAAGCGCTCATTGTATAATTATGACTGCCCAAAATAGCAATTTTATTATCAATCAAAATTAATTTCGTATGTAGTGTCTTACTAGAAGACCATTTCTTTGTGTCTATATTCAAATCTTTAAAAAGATTAAAATTTGAATTAAAGTTTGTAATAGCACGACACCGCACACCATTATTAACAGCTTTAACAATGGTGTTATTAAATATCTGAATTGATGATCCTATTTGGTCAGGGTACCATCTCCAATCAAAGACAATAATGTCGATAAAATGTTTTGAATCTTTTAGGAGAGGAATAACTTTTTGAGGAAATTCCTTACCAACCACAATACAGTCAGAAGCTAATCTAATCATAATTTTTTATTACTAAGTAATAGCAGAGCCAACAGTCAAAATCCCTAATAGAGACTCTTGAGTATCTTGTAGTCCTAAAATTTTAACAGTCTCATCAGGAGTAGAGCGAGCCGCCTGAACTTTTATTTCTACAGTGTCAGAAGGCAAATCAACGATATAAAAAAAAGTCTGTTGTAAAAAATTATTAGAAGCGTCGACAAGTTTACCTAACATATCCCAACCGTCCGCGCTAGGATAATAAGTAACTACAGCACCTCTCGTTACTTTAAATCTTATCATTGGGTTCGCATCATCGCCACTTGTACTGGCAAAAATAGTAGTCTGTATAAGCATACTACCAGCTTTCGATGATGTGATACTAATAACTAAATCAGAGACATCAACAAAAACCCTGTCACCAGCAAGTGTCTGATCATCATTTTTTGACACCTGTTCTAGATAAGTCAAATCAGTACTAACTTTAGCAGGAGTCACTTCATCATCACCAATTTTGTCCTCAATAATACTACCAGCAGGATGATCAATGACAGCCGCACCCTTATGAATCTGTGTAGATTCGCCAGCAGAGATGTGAGCGTTAGGGTCAGCATTATGAGCGGCAATATCAGTATCAATTTGCTCCTCAACTTTTGTGTTATCAACTTGAGTTTTGGGAAGATTACCCCATGCGTTAGTAGCCATAAAAATTAAGATTATAACGACAAGAATTATCGCTAATTTATTATTTTTGAGTACCCTCATCTTGTATTTCTTTAATTATTTTTAACTCACCTCTGATTTCAATTTGACGAGTAGCACACTCACTGATGACCTTTTGAGAGCGGTCAATGAGATTTTGCTTTTCTCCAAGCTCTTTTTTTAGAGCCTGTTTTTTTACTTCAAAGTCCATTTTGTTTTTTGGTTAATTATTTAAAATATTTAATTGAAATGTAAAACAGCTTTTCCAAGAGCATTAGCAGCGGCAGTCTCAAAAGCATGACCAAGCTCGGTGAAATGGACGGCAACAGCAGGAGTATTACTAAATTCAACTCGTCCAGCCGTCACGGTACTGGCAATAAGGCGATCTCCTCTCGTGAAACCACCTGCGTCTGCTTTGACCTCTGCAATACCTGAAATAACAACCCAAGCCTCCGCACCGTCAGCGATACCACTATCAAGGAATACACCAAATAATGCATCACCGCTAGTATTATTTAAAACAACAGCATTATCATTAGCCGTGTCTACCTTTACCACTTCACCAGCAACAGAATTAGCACCAGTTTTATTTGTCAGCTTTATAGCAAATCCGCCGATCAAAGTTAATTTTGATTTTTGGTTTACTTCT
>SDBT01019211.1_pt1 | contig 10715 bp, 7 predicted proteins | sample 2277101 | NCBI WGS metagenome assembly SDBT01 (sample SAMN10404973, study PRJNA504765) | marine sediment metagenome | isolation source: marine sediment core GS10_PC15, 103 cmbsf | place: Arctic Ocean: Southern Knipovich Ridge | collected 2010
ATAACAAATTAATAGATTCGTCGTTCTCAATCAAATCATCATCAAGTATTGTTACGCTAAACGTCTCGCTGGTTTCCCCATCACCAAAATCAAGCGTACCATTGGCAATTTCGTAATCATAATCTACCTTTGCCGTTCCATCGGTAGTTTCATAATCAACCGTTACAGTGCCATCACTGCCCCCTGTGCGGGCAACTGTAATAGTAGCGACCCCGCTGTTCTCACGAGTACTATAAGTAGAGCTACTAAGCTGCAACTGTCCATGGCTTCCAGCACAACCATTCACCGTCAACGTAATATTGTAACTGGCGATTTCGTTATCGTTATTGTATTCATCTACCTTTACGTAATAATTACCCTCAGGCAAAGGATCCACTCCACATACAAGGTCAATCCGCGAGAATGTCCCATCCCCAGCATTGTCATCATAATCAATTTGGGTTAGGCTACCATCATAAAGCCACATACGGGTATTACCGCTCGGACCTGAAGTCTCAATTACAACTTCTGATTCTTCACTTAAAGAGAACCACACCCAGTCTTCATCTGTAGCTGGTACGATACTATGATTTTGTGGCGAACCCGATAGAATCTCATTGGAATGTGTATAAGTATCATCCGGCTCATAGGAATCACCGCTGCTACCTCCTCCCGGTAAAACCTGAGTTAGAGTGGAACTGGTACATTCATTGAAGTTAAGCCAGACATCAGGGTCGTAAGGGAAATATTGAGTCCAGTTATCATGCACAATTACTATTTCATCTGACCAGCCTGCATTAACCACCAGTTGTGGCCTTGCAGCTTCCCAAGTACTTTCTCTGGACGAGAAAGCTTCAAAATTGTTGATAGGTGCATAGCGGCCTGCTAAATAGAATCCGTGGTTGGTTTCAGGTTCATTTACCCATCGACGTACATGTTCTGCCACATCAATTTCCCATGTTTGACCAGCCCCTTGAGGAGAATGGATAGTATATGCGGAAATCTCTGCTCCAGGCTTGTTATTCCAGGTAACAGTGCTTTCAGACCAACTCTCAGCCACGAGCCATACAGCCAAATCATCATTTCCGGAAAAAGTAGGACAATGCAAACGCAAAGTGGCACTGCCAATATCTGTACCTGGGGTTATAGAACTTGTATCAAATTTTATGAACGCATAGAATAGACCACCATCGTGGAATTGGCCAACGAAAAAAGATGATTGGGAACCATAGTTTTCTTCTGGTTCAATGGAGTAAACATAAGAATCCGCAATAGAATTTAGATAATAAGCCCCACCACCACTTCCTTCATCTTCTGTGTAACCAACGCCAGCAACAGAATGCCAAAGATCACCAGAAGTGTAATAAGGGTGTAAAATACTAAATACGAATGGTCGGCCTACATTGATCTCTGTTGTGATGTCGGACCATGAAACAGAGTCATCATTATTGGCGTTGAAGGAGTAACCACGTCTATTGTTTGCGGTCGCTTCAATTCCTCCGGGGATACTTGATATGAATGTGCCATTATCACTTGTCCATCCCAAATCTGTTTTGAGAAAATCAACAAGTTCAGTCACTCCAGTCGAATTAGAACTATAATCTGCCGAACCTGAGATGAGATTTTCGTATCCATTAGAGTCCCAATAGCCCAGAACACACGCACAAGCAGTAGGGGCACAATCATTGTTGCCGGAAAAATCGTTTTGTTGGTAATCAGGAACACCCGAAATGGTATGTTGGGCTGCATCAGTGAAAATGCAGAGCAAGGGTATGACAAAAAACAGCAGATTACAAATAGCTTGTGCAGACAGACTTTTAGTTTTCACTTAAACACCTCCTCCATGATTGCCATTTTTGTTTCCTTTTCTGCAAAGCCTTATTTTCTAATTTTGGGCGTTTCCATGGTAGTGTTTTTATTTGATGGAGTTTTGTACCTCTAACTTCGAGTTGAACCTTATCCAACGTCTTTCGTTTTTCCGAAACTTCTAAAGCAACAAAGAGCGGCGGTTGCCATATATGCTTTATATTGTTTGGCCGTTTTCCTCTTAGCTTGAGTCTTGCTGTCTCGATAGCATCTTCTCTCAAAACAATGTGAGGTGGCAATCCACTATAACTTGCAATAAACGGTTCTCTTCCTTCGTGAGCACCAATAACAACTGTGCCGTATTTATCCGGCGAGCTCATTTGTTTCCAAAGGTTTTTAACGACAACTGATTGCCCTTTTGCAACATCGGTAGAAACTTTCTTTGTTGACTTTTCCGTTTCAATCCGTCGACTTCGCAGCGTGGCAGTTTCTTCTAAAAGCGTTGATACAGATTTTTCTGCTACATCTTTTTTGAAGACCACGAAAAAGTACACCTCCGGTTTACCATCAGGTGCATAGTAAAGCTGACCTTCCCCAACACGCGAGCCCACCCAGCGAGCAGTTGCGTATCTCGCTGCTATTTTTTTAGCCAACTCATAAGTTACGCTCTCTTGCCCTGAAGCGGCAGAAGCATAAAGAACCGCCCCGAAGCTAATTATGATAGCAACGAAAATACCCCAAAAACAAAATTTATGTACATACCTTACTTGCATACTATGAATCCGCATACTCTGTCCCTTTCCAGAATCTACTTCTTCAAGAGCCTGTCATATTCCTATTTCATATACACTGAATTACATCAATAGGCCAAGGGCCAGCCGGGTGGGCACTTTTCCTGCCACTTTTCTGCCACCAATACAAAATCAGGAAAATCAACATCATCGTCATTATCCAAGTCGGCAGCTAAACCCGACCCCTCATCAAGCCATTGGACGCAGAATCGGCCAAGGTCATCAAGGTCAACATAAAGGCTTGTAGTCCATGACGTTTTGACTCCGTATGCAACAGGCGTAGTGGCTCTTAAATGGATCCAGCCGATATTCTCACCATAAGCCCAGCCGTCGAAGTTGCCTTCGGTGTTTACAGTAACTCCATAATGGTTTGGATCGCCCGGCACCTGAGGATTAAAGTTTATCCAGCCAACATTTTCACCCCAGGCGTAGCCTGTAAGCAAACCTGTGCCATCATTGGTTATGCCACCATAAGTTGGGTTCAAGTTTATCCAACCGATATTTTCTGCCCATATATAGCCTGTAAGATTGGCATCAGCAACTATAACATCGCCGTCACGGGTGCCGAAATTTAACCAGCCAACATTCTCTCCATAGGCATATTTGGAACCATCGCTATTTGGGTCGATATTGTCGCACAAAGCGACCTGCGATGCAAGGAACATGAAAGCTAAAAATATAGATATTGCCTTTGTGCGTATCATTTTCTTATCCTTTCCAATATCTAAAAGCTGATATTCTGCATATCACCAGAACCTTGCGTGTGACTTCCGCTGATTGCAGTTGTATTTCCATAAAAAGTGTTTTGAGCGGAATAGTTTGATGTTCTATCCACTTGTAGTCCAGTATCGTTATCTGTACAGCTATTCAGGCGAATTGTGTTACCTATCCGTGCACGAATGCCACTCCCCGAATTATTGAAACAGACATTACTAATTACCAAGCAATTAGCATAGGCGTAAATCCCACTCCTAGAATTGTCGTTTGTAGTGTTATTGCGAATATTTGTATAACGTGCATATATACCATCAGAGTTGTTATTTGCAACGCAATTCATAACAATACCGTCAGGAAGGCAATATATGCCTTTACCGCTGTTGTTATAAACTGTGCAATTCAAAATAGAATTGTGCTGCCTAGCTTGAATCCCATTCCCTTCATTGTAGTTTGATGAACATTCATTGACCATTGAATACATGCCCACATATATACCATCTCCGTTATTGCCCCTTACCTTAAGATTAAAAACTTGATTTGCTTCCCCAGTTAAATTTATACCATTACTTCTCCAGCCCGAAATAGAGCCATTAAGAACAGTTACCTGGTTACCTGTAGCATTAATACCATGCCCACTTGTACCAACCCCCATACCAGGCCCGATTAAGGCGTAACCATTCAAATCTATCGTTACATCGCTGACGGTTATCTCGATTCCATGTTTATCTACTACGCCTGAGATATTACCCGTCAGATAGTACGAACCAGATTGGCTAATTGTGAATAATGCAGTGACGGAGCCTGATAACGACTGAACAGGGATTCTCGCCTCTACCTCATCAAGGGTTTTCATCGTTGGGCCCGGCGGAGCCCATGGGTTCAGATTGCCTGCATTACTAAACATCGCCCAGGAACATACCAGAGCAATCACAGCAAGCAATAATACCCTTGAACTGTTTTTCTTAATCGTTTCCATTTTTTCTTCTCCTTTTGAAAGATGCGTTATTTGTTTTTACGGAATTGTAATATTAGCCATATCACCTGAGCCAACCTTTGGACCACCAGAAATGGTAGAACCATTGCTCCAGAAAGTATTCTGAGCGACATAATTTTCCGTATGGCTCACTGCAATAGCGGTGGTGTTTTCTGAACAGCTATTGAGGCGAATTGTGTTTCCTCGATGACCACTAATTCCCGTTGCGTTTCCGTTGCAAACATTGCCAATAACTAAGGATTTGTGCCTTGCCTCAATTCCGATTCCATTATTATCATGTACCTTGCAATTACTGACTTTGCCGCTGGATACGTAAATACCGTCAGTTCCATTTCCTTCAACCATGCAATTACTTACAAGACAATCGCTTCCACAGTAAATCCCCCTTCCATCATTATCATTAGCAACGCAACTTGTTACTATGGAATCGCCACCTATTGTAATACCATGTTCTCCAGATGTTCCATTGCCTTCTGCAACACAATTCTCAATTATTGACTCATTACCAGCACCTATTCCAACGCCGCTATAGTTATTACTAGCTACACAATTATTTATTGCGCATTTTCTTCCAAGAGAAAAACCAGACAGCTCATTTTCGGTAGATGAGCAGTTTCTTATAATCGAGTTATCTCCAGCAGTTATACCTGATCCTTCATTATGTTGAGAGGTACATTCAATAACAACAGCGTTGCTACCCGCGATAATACCATCAGCACCATTGTCTCGTACCTTAATATTTCTAAGCTGATTAGATGAGCTTACGTTAATGGCATTATTTCTCCAATTAGTGAGTGAACCATTTGTGACAGTTATACGATAATCCGTCCCGTAAATACCATCCCCAATGGCTCCAGTAAATTTGCCTGCACCAATTAGCAAATAACCATTCAGGTCAATTGTTACATCACTTGAGGTTATTTCGATTCCATGTTTATCTACTACCCCATTGATATTACCTGTGAGATAGTACGAACCAGATTGACTAATTGTGTACAGTGCAGTCCCGGAGCCTGACAGTGACTGAACAGGTATTCTTGCGTCTGCCTCTACTGTATCAATTTTTGTATATATTTCATCAAGTGTTTTCATAGTCGGTGCTGGCGGTGCTGATGGGTTCAAGTTGCCTGCATTACTAAACATAGCCCAGGAACATACCAGAGCAATTACTGCAAGGAATAGTACCTTTGAACTGTTTTTCTTAATCATTTCCATTTTTGTTCTCCTTTCGAAATAACTTTGACTACATGTGAAGATTTTTCAGGTTATCCTCAGCCAATAGATAATCCCCTTTTCATACGATTTGTTTTTATGGTATTTTCATCACCGCGAAACCCTCCTCTTTCTAACGAATCCCCCATAATTGTATATCATCAATATTCCATCCGGAATACGGGTATGCTTCGTCACTGATGATTTCATAGCTCCAGCGAATGTAGACCGTTAGCTGATTGTCTGCTATAGCACTTATGTCATATTCCATAATCTGCCAATCACTGTCTGTTATTGTCTGTCCATCTGATTGTTCCCAGACAATTTGCCAATCTATTCCATTATTGGAGGCTTCGATTCTGCTGCGAACATACGGTGGAGAATCTGAATTTAACCATCGTGCAAATTGCAGCTCAGTATAATTACAGTCATTACAGTCAAACGGTCCAGCCGTTAGATAGTATGGGCCGCCGACGGCAACGTCGTAGTCACCATTGAGATCAACTCCGTATACATCATTGCCGGTGTAACCGCTCGTTGGATCGGGATTGCCGTTGCCATAAATCGCACCACCACCTGTAGGTTGACCAAAAGCCCATTCCCCCTGTATTGTCCACCCTGGATAACTGTCGAGCGTATCTTCATAAAGAAGTTCCCTATGAATTTCCAACCAAGCACCACAAATAATACGAAGGTCTGAAAGGCCCACATCAGTACTCATATCCAAATCTGCACCATCACACCAGTTCAGATCAGAGCAGGCATCCTCCCAATGGCTGGCAAGAATGGCAAAGTCCCCAAAATCTACAATTCCACTGGAATCAATATCAGGCTGTGGTTCTTCCGGCTCAACAACGGACAACTCAACAGCAATAGTCTGAGGTGAATTACTTGCAGCAGAATCACTGATAGTAATCGTAGCGTTATAAGTGCCAATCAATAATCCAGATGTTGCATAGCTTACTTCAATCGGGTCATGTTCACCTGTGGACTGTCCATCTGTTGGGGAACAACTTAGCCAATCAGCATCATCTATAATTGTATAATCTAATGTGCCTGCTCCCGAGTTCCATACATCAAAACTTTGGCTTGATGCATCTCTCCCTTCCTGGCAGGCGTTATTCAAAGAAGCAGGTTCAAGAGAAATTATAGGCATTGGCTGGTCTGTAACAGTAAGGTCCACTTGTATAGTTTCTGGACTGTTAGTAGCCTGGGGATCTGTTATGGTAATAGTTGCGGAATAATTCTCTGCGGATAATCCGGATGTAATGTAATTGACATTGATTGTATCGTGTCCTCCTGAAGATGTGCCGCTATCTGGGCTGCACTCTAACCAACCAACATCATCGGTTATTGTATAATCCAAAGTGCCAGTACCTGAATTCCATACTTCAAAATTTTGGCTTGGAGCATCCGTTCCTTCTAAACAGCTATTGGATAATGAACTTTGACTTCGTGAAATCATTGGAGATGTCGCCCTATAGCCGGTGTCGTAATTACTGTATCCGCTCTCACCACAGTTGTTTCGAGCCTTTACCCAGTAATAATACGTTTGCCCGGGATTAGGAGAGTAATCATCGAACGAAGTTCCACCTTGCCAATTACCGAGTGGTGTTTTTGTCCCACCAGAAGATGTTGCTCTGTATACTTGGTATTCATCCGCACCGTTTGATGCGTTCCAAATAATGCGAACTCTATCAGCATAAGTACCATCTGATGCATCAATTCCTGTTGGTGGATTTGGGGTTGGGGGAGAATTTATTGTAATAGCATTCCAATACCCATAAATCCCAACTCCAGCAACGTTATCATATGCAAATATTCTATAATAGTAAGTTTGGCCATAAAGTACCGTTGTGTCGCTATATGTTGTATTAGAACCTCCAGCAATTTGGAATTCAACATAACTTTGATAGTCACTATAAGTTGAACGTTGAATTACATACCCCCATGCACCGGGGACAGTATCCCAGGAAAAATCGGCAGAATCGCAATCATATGACATGTTTGCCACTGGTGCAGATAATAATTGGTTTGTAGTACGGTAGTACAGTCGAAATAACATTGCTGTTTGTTCTACAGCCCAAGGTAATAGATCAGAGGCCAGAACAGCACATTCACTGCTGGTCAAATCGCCTTCGCTATTGTCAACCTGAGATGGGTTATGATAGCTTTGACGACCTAATTCCGAGAGACGGTTACTAGGAAAATAGTCTCCTGTTGTAGAATTGTAATAATCCCCACGGTAGTCATCACTGTCATAATCGTCAGTGTAGTCTGTTGTTTCCCTAAATAAGCCTTCAAGATTAGAGTAATCATAAGAGCGTGCAAATAACTGAATGTCAGATGCGAAACTATTGGGTACTGCGATGTTGTAATAATTATCAAAAAGATAATCTTCGTATTCATCGTCACCGACTAGATGCTGATCATTATGAACATGAGCAGGGGTACACATATCTTGTAACAAATGGGCTGTGTGGCCTAACCACCAATAGGCCAAACTTTTGTCATTCCTGCTATACATAGGTGAATAATATAGGGCATTGTTATAGGTTATATCAATTGCCCTTGTGTACGCAGAAATCCAGCCAAGCAATCCAGTTGTTAATTCACTTCCATCACCCCCTGCACAGAAATGAGCTGCAGGTAGCACACCTGTGTCTTCCTCGAAGGCTCCTTCTGCAATATAACCACCAGTATCTTCATCACCAATCCACCCTTCATCGTAGTTCTCCATTTCTAACGTCAGACTCCCTCTTCCAAACAGCCTTCTATATAGGGAGATTGCTTGAAGTGTAACGGTCTTTTCATGTACACCGGTTGGCATTTTTGAAAGATTATCTTCTATAAGAGGTAATCTTTCCGTGCGCAACTCAGATTCAATTACTGGCTCAGGCTGAAAGGTGATTTTGGTGTTTTTTCTATTTTGGGAATAAGCATTGCCTTTTCTTGATTTGATAGGAGGTCTACTAGGCTTTATAACACCGTCTTCGCTTGGCTTACCTTTTGCTATTGACAAGTTGACTATTGCAAGTGCAAACAAGAATATGGAAATAGTTTTCTTCATAACAATGCCCCTCGACACTATCCCTGATAAATAGCTGTATGTGCCATTCTGTTTCTCCTCAAAAAGTACTCAAATTCAACTGGCACTGTTTTCATAGCTCAACAAATTGGAGGCCGTCAGCCAGATGTGGTACAGGTGGTGCCTTCTGACCCGTTCCTCCGTCATGGTGCATACAAATAACAATTGCTATTTCAACGGCCAGTCATATGGACAATAATTTAGCCACTCATGAAGAAAGTAGTCCAAATCAAGATAGTCGACAGTATCATATTCATCTTTGTATAAATCAGGAGGTAAATCGACTCCAGTCTCGAGCCAGTATTGGGCAAATATAGCAAAGTCGCCGAAATCAACAATACACAAAGGCCAGCCCGGCCAGAAGCCGCCCAATAGTTCATATTGCTCACCTTCTGAATATGCCGCATCGTGTTGGGCTATTGTGCCTCTTAGTATATATTGTCCACCGGTACTTGTTCCGCCACCGCCATCAACTGTACTCCTGATCAGTTGAAAAGATCCGCCTTTCATAGCCAAGGCTCGTTCGTCGGGAAGCAACACAATACATATAACCATAATCAAAGCAGCAGTACCGAACTTACGGATTATGGACAAACTCATGTTATTTACAGTTTGGTTCATTTTTCACCTCTTGTTTTTCAAGCATCATTTGAATGTTTTATTTTGTGTATGTTATTCTTGCATTATAGATTACATCTCCTGAATCTAAACTTGCAGTCCATAGCACGTAAGCAAAAGAACCATTATTGATAGTATGAGGAGTTCCAAGTGTTACTTCTGTTCCAATATTAGTGCCTGCGATATCATTCATAGATGTAGTATTTAATTGAACACTTCTAAATTTCCAAGCTTCTGCTGTTGCGTTTCCATAAACAACAATTTTAGTAACCTTAGCACCATCAGGAAGCATAACAGGAGCAAAGAAAAAAATGCCAGTATCTTCAGCCTCTATAGAGGCACTATCTCTATCTATATCTGTGTTGCTTGTGTCATTATATCGAGGATGGAAATTAGCTCCCACACAACTCCAATAATAGGTTCCATCGCCACCAGTATCGTCAACACCGTCTGCAAAACCAGCGGGTATACCTATTAGCTCATCCCATGATACTCCGTCTTTAACAGAAACTAAAACCGTTGGATCTGTCTCGCGTGTTATGCCAACATCATCCCCATCGAGGAGATCCGAGGGAACATCTATAACACCGCTCCAATTAGTACTCCCGGCAGTCGATGAATAATTTGAATAAGGCGTCGGCATTATCTTTTGCCTTGGACGAAGCGATGTATATATATTGGGATCGTTTTGATCTCCCGGACGAACGCCTATCCCAAGCCACATACCATTTCCATCGAACACACTGCCGAAATCCAGCTCAACAGTAAAATATCCGTCGATTACATCCAGTTCGCTTTCAATGACCGTACCTGCTAACTGATTCCCATCGGACGGGGAATCATAAAGTCCGAATTCAAAATCATACGAGCCGTCCGCCACATTGTTGTTGTCATAGAGATGGCCCTGGTACGTAAACGATGTTCCGACTTCCGCTGCCACAACTGTGATACGTACCGAATCTATCATCGTTGCACCGTCTTGGGCATAAAGTTTGAGGTCAATTACCTCCACCCCCGCCGCCTGATATTGGAAAATGAAATGAACTCCCGCAGACGGAGGAGAGATACCTGCAGCTCTAACATAATATCCCCTAAAGAATGATTCATCGACCTCTGTTACGTCACTGAAACTACCCGCCTCCGGCATAGTCTGAATGTGAGAAAAACTGCCGAGGTTTAGCCTGTCATCAAAGCCGACATAGGCATCGTAAGAGGTAGAGTCATCTGATAAAACCTTGACACTGCATGATTGGCCCTCCTTAAGAATAATCGAGTCCACAGCCTGGTCGTTGACGGTCAGAGATTGGCTGCCATAACCCATTGAGACGAAAGCCAATAAAAAAACTGAGATTGTTACCTTCTTCATTTCCCTCTCCTTTCCAAAAATATTTCAATTCAACTCAACTGTTTTCACAACTCAACAACTCGGAGGAAAACAGTCAGATGTGCTGCAAGTGGTACTTCCTGACCTGTTCCTCCATCATGATGCATCCTCAAGCCTATCCCACTA
>SDBT01019212.1_pt1 | contig 10714 bp, 14 predicted proteins | sample 2277101 | NCBI WGS metagenome assembly SDBT01 (sample SAMN10404973, study PRJNA504765) | marine sediment metagenome | isolation source: marine sediment core GS10_PC15, 103 cmbsf | place: Arctic Ocean: Southern Knipovich Ridge | collected 2010
AATTCACAGGCATGCGGATGACTTTGTGGTGGTCGATTTGAACGACCATGAGGGGGACCCGGTTGCCGTCAAGAATTTGCGTAAGGCGGCCACCAAATCTCCGCGACTTTTTTTGAAGGAGTTGCATTACTCAGACCTTCTTACGGGCGTCCTGAAAACGATCAGGGAGTTGCATGTCGACCTGCTGGTTGTACCACGGCATCGCGGGGTCCGCATCAGCGAGGATGATTTTTCAGTAGAACGACAGTTGTTTCTGGAGGTGCCGTGCGAGACCGTGCAGTTTCGGCCCGGCAAGAACATTGGTGACGAATTCAACTCGATTCTGGTCGCCACCGATGTTGCAGCACGCGGAATTGATGTTAATAACCTCACTCACGTTATAAATTATTCGCTGAATCATGCGTTGCGGATGGCATTTGCTACTGCAATGGCACCGGATGATGCGTTCACTCTGGTCTCGTTTAACTTTGACGAATGGACGGTAGATTTCAACCAGGCGCAATATGCCTTGGCAGCGGTTGCCGAGGAATTCATAGGGCGCTACACCTTCGGGCTGGCCGTTGATGAAGTATTCGGCCAGTTGGGGGTTGATTTTGATGATATAGCCGCCGGGTTCGATGGAACGGGCGATACTAGAATATTGGCGACTTTCGATAGAGAAGACCGTCAATTTAACCTGATTAACTAAGCCGCAGGTAAAGTCCTGCAAAGGAGATAAAATGAGTTCACAAACAAGTCTAACTGGCGTGGCGGTCAGTTCGGGTTATGTCTCACTGCTTCATGTAAGTGATACGGGGGGTCTACACGCTACTACTGCTCGCCAGATCTATGATGGCGATGGTACGGCGTCATGCCTTTTTCTAGCCACTGAAGTTGCCAAGTTCACACTCGGTACCGATTCCGGTGATGACTTCTCTATTGGCGCTGCTGCCACAATCCTTCAAATCGAAGGTGATCAAGTTAATTGCCTCCTGATTCTTGATGGAACTACGGCAAGCGACTTCCAGATTAGTGATGGCACCGATGTAATGCTGTTAATTGAATCTGATGTAGATCGCTTCACCTTCACTGGTAAAGCAGGTGCAGGGAGCGATTTCATCATAGCCGATGGTACAGTTGACAGATTCACTTATGAAACCGATACCAACGCATTAACCATCAATTTTGATGGCACAGCCGGTAGCGACTTGCAGATCAGCGGCGCAACCGAAGTGCTGTTCCTGCTGGAGTCCGATGACGGTACGCTGGAGATCAACCTTGATGTGTCAATAGATGATGCTCAATCCCTTACAATGGGTGTTGCTTCCAATATTGTGCTTGATACCGCAACTGGTACCAAGATTGGAACTGCTGCATCCCAGAAACTCGGATTCTTTAATGCAGCTCCAGTTGTTCAGCAAACCAAGGCCGGTCATGGCGACTGGGGGGCAATCTCCAATGCAATTTCAGCCATGGTGGAATTGGGTCTGGTTGATGCCGTATAGTGCTGGATAGAGCTGTAAGTGTTCTCAAAAAAGCTGCACTGCGCTACGTGTTACAAATGGGGGATGACCCCAAACGTTTAAAAGAATATGAGATTGTTGCTGGCGCAGCGCAGCTCCTTGAGGCTGCTATCGGTCATGAATATAATCATTCACCAGAGATCGAACAGGAAATAAACAACCTAATCGGAGAGATGCAATGGCAACTGTAACTCCATATCTGCAAGCGCTTGACACACTTGAAAAGGCGGCATCCTTGGCCCGCATGACCAAGGCGGATCACATGGAAGCGCAAAAAGCCGCAGAGATCATCCGAGAGGCAATCAAAGCCTCCGGGCAGGAAGCGAGTAAAAAAAAATCAAGCGAACCATCGGAGAAATAAAAGACGCCCATAGCGGTGAAGACATCTGGGTAATCGCCGCCGGTGCCTCAATGAACTGGGTCGAACCTTCATTCTTCGACAATAAGGTAACTGTTGGAGTCAATGAAGTATATCGGAAATATGATTGCGATTACTTGATTCGCAAGGAATCAATAGGTTCCGAGGAAATGTTGAAGAAGGCGAATGGTATAGCGCAGATAGTAATGTCAATGGGAGATTGTGGCAATCCTAATGTGCCGAATCCTGTTTACTCCGATGTGATTTATTTCTACCATGAGCAAAACGGTCTGATTCATATTGATTTTTCGGTTATGGATAGGGACGACCACTTGATCGTCAGTTATTCCACAATTACTTCCGCTATTCATTTGGCGGCCTATATGGGTGCGAAGAATATCATGATTTGCGGCCATGATTGCGGGATGATTGACGGGGGAGTGAATTTTAAGGGCTATTACCTGGACCCCCGTACTACGGATGAAGACGAACGGTACCGGAAATGGCTAACCGAGATTGAGCCGCAAACAAGAACGGTTATGGATAAGATCAAAGAATATTACGGCTGCAATATCCATTCTCTGAACCCCTTTATAAATTTGGGAATGGAAGGCCATAAATGGGAGAGTGATGTTAGCAACAATAAAAACTGATTCTTTATCGGTTATAGGAACTGTGGCACCGATTGTCGGTTCAATTCTTTTGAACGTTGAAATCTGGCTACGGGTAGTTGGATTCACCCTCGGTATTGCCGTTGGTATCTTAACGCTAATTCTGAAAATCAAGGAGCTCAGACGTTGAAAAACATTCTCATTTTAATAGGGTTGATACTTTTACTGGCGGGGTGCGTAGATAATTTAACCGGCCCGACGGAGAGAAGGCCGCAAGATCGAAAAGACCTAAACACAGGAGTAAATAATGGAATACATAACTGGACATTGGTATTGGATACTGATTATCTTTTACGTGCTTGAGAAAGTCGTAAAACTCAGTTCCGCCAAGTGGGATGATATTCTGGTTGATGGCATCAAGGCTATGTTAACCAAACTGGTCAATAAGTAATGCCGGTTCATAATGTATTGCACTGAGCAGGAATTCCAACGCTATGCCCCGGCGGCGCAGCGATATGTTGACCCTGATAGGCTTATCCTGGGATGGACGGTATATTCAGGGAGTGTCTACCAGGCCAGCGCTGGCGGGTCTATCGCCGTACTGAAATCAGGTGGCAGCGAAATGACCTTGTGTGAAAGCCTGGCGGCGGTGGATACGACCAGTGAATATTACTATAACCAAGACCTTGACCTGGTTTATTTCTATTCAACCACCGACCCCGACCAATTGGAGATGGTGGCTACCGAAGACAGGGAGACCTACATCGACTGGTTGATGGGTGAGGCATCCCGCCACCTGGATGCCATGCTGGATGCCCGGTTCCAGACACCGTTTTTAAAGGATCGTGATGGGCTGTATGACTCAGTGATTATCAGGGCTACCGCTTATATGGCCGCTTATATCATTACCTTAGACAAGAACACTGAACTGGCCGAGATATACGGCGACAGGTTGGTAAACGAAATGGGCACCGGCATAATCGACAAACTAAACGATGCCCGGTTGAAATTGAAGATTGAGGTGGATACCGAATCTGCCAGGGGTGAGATCAGGGAAGTGGGTGCGGCTTTCAGCGGATTGCCGCTGAACTTCAATGACGTTGATGAAGATTTCAACAGCCTATCTATCGCAGGTGGCATAAGAATGGTTGAAACCAGCGGTGAGGCTTTCGGTGTACTATGGGATTTAATCAAGGTGGCGATAACAACCGCTGGCACGATCGGCACCGCTACCTATTCCACTTACATCAGAGATGACACCGATAAGGTCTTAAAGGGCTCTCTAAGCGTCCAAAATGAGGTAATCAATGGTCAGCCCCAGTATCTCGGTTACGGGCTGTACGGGCGCTTTGGGGGCTATACAGGGGCAACTGCGGTGGTAGGCGATGAATGGGAAGTTGAAGTGCGGGGGTCGGAGCAGGCGGTAACGCATGGAGTAAATACAATGCGTGCGGTTAGAAGCTGATGGTTACAACCTATACGGATACCTTTGGGATTGCCCTGACGGGAGTTGAAACAATCCTGGAAACCGAATTCAGTCCTGATGTGAAAGTTTACATTTCTGATGTTTACGAGGAACACGGCAAGAAATCATTCAGGATAAGCGCTACTTCAACCGATCATCTTACCCGACCTAATGCTGGCGAATCACGGACGTATGTGATTGAGATTACATACTACGTTGATTTCAAGCCGGGACGGGAGCGGATGAAACATTTGATGGATACCTTTTCCCGGCTGAATCGGATCGTGGGCGATAATAACGTCTACCGGGTCAGCGGGACATACAAATGGCATGATGCCAATCTTGGGCTGACGGTTTTCGGTGAGCGCACTGAAGACGAGCCGGATTGGGGTACATTCAAAACAAACCTGATCTGCACAATAGTAGAGGGATATTGATATGATATACAAACCAACGGAGAAATTTGCATCGCTCGGTCAATCAAGTTCCTACCAGGGGCTTGATACGGATGTGTATATCTCATTGAAACGTGGCGAGGAGGTCGAGATCGAGAATCCTCGTGAACATCTAATAGAAGGCGGCTACATCGAGGCTGTTGGAGTGAAACCGTCAGCCAAGACGCCCGCCAAGGAGAAGAAACCAAATGGCGATTGACACTGAAACCTATGCGCCGAGTGAGTTCCGCATGGCGGTTAAGCCCGAAACTACACTGGGGACGGCTAATGTTACCACTATGCAACTTCTGAATCTGTCAGAAGTGCCTGTTCCGCCGCTGACCAATATCGACGTGCGTGAGCAGATGTCGGGAGTCGGGCGCACAATGAAACTGGTTGACCACTACATCAGCGATAAAGGTGTGGAACGGACGTTTACTATTACCGGGCCGATTGATACAACTATTTTGCCTATGTTTGTCAGTAATGTCATAGGTGTAGCAGTCGCCTCCGCCCCCGCCGGTTACGAAATCGTTTATAACCATACCCCGCCAAGCCTGGTACATGGCGATACGGATAGCGATAACACTGGCTGTTTGACATTCGCATGGCTTTCCGGCCAGGCGGATGCCGCCATCATTTATCCCGGTTGTATAATAGAAACCTTGATCCTGGTATTTGACGAAGGGGTGGAAGGCGGGCGTGGGCATTACACGGCGACGGTAAAGACGGGCTACATTCCGACTTACGATCAGAGTGATCCAGGTACCATGACTGCCGCATCTTCCACGTTCGTTTATTTTGGGGATATGGATGAGAAACGGCAATTGGGTGGTGCTGATATTCTGTCGGATTACCTTGAGTTGACCATCAACAACCCGACATTCTTCAAGGGTTCGCAGGGGACCGACCATAATCCGGAACAGATAATCAGAGCAGTTCCAAGGATTGAGGCTTCGGCTATAGTTGGTGTAAAGTATGATGCCAACCTGGAGCCTTTCTTTGAGTCGTATAAAGACGGGACAAGTATCGTTCTGGAATTCAGCGACAATGCAACCTGGACATCGGCAGCGGCACCGTTTGCGGTCATGTCTTCCTATGGCCGGTTGATTACGCCTGAATGGGGACCGACCGAAGCCGGTGCCTGGCTTAGGCTTGGGATGGACTTCATGGCACATACAAGCGGGAATGTTTTAGAAATAGTCTGTTAAGGAGACATTATGTCCTATAAGTTAAAACTTTCTTCAAACCGGGAAGTGGAACTGAATGACCTTACCTATGCTCAACGGGAAGAGTGCGAGGATTCAGTGTCCCTCGTGCGCCTGCCTGATGGTGGGCTGGAGATAAGGCATACCGCCCGCACCAGGACGCTGTGGTGCTATTATGGGCTTGGGCTTGACGACAAGGAAAAGTTGAATGAGTATTCCAATGATGAGCTTGATGACATCATGGTTGAAGTATCTGAAAGGGCCGCCAAAGCGCAAAACCCTACTACGGCGGCATCTTAGCCCTCAATGTCTGGCTATCATATCACAACGCACAATGTGATGGATGCCGCCGTCATGAGTTCCCCTACAAAACCAAAGACCCGACAACCAACCGGGAGATCACCCTGTCCGGCAAAACGGGCATTAAAGCATTACTTCTCAAGATTATGGAGCAACAGCCTGGCATCTATTCAATGGGTCAGAACCTTTACTTCAACTCTCTGGTCTGCACCTGTCCCGTACATCTATACGATGACTGGGCACAGGCGGCAATCAGGAGATATCTGTATTGTGAGCAATATCATATCCCGGCTTTTGAGGGAGCTTATGACCAGCAACCGGCATGGTGGTTGGATGCGGCGGCTATTATCCAAAGTGAGATTGCTGCTTGCCAGGGCTGTAAATGCGGAAGTTGTAACCGAAAGAAAGACCAGTGGCTAAAGAAGAACTGAGAATTGAAGTAACCGCTCCGGGGATGAAAACCGTTGCGAGGGATTCAAAAGCAGTCAGCAAAGGAATGATAGGTGTTGCTGCCGGTGCCAATAAAACCGATAAAGCATTCGGGCGAATGCGAATATCCACCGCCGGATTGCGTCGTTCTTTGGGAGCGATTAGAAATAACCTCCTGTTGATTACATTCGCCTTTGGGGGGCTACTAATTGCTTCCAAAAGAGCGGTAGATAGTTTTAAGGAACAGTACGAAGCGGAGCAACGACTGGCTACCGGACTTGCCAATGTTGAAGATGCTTCCGCTGAAGGAGCGAGAGAGCTTATCAACTATGCCGCCGCACTTCAGAAAACCACCCAGTATGGTGATGAAACCATTATCTCAATGATGGCTATGCTTTCGACGTTCCAGCTCAATGAAACCGCTATCAAGGAACTAACCCCAAGAGTGCTTGATATGGCTACCGCTACCGGCCAGGACTTGACCGCTGCTGCTATCCAAGTAGGCAAGGCATTCACTGGACAGATAGGTGCGCTTTCCCGGTCAGGTGTTGTCATTGATCAGACGGGGCTTTCAATTGCAAGGGCTGGTGGCACTATTTCCGAGTTCAATTTCTTGCTCGGTCAGATGGATGCGAATTTCAAAGGGCTTGCGGAGACAATAGGCAAGGGGCCACTAGCACAGCTCCGGAAGTTGGAAAACGAATCCAGCGATCTTTCAGAAGAATGGGGGCGACGGTTATTGCCGGTTTCAATTACTGTAAAAGAAGCAATGGTGAATATGTTAACGGTATTGACCGAGATGCCAGCAATACATAGACTGATGGTAGATGAGAGTCTAAGCCTTGCCGAAGCCCTGCATAAAGTAAGAACTGCCACCGATGAAGTTATCATAGGAGAATTAAGGCGGCTTGAAACCGCCGCTGTTACAAAGCGTCTGCTTACGGAAGCGCAGGAATTAAATATATTAGAAAAAACACATGAATTTTTAATTGACGATAAAGTATTGGACATCCAAGAACAATTGACTCTGCTCGGCATTAAAAATATTCATTTGAATGAACAATTTAATCAGGATATGATTACTAGGTATGAATTGGAGAAAGCCACCCTGGAAATCCAGATACAATCCCTGCGTATTGAAGGACAGCGATTTGCACAGATGACAAAGTTCATCGCCCCGCTTTCCATACTGCTGACGTTATTCGGGATACCCGGCGCAGGAATTCTCGGCAAAGCGGGGTTAGGCATCAGCAGTGTCCAATCATTGTTAAAATTCCTTCCTAAATTCGCTGCGGGCGGTCAGTTCATGGTAACTCAGCCGCAGATTATCATGGTAGGCGAACGTGGCCCGGAACGGGTTACTATCCAGCCTACCGGACAAGGTGCCGCCGCCGTCCCCAGCACAGTAATCAACAACTATTTCCACGCACCTGTCCCGGAAGACTATATCCGCAATGAGTTCATGCCGATATTTAACCGTGTGCAGGCAACCGGCTGATGCTGACGCTTGGTACTGCCCTGAATGCGGTTTTACGATCCAAGGCGACCGAAGCCTGCTGGTTGTTGGAATTGTACTATAATGATGACGATGCTGTTACTCCGGTGCGAGTATCGGATGTAGACCGTACTATTGGCGGGAATGATTATCTGGGGCTGGTGCGTTCTTGGGGGTCTTTGCACCAATCCGCTGACTTGGTGGAATTTACATCTTCAACCGGGACTGTTTCGATAACCCTGGACAATACTGAGAACACTATTCTTGGTGGACGATTTTCCGATCTATTTGCGATTAAGAATATTGCTAACAGAAAATGGATACTTTATCTATCAGCCGATGGTGAAGTGAGTACAGACAGTATCGGATCGGGAATTATTTCAGATGATATAAAAGCCACTGATAAAAATGTGCAACTCCAATTGCTCAATAATGAGAGTAATTTCGATACTGAATTCCCCAAAACAGTAGTTGATGTGGAGACTTATCCCAATGTCCCGGATAATAACATCGACAAACTGATCCCGATGGCTTATGGCGATTTTGACCGTACCATATCAGAAGAAGGGGCTAATGCAGACCGGGCATTGGTTAAAGGGCGCTTCCCCGCAATCATCGTGGATAAAACCGATATTGATGCCCTGCCGGATATACAACCATTAAATACCCTGAGAACCAGACAAATCTATATGAAGATGGGAGAATATTATGCCGCATGTAAAAGTGCGAACGTAATAGCAACAGCGGCGACTCCGATCATTACTTTCGGTGGCCCGGATTGGTATTTATACATTCCGATGGTTGCCGGAGATATTGATTATGACGCTATGACAGATCGGGATTACTCCGAATTTAAAGCATTTCAAAGCGGCGCTGGCGGGGCGGAGTTGACGAAGGATTTTGAGATACCACTTGTAGGCAATGTGGGTACATTTTCGGCCCTCGTTTTAGGGATAGGGAAAAAGCGTATCGTTACCAACACAGCGACTGATCCGAATCTGAGCGCCAGATTTGATCCGCTTGCCGGGGCTGTAAAACCTTATGTGGAATTCGCTTGGGATGCTAATGATGAGGATTTAGCCCTTACTCAAGCTACTTTGCCTGTGCAAGGTGATATTATCACAGTTTCAATTCAGGATGAAAACCTGGTTGACCAGATAATGATGGAGATTTATGAATTGATAGTGGAACTTACTATGGCCCCTTTACAAACATTTACCCGTAAGAAAACGCTTTATTCTGTTGAGTATATCAGACAAGCCCGAACCGCTAGGGGAAGGAGAAGATTATAATGGGGTGGGTGTTACAAAAACGTGTCTCGCGGGATATTGATTTTGCCAGCCCGAAAGATATTGACTATATCTATTATTCAGGAATAGGGAGAATGTATGGTGCTTCGATTGATACTATAGACAGCAACGCTAGAGATACCGAAAACGGGGATGGAAGTGATCCGGGTTATAATGAGGATGATATAATATCGAATCCGATTTATATTGTTGAGGAGGCTTTGAGGACGGAAGGTGGATTGGATAATGGGGTGGACGGGTCGGATATAGATATTGAATCATTCGATATTGCCGGGGCTAATGCCGATGGTCTGATCGGGGATGTATTCGGGATCGCCGTGGCCAGCATATTGTTTGCCTTCGCACAGGATAAATTCACTAGGCTTAAGCTCTTTATGGAGAAGGTTGGCAAGCAATGTGGCACACTGTTTTTCATATCAGGCTCGGGCAAGATTAAGGCGAAGGTGCGCCGCTTGCCTACTGATTATTCCGCTACTGATGAGGATTCAAAAGTTGATTATAATGATATTAGCAATATCTCCTATAGATATTCTTCTGTAGATGAAGTTAGAAATGATATCGTTGTTAAATATGCGATGGATTATGATACCGAAGAGCCGCTTAAAAAACATACAGCCACTGATGCTACCAGCAAAGGGACTACAGTATCAGGGATAGACCAGACGCTAATACTTGAAGAGATTATGAGCTGTTGCCTTGATAGTGCCACTGCCAATGCCTATGCCGATGCGCTCTTGGCCTGGCATAAAGATCGCCATGTTATAATCAAGTTCGATACCGCCCAACCACGCTATCAGGCATTGGAAATTGGCGACGTGATTACATTCCTAAATTGGGATTCGGCAAACAAGGTTTACGGGACTGTGCCTACAACTACTGACCTGTTCATGGTGCAGGACATTACCAAAAGCGGCCCCGGCAAAACTACAATTGAGGTGATGGAGGTGTCAGAATAATGCCAGCAGTAAATGGAGTTGTATTTTACGCAAATAAGGCTTACGGCAATTTCGACAAGACCGCCGAGCCTGAATGGGAGAACGCCGGGGGGAACCTGGCTGCTGCCGATTCACTGGGGGATGCCGTTGCTATTTCCGCCGCTGCCGGTGCGATTGATGTGCTTGACACCCAGCGTAAAACCCGCATAGACGTTGACTCGGACAATGCCGGTGGCCCTACTGAGGACTGGCGGTTTGACACCACATTGACGAAGGCGATAAAAGCGGATTTTGCCGTGATGGATAACCATACGGTGCGTACCGCCTACCCCGAAGCAGTCAGGAACCAGATAGATTTCTGGCATGATACCGATGCGGCATTTGCCGGGGCTACTGTTTTAACGCCCATCAAGTTTTATTCCGGGCTTATCGGCAAGAAGCGGCCATATCTGGATTTTGACGGGATTAATGACATTATAACAATTACCCAGGCGGCAAGTTCTGTGAATATCTGGGATAGAGGTGGATCTTTCCTTGCCTGTATTTACCCACATTCTGATGGTCAATACGATGTTGGCTATATTATATGTAAAAGGGATGCAGTACCCAAATGGGCAATAAGATGCGCCAATGAATCCGGCGGTTATATCAAGATTGTATTTTATAT